>Ga0209349_1000612_pt1 | contig 17955 bp, 12 predicted proteins | sample ETNvirnome_2_130_FD_184067 | JGI IMG/M metagenome (GOLD analysis project Ga0209349, IMG submission 184067) | Marine viral communities from the Pacific Ocean - ETNP_2_130 (SPAdes) (version 2) | ecosystem: Environmental > Aquatic > Marine > Oceanic | place: Pacific Ocean | collected 2013-06-22
TGGTCATCATGTATGACCAGATTGGAGTAGATTTTATTGCTCGCATCGCTCCACCCGAACCATTGGCCGGCGTGTAACTTAATGAGAATATCCTCGATGTGGTCTGGTGCGCCTGTTATATCGTCCATTATCTGTCTCCTAGTCTGAGGAAGTGGAAGCTTGTTCTGTTATCAGCGCCCCCCTCTACGGTAGTGCCATCATTCTCCACAGAGACCTTAAATCTAACTTTCACAGCGGCTGTGTCGGTCACGTCCACCACCCCGTACAGCGTAACGGTACCACTCATTTCTTCATTATCAAATTGCGTCAGCGCGGTGCTATCCATAGTATGCGTACTGTAGGTATTTCCGTTGTCAGCGTTCACCGTGACTTGTATGAACCCTTGATTGTATCTGCTATTACCCTGCCAAGCGAAACCGAACATTGCCAGCACCGCCCAATAACCTGTAGACGGGAACGTGAAGATACCGCTGCTCTCTGACATGCCTGTCCCCAAACGTGCATACCCATCCGATATCACCCCCCCTAGATTAGACGCTATGGGGTCTGCGTCTCCCGTGAATGATGTGGTCAGCCGCCACGAGTCGGCCTCCGTCAGGCCACCACCCGCGGCCGCCCATGACAACGCCCCGTCGCCATCGGTCTGCAGGAACTGATCAGCGTCACCGTCGCCATCGGGCAGCGTGAGTGTGATGTCTTCCGTAACCGCTGCCGGTGCTGCCACCGTGATGGTGTGCGCGCCGTTGTCGGTGTCCTCGGCAAGTATCAATTTCGAGGCGGTGTCAGCGGTCGCCCCTATCTCTAGCCCGCCCGTGCCTTTTCCCGCCAGCTTGAGGTTGATGTCGGCATCGCCTCCCGTGGCACTGAGTGCCGGCGGGTTGCCCGTGGCTGCGTTCGTTATCGTCAACTCATTGACTGCGCTGCCAGTCTCCGCGAACTTGAGCAGCTCCAGAGTGCCATCGCCAATCGCATTGCCGTTTACATCGAGTTGGCCACCCAGCTGCGGGGTGGTGTCCGCTACGAGACTAGCCATACCACCTGAGGCTGGGGTTTCCCACCCGATCCCACCACTGCCATCGACTGTTAGTACCTGGTCTTCGCTGCCTACGGTTGTGATTGCCATCGTACCTGCGGCAGAACCGGCCAGTATGCCACCTTTGGCTATACCTGATATATCGGTTTCAATACCGCCACGCTCATGCTTAAGTTGACCAGTAGAATCAGTAAATGCTGCTAATGCTACGGGGTCGCCGTCACCATCTCCGACTATAATGTTGCCATCTGACAACACACTCATAGCCGTAACAGCACCAGTACCTGAGCCTAGTAATACTCCCCCATCAGTGAGGGTGGAGGCGCCCGTGCCTCCGTCTGCCACCGGTACGTCAGTGCCATCGGCCCTGTATACGGCATTTCCTTCAATGGTGATGTCACCAGAACCGCTTCGGGCAATAGTTGTGTCAGAGGCATGTCCGAGTTCGATTGCTCCAGCCGTAGTAAGCGTGCTGTCATCATTGACAGTCAAAGCCGTAGCTAGAGAGTTTAGGGAACTTCCTGAACTCCCCTCATTAGCTACCTGAAATACGATCGCTCCACCTGCGCCCGAACCTTTACCCTGGCCGCCCTGAAAGGTGAGTGCGCCACCCGCCTGGTTGTTACTTGTTCCGGCAGTGGTTGCTCCAGCAGACACCGTTAGGGTTGTCCCTGCGGCATCATGAGCGGAGGCTGTGGGATTTAGCTTGTTGCTGGCAAACAATAAATCAGACTCTGCTTGTATTGCGGAAGTTCCGTTGCCGGTCAACACAGCATTGGCTGTAAGGGTAGAAGCACCTGTCCCGCCGTCAGCTACGGGTACATCAGTGCCGCCTGCACGGTACACTATGTTGCCTTCAATGTTTACATCGCCTGAACTAGCCCTGGCTAATGTTGTATCTGTAGCGTGTCCTAGCTCTATACCCGTCAATTGAGGGCTATCACCAGTGCCGACACCGATAGATGTGCGTAATGTCGGACCACTCTCGGCTACCGGATCGGTTGAACCATCACCAACAATCATCTCGCTGTCGGCTAGTGCCGACATGGCGGTGACTGCACCCGTACCCGAACCCAGTAATACGCCCCCGTCGGTCAGCGTGGCCGCGCCTGTGCCGCCATTAGCCACAGTTAGCACACCACTAGCAGCATCTGCACGACTATAAGAAACAAGTCGCCATTTTCCTGCTTCAAATTCATGTAGTACGGCTATATCGCCTGCCGCCGTGGTTATATTGGTTGCGTCTGGAAGTACCAAGCTTGAACTATGGGTGAATGTTAGTACGGCGTCAAAGTGCAGTAATATGATTGCCCCTACGCCCCTGGTGGAAATAGAGGTGATCTCCGTTGTGCCAGCTACGTCAAAGGCATTGCCATCCGTACCAAGTGACAGCGCATTGGCGCTGGTTAAATCATCGCCTTTCTTCCACTTTGGAAAACCACTCGCGTCTACGTGGTTGAGGATGTCTGCAGCTAGTGCGGTACTATCAGATGCTATTGTCATGTTCCCACTCCTACCATCACTGGTTTTCCTATGACTTCCAACAAACGCGGTTTCAGGCGCTTTAGATCCTGCTGAAATAAGACCACCACACGGTAGCCCTTACTGGTCAAACCTATGTTCCTCAGTATGTCACGCGCACGTCCCTCAGCTATCCCGTGGAACGGTCCCTGGTACTCAAGATTTATCTTGTAGTCAGGCAAGAGAAAGTCGGCCCTTGCACCCCCTAGTATACTACCACCGAACACATTTCGTTGCACGTCAAAGTTAATCTTTAACTCCTTTAGCGCCTTGTAAATGCGGCTTTCGGGGCTATTTAGCCCTGGAACTATGTCAATTGGGGGCAGGTCTGGCTTGGCAATGCGCCCCAGTTTTCGCGCTCTAATGAAGATGCGCGGTGCTGATAGTGCCTTGCGGGGGCTACTCATTAACCTTCTAGGCATTACGGGTTAGCCAGTGTGATCGTCACGGTTATACGCATGGTCTTGTTGGTGGTCTTTGTGACCGCAGCAGCCGGTTGCCCGTGAACGTGCAGGATACCGCTAGTGGAGGCAGAAAATAGTCCTACCTCGGCTATAGTGCCGTTACCTTCCGTCGTCCCGTAGTAATGCTCCGCAGTTATCACGCCGTCACTGACCGACTTGGTGTCCGGGGTGACCCGCGATCCTATCTGAGTCCCTATGTCCGTATCACTCAGAGCAGGTGTGGTAGTACCACTACCTACCGCAAGGTGGGTCATCGTGGTGGGGCTACTCAGGCCGGTCCACTGGTTTGCAAGGGCTGTAAGCCCCAGGGTCGTTACTAAACTTGTTGCCATAATTAATTGCTCCTATTCTACCACTCTGCGAAGTCCCAGTTGAAGTTGTCCCACGTTGGGGGCGAGTCTGTTAGCGTAGCTGCTACGGTCACGGTGGCGTCCACCGGCACCGATATTTGCGGCCAAGGCCCGCTCGTAGCGTCTACCATGACCACCTGAGCCTGGCGCTCGTCCTTATCGGCTGCTAATTGCTCCTCACTGGGGCGCAATACAGAGGTCTTTGTGACGTAAATGAGGTGCTGCCAACCCAGCATATCCACAAAACGGACCGGGTTCTCACTGCCTTCCAGCTCTTTTAGGAACTCTAACTGCTCTCTAACGGTCTTGGTTTCAGCAGTTCCGTCCCGCAAACGGGTACCACCCAGGATCAGTCCCACCTGATATGCCCGTATCGGGTCTGGCCGGAGCAGGAAACTGGTGGTAAACCGCTCGATTACGGGTGTTTCGGTACTGTCTGACCCGCGTGTAAGCGTGAATTTGAGGCGCAGGTGCTTGCTAGTAGTCGTAATATCCGACTCGCTGAACGGCAGGACCGTCTTTCCGTCTGCCGTGACGTCGCCCAGAGCGGTGTAGCTCGCACCCTTATCCGTAGAATACGATACGGCGATCTTGCGCCCATCGCCCGTGTCAAGGTTCCGCGCATCCACCGATACGTCCCTGAACGCCTTGAGCATGAAGGGCATCCCACCATCGAAGTCCGATGTCTCGAAGTTACCCGTAGTAGGATAACTAGCATGTGGAGTGTCACGCAGGGTCGTGTGTCTACGGCTGCGTGTGGCGCCGTCGTTGAGGTAAGACCGTGCAAGATTACGCGAGTAACCACCCGCTTTCATCGTGTCGTCGGCTGTTCCCCTGTACATCTGGTGCCAGCCTATCCCGTTATACCCCAGCACTTCGGGCAGATTACTCTCGCCCTGGTCAAATGCGGCATAAAGATGGAAAGGCCCGCTCCAGAGCCAGATAGGAATACCGTGACCGTGCAGATCCTTGTTCTCGTCACCCTTCATTAGCGGTGTCACGTCTATCATGTTGCTAATAACACCTGACGATAGGCTTATCTTCACGATCCGGCCTAAAATATGAGTGTATAGGAAGCCGTCGTGGTAGACGAGAGCCTTGCAGTTGCCGCTATATTTCTGGTTATAAAAGCCTGTAATTTCGTTCAGATTGGTGCCGTCATACCAAAATATGGAATCCTCTTTGCCTATGATTAGCAGTCCGAACGCCACGCCTAATCCCGTGACATCACTTTCCGGGTTCCCTACATTGATGGCTGTGGCCCAAGTAGCACCGTTATCCGTGCTAGTCTTGATCGTACTGCCTGTCCCCAGCACCAGATAAACATTACCGTCCGGCTTCTCCCAGGTGGTGAAACAACTAGCCTTCTGTCCCGATGCAGGCTGTGTCCAGGTGTCCCCATCAGCGGAGCGGTAAAGGTCAGCACTGTCTCCCACCGCCGCAAATACGTTACTGCCGTGCCGGTGTAGCCAGACGGCACTTGCGCCCAGCGTGGTGGAGCTGTCGGTCCAGGTACTGTCATCGGTGGTGCGCCTGACCTTGGTGCCTATGGCAGCCAGAACTGTGCTTGCGCCAAAGTCCACGATCATAGGTGCTGTGGATACCTTGCTACTGTCCGTGGCGCTCCACGCAGAGTGCAGGGTTATGTCTTCGTCTACAAAAGGAAAGATATTACCGTCAGTGCGGTAGACCTTCTTATCACTGGCAAATGTGAGCTGGTCAATGCCCTCGGTCATACCGGTCTGGGACCATGCGTCCCAGAAACCTTCCCGTACTCTGGCCTCCGTGCCAGTGGCGATACGGGGCGCGAAGTCATCTACCCGCTCGGTATTGTATTCACCCGGAGCGACCATGAACCCGAAGGTCGTAGCACCGCTCTTCAGGGTGATGTCATGGGAACCGCCAGCAGTAGGCATGACTAGGGATTAGTGACGATATTCTCGCCGTAACGTCCGATAGCGGACTCTCCCGCCCCGTAGTCGTGGCCTATGCCGATCATGTGTGGAATGTCCCCGCGCCGATTACTCAACTTACTGCGTTCGGCGGCTTGGCGAAACTCTCCCACTAGCTCTGCGAACGGCTTGACATCGAAGTGCGCTGCCTTCGTGGTCTGGGAAATACACAGCCAGTAGGCACCGTAGTTCGAGAGGTAGTCCAACGGCAACTCTATCGACTCGGTGGCGGCACTAATACGGTCTACCCTGTCGTTATATTGCAGGTGCAGGGTCTTGCCACTAAACTCCGCCGCTAGGTCTGACGGCACAACCACTGTCCATGTGGTGCCGTCCTGCCTCTGGCGCACCCTGCGAAGTAGAACCTTGGGGTTATTCGCCAGCGTAACGTATGCTGTGGAGAAGCCCCACTCCACTTCCGGGGTGGCGGTAGGTGTGTACTCGAACGTAGAAGACGCGAGGGTCTGGCTACTGTCCACGTCCACGTCCTTGATGGCAGGCCAAGCTGCATCAATAGCAGCGTTTACTGCGGATAGTTTCTGGGTGGTGGTCCAGAGCGCATTAGCGGTATCGTCGAATAGTTGGTCTAGTCTATCTATTACGTTCTGTCCTGTAACAGCCATTTACTTTTTCCTTCGGGATTTCCGTTTCTTCTTCTTGCCCGGTTTCTTGTACATCTTATGCACCTACCAGGAACTGGGCGTGACTGGGGTCGCGTAACTCAAGACCCGTCACGAACTCCAGCAATTGACCCCGACCATAACGGTCTATAAAGACACTAGCGAGTTTCTCTTTCATCGCCTTAGTCTGTCCTTCTCCCAAGTGGCACGTATGATGAAGCAAGGCGCAGTTACGTTCATCGAATATCTTCAACTGCTGTTTTCCTTTTGGCACCGCACTACGCTTTATAAGCCATTCGTGCATGTCGGTTGCCCCATCTTTGCCACAGTAATCGCAAGTATTTCCTCTTTCCTGAAACAAACGCCACTTCAATTCTGCTCTGCGTGACGTCTGGCTCACTACTTGCGGCTCTTCTTTTTAGTAATGAACGGCGTGCCTTTTATCACCGTGACGTTCTTCGGTAGTTTCTTGGCTACGAAACCACTCGACTTGGGCTTACGGGTTTTTGCCATTTTCGCTCACCTTCCATCCAACTACGATGTTTTGCTGGGCCTTCACCGGCCCGCTTTCCATGTCTAGCGTGTAACTGCTCTGATATGCTTCCATGTCCTGCATCCCTGCCATTCTAACGGCTTGGCGCAGGAGCATCATTGTAAACCCGCACTGGTGGAACTGCCACGGACTATCCTGGCTCCCGAACACACTAGCCAGAACAGAGACATGCAGATCCTCGTCGTAGACTATCTGTCGTGCGGCCCACTCCAGTGACGGAGTTATCACGTACAGCTTGCCCTGGCGTCGCAGGACCGCACCCACATTCTGCAACGTCGGCACCACCTGTAGGCGGGGTATATGTTCGATTACGTGGGACATGAACACCGCGTCGAACTTCCGCTTCAGTTTCAGCGGTTCCGTTATGTCCGCAACCACATCCGGTTTCGTTTCCGGGTCTATGTCCAGCGTGGTTATCTTCGCGTCTGGAAATATAGTGCGGCATTGTTGTTTGTCTCCACAACCTACATCAAGAACCTTCACCTAGTTTAGTCCCTCTATCCCGGACTGTAACTCTGGGTGCTTGTCCTTATAGTCCACGAATTGTTTCCTGTCATGCGGGAACTCACGCCAGTGTTGACACACTACTGCGGTGTCCACCACCGGCCTGTAGCCTATTCGTCCCGCTATTTCACAGAAGAAGTGATCCTCGGTGCGCCCGTATTCCATCGCAAAGAACGGAAAGGCACGCGGATCATCATCTGCTTTATGCTTCAACGGCGTATGGAGAACCATCGCCTCTACCTTAGCCTCCATACCGTTCGTGGAGAAACTCAGGTCTTTACTGTCCTTATCCACATCGTCCTTATGAACCGGTACGATGCTACCGTCCGGGCGCTGAAACTCGATGTACTGGTCCATGATGTCCAGGAATACCCGTTTTTGTATCAGGGTACAACCCATCCCGACGCTATCTACTTCCGCAATAGTGCCATGTTCGTACTCCCAGAGGGAGGCGTACATGCCATTATTATCCCGAATGTATGCTAGTGGATTGTGCGGTGGTCTGGCTAGATGATATAAGCCAGCCACGAAGGGACGCCGCATAGCCAATAGGTGTTCAAGGGCGCCTTGTGGCGGGACCGTATCGTCATCTAGAAACCAGAGCCAATCACTATCCCCGCGTACGAAGCCACCCGCTATCTTATTGCGATTATGGTCGGTACGGCTAAGTCTACGGTCATCAAGGATGTAGTTCTTGTTGTAGTCCGGCAGTGCGCTGCTAACAGCATGTACCCTGCCGATCTCTATCTTACCTTCCTGGGCAACTGAGACTAACTGCGTCAGTACCGGCTGCCACCAGTTATTGGACTGGAACTTGGAGCAAGCTATGCCTACGTCAACCTTTACGGTCACGGTCTGCCCGCCTCCCAGTCCTCGATCCTATCGTTTTGGGCGTACCAGTTGCGTTGGTTCCGGCAATCCTTACACAGTGCGATCTTATGCAGATTGGACATCATGTCGTGCAACAGGCGCCCATCGGGATCTGGCTGAACAGTGGATAGATGAGTAACTGCGAGAGGCCGATTACAGCGGCGACACAAGAACACGGGTCGTGTTTGCATTACCGACATAACCGGCCTCCACGCAGTCTTACGATATTACGCTCCTATCCTTATGTGGTCAGGGCGGCGTGTGCTTTGTCCATCCGCACACACAGCGAGAACTCGCCTACAACCTCTCCGCGCTCGTAGTCACCTACCTTGGCAAGTGGCTCGAACGTGAACGGGAAGTATGTAACGAATCCCGCACGCTCTGGGTCAAGCAAATACACTGTATTCGCAGGCGCCCAGCGGTCCATAACCAGTTTGAGTTCACCAAACGGGGTCATCACGTTCTGGATAACCATACCGATGGTGTCTTCAGTGCGCTCAACACGCAGGAAGGTTGTTGCGTCATATATGTTCTTGATGACCTGCATGTTTGCCGGCGAACAGAGGGCTATGCTCGGTGAGCCGCCATCGTTGTAAGCCAACTCCATCGTGTCTTCCAGGTTTGCCTGGGTAATGGCAGAGCCATAGTCCAGGGTATTGTCGGTAACGAACGTACCCAAACCACCAAACGCACGCGGCGTGGTAGCGGAGCCAGCTTTGCGGGCGCCGAGGTACATCTGCTTTTCGACAAGTCGCATCAGTTGTGGAACAGCCTTGTTGGACTGATACTCGAACTCTTCAGGGATACCATACTGGGAAACCTGGTTCTGAGTTCTCGAAACCTTGATCTCCTGATGGAATATCTGGGTGTAGTTCGAGCCAACCGTGCGGTCAGTGAACGCCACTGCGTCAGAGTCGTCACCCTCCAACCGTGCAATTCCCACGATCGTCACAGTGGTGTCGTCAGCATGGGTAGCTGCCGAACCACTATATGGTCGGGTTGCTACCGTGAGGACGTTGGAGCTGACACTACTTACCCACATCTGCTCACTCTCAATAAGGATGATATGCCCCGGTTGGAAAATGGAGCCATCGTCCACAGTGATCGTGACTTGTGAGTTATCGATGTTGCTGCCGTCATTGATGGCATCTGCGAGTGGTGCGTGGGTGTCCTCAAGCCATTCCATCTTCGTGGACTTTCCGTTCACGAAACGGAACTTCGAGCTGGCACCGTCCAGACCACCGAGAGCCTCAACGCCCGGAGCGTCAGTCGGGTCAATCAGGTCAATAACGTCCGTAATTACGCGCTTGTGCGGAGTAGTATCCGAATAGCTAGTAATCGGACTGTCTATAGCAGCCATGTCTTATTTCTCCTATATATCTAGTCCGAGTTTACGGTATTTCATCCGTAACTCGGTGTGTCCAATCACGTTTCCGCGCCTAACTTCTTTCTTCGCACGGTTATACTGATCGCGTAGGTCACCCACCTTTCCGGCAGGTGCGCCACTCAGACTGTCCAGGTCACCACTGGCGGCTTTCTTTGCCAGGGCATCCTTTTTGGTCTGAGCCTTTTCGTCCCGCATTTGCTTTCGCTCCGCTTTGGCATCTTCTGCCATCGCGTTCTTGGCCTGCGAGACTAGCTGTTCAGCATTTTGTGCATTTGCCAGACGCGCATCGTTCGCTTTCAGACCATAAGCTGTTGCAATCTGGGCGGTGTAGTCATTCCACGCCTGCCACGCCTGTGCCTGTTGCTGCATGGCATCGTAAGCTGCGGCTTTTTCGCCGAGAGCCTGTTGTTCTTCCCAAGCCCCAGCGTCTTCATCGCCCACCTGCTCCAGCCGCTGTCGAGTTTGCGACCGAAGGGCGCGTTCTCGCGCCTGGTACTGCTGGTGAACCCTTGACAGCTCCCTGTCCTTAGATTGATTCCATTCCGATAGCCATTGCTTGCGCTTGTTTTCCAGAATGGTGTCCGTATCAGGGGTAGCTGGGGCCGCTGGTACGGTTTCCTCCGTAGTTTCAGCTTCAGCCGTTTGCGCTTGTGGTTCAGCGATTTCAGCCTCGTCCGCTTGTACGGTGTTCGTAGTTTCAGCCACGGTACACTCTCCTATATTCAGTTTTTTACTGCGCCACTTATTATAGCATAAGTGGATGAAGCATTATTATATCCCCGCTCTTGCACCGCGGGGCTTATAAACCCTCAAAGTAGACGCTAGTGCAGGTCTGGATCGGCTCACCCTGCGCTCTTGGCGGGGGGTCAACCTGCCTGTCTGTTGCGCCCAGATGTAATAGGCCCGCTCTATGGCCGCTAGTTGTGCCGCCGGTACGGTAGACAGCCAACGTGCTAGGTCAGGATTACGCTGTAAATGCGCCTGTCTTGCATAGGCCGAAAGGTCGAAATAGTCCATCAGCATGACCAGTATCGGGTTCTTTTCCTGTGTCCATTTGGCATGTATCGAGAGCCACGGTGTTAGGTCGGGCGGCGCCTGTTCTGGCGGGGCTTGCTGTCGTTGTGCCTGACGTCGTTGCGTGGCCTCTATTGCCGCTGTCCTCAAGGCATGGAAGTCATACAGTATAGAGCGTGTTGTTCTGCCTCTGCTACTCCTTGTCCTTGGTGTCCTTGGTGTCCTGGTTATCCTAGCGCCTTTTTTCACATCCTTGACCAGACCTTTGACCGCCTTCAAGCCCTTCTCGTCTATGAGCTTCAGCATAGCCTCAATGCCACCCGTCTTTAGCGTGCTATCCATTTCCTTCCTGAACTTGACCCACTTATCACTACCGGGTATGAGCGAGGAGGCATTGAAATTAGCAAAGACCATTTCCTTAAGTAACATGAACTTCTCGATATTAGGATTAGCCTCTATCATCGCGTCTGCCTCTGCGAACTGCAACGCCGTATGCAAGGCTCTGTAAGTTTCGTATTGCCGCTCAATACCCGGCTCGATATACTGGGCAGCAATTCGTCTTACCACTTCGTGAACGTCACCTGTGTCAAGAAATTTGTTGTCCTCGTCTATTACCAGACTGCCGAATATGTCCTCTTTTTTGAAGACCTGTTCTGGTGTTAATGCCGTAATACCAGACACCTTATTAGTTTTAGCTTCTCCGTCAACAGTCACACTACCACTAAGCCCCATACTCTTTAGCAGAATACCTAGAGTTGGCTCCGCTTCACCATAAAGCGCCCAGTACACCATGTCAACGTCTGACAGCTCTGGATACTGTAGTTTGAGTTTTTCTAACTCCTCATACGGTAAGTTTTGGATAGTACCGAGAACACGCCAAGCCATGAGGTCCTTGGTGAAGTGACCTCCCATAGTCTCGGTCATCATTGCTTCCCTTATACTTCCACCGCCATTCTGTTGTACATAAGCCACAATTCCTGGCACACCTTTTCCGCTAACAGGGAACCGGTCAAACAGCGATATTTCCTCATACTGATTCCAAAGTGCTTGATTAATATCATTGTCATCAATGAATTGCCCAAAGCCTATATCGTAATCTGGCTTCAGTGTGTCCATCCAAGTCTCGGTAGACAAGTCCTTATTTCTGTCGTAAGCAGCACGATGGGCATCACTAGGCATCCCGCCCATATCTGCCTCTTCGAGAGCCACCGCAGGATTACGCCGCTCTGCGACCAAGTTGACTACATTCTCTGTGAAGATGTCTCTGTCTGGATCTATACCCTCACGCAACTCCCATAAGCGCGTATCTGGAAGACCACTCTCGAAGTTGCGAACGTCTTCTAATAAGCCCGTATTCTTGTACTCGTTCCGAGCATCCCAATATTCGGCTATGACCCTATCCTTGCCTTCATTCTTTTTCCACGCATCAGCACGTTCTTTGCCATAAAAGTCCGCGTGTTCGTAGTAGAACTTATTCGCCTCATAACCTTCGGCGTGTTCCATCTCCCATAGTTTCCAGTAGTAATCCGTGACCATTTTCTGACTAGCATAGTACGCGGCGACAAGCTCATGGTTCATAACTAATTGCAGCTCTTTGTCTAGCAGCGCTTGTACCTGCGGACGTGCCTCTAGCCACTGATTTACGTTACCCTTAATACTTTCGTCGTTATACTTATACTTCTCAAAATCCTTGACGGTCTGCTGGTCTACTCCGGCATATAGCTGGTCCATCAGTTTGGCACGCTCGTCCGTTACCTTTCTCCATTCGTTACGGGTCGGCACATCAGGTAACTCCAGTACAGCACCTAACTTCATGACGTCAGCGATAAAGGTATCCTTTTCCGTTTGTTTCCAGTCTTCTGGTATCCCGCCAACATAATAAAACTCATGCAACAATTCGTAGTTAATATCAGCGCCGTTCGGCCCCTTAAGTTTATTGTCCACTATGCCTGGACCAGTGCGCGAATGTACGTTCCACGCATACGCCTCTAGCCGGTCGTCGCCCTTATTACGCCACGTCAAAAGATTGGAATATTTCTGGTTTGCAGGGTCAGTCCAGAAGCCACGCTGTAGCTGTCGCGCCTTCTCCTTGTCCACCTCCGAGCCGGTAGCATACAGCCTATCCATTTCGTTACGCAGTTCACCGTACTTCTGTTGCGCTTCCATGATCGCCACTTCTGTCGCAGAGTCATAACGAAACGCCGGACCCACAAGGAAAGACATTAGGAGCGGTCCCAGAATCCCCGGTTGCGCAGTTCCACCAGGTAACTGATCCCCTTTGCCTCCGGGTATGTATATCTTGTTACGTCGCATTTCGTCGATGGTATTCATAAATACGAGATATGCGGCCTGATAAGTTGGGTCATCCATATACTTCTCGTTGAACGGGTCATTGACTATGAACATTATTTCCTGAAGCAATGCTTGGCTAATTGCACCATTATCAGCCTTGGCTATGAGCAGCTTTCCTACTTCGTCCATGTCATACTTCGTACCGACGAACTTCTCGCCTTCTGGGGTATCAACATTCATAAGCTGGTATGGGCCTGGCAAATAGTGTTCCAACGCTAACTCCGGCGTGTCGATACCTGTCATCGTGCCAACAGCACTGGAGACTTCTCCTACAAAAGTAGTGGCAAGTCCCAAGCGTCCTACATAAGACCGCGCTAACTCTTTGTTACCATTCTTTAATGCTATTGCGCCTAGTATCAACGGCCACGCAGAATGTGTGCTTCCCGGACCCCAGTCATTGGCAGCAGTATACACACGACCAGAGGCCGTTTTCATTATTTCTGGGCTATGGAAGTCTGACCGTATAAACGAGTCCTGCGGATCCACGTACTGCATTACCGGGATCGACAATAAACCGCCATTGCCCATCGTTTTGCGTATGTACGGCTTCAGCCATTCAGGTGCATCCTCGTTTAGTCCCTCGATCGAGGCACGCATTTTGTGCAATGCCACCACAGCGTGCGGGTTCTCCAAAAAGCGATAGGCACTCCGCATGGCCTGTCTACTGTACCAGTGTGGATAGGCACCTATCCAGCGAAATAATATATCAAAATTGCGCTTGTCCCCGTAGTTATAGTAGGTCATGTCGCGCAGAGCAGTTCCGAAACCCTCCGCCACACCCCGTACTTGGTTAAGACCTGCCTTCATCTCTGTTACCGCCTGGCGTACTGCTTTGACCTGTTGTGGCGTTAACTTAGCTTGCGGGAAGGCGTCCCACCTGTTAATTATGTGGGTGGCCGCCCTGCGTAACGCTCGTATCTTTAGCGGTTTCGCGGCAGCAGCGTTGATAACGGGATCGATAACATCTGCGGCGGCAGACTCAAATCTCCCGCCCGCCTGAAAGTAGTCGTCTAAGGACAGTTGCTGTGCCTCTGTGATGGGTGAGATGTTGCGCTGCCGCAATCCGTCAGCCGTTGCACGCACGACCGTATCATCATAACGCATGGCCTCTGCCACAAACGGATCAACATCTAAGCGCAAGGTATGGTAGTCGTCAGCTAACTTGGCAAAATGCTCGTCCCAGATTGCCCCGTTCAGCTCGAAGTAGCTATAGCCACCCTCCTGCGCCGCACGCCGATTAACTGTCACCTCTGCGACAACGGCATTAGTGGCTGTCCTATGCTCACCCTCAAGGGCGAAGAATTTGTTGAGTGCCTCATTCTTTTTTACGGGGTCTGTAATATTGTCTATAGAGTCATACGCGGCGCTTTTTGCAGCGTCACGTACCCCTCTTGTTATCGAGCGCAGGGTCATGTCCTCGTGGATATACTGTTCGATTTGATGACTGCTATATCCTTGGCTTACATATTCCTTTCTGAGCGCCTCGACCGTTTCGTCGGAACCCTCCAAGGTGCCTGGGTGCAAATCAGTACCGTCGTTTAGTATCCGCAGCTCCTCCTCTCGGCGTATCGCCCTAACCTCGACAATATCTTCCGCTTTTTGCATACGTCTTATTACTTTAGGGTCAATGTCCGCATCACGCAAAGCGCGGTTTATTTCAGGGGACACACTATGTGAGCGACCACCCAAAATTACTTCTTCCACACGGGTAAGATCGTTGGGGTGCCAAGCTCCTTCTGCCAGTGCTATTAGCTCATCTGCCCTCGGCTCCCCAATAGCAGCCACTAACTCAGTACGGGTTGTTGGGCGCAGAGCTTCGCGAGGACGCCAGATGGCATTGAATACCTTCTTAATACCCACATACACTGGCATCTCCGCGAACTTATTCTCCTGTATCTTCTTCCATTGGCCCGGCATTTCGATAACTATGTCCGCCGAGCGCCCCAAAGTCGCTGCCAACATGGGTGATTTCTTTCCCATCTTCGCTTCTATCTTGCCAACAGTTCTGGGTCTACCTGCCCCAAACCCAAACAGCTTGCGCACTCGCTCTGGAACAAGGCCCGATACATAGCCTGGCGCACCGAGTTGCGCAGTGCCTATCGCTAGGCGCTCACCGCCCGGACCGACACCGCGTTTAATGCTTGCGGGACTTGAGCGCCATACGTCATCATACCAATTCCTGGGAACCGGTCCCAGAACACCATCCATCAGACCTTCTGTAACACTGACCATGGCGTCACGGCCTACGCGCCCGAACGAATTAAGTTGGGTCCAGCGTGCAAGGACGCCCTGGTATGCGGCCATAGCGCGATCACCATACCGAATGACCTCGCCTATCCATTTCGGCACAGCCCCCGCCTGTTCTACTTTTGTCAATTTGAGGTTCCCAGAAATCTCATCTGTGGCACGCGCAAACAATTCAAGTAACTTTATAGCTGCCTGCTCACTGGCGGCACGGGCTGCGGGCTTGACCTTGGACGAGGGGCCAACACCCCTTCCAATGATATTTAACAGGGTACGTATCTGCGGCCCCTTCATATTGCCCAGCACAAGACTTGCTATCTGTCCGTCAAGCGAGTCTAGTACGGAAACCATTGCGTTCTTTGCTGCAGATCCTAATAGGCTTGCCTCCGCAGGCGTAGGTGTACGCCTTAGAAGCTGTGGATATTGTTTTAGTATCTCGTGGGCTTCATCTAGCCTGCCCGCGTGGTACAGCTCTACACCGGTCAAGATTTCCTCCACCTCTTTCGGTGTACGGCCTATCACCAAGGTTTCTAGATGACGGTTAGTCGCCTCTGCTGCAAGGCGCGAATTAGTCGCGGGAGCGCGCCTAATCACCTTCTTTAGCGCCGGAACTTGGTCCAAGATCCGTGCTACGGGTTGTGAGAAGAACGCTGTTCCCGCCTTGATTGCCTGTGGAACTTTCAGTGCGCTCTCCGTGGATAATGCCACTAATTGCCGCTTGAAAGTGTCGCGCATCAGTTTTATGTGCTTTGCATTCCTGAGCGGATGTATAAAGGCGCGGAGCGGGTCTAGCATAAACGGCGCCATCATTTGTATGTGCAGCGGTACGGTCATCTGGAAGTATTCCTGTCCGACCTCCCATGCACGCTTTCTGTCAATCTCGGTCGTAACTCCGTCCCGTGTGACCTCTCCCGTGAATGGATTAAGTCCTGCCGTACCGTACCTATCGGCAAGATAATATGCCGCTCCGACACCTCTAGCCGCACTGTTCCAAGCCGCCTGCCAAGCGTCCCACCCTATTCCTGTCGCAGCAGCAAGTCTGCGCCGCGCTACCAGTCCAGGGGTGGGTTCTTGGCCGGGGTGCAGCTTGTAATCGTCGCTGTAAATTTGTGCTGGCATGGTTTCAGGTAGGTCATCTGGATCTGCCATGCCATATATCGCCAATTCCCTCTGTGGGCTTTTCTTGAAAAGAATGGCGCTTCGTGCCTCTTTCTCGGTGACTGGCTTATCGGGCGCTTCTCCCAATTCTTCCCAGCGTCGCGCTACATTCTCCGCAAGAGGGTTCATACGCATTTCTTTCTCTTTGCCCGCACCAATCGCCAAGTGTTCAGGGCTTATGACCGCTTCTTCTGCCTGCCCCATCTTCTTTGCGCGGTCGGTTTCCTGAGCGCGACTGGCTAGATCCTGTGCAACGATGGGCGCCATCGTTTTGACGGCTCCACTTTTCCAACCTTTCGCCGCTTGGCCTGCTAATTTCAATAGGGGTGGGACAGTGCGCCCTGCTACGGTAGGTGCAAGCCTTGCTGCGGCAGGTGCGCCTCTACCCAAAATAGCCCCTAAAGGTGTTGTAGCAGCAATCCCATAAGCAAGGCGTTGTTGTTGTTCGGGGGGTAACCTTTCATACTGCCTCAGCCCTCGCCCTGTCTGCGCCCCGCCGGGAGATAGAAGGTTCGCGGCAGTACGCGCTGTCTCGAAATACTTCCAAGCATCTCCTGCGAACCCCCACTGATCCGGCGTTACTTTCCCTAGTAAGTCTTGCCAACCACTAGGTGTTACGGGTTCAGGTTGCTGTGCCACCATCCTCGGCGTTACTGCCCTTGGTGTAGTCAAGGGCAACCTTGTCGAACTAACGTCGGGCCTGACACCGCCTTCCCGCAAAAACTGTGCTATGTTGCTTTCGGGCGCACGCCGAACGGGGAGCTGCCTAACTGGCGCACGGGGTGGGGCAGGATCTCTGCCCGTCCTGCGCCGGAACGCCGTGGCTACCTGACTGGGTGGTTGATGCGGATAACTAGGTGCAGGAGTAACCCCCACGCTAGGTGGTGGCAGCGCCTCCCTAGTTTCTGGGTGCGTCGGTCTAGAACTCCGAGCATACCTTCTTGATGCAAGCCATCCAGCTCTGGCCTTCGCTAGTATTTCTTTTAGCCAGTCTGCGGCCTCGTCGTGAAAAGACATTTATTACGGTGCTACGGCGCCCGGATAGTTCGCGGTGGCCGCGTAGCCCATTCTACCCATCAACCATTTAATCCATGATTGAATCTGCGGGTCTACTATGTCCTTAAAGTCACTGGGATTAAACCAGATCGGTCCTGTAGTCCCAGATGGTCGCTCATATTCTTGCTCTCCGTAACTGCCATATACTCCCTGTGGGTCATAACCCATTCCGGTCAACCAAGTCCCTAGTCGATCTCTCATGGTCTGGGTCGGGAATGCCCCCAGGCCACCCTCCCTGATATTCAAGAAGGGGTCTGAAAGGTCCGTATCTTTCGCAAAACTAGGTTCACCCGTGAATGTAGGCGTTGTTGGATACGTCGATGTTTCGGTAACAGGGGGTATGCCGCCGCCAGTCGGGAAACCAGTGTATGGGTCATAGGGATAGCCCCCGCCAAAACCGCCCCCGAAGGCGCCCCCGCCGAAGGCGCCCCCGCCGAAGCCGCCACCACCATACATATCGGCAGCCATTTGGTCAATCATCGCCTGTTTCAGTCTTCGGTCTTGTTCCGCATAAACTGCTTCGTGGAACGCCTTTTGGTTCGGATATTGGTCTACTGCATCCCAAGCGACTTGACTAAATGCTGGGTCTACTCCCTGTGTGGGAGAATAGGTTCCCGGCACGTAACCAGGCTCATATATGTCGATCCCCATGTGTTGACCGAACTGTTCTGGATTGAGGTAATAGCCTTCCCGCATCAAAACATCTTGGTTTGCTGCCATCTGTTCGTATGTCCACCCTTCTGGCTTTCTATAGACAGCACCGCCTGGTGTGAACTGAATCGTACCGCCCCAAGGCTCTGTGGCTGTTTTTTGCCAATCCGGTACTACGGGGCCGCCGCCACCGCCACCGCCACCGCCACCAGAAGGCTTGTTCAGC
>Ga0209349_1000615_pt1 | contig 17885 bp, 15 predicted proteins | sample ETNvirnome_2_130_FD_184067 | JGI IMG/M metagenome (GOLD analysis project Ga0209349, IMG submission 184067) | Marine viral communities from the Pacific Ocean - ETNP_2_130 (SPAdes) (version 2) | ecosystem: Environmental > Aquatic > Marine > Oceanic | place: Pacific Ocean | collected 2013-06-22
GTCCAATAAGAGAATCTAGAGAGTCTTCGTTTCTCAGCCATTCATCGGGATCAGATCCTGCGGGTCTTACAGGCGAATTCAATGCTTTGTTAACTCTATCGGCGTTCATCTTTTCGCGTTGTCTCGCCGCCTTGGCTCTGTTTACAACCCTAGGATCTAAACCCTTTTCTCGAAAAACATCAAGATGACTTTCATAAACATCATCGGCTTCCCTCGAAAAATGTTTCTTATCACTCAATTGACTTCTCCCAAATTGCACGGGGTTGTTTTCCTTTCCAGGATCCACATTTTTATGCTCTCTAGGTATTAAGTAATTCCCTGTCGCAGGATCATGCTGCCAACCTCTTAACCTACCTGGCGTATGCGTGGAATTTCTAGAATTTAAGTATTTGATGGCATCTTTCTGGGTGGCAAATACTAACGCACTGTCGTTTTTGGAACTCTCAGCTCTTTGACTGGGGCTTGTTCTTCCTCCTGGCATGTTTTCAGGTGTAGTCAGACTTTTAACTAGGTTTAAATCTTTACCTCTCCAAGCTCCGGTAGTTCCTACAAATCCGGAATAGTTGTTAAGTTCAACCATTTCCTCTATTTCCGGTATCATGTACGACGCTACTGTAAGAACTGCAAGCTTTCTAACCTGTTTATTGCTTACAAGCCCTTCCAATACAGCATCTTGTCCAAACGCATGATCCAAAAACTCCTCTGCATCTGCCAGAACGTCCGGATACATTTTCTCAACACCGTCTAGTGACCCGTGAGCATCTCTAATAAGCTCTATAAACTTACTGGTTTTAGCTTCTATAGCTCCCACAGAGAGAGATACAGCCTTTATAATTTTTTCATGCAGAGCATCTTTCCTCCCACCCTCAGGGAGTCTAGTCCACTTAACGAATGCATCAGCGATAAGTGGCGCAGGTTCATCAACTTTGGATCTAATTCCTGACCAATTACTTCCTCCCTTTGCACCGGTTGAAGATATCAGTTGCTCCTTAAAATCACCGCATCTCTTAATACTTCTAGCAGCATCTATTATTTGAAAAATAGGGTTCTCTCCTCCTCCGCCAGTCAAACTTCGCCGAGCAAAGTGAGTCCCTTGGTAATCATTTACCTTTTTATGATCTCGCAATCTTTCTGTTTGTATGCCAGCAGATAGAGAGGGGGGACCACCTTTGCCAGGAGTAAGAGCGCCATATAAAAGTTTACTACCTCCATCCCTGGTAAAAAACCTATTAAGTACTTTTTCCCTTTCTTCTCTACCCTCTACTTCAAAACATCCTTCTTCGCTATTAGCCGCGTCTCCAATCATAGACAAGAGACTTCCAAAGTCATCCATGAATTCTTTGACCGCCTCATCTCCGTACTCCTCAGAATCAGGGTGAAGCTCATACACTCCCGCTAATTCCTGGGACCAAAGACTTGCACCTGGCTTCCTTCTATCTTGAATCGAATCGGCTACTATCTGAGTTGCTCTGGCAGATCTTTCTTCTAGATCTTCATCTGGGTCTTTTATGTCTAAGTGGGGGTTTTGGGCAAGATCCACGATTAGAGGTGTAAACCGTGCCATAGTCTGGGCTAAAGCATCTTGGTACATAGGCATTTCGATGCCTTGTCCTCCGGCTTGTGATTCTTCCTCAGCGCCTTCTTCTTCTCCTTGAAGTCTCAGGTTTAAATAAGCGATGAGTTCTTGGGTATTAGCTGTATGCCGGTTACCCGCAAGATCAGTCCATGTAACGGCTTCCGGATTCTCTGGTGATTGAAAAGCGGTAAACGCTTCCCCGGGAGTCCCGGCAGGATCCCCTCTTAACCCTCCGGCTTCAGCCATCTTGAGCAGTCTTTCTAAATGCTCAGGCGTAGACCCGTCTCCCTCCGGAAACTCCCTATTAAGTGCTAAGTCCCTGGAACCACCCTGCTCCCCCAAGAGAGCTTCAGACAGCGAATACCTTCTCTTCCTGAGTTTAGAGTAAGTGTCGAGAAGATCTGTAAGAATATGCATTAGCCCTCAAAAATAAATAGGGGATGTCCCGGAAGGAACATTCCCTATTATAGTAATTTATTTAAAATATTTTAATCAGTACCTGCATATTGCACAGCAAAGTCATATCTCAAAGCGAGCTCAATAGTATGGAACTCATTAGTAGCATAATTGAACTCTGCAGTCTTCCAAGATTTTGGATATGCACCGTATAGGTAAATCATCTTAACAGGGGTCATAGTATTGTCAAGTTGGTAGATTTTAACACGGGTTTTAAAGCCACCCGTAGGATCACCTTGAGTAAAATGGGGAGTGAAGACTCCATTAATAGGGTCATATGTTGTACTCATCCAGTTGAACAAGGTTTCAGCAAGCTGTCCTCGAACTAGGTTATCGAAAGTAATCGTAACTTCTTCTGGGGTAACCTTTCCTGGGTAATAGAATTTATCATTAACTCTGTCCGCGACGATGTCTTCCGAAGTAAAACCCAACTGGGTTACTTGCTTCGCTGCCAAAGTTAAAACAGTATCGTCAGTCCCTCCCATTCCAGGAGGCATTGCGATTTCTACTTCCCATTGGAAAGCACGGTATGATTCTAGACCTTCAGATAAAGTCGGAAGATCTCCTATGTTAAGAGTTCTGTCTGTTTGATTTGCGTAGTAGCCTCTAGCCATTAGTAAGTGTCCTCTATATTATATAGTTTACGTGGTTCCGAGATCAGCGGACTGGTTGGTAAGGTTGAGTTCGATTACGAACACCTCAGCGGTCTTGGTAGGTTTAAGAAGAATCTTGCACCATAGTTCATTTCTATCAACTCTGAGAGGTGTGTTAGTAGTTTCATCACACACGACTCGGAATTCAGAGATACCTCTACCGTTCTTAATGTTGTTCAAAAGAGGTTGAACAATGTTGGTTACTCGACTCCAAGTAATTGGGTCGTTAGGCTCGAATACAAGCGTTCTGGTTGAGGATAATAGAATCTTACGCAGAATGATCATCATACGTCTTATATTAACTCTATCAAGAGAGGTGGGAGTCCTCTGTGTGGTTTTCTGCCCCCAAATTACTATGCCGTCTCCAGCGAATTTGACAATCGGGTTCACACATTCTCCTGCGCCGTACAAAGCATCCCTATCACCTTGGTTCAGGGAAACTTCGACATCAAAAGGTCTTGTAAGCCTTCCCCTAACCAGACCAGCAGGAGCTGACCAGGTGTTTGCGATCCTATCAGTTTCACACATGGCACCAATAGCAAATGCGGCGGGATCAATCCACGTATCTGCAGCGCTGAAAACATCAAAGACTTTGACCCAAGGCCAGTAAATAGCAGCGTAAGAACTGTTTACTGAAGTAGTTCTTCCCGTGTAAACTCCGTTAGTCCAGTTTATTGCGTCTTGAGCAGTACTGAGACCTTTTGGAGGGGATATGACAGCCAAGAAGTTTTGGGTCTTTTCTGCAATTGTAACCAATTGATTTTGAAGAATCTGGTCAGTAATTCCAGGGATAGCAGCCATAGAGATATTAAGGGAATCATCATCAAGAGCCCACATACCAGTTTTGGTTGCCTGACTTCCGATGAAAGCTCCGCGAATAACATCATTGAAAGACCCATTATTGTCACCCAAGTCTCCGTTGGTTCCACCATACAGTCCTGAAGTTCCATCAATGAATTTGACGAATCTGGTGGGATGACCTATTGTACCTTTAGCAATACCACCTCTATCTGTCTCGTCGTTGTTGGAGACTACCATCCGGTTATTTGTCAGAGCGAAAGCCGTTTGGAATGACGCAGGAGCAGTCCAACCTGCTGCTGCCGTTTTTGGAAGACCCTGCTCGGTTGAATGGGCAGCGCCGTCATTATAGAAAGATCCTTTAATAAAGTCAGATTTTGCATCGATAGTTCCAGCTTGAATCATATCCTCTGGGTATTGGCTATTTTTAACAAAATCCATTGTAAAGGACTCTGCAAAGCCACCATCATTAAATACTTGGAAAGTCCAATCTTTTCCTGCTTTTGAAACAACCTTTACTTGGAGGCCATAGTAGTTTGTATTGTTACCTACTGTTATAGCGCTGTAATTGTATCCTTTACCAGCCCAAAGAGATTGGGTGAAGAAAGTCCCTCCAGGACCTCCCCCTGATACGGTTCCACCATAAGCTGTGGCGAAGTCCTCAGCCGATTTCCCTGAAACTTCTCCAGTGGTAGCGGAAACAGGCTGCAAAATTTTGCAGCGGGTCATGCCATCCCCTCCGACTAATGCAGCAGAGGTTCCACTTGCAGCTGATACTACCAGATTGGCACCAGAGCCCGCGTAAGTGCCTACGAACCACCCTATAGGACCAGTTCCTGAAGTAGAAGAAACAAAAGTAAAGGGGAAATCGCTAGTTTGTTTAGCGGACATCGCTTTAACAATAGAAGCGGCTCCGGCTTGTCTGGTTCCTACAGCAGGAGTTGAATCTGTCCATTTATCAACATTTAGTTCATAGTAAGACGAGTGATTGGCATTCCGACTTGTATTAGGAGTAACGTTGGCAGAAGCGTTATTAGTAATTTTAAACAAGAATTTGCCGTATTGCTGGCCTCTCCACCCAGATCCCCCAGCTGCAAGGTCGCTAGGAACATCCCCAGAAACAGCGACGGCGGGACATGCACCAAAAGACACCGTAGCGGAGGCATCAATACCAGCAGTGTTGATGGCACGAACAAAATAAATTGCAGAAGTCTTAGTGAGCATTTCTAGAGCACCAAGGACTCCTTGACCTCCAAGTACTCGATCTGGACGTCCAAACTCCTCGATCAATTGAGAAGTACTAGTTATTAACTTAGCCTTATTAGGCTCTCCTCGAGAAGCAAAGCCGACAACACCGGCAATGGATGAGTTTACAGACGGAGGGTACTCCGAAAAATCCTTTTCTACGATATAGACACCAGGGCTGTTGTACGTTGGCATTTTTTAATTTCCTACTTTTACGATTGACAATATGCGGCGGGTAGCCAAATTTCGGACTAAATCAGTTACAAACGAAGACGGAACAGTCACAGAACCTCCAACATTCAAATATTTGTGAAGGTATCCTCCATCACAAGAAAATATTAGTTCTTCTGTCTGGTTTCCGATATTTCTGATAGTAACCACAATAATCCTCTATGTTATTTATGCGTCCAGACACCTTCGTTTACTCTATTTTTCTAAGTACTTTGTCTTATTTGATCGGTCACGGTCTGAGCGGTAGTAGCAGAACCGGATAATTCCAAAAAAGGTTCTATTATAATATCGGAATTTAGCTTCTCTATGCGTCCCGTGTTAGTGTATAAGTACTTTTGGTTAGGAATATATGCTTCTACTGAAACTTGTATGGTTCTCTTAAGAACCCTATCCTGTCTGTCAGGAGCCACTGTAACGGAGTTATCAGCAACCTGTGTTATAAATCCTTGAATGTAATCGCTAAATTTAGTTCGAAACTCTAGAGAGGGGTTGAACATTAATTGAATCTTCTCCGTTATTTGATTCAAATCCTCAAGATACTTAGCCCATAAATTAACCATAAAAGAGAGGTTGACAGCTTTTGGAGCCACCGAAACTACTCTGGTAGCTCGTTGAGCCGTTTTGTTCCACGCAGTCTCAACTACTACGTTCATATTGTATCTCCTTCTACCTATGTCATCCTCTATATCAGATATGCCTACGGAAATGACGGGAAGGACTAGGTTTCTGTCTTCTTTTATCTTTGCTATAGCTCTCTCAGGGTTAGCATAAAAAATTGGAATATCGACCACCGCTTTGTTTTCAGAGTCAATAATGCTAATATTCTCCAATTTCCTTATCAAGAACTGAGTATACTCTCGATAAAAATCGGATTGGGTATGTCCCTTTTCCAGCTCCAGAGCTTGGATGCCTTTACGAATTTCTATCAAGGGATTTGCCATTTACTTATCTACCCTCCAAGCAAGCCTACTACGTCAATTCCAACAACTGTATCACCGGCGCTAGCGGCACAAGTCGCCGGGAAACAGAGAGCACCAGGAAGGGGGTCACACGTAGCAGAGGTTACCTGATAAAGAATTCTGCCCGCACCCAAATTGGCAATAGCCTGAAGGGACTGGAGGCAGACGTGGTCCTTTTTGCCATCCTCCTCCTCTGAGGGTGGGTCTCCCGGGTCTACCGGAACCAAACCGCCCTTCTTCGGATCCTGGTCACCTTGAAAGTTGAAAGTTTCTGTTGGAAATACCCAGTTTCTGTCCGGGTACTCAGCTATTGCTTTGCTGTACCATTCCAGCTGTTCTTCGTATGGCATGTCCCCCAAGTATAAGCAGTGCGCTGGGGACATTTCTCCTGCAGCACCTGACCGTGAAGAGGATTTACTCATCTGAGTAGTTCCATCCACAGACTCAACAACCGCATCCGACTGCCCTGTAATAGTTTTAGTAACCTCTGAGGCGTCACGCATTACCCTCGCAGAACAAACAAGATGAAATACCCCATAAGCCTCGAAGCTATCTTCCTGCACCTCAAATACCTCATAAAACAAGTTTTGGAACTTAGGTTTAATCACATCTCCCGGAATGAGTCTCCTTCCTATCTGGCGCTCTACTGTTTGTTTGTTAAAAGTAAAGAGTTGATCATTGGTGAGCTCTATGCCGAATTCAGAGAGATTCTCCTCAATAGGTCTTGGATCATAATGACCATATGCCAGTTTGGGAGGCTTGTAATGGGTCTTCGCTCTGTTCTCGTCGTACAATTTGTCATAATTTTCATCAGCAACATACGCAAAAATAAGCAACTCAGATCCTGAGATCTTTACAAGCTCTCCGTCAACTACATTGAAAAGGCCTGTGTCGGGGTTCGTAGGGTCAAACATGTTGAGTTTAGACTTTACACATGCAACCGCATCGTCCGCCAAAGCCACTATGGGAGGAGTGGGGGGGTTAAATAATTCTTCTACTGCACCCTTTGTGTCATATTCGCGGGTGAAATCAGCCATTAGTAAAGTGTAAATGCTGGAGGTTCTTCAATCTCTGAAAGTAGCTCATCCGCAAGCTCTTGTTTCTCTCTGGCACCTTCCTCAGAGAGAGCAGCCCCGTTCAACTTTGCTCCTCCTCCAGGAGAGGGGAGTACATCATACTTACCACGAATACCACCAAGGATTAACTTCGCACAAGCAGTCGCATACCTGTTCAACCATCCAACGAAATAAGGATGCAAAGTATTGGAATCCAAAGCTCTAAATTCCACGATAACTGCCTCATTGGCCTCCGGGGTGGGAAAGAGCATTACGTACTCGTTGTTTACAACTTGATAGGATCCATCTCTACCGAGAATCTTCCTCATTTGTTCTAGGTGCATAATTTGAACCAAGAAATCACTAATATTAAAATCAGTGAACAGAAAATTGTCTTGAAAGTATTTGATGAAGAAATCAAACTCCAAAGTGCCTTCAGCTAAATTCAGTCCCATCAAACTCTTTTTGTATACAACATATTGTATGTTGTTCATCACAAATTGAGGAAGTACATAGGTATTGTAGTTGGCTTTTGTGTTGAATTCCATGAATTGAGTACACCACGCAGGGGCATGGTAATCCAACTTGGAAATGGCTTCATCAATAGCCAAGTAAAGCTGATAATCGGTTAGTTCTACCCTTATAACAGGAGATCCTAGCCTAGCCAAAATATTGTCCTTGATGATAGAATAAAAACTATTGAATTCTACGATATCAGTGAATCTTCTACGATTCAAGGTATCGTAGTTGATTTCTCCCACTGGATCTACGCCTGTTACAGATACACTGTTTCCTTTTCTAAACGCAAATGTGTTTCCGTAAGAAGTTTGAGGAACGGTTGGAACTGTTGCTCCAGCAGGCATTCTATTCTCCTAAATAAGTCTTGAGAGTTTCCTTGGGGACACTTTTAACAGGTGGAGGGGTGGCTGCTTTCTTGGGCTTGGGCTTAGGAGCAACCTTTTTGGGTTTCTCATCTATGACGAGTGTGAGAACTCCGGAATTAGTGGCGTCCGGTAGGTCAATTATCTGACCTGGAGCTACATTAAGAACTGAATTCGGTCCTTGGACCATTACATCGTGGGATAGGTTATTTTTATACTTCATGATAGGTATCCTATTCTTATATACGAGAGAAGGAGGTCACATGGACCTCCTTCTTTCATATTAAATTTATCCTTTATTTACTGTCGGATCAAGTTATACCTTGTGACAGTGAGGAGATACTGTTGCTAATTCTAGAGAACGGCTGGAGCAAGTAGTTAGTAGAAGCGCCAACGATTCTAATAACTCTGTACCAACGCGCATCTGGAGTAATGGAAGCTTTTCCGTACCTAGTAAGCAAGCCTTTTCTAGGTTGGAAATCATCCGGGTTCACAACAGTTGGAAGCATTTGGATCGGAATATACGGAGCATAAACAAATCCACTTTCCATTGGGCTGTTACCCTTGTATCCTACAAGAATTTCATCCTCAGGCCAAAGCGGATCGACATAAACGTCGTATGCACCATTCCAACGTCCTTTATATTGGATGTTAGCACCAAGCTGACCAGCTTCGCTAGGATCCATACCACCTTCCAACTTAGCTGCAGATTGAAGCATTGCGGCTACGAGGGGGGAAGTAATAATGAAGTTACCAGCACCACGATAAGTGGTACGGTAAATATCCTGGGAAGCGAAGTTAACAGCAGCCAGCAAGTTCGAGTATGCTTCACCGACATGACGAGGAGCAAGGTTCATGCTCGTCGCGGTCAGATCAACAAAATAAACGTTCTTGTTGGTTCCCTGTGTCAAAGTTCCTAGACCAGCAGCCTGGTCGTAAGTCCATTTTTCTGGTTGGTAGATACCATCCATATTTCCTGCAACTTCTGGGAAAGAGTTGGGGTTACCCAAATCCAAAGCACCACGGTTAAATCCAGCCGCAGTAGAAGCAGATACGTCGTAAGCAATCATACGGAGATCTTCCAAGATTTCACGGTCAATCTCTAGAGCAACTTCCTTGCCGAGAAGATCGGTAAGTTCACGCTCCAGATCAAGGTTGTGATAGGCTTTCAAGTCTTGCGCAGCTTCGATAGTCCACAGAGCGCGGAACTTTCTAGTTGCAGCAATAACAGCCTGTTGTTCGATGTGGAAGTTAATCTCCGGAATAGGAGCTTGACCCCCTCCACCCATGACTTCACCACCTGACGTGGAGAAACCACCAAGAACACTACTTGGGAAGGAAGCGATACCTTCGCCAACAGTACCAGTAAGGTTACCGGAGAATGTTGCGTCCGCACCAGCAGCAGGACTACCGGTTCCGGTGTTTCCACCCAAAGCCGACCAATCCCATCCAACAGATGTAGTATCCAGATCAATCGCGCCGCCGGATAGGTCTCCAAAGAGAGCACCAGCAGTTTGACCACGATAGGTTAGGAGGTACTTACCATACACAGATTGTGTAGTGGCATTAGCCATTGAATCTTTCGTGTTTCGTTGTACGCGGTCGTAACCAAGATAGAAGATCTGGGAAACCGGACCTTGCATAGGCTGAACGCCAACAACGCGGTTAGCAATCAGTTCAGGAAAAACTCTACGAACAAGAGGAAAGGCAAACTTTTGAAAGGTACCCAGTTGACCCACCGTAGTAGTTTCTTCTAGCATACCAGACTTAGACTGTTCAGCGAGAACATGTCGAGCTTGGTTTTCAAGAAGAACCGCAGTGGATTCTCTGGTATAAGGATCTTCGATACCTTCTAAGATTGGCGCCCACTTGTCACATAGAGCTTGGGAAGTGTTTTCATTAATCATTTTCTTTACTCTTTCTTTTAATTATTTAAATTTTGGGCTAGACGAATTACGTCTTCAGTTAGGAACATATTTGCCTCACTCTCCGAAGTAGTGTGGGAGGGTTTGGTGTCCTCGTTAGTAATAACGAGTGCGGATTCCGACGATTTGAAGGGTTCCTTAGTTACTTCTGAAAGATCTTGTAAGTTCTCTTTCAGAGACATAACAGCTCCTTCAAGTGTCGTATTCTCATTAACAGTATGAGACAGCTGGCTGTTGAGTCGTTCAACGGTTTCTTGAAGATTGGCAACCTCTTCTTTGTAAGCTGTAATCGCGGACTCGGAATCCTTAGATTCCACATCCTCAGCAATAACAGATTTAAGAGACTCGTAAACCTTAACAGCGCGGAAAGTGTCATCACTGTCCTCCAGTTCTTGCAGCGCTACTTCTTTGAATTCATTAATTCTCATTCGTAGGTAGCTGCTAACTTTGGCTCCGAGGGTTTTTACTTCTTCTTCAACTCTTTCGTTGACAACATCCTCAACCAACTTAGAAATTTCTTCCATACCAGAATCAGAGATTCCATCGGGAAGATGCTTTACAATGTCGTTGACAGTTTTGGTCATAATATGGTGTCCTTATCTTTAGTATCTACAGGTGTTTACTAAAAAAAATAGAAAATTTTTATTTTTTGTGCAAGAGGTTTTTTAAAGTTTTCAAATAGATCTTTTCAGCTCTAATATTGTCAATTTCTTCTCTTGCTTTGAGTTGGGCTTCGGAAAGAACCTGATTCTCCGAAACAAGCCCAGGAAAAGCTCCTTGGCAGGACGGATCTGATACCATGTCCCACGTAATAAGCTTTAAATTTTCGTTTACGTTATAGCAATCCTTGTCAGCGTCGTATGTAAGACCTCCGACAGCTCTAGATGAGATACCAATCTTAACACCAGCACTCAAAAGCTCTTGCAACACTTTCCCAGAAGGAGTGTTGAGGACTTCCGCTTCTCCTATAATCTTATTCCCTTCCATATGAAGGCCTGTTACCAGGTGGGAAGCATTAGTCAAGTGGACAATTTCATCTTTTGGATGATCCAACTCTCCAACCAAGCGTCTTTCTGCTAAAAGTGGTTGAAGCTTAGTTACCTCTCTCTCTAAAAGGGGCTTTCCATAAACCCTACGATTTCCATTTTTCTTCTCAGCTTCCTGGAAAAGACCACGGACTCTCATTCCCTGAGATCCTTTTGCTTCAGATAGAATCTGAAGTTCCCCAAAAGAGTAAACATCTCTAAGTAATTGGCTCATTATTTCATAATTGTTCTTTTGATGAAATCAGAAGTGATTTTTCGCTTCTTCTTTTTAAAAGGGTTATCTGGATCCTGTGCTGGTTTGTTTCCAAAAGGACCGACTCCAATACAACCTACAGTGGTCATCTCCCCGAGGCCTGCGAAAGGTTTTCTGTTTTCTTTAGTGGTTTCGGGTTCTTCGTCTGTCTGTCCAAGTAGCTTAGCCAGTCTCGCAATTTCTGCCTGAGTAGTGAGGGATTGTCCCATACGCGCTTGAGGGGACCACGTATTTTTCTTACGATTTACAACCCGTTTAAAAATAGCTTTGGCCTCGGAATCATTTTTCTTAGATTCAGTTGCGATTTCAAATTCAAACTCTTTTCTCTTGAGTTTCTTCTTGCGTTTACGAGGCTGCTTAACTTGCAATTCCCCGTGGACATCTTTAGGACTCATGGAAGCTACTTTAGCAGTTTCCTTTTTCGACGCACCAGGACCTTTCTTCTCCACAATAGGAACTGACTCAGCAATAAGCTGAGATCTCTGTTCATCGGTCATATCTGGAAGATCCTGAGAATAATTTTTACCTACAGAATGAACAGACTCAGAAGTGGCTTCTGATAATGGAACAGTATCAGTCACGCCCATGGAGGACATGATGTCATCCGCAAGTTCCATCACCGTTCTTTTGGTCATTCTTCCGTGGGCTTCTCTAGCGCAATAAAGATATCGCCGGTGTTCTCATCTTCAAACGCTTCGCCGAGGTGGAGAGTTTCGTTGTCATACTCTACAGCCTCAAGCAATGCGGTTGTACTTTCATCCAAGGATGTAATATCCTCGTCAGATAGAGGGTATGCGGCAATATAAGGAGCGTCATCGATAATCTCTACAGTTTCAGCCAAAGCGAAAAGAACACCGTTGCTTTCGTACACAAAAACATCTTGTTCCTCTTCACTTTCGTTAACTGCTTCCTGTTCCACAGGAGACTCTTCGGAAGCTTCTTCCTTGACATCGTAACCGTAAGATTCCATGATGGTTTTAGCGTCATCATCAGAAACAAAGTTATAATCTACAAATTTCATAATTTATTTTTTTCCTATTTGCGAGGAGGACGACCCCTCTAGGTTATTTAGTGCATTGTTAAGTTATCTTATTCTTCTTTTTTATTATTTTGATAACTTCTTCAAGCTCATTCAGTCTGACATCTTGCTCTTCATCTCTTGCGTCTATCTCCTTTTGGGAAACAGTATTATGAATGTCAGCAAACTTTTTAACCCAGCCACGCCCTTTCTTTGTAAAGAGGGGAACGAGGACAAAGATTAGCAAATACATCCAACCTAAGTCCCACACAAGGTTCTTAGTTTCGTGAATGGTAGAAGCTGCTGTTCCTGGAGCTGGTTTTCCAGCTTGCGCTGCTGCGAGAGCAACACTCGGATCAACACTTTCATTGGGGAATGCCATTTGAGCAGCTACAACCCCGCCTGCTCCTCCTATGGCTGCAGTAGCTGGAGTTCCTAAAGCAGCACCAATCCCAGCACCTGCTGCTCCACCTGCTATTGGCATGAGCGTAGAACAAGAAGCTAAAAGTAGCAATGAGAAAGATATTAAGTACTTCATTAAATAATTATGTTTTCGGATGTAATGTACGATCCAAGAAACATGACCCTTCCGGTTCCTTCAAACATCAGCTCCTTTGCGCCATTTCTAAATCTAACAGACACCTCATCCAGCGTTGGATCATACTCAACAGGGACTGTTACCACGGTTGACGTGGAAACCCAATCATTTTGTTTTTCTCCTCTCCATACCTCGAATCTCTCAAAATCTATTTGTGGAAGAGTTGGTGTTACTGGTGGTTTTTCACATGTCAATATGCAATGATCCTGGTTACCGCGAGCCATTATAGCAAAGAGCCCTATAGTTGCAAAAATAGTTTTCGCTTTATCCTCTTGAGGGATTGTAGTTAATGTAAATTCTCTCGTTATGTAACCTGTACTCCCCCAGTATACATTGGTCCAGCCTCCATATAAAAGATCCTGGTCACACTGTTTTTGAGTTTGGATCGAAATAGCCCTTAATAGGTCCGCGTCAATAATCTTATTAGTGGGGCTAATACTAGTGCCTGATTCTGTACTATCCTTAATATTGGTGATTTGCTCTTGAACAACAAAAGGATTAGTGCTAGTTGGGAGTTGAGCTGTTTGACTGCTATCAACTAATACTCTAGAAGAGCTTCCTGTAGCATCAATAGCATCTACCTCATCTTTGTCTAGTCTAGCGCTTTGAAAAAGCATTGCATCTATTGTTGCCTTGTCATAAAAGAAACTAAAAAGGCGTTCCCCTGTTCCCCATCCCCACGGATTTCCGCCGCTATCCACCGGAAGATTGGCTGGATCCACTATAAATGATCTTAAGAACTGAGTAAATAAATTCCCGTTCGTAAATTGAGCGGGATCCCATTCAATTTCTCCTCTAGTGTATACTTCGGTAGATGTACCTCTTGGATGGAGCCCACTCATTTTTGAGCCTACTACAAACAACTCGTCTTCATCGAAAAACTTCCCGTCAGCCCAGGGTATTGTGACGGCAGTATACTGATTATTAATCTTATCAGTAACCTGCTGATCATCTAGCTTTAGCTCTGTCTCGTCATTTACAGTCTGAAGGGTGTTCTGCAAATGATTATCATTAGCTTCCAGCTGATCTAGAGGTTTATTGTCAACCTCAAAATAATAAGGATCGTTAGGCTTGTACTTGTATACAGACTTATTAGGGAGGTCAGGTATTGTAGTCATCTTATACTAAACTATCTAGGTCAAAAAGGTTGAGGGATCTTACCCCCTTCCCGAAGGTAACAGCATCTCCGTCTCTTCCTTCCCCAATTCCATTTTTGTTTACGGGATCAGTGGAAGAGTTATAGATGGATGCAAAACCTACCTTGTCATTAGCTGCATGTCTAACATTTGCAAAAGTGTCCGCAGCTGATTGGTCGAAGAAGTTCCTCATATATCCCTGCCAGTCGGAATCTCTGACTGGAACAGCTACGACTGGGTCTACACCAAGACTTCTAGGTTGGATACCTCCGTCAAGACCCCCAAATACTTTATGCCCGTATCCAGATGGATCATAGGTCATGTAGTATGAATCGGGACTAGTAATAGTGGAAATAGCCGAAACTCCTGATACTGGAGCCATGTATCCTTGTCCAACAATTTGGTCTATTGGAGAGCCACCATATGCGCTCGTAGAACCCAAACCCAAAGCCCGATAGGTAGAGTTGTTCCCAGAGAGATCAAAATAACTCTTAACATCTCCTCTAGTTCCCATTACAAGTCTGAAAGGACCGTTGTTATTATAAGTAAGTCTGGTCAAGTTTCTGGCGCCACTAGAGGCGATTCCATTTGCGCCGTAGTAATCCAATTCGACACCATTCCACCAGTTCCCAGCAGGACCGTGATAGCCACTAACGGACAATCCTGATTCTCTCGTACGAACAGTTCCTCCAATAGCAGAGGGTGTCACGGAAGATACCAATAGATTCTGTGCGTTTATTCTAGATGTGTCTGCAATGTTCCATAAAAATAGTTGTGAACCTCCGTATCTTTGAGTTGGTCCGGGGTTGTAAGGTGTTCCTCCTACACCGGCGTACCCAGTCACATGTTCCTGTCCCGATCCCTCAAGATTATAATAAACTCCGGACACAGCACTCGTAGCCATACCCATAGGGAAATTGACACGGTCTACTTTAACAGAACTATTTCCAACCACTCTAACGCACATACCACCAGTAGAGATATCATTTTGATCTCCAAGTGAGAGGGTGCTTCTGTTGGATTTCAGAGCGCCGGGATTTATCTTGTTATTGTAATTAAGGTTTCCTGCCTTACCTCCTCCATTGTATGAACCATAACCTTTCATAATTGATGCAGTAAAAGCATTTGGATAGAATTGCATGTAACCCCCTTTTATGCATTTAAAATAATTAGCATTTACGCCAAAAATATTTAAAGCACTTGCAGAGTTCATTCCGGTACTAGAACCTCCAAGATCCATCATCTCAATGGTAGAGTTATCATTTGCAACTAAGCAAGCTCTTAAGGCATGTAATTCTACCTTGGTATGGTTGTTTGTGTTAGTTGATAAATCAAACCCATAATTGTCAAAGTATTCGCTATCATATTCATAAATTGGACAGAACTTAGTTGTCGAACTCTTCTCTGCCAAAGATGCAATACCAAATCCAGAAATCTTGGTAGGACCTGTGAACCTGGTAGTAGAATTATTCCCTGCATAAAATGCGGACCTGCACCATGTGTATGGGAGGTTCCCTGAAGATAGGAAAGGGTAATTTCGATAAGCCATCGTTGCATTTGCAGAAGTACCTATGAAAGTTATTTCAGAATTGTTAGTAGCTGCAGCAACATACCCTTTCACCGGTGCAAATTGAGTGCCTGTGGGGCGAGCAACTGCGGCTCCTCCTAAAGATAAGAGAGTTGCTTTAGACCCATCATCAACGGAGACCATAGGATTGTAATCCTCGGCGTATCCATAAGAGCCAGAAGAACAGCCCATAGAGCGACCACTTTCACTACCACCGATAACCCCATAATAAGCTGCCATAGCTCTACCGAATTGAGGTTTCATGCAGGAAGATTTTCCTACATAGATGTTGTGATATCCGTTTCCATCACAATGAACTTGAGAGTTTCTGGAACCTTGTCCTATTTTGTGTGTGGCGTTAACTGCATTCTTATAGAGTTCCCACCCGTATCCATATGTACAGTCAGAATTCTCTAAATGCAATCCATCCCTAGAGTTAAACTCACAGATAGCCCCAATAAATGCAACATTTGAACTTCTAGCTACGATACCGTTAACGCCATTTCTATAAGCCCACGGGATGCCATTATACAAGAAATTAGAATTTTCAACCACGATACCGTGTTGAGTGTTTAAGGTTGCTGCAAGTTTAGTGGTTTCGAGATCTTCCGTGTCACCACCCATATAGCCGCACCCATCACCTGATTTCAAAGTGTGCCCACCAACCCCACCAACCACGGTAGAATTTTTAACATAAATCCCGGTTCCATTGTGTGAGAAGTGATAAAGCCTCTTCCCGGGGATGGAATAGTAAACTCCCGCACCAGTGTTTATAGATCTGTTTTCAGTGTTGTAGGAAGAATCAAATGCCACTGTGGAATTTGCAGCATACAAGCCAACACCACTACAGACAAGAGGAATGTTCCCTTCTAATTCTGTAGCGCTAACATTTCTTACGCCTGCAGTAATAGGGTAATTGCGGTATGCAATCATGCCATTAGAAACACTTACAGTAGAATTATTTAGTTTATACCCGTAATAGCGGTTCCTCACCGAGGCAGTTCCTTTGAGAGAAATTTTGGAATCATTGATATTAAATCCAGCAGTTGCTCTGTGTTTTAAAGTAACCCCAGAACCTGAGTAGGAATCTACCATCAGGTTGGTCAATCGTATAGCTGGACCTGCACAGTTGTTGACCTCCACCATAGTGAAGTAATTCCCGTAAGAAGAAGAGTTTGCTGAAGCTCCTACTGTAGGGTAATCTATCTTCACTGCCAGACTTTTAAGGCCTGTGCCGTACCCGTTCTCAGTAGCAGGTTTAGCGTCTTGAGAACTAATACTATAATCAAATTTTGCTGAATAAGCAGAAAGAGTGAAACCATAAATTCCGGTGTCTCCACCTGCTCTAGCAAAAGGGGACTGGCCTTCAAGACCGTTTAACCCTCCGTAAGAGAAATTGATAGGACCTAAGCGATCATTCGTCCTAAAATCCTGCATAGCAAAACATCTGTAACTGTTATTCCAATTTGCTACGCTATAACAGTTTACTCCGGTCTTGGAAGACTGGGCAGACGACACATCATTAAACATGTCATAGGAGGAGACGGAAGTAATAAAGGTTTGATTAGTGACTCCGTATACATTAGAGAAATCACTAACACTTTTAACAGCTGATACTGTATTTCCGAACTTTCCAGGAACTGCACTTAAACCACCAAAACAAGTTCCAAAGTTCCTGTTTATTATTTCTAAGCTTCCTGCTCCCTCTGTTTTAAAGTCCGAAAGACTAAGGATACCAAGATTACCATAAGTACAGATCTCTACTAAAGTTGGATACTTAACAGTCTTTGGTATGACAGCGATCAACTCATCTAAATCCGTATAGACTCCGTTCCTTTTATCTGCCACGGACGACAAAACTAGGGTGACTCCTCCGCTGATGGAATTGGATAGAGAAGCAGGACCTCCCACAGCGGCTCTACCACCTACACCAGGACTATAAGTTGAATTCATTGCCTGTGATGATTCAAGTTCTGTGTATAGTGCATTTGTCCTATTCTCAAGCTCAACAATAGGAATATTATCTTGTTCCCAGTTGTAAAACTGCTGAGGTCCAAACTTGGTAACTTCCGTACCAAAAATTTCGGAGATATCTTCTCCGCCAGCACCTACAGAGTAGCTGCTGTTGCCCCCATTATCATTGGGGATGTCATTATGGTTTAGTTTTCCAGGCATATTAGAATGTTATTGTCCATTTAAAGGAAAGCGAAAAATCAGAGCTTTTAGTAATTTCAGGAAATTTTCTGTAAGCACAGAGCACGGAGGATCTGACCTGATCAGTAGACCACATCCTTCTGAATGGGTCCGAACTAAATAGGCCGATCTCATCTATGGCTACTCCATTAGCAGTGTCTGGTCCTAAGTCAAATTTAAAACTAACACCTGAATTCCCAGATTTTGTCATGTAGGCGTCCTCTATCGTAGCAAACGCAGCTTGGGAGACAGATCCATTTTGCCACAGATTATGGTGAACGACTGCTAAACTTGT
>Ga0209349_1000619_pt1 | contig 17801 bp, 22 predicted proteins | sample ETNvirnome_2_130_FD_184067 | JGI IMG/M metagenome (GOLD analysis project Ga0209349, IMG submission 184067) | Marine viral communities from the Pacific Ocean - ETNP_2_130 (SPAdes) (version 2) | ecosystem: Environmental > Aquatic > Marine > Oceanic | place: Pacific Ocean | collected 2013-06-22
CGACGCTACAACTGGTGTAGCTGGATCAGGAACTATACATAAATACCTTAGAAGATTTACTGACAATACTTGTGACACTTCAAGTGGAAGTGCTCTTGTAACATGCGATGAAGAAGTTTACCATAAATTATGGGATGCTTTAAAAATGGGAGAAGATGGAGAGGGAAGGGATATTATTGCGATTTCTGGAACTGGGATTCCATCTGGCTGCTTAGTTGAGGGCATAGGAAATTATAATGGTGGAGATGGAAGTGCTTCTAATAGTGGTAAAAACTTTACATTGTCAAGTAATGCGACAGCTAGCAATACCAATGTAACATTAACATTTAAAGGTCAAGCTCTTCATCTTGATGGAAGTCTCGGAGGAGATGTTGGTAGCGTTGCGTGGGTTCATGCTGATGATGACCCTATAATCTCTATTATAAGAACCGATAAAAGGGAATCTGATACACCCGAGCCAACCGACGGTGTAACCGTTGCCAGCGCTGAAGTTACTATTCTTACAAAGAATGGGGGATTCTATATCGGAACTGATGCTGGTAGTAACGGTATAAGGGGAGTGGATTTTAATGACACTCATTTTATACTTACTTCTACTTACTCGGCTGGATATGGCTCATCTAATTACGCTCGTGTTGGTGGAGAAAATATGATTAAATTTACTAAGGGTGTTGATGGCTGGTATTTAACCAGTATGCGTGATTATAGACTTGAAAATTCAAGTGGGCAAAAAATTGATATGCCTGTTAGAATGGGAAGTATTTTCCCAATGGGAGTAGAAGGTGGAGTGACAAGTACACTAGGAACCTCTGCGTTTCCTTGGCAATCGGTTACATCTAATAATGTTGTTATCGGTTCAAATTCTGCAGCATCCGCAACTAATCCATGCGGAAAGCATATCATGACAGAAGAGATAACTATATTGCCTGCACATAGCAGTGACAATACTGTTTCCAAGGAAGCATCGAATTTAAAAATTCCAGCATATGCTATAATAACAAGGGTTGTAGCTGTAGTTAAAACGGCTAGCAATTTATCAACACACAATGTTAATATACAATTATCTGCTACGTCTGGAACTTCTGCGGATGCGAGTATATCTTCTGGAACAGAAATATTGGGAGCTGGTGTAGCAAATACTGATAGTAGTGATAGTACAAGTGCATCAGATATAGATTTAAAAAATGATGTAAAAAAAGTATGGATATGTAATGATCAAGTAATAAACGGAGCATCTGATCAATATGTATATGTATGTAATGCTGGTACTGGGAATGGAACAACTAATTCCAACGCTAGTGCCTTAACAGTGATTATTGAATATTATGGACTTGATTAATATCAAGACAAAGAAAGGGAATTATTATGGCTAATGGAGGCCCAAGTTTTGCAGAATTATATTCAGGTGCAAAAATCGGTAATATGGCTAATGCTTTATCTGGTAGTTACAAGATTACCAAAAGAGCTTTTGATGATTTGCAAGGAATATTAAAAATAGGGGATTTTTACGATAAGCAAGAAATCGACAGAGGAGATCAGGCAAAAGATCGTGATAAGAAAAGAGGTCAAGGTAGAACTATAGGAGCTATTCTTGGTGGAGCAGCAGCAATTGCTTTAACAGGAGGAGTTGCAGCGATACCTTTAGCTTTGGGAGTTGGCGCTGGAAGTTATGCTGGGCAAAGAATGGCTGCTGGGGGAGTATCTTTAAGAACTCCATTAGGTGACCAAAGAAGAACAAGGTTAAAAGAAATTGTTAAAGGAGATTATTCTAATATATTTTTTAGGCAGGATGCTGCGCGAAGAACTGAGAAAGCAAGAACTAAGGTAAATGAAATGTTAAAAGATGCAAATGAATATTATGACCAATCTATTATTTCAAGCGCTCTTTCCGATACATTAACAGCATACCAACTTGGAGGAGTAGATTATACTAAAGCAGTTTCCCAACTTAAGAACCTTAAACATCTACCAGCTGTCGCCAAAGGCGATATGAGTGTACAGACATTTAGAGGTCTACAAGAGATGGCTGGAGGAAAAACATCCGAACAGGTTTTAAAGGATAGATTTAAAGTAACTGCAAAAACAAAAGTTCCTAAAAAACTTAAATTTGACCTTGCAAAAGCACCTATCCCAGATACATTTAAGGGAACATCAAGAATGTCATTAAGTCCCGATAAATTAACACCTCAGGATTTATTTAATAAAGCTTTTAATGTTGGGAAAACTAAAACATCAATGTCTCCGTTTAAAAAGTCATTGTGGGGAAGAGAGAGAGATAGGGCAGGTTCAGATTTTATGTTTGGAGGGGATATGAGTAATTTGACCAACTTGCTATTTAAAGGTGGAAGAAAAGAAAAATTAAATATAAGAGATATTATTGGTTCTGGAATCCAAAGAAAAGCAGACCTTAGGGGTATATTAAGTCAAGCATATCCTTCAGAATATTTTAAAGTAGACTAAAGATAGGAGAACGGAAAATGCCACCACGAACAGAAGGCGATGCCCCAGGATTTATAAATTTACCAGCTGGATTAGAAGATGCATTAAGAAGCTCTGGGTTATCAGATTACAGAGATTTTTTTACAGGTACATCTGGAGCTGCTGAAAAATTAGGTTTAACAGGTGAACAGGCAGAAATGTTTAAAAAGTTTGCTATGCCTTTTCAACAAAAAAGGTTTACAGACTTACTTTCTTCTTTAAAGCCGTATGAAGAACGTGAAACAGGATTTATAGATAAACAATATGATATAGGTTCTCAAAATTTACAAAATCAGTTTACCCAAGGTAGAACTGGGTTAGCTCAAAGATTAATGTCTGGTACTACGGGTGCTATGCAGCAATCTGCAAGAAGCGGTTTTGCTGGTTCTGGAGCTGCGCAATCTGGACTACTACAATTAAGGGACGCTACGCAAAGCACATACAGTGGTATGGCAGGTAAAATGGCAAGCGGTATGTCAAGCCTTGGTTTAGGTAGAGATAGATCTATGGCCGCACTCCAGGATCAAATAGGTGCTAGAAAAGGCCAAGCTTATGGATTGCTTGGGGATTATTTGAGCAACGTAATGGGGCTTGGAAGAGAATTTCTTAGTTATTCTCCCGCTGGAAGCGGTGGTACAGGAGGAACAGGAGGTACAGGAGGCGCAGGTGGAAGCGGTATTCCATCTACACAAACCACAGTTGCAGATGCTGGTACGGGAGATCAATCTGGAGCAATGGGTGGATTTCAATCTGGTGGTACTGGTGCTGATATGGGTGATACGGGAGATCCAAGCGGGCAAACTGGATTGGGTGATACTGTAAGCGGATATACAGACCACGGACAAAGTATGGATGACACGCAGCTCACTGGAGATGAGTATGACGACTATATAGAAGACCAAAAAACTGATGCGGATAGATTGACGGCTTTAACTGGTCAAAGACAACCAGGCGCTACGGAAACTTCAGCTGAGGAAGCAGCTAGAAGAAAAGCAAATGCTGAGAAAGATACAATAAAAGACACTGTTGGTCTTGATGAGACAGGTAGTAAATTTGAAGGTCAGACTTCTCTTTCCGATAGACTTAATCAGTCATCTGGTGGTAGCCCACTTGGTGCTCCAAAGCCTAAAACTCAATATGCTCCAAATTGGCGACAAAATATAGCTACTTCCGCAGAATTAACAGGTGACGTTGGTGATACTGGAAAGGATACAAATGAATCTGGGGATAGAGATCCTGGCTTCGTTCCTTCACCAGTTCCGCCAAGTGATCGAGAACCAGGATTCCAGATTCCAAATGATTCGTTAGCAGCAGCAGTAACACCAAGTAATCAAAATACAGATCCAGGTGATGATGTATCTATTGTGCCAAACGACGCTGACCAAGACGTTCCTTTTGGAGATGATACTGGGAATGCGAGTGTAAATGAGCAACTTAATAATCCATACGAAGATGATAATTCAGGTTCAATTTCACCTTCTGATGATGTAGAAGAGGATGAGGGTTCTCCTCCATTATTACCTGGCATAGTTAGTGGATCCCCTAGTCTACCTGGGTTTGCTGGACAACAATCCCAGTTTACTGGACTTCTTAATCCAGGAAGATCTGGAGGTGGTTTTAATTCACAATCTATGCAAGAACAAATAGCAAGAGCATTAACAAGTTACAAACCAAGTAAAGCATTGAGAGGTTAAAAAGATGGCAAATGGAAGATATAATTACGAATCACCATTAAACGCTTTTTTAAGTGGATCGCTACCTAGTATTGTTAACAGTATAGCAGATAGGCAAGCTAAAGAAAGAATGGCGCTTAAAGAAATGGAATATCGCACCGCTAGGGACGAAGCTGACAAATCATTTAGAATTGAAGAAAACAGGAAAACCAGAGAACAGAATCAAAGTCAATTTGACGCTAAGCAAAAGCTTGATAATGACAGGTATCTAGACAACCTAATGCAAGAAAATAGGCGGGAAAGAAACCGAAAAAATAGGGAAAACAGAGCAGATGATCTTCTTAAAATACAAAGTCTTTCCGATGCAAGCTTAGCAACCCTTGAGTCTACGGATGGAACTTCTTTATTTACAACAGTTTCTGGGGAAGATCAGTTTAAAATACTATTAGATAAAAAAAGAAGAACAAAAACTTCAAATACTGCGATATTAACAAGTTTGAAGAAAGTTTTGCCGCAAGAAAATATAAATATGCTTAATCTGATAACCGATGATCCCAATTTGTTTAAAGAACAGCTAGACGCTACTTTAGATGGTTGGGCAAAAAATAGGAATATGACAGCTCAACAAGCAGCGCTTTATAAAGCAGAAGTCACTGGTTTAGGCAAATTGCTAGAAATGCAAGCTCAGATGTCTTTGTCGCCAAATACGGATCAAACAGCTATAAAAGAAAATATTAAAGCATTGCAGAAAAGACTCGTCAATTTTCAAGTTAAGGATGATGAAGATAAAAGTAAACGCAATCAAGCAACAAGAAATAAGGTTATAAAAATATTTTCTAAAAAATCTGGAATACCAGAAAGTGAATTTGTTCCAGGCGGAAAAGGTTCTGAGTGGCTGCAAAAAAACGGTTTTACATCTGAGTTTTTTGAGGGCGAAGAGTCAGAACTATTAAAAAGAGCAAATAATTTTAAAGTTGAACCAAAAAAAGAATATAAAGGAACTAAATTATATTCAACAGAAGGATATGGGAGTGCAGCTATCAGAGCATTGCGTGCAATGAGTCCATTTCGGCAACCGTTAAGTAACGTTAAAAAAGATAAAGAGAAAAAAGAATCGTCTACTGCTACACCAGCAAAAAATCAAACGGCCCTTGCTGACAGTACATTCTTAAATCAAACTCTTTATCAAGACCCTAATACTGGTGAACAATTCCCAGCTGCAGCTTTAGTTGGTGCTGGACAACAGGATACTACTACGAAAGCTATGATAGATAGCATTGCGCAAAAAGGAGGACTTGTAAAAATTCAAGAGGCTCCTGTCTCTAAGAAGGTTGCCGCAAAACAAAGAAAAGAAAAAAAGGATAAAAAGAAGATGCCTAACTATGAAAAGCAATACAGAAGATTATTAAACGCTTCTAGAACAAAGAGTAACATTAAAAAACTTAATCAAATGGAAGAAAAATACCCACAGTTAATACAATTAAATTTAAGAGGTAATTAATGCCTGGATTATTTGATGATTTATTAGCACCAAGTTCTAATACTGGCGACACTGGAAGTGTGGGCTTATTTGACGATCTTCTTAGCCCAAGCGCTATTAGTTATGTTGGCTCCGCAATAGGTGATCCTGCTAGAAAAGAAAAAGATTATTCTATATTAGATAATCTTCCAGACTGGATAAAGCAGGGGTACAATCAATCTATGACTGGTCTTATAGAGCAATCTGCTACTGGAGAAGTGCCTTATGATCTTTCTAATCTTGAGCCAAATGTTATGAGGGATTTTGGAGCTGGTCTTGTAAGTTTCTTTATGCCCGCAGATCTACTTACATTTATTGGCGCAGGTGGAGTTGGAGGCTTTGCAGCTAAAACAGCAGGTAAAAACGCTTTAAAGCAATTAATAAGAGGTGGTGTAAATAAAAATCTTGCTAAAAAAATCACATCTAAGGGGATGAAAGATGTTATAGAGAAAGCTGGTGTTTCTGCAGCTACAGGAGGTACTGGCCTTGGTGTGATGGGAGGTATAAATGAATCATTAAGACAATATATAGATGAAGGTGAAGTAGATTTTTCAGAATCTACAAAAGAAGCTGCTAAGCAATTTGTTATCGGAGCTTCAGCTGGAGGAGTAGGTGCTGGGCTGGCAGCTAAGGGTAAGGGTGTACTTGCTCAAGTTGGTGCAGAAGCATTTACATTTGGTACATTAGAGCCAGCTTTAGAGGGTAAGCTTCCAACACCTCAAGATTATGTTCATGCTGGTGCTAGCATACTTGGTATAAGAGGAGCTACTGGAGTTGGCGGTGCTGGATATAGATTGGCTACTGGACAACCAGTAATTAAGCCTAAACAATCAGATTTTAAACCAGCTTCAAAAGAGTATAAACAAAAAGTTGCTGAAAAATTACAAGAACAAAGAGAAGCGGATAGAACTAATAGAAAAAAACAAAAATGGACTTCTGAAAGAGAAGGGTTCCAAGATTCAGAAATAGTAAATGAAAGACTAGCGAAGAATAATCGTGAAATGTTTGATATCAAAGATAGAGTTTCTGGTAAAACTCTTTCACTGAGCAAAGAAGTATTCTACAAAGAGTTTGATTTATATGACAAAGGGTATGGTAGGGAAGCTCTTGCTAAGAAGAGATTGAGAGAAGTTGCGTCAATATCAAAACAATTATTATCCAAGAAATACGGACTTACTAAGCAGTTTTTATCTGAGAAGAAGAAACAATTATTTGGCGCAGATAATATTGCAAGCAAGGATATGACTTCTCGACAATTATTTAAATATAGAGAAGCTATTAGAAGAGAAAAAGAATTAATAAATCTTAAAAAATTCGATCCAATTATAAAAAACTTAAAAGAGTTTGAACCTGGAAAGACATTATTAGAAAAAGTTATCCCAGCTCCTATATACAAAAGATTAGCAGCTTCAGAAACTTTAGCAAAAATGGAAACAAATGCTAATAACTTAGTCAATGTTCTTCTTCCAAAAGCCAATCAAAGAAGAGCTGAAATTGTTAGCAACTATGTAGAGCAGGCGATAACAAAAAGCGGTTTAAAGAATTATAAAAATCAAGAAGCTGTTGGCTATGCCTTAGAAGGTAAAAAAGGAAGAGCTGAATATTATAAAAACACTGGTAAAAGAATTCCAAAAGAAGCTGAAAAGATAGCTAGACAAATAAAGATACAGTTAGATAAAGCTTATAAATTTGCTGAAAAAGTTGGGATTCCCCTAGCTGGGCAAATAAAAGATTATTTTCCTAGAATGATGAGAAGAGATATTCAAGAAATTATATTTGACGACTTGATGCCGTTCTATGATAAAAATAAAAAGCTTTTTGATAAAAAGATTTATAAGAAAAAAGATTTAGCAGTATTAAACAATATGATTGAGAAAGCTCGAGACAGGGGAGAGTTTAGTAGGGATACGACTAGAGCTATTGATAAACTTGTGAAGGAATACGGTCTGAGCTACAAGGATGCTTTAGATTTTATGAAAACAGAAGGTACGAAAGAAATGTATTCTCCTTTTGGTAATTTGGAAAAAAGCAGAAAAATGAAATTGCCAGCTGATTTTTATGAAAGAAATGCTAAAGAAGTTCTTGTAAGGTACTTTGAAAAATTTGGAAAAAGAGTTGGTAATGCAGAATACTTTGGTGTCAAGGGTGAAAAAGCAAAAGCTCTTTTTAAATTAATGAAAAATGATCCAGAAGCTCTTAGGGTTGCTAAGACTATATACAATAACTATACTGGACTTTCAAGTATAGACCCAGCTATGAATTTTAAAAATCCAGCTACGAGAAAAATAATGCAGGGATATATGTCTTTTGAATATGCTACTAAAATAGGTCTTGGTTTTTCAACTATTCCAAATATAACACAGTCACTTATATCTACCATAGTAGAGGCTGGCCCTTGGAGATTTATGAAGGGCGCAGTTAGATTATTCGATCCAAAGGTTAGAGAAAATATAAGAAGATCTGGTTCCACGTTGAATACTATAACTGATATGCTCTTAGGAACAGATATGGGACTTAGCCCGAGATCATGGAGGGAGACTGGTAAAAAGCTTATTACTGAAAAAGGAGCAAATAAAAGATTGGCTAACATAGCAGACTTACTTACCACAGTAAGTGGATTTAAGGGTATAAACTATCTTAACCAGTTATTAGCAGCTTCAACAGCAGAAGTATTTGTAAGAGATTTGCATAAAATAATAAGAAATACTCCTAAAAATTTAAAAGGTAAGGGTATAAAAGGTAAGAAGCTAACTGCAAAAGAAAATTATGACAGGGCAAGATATGATTGGGCTAGTAAAAATTTAACCAAATTGGGAATAGATGATTATGGCAAGGCAAAGTTGACTAGCAAAAATATCCAAAATGCAATGTTTAACTTTGCGACTGAAAGTCAATTGCAGAGAAATATTCTAAAAGACCCTCTTGCATTTAACGATGCAAGATTAAGACCTCTCTTTATATTTAAAAGATTTGCATACAGGCAGGCTAAATATCAAAAAGACTTGATGAAAAGGGAGCTTTCAAGTGGGAATATATTAGCTCCGCTTAGACTTGCAGCTGGAGGTATGCTTGGACTTGGATTTGTAAATTGGGCAAAAGATACTATGGTGAGGTTCTGGAGTGGTGAAGATGTTGTAAGAGAAGATAAAGAAGGCTTTGACAAGCTTGTAGAAGCTATGGGTGCAGTCGGAGCTTTGGGTTTCTTCTCAGATATATTAAGTTCGGAAAACAAACTTAGATCTGTCTCTTTCGCCTTGACACCAACAATGCTTGGAACTCTTGATGATGCAGCTAATACTATATATGCTATTGGCTCAAATATTGATACCTACGGAATTAATACATGGGCTCCTTTTCAAAGAAGTTTAAAGCAAGCATCTAAACTAGGTGGAGGAGTTACAAAGGAGCTTGCTAAAAAAGTTGAAACTCCATCTCAGAAAAAAGGTAGAATTGCACAAGAAAAAGGTGCTACAAGAACAAGAATATTTGAGCTTATAGAAAAAGGAGAACAAGACAGGGCTTATAAGTTATTGGATGAATGGAGCAGCAAAAAACCATCTAACCCTATATTTTTTGAAGAAGTAAGCCTTGTAGAATTCTACAAATGGTATATGAGAAAACAAATTAAAAAGCAGAATCCGTAATGCCAAACAGGGCAGCGAAAGAAAGAAAAAGATTGCGTAGAAAATTAGCTATGCAGAACAAACTCCGTAAGAGAGAATTGAAAAAAATAGAAAAGGAAAAGAGAAATGAATATTAATGAACTTGTAAATCAATTAGTACAGAGAAGGAATCAGTCGGAAGGAAGTATCGGAGGTAGTAAATCTATAGATGACCTTCTGCAGGCATCCGACCTTGCTCAATTTCTATCATCTTCGGCAATAGATGCAACTAGAGCAGTTGGGCCAGATAACGTTGTTCCTGAAAATATAAATCCTGGTATGACAGGAGAACAGCTTAATACAGTAGTTGGCGATCCACAGCAGCCGACTATAGGTCAGCCAGTACCTGATAATATAGGTACAATGACCCCAGAAATGTTAGAAATGATTATAAAAGAGATGGGTAAGAGACCTAGATAAAATAATTAAAACCCTTTTTTATCTTCTCTCCGTTGTCTCTTCATAAGGAGGCGGGTTTTCTTCTTTTCCCGCCTCTTTTTTTCAGATTTTTTCTCGTAAAATCTTCTTTCCTTTAATTCTTCAGTAACCCCACTATTACTAAATACCTTTTTAAAGCGCGAAATTAGCCTTTGTACGCTTTCATTTTTCTTTTTCGATACTTCTATAGGCTTCGCTTGAAAAGTTTCTAATTTCATTATTCCTCGAATTTTTTTCTTAATTTATCTAAATGTTTCTCGCAAGAAGTTCCTACACTTATAGTTTTAGTAGGAAAAGACTTTGGGTCTACCTTAACGATATCTGTAAATTCATAAAGAGCTACATTGTCGCAATCTTTATAATCACACAAAGGGCTCTTGACGTTTCTAATATTCATTGTTTTCATCCTCCTCTTTTTCTATTGGTGGAATGTAATACGGCGGAGTAGCATCAATTGTATCTGGCGGTAACTCCGTTCTAATTCCAATCTTTTCTTCAAATTTATTAAGAGCAGGTTCTAATGTTCCTCTAGCATCTGCAATCATAATTGCAACAGCAGCTACACAATGTAAATAAAACCAAGCTAAGTTCATCCTAATTCCTCCATTTCTAATTGTTTCTTTTCTGTTTCGTGTGATTTAGCTGCTTTTAAATCGTCAAACAACTTACAGCTATCTCCAGAATACCCTACTTCTACTGATCCAGTCGTTCCATATCTATTCTTAGATACTACTAATTGCATTTCATTTTGTGTCCACACCCTACCAGTAGAATCTTCTTCTCCATATCTTGATATATATGGATAGTGTGTAAATGCTACTATCTCGGCATCTTGTTCTAAGTTGCCAGATTCAGCTAAATCGGAAAGTCTGGGAACCGCATCCACCCTATACTCTATGTTTCTATTTAATTGCGAAACAAGTATAATACACATATCCTCGGATTTGGCAAGCCACTTATATTTCTTAGTTGTTTCACCTATTTTATGTCTTAAATCTCTTCTGTCATTAGATGAGTATTCTATCAATCCTATATGGTCATCAATCACTACATCTGGATTTATATTCTTTATTTCTTGGAATGTATCTGGTAGTGTCCTTATATCATCATACATAAAAAGTTTATCTTTATAGTTTTTGTGTATAAAATCCATAGATTCGTGTACTTTTGATTTACTCGAAGGTACTCCGTGCCTAAGATTCCTATACGATATGCTATCGCTTTCCATAGCTATAAACTTTTTCATCATTTCAGTATTAGGCATCTCCCTATTAAACATACAAACCTTCTTACCAGACATAACAAGATTCCTAGCTATATTTGCGGCTACGGTAGTCTTGCCATTAGCTGGTCTTCCTGCTATTATTGTTATCTCACCTCTGGTCATACCAGATATAACTGTATCGAATTTATTTATACCAGTTTTTATATTAGTTTTTCTATTAAATATTGATTGTCTAGTTTCTTCTAAAACCTCGTTTATGTCAAACTCTTTTGTTGGTTGGAGTTTTATAAGATTACCTATTAAGGTGTGTGAGTCATTTAAAAGATCTGTTATATCGTTGGTATTATCTTCGGTTAAATTAGAAAGTTTTTTGGAGTAATCTCCTAGCTCCCTTCTAAGCCAGTATCCGTGCAATAACTTAGCATAGTATTCAGCTCTTGATGGTGTCGCTTCTTCGGTAGCTATGCAAGTGATATCATAAGCAAGAGATTTTTTAACGTGCTTCTTCTGTGGGTAGTTATGGAAGACACTTACTGTGTCTATTTGCTCTTTATTTTTCTCTAAATTTAAAATAGTTTCCCATATATTTTTGTGAAAATCAAAATAAAAAACATCAGTTTTCTCTACCCATTTTTTCGCTAGGTCTAAATTTAGAGGTTTGCTCATCAATGCCCCTAATAAAGCCCTTTCTGTTGATTCGCTATACAAACAAATAACCCTGCCTTTCTGCTTCAGTTATTCTTTTTAGGGATGACTCATAGTAGAGTTTATCTATCTCTGATCCAATATATTTTCTTTCGCTAGAATAAGCAGCTAAAGCCGTTGTACCAGAACCCATAAATGGGTCGTAAACAATTTCACCTTTATGAGAACTTTTCCCTACCAGATAAGAAATTAAATCAACTGGTTTTTGTGTTGGGTGTAGCTTATTGCCAGTTCTCGCAAACTTTATTATATTAGGATCTCTACCTCCATTAAGTAACCTTCTTCCCTTAGTACAAAACAATATCATTTCATATTTGGGTGCATAGTCGCCCTTAAGGTCGCCCATGCTTGTATTATTCTTTTCCCATATCAATATATTCTTTATAGTAAACTTAGATTGTATTTTTTGTTTGAATATATCTATGTTATGAAAAGAACAGAATACATACATATGACTGGATTCGGATAAAACTCGACAGCATTCGCTAGTCCAGTCATCAAGCCAATCGAGATTATCATCCCAATGTATGCTATCATAACGCTCACCTCTATGATTACTTCTATAATTCATACCATAAGGAGGATCAGTTACTATAAGGTCGATTGATTCATCCTCTATTTTTTCCATAGTTTCCATACAGTTCTCGTTATGTATTTTATTTATCAACTTTTGGTGGTATTCTGTCAAGTGACTTCCTTTCATATTCTTTTTTCAGACCGTATGCTGAGTTTTCATTCTTTATCATACCAGTTAAATACTTTAAACCATATCCCTGTTTATAATATTTTTTATCGCAATAATGTCTTATCATTTTTCTGACTACAATATCCTGTATCTCTTCTGTTTCAGAATAAAATGAAAATTTATCTATATCGTTCACACTGTGATAAGAATTTACAGATTCTAGCATATCATCAATCATAGATAGTGTGAGCTTATCCCTGGACAGTCTTTTCTTATCTATCCTCTTGGTATAATCCTCTATCTTTATCCTGCTATTACAGGTTGGGCATCTTTGCACTTTAGGCATATGCTTTTCTCCATAGGAATATTTTTAAATAATTCAACATCATAATACTCTGGCTCTTTAGTGTCACTATCAGACCAAGGTTTATTACAAGAGGTACATCTGTAAGGCTGTTTTGCTGTACCAACATACTTCTTATCTCTTCTTTCTATAATCAACTTTATCTGATAATCAAAGTCGAACCACTCGTCATCAAAATAGTTGACTAATGTTTCCATATACGCATAATGGTATCTTTGATATTCGTGCTCTCGAGTAGTCTGACCAAGAGTATTTCTTCTCATTCTACTGACTGGTGTCATTTCTGAGCTTGGAGATATTTCACCATTTCTAACCATTTCTCTAAAGTTAGTATCGCAAAAACCTCCCCGTAGTCCTCCTTTACGAGTTGTACGTCCACTTCCTTGCCTGGTTTTAACCATTTCGCTATCCTCTTTCTAGTTTTACATTGTGCTTTGTAAGACTCTATTTTTACATCTACTTCTGAATGCTCGCCCATTGATCTTCCATCAGATCCCCAAGCTCTTTGAGCATTAAGTCCTTCTGATTTAGCCAATTCAACACATAAGCGCTCAAATCTGTTTCCCTTAGCTTTACTTTTGCTTGACAAAATAATGTCTCCTTACTTTTCTTCTAAGTGTTTTTTCACATTTGATGCAAATGTCATCAGCTACCTCATTTTTATAGTAGTATTCTTTATGACCACAAAGCATTGTTTTCTTTTTTAATTTTTTCATCTTTTTTCGGTATACCAATATAAGCCTATTAATGTTAAAATAAAACCTATAACCATACCAAGTAAAAACTCAGTCATATTAGCCTCCTGCATTTAATATACTTTCGTTTTTCATCCCATCCATATATTCTTTCCGAAGCCACCTTCTCCCACTACTGTCTAAACAATCATATCTTGGATAACAAGAATCGCATAAGATATAATTATCTGTGGGAGATAAAACTACAGTATAGTTTTCTTTTTCCTCTGCACACAATGCACAGTGGGTTTTAAATTTATGATTTTTCATTCCCTTTATTTTCAAGTTTCTTCCCTCTTTCTTCTATGTATTTAACCAACTTATCCTCATCACCATTCATTTGAACGTAGTTTTCAAACAGTACACCAAGTTGCTCTAGGTATCCCCTGTAATAAACAACCACATTCTCTATAGTTCTTATTTCATCTATAAGTTCTTTATAAGTTTTTTTTCTATGTCTACCTGTTTTTCTTTTCATTTATTCTCCTAAAAAAGGCTGGGGAATATATTATAGATAATAACCCCCAGCCCGACTAGACAGATAAAGATAAGTTTGCCAACTTAATTATACTTTTTCAAGAGCCAGTCAATCCAAATACCATAAAGACCTTTCAGTAGTTTTAGTATTTCTTATGATTAATTGACTAATCTTTATCTGTGTTTATATGTTTAATTCTTTCCTTGTAGTTTAGGTAACTCTTTCTAAGTCTAAAAATTATTTTCTTATCTTCTCTTTTGGTAAGTTCATATATCGGTTTCTTTGGTGCTACTTCCCTATGTATCTCGCACATAATTTCTATTGCATTATCCCAGCCCATAAGATCAGTCATAGATTCCTCTATTTTAATCCAATCCTTTATCTTCATCTATAATCCTTACCTCAAAGCCAAGTCTCGAAGCCTTAGAACATACCCAATCACAAAAATCCTCTACATCTTTTTCTGTCATATCATCTGTCTTTTCTATCCTTACTTTTTTAAGCATAGATTCTGCTTCTTCTAAATTTTTAAATTTTAAATCACTCATATTATCTCCATAATTAGGGACTCGGCATAGGCGTTTATTCGCTGTCTACTAGTTTATTACCACTTACGTAGAGCAACCAAGTCCCATTAACTAGAAAATACAGCCTAGAACGGCAGTTCTTCTTCTTTTTTATCTCCATCTTCCCAAGCGAATACCATAGAAGCTTTCGGAGTAGATCTTTCTTCTCCGTCATTATCCATCCAGGTTTCGTGATAAACTTTCACGATAACAGGTAATCCCTCAATATCGCTTACATCCAATTCTGGGAGATAATACTTTCCATCATCCTCTTCAAGGTCTAAGTTGAAACTATTAACAAGTTCCATATATGACCTATTAGAACCCATATTTTCGCCTAAATTTGGGTATTCACTTTTGTTTGGTTTCTTAAATCTAAAGAAACCTTTTGAGCGAATATCTCTTCCGACAAAAGCAGAGCCACTAACGGCATCCCCTTTCTCGGATTGATATTCCATATCGCTATTCTCTTCAGCTACCGTAAATACAACTTCATATATGTCTGAAAGAAACTTGCTTTTTACAACTATATTTCTTTTGACATTAAGAGATTTTACGTGAACCTTGTAGTCACCTTCTGGCATAAGACCTGAAAAGTCTTGCTTTGGATCGTACCAGGAATCTTTGCTGTTTAATACCGAAGTAGCATCAGCCATCTTTATTCTCCTGTTCTTCTTTTATTATTTGTTCTATTCTTCCAATGACTTTCTCCAAGTCAGGTTTTATTACCTCACCATTGTCAACCATTATCATTATCTTGTCTTTCATTTCAGCAGACAAATCTTCCATCTTCTCTACAAGTAATTCTACATCTTCATCCGAAAGGGTAAGGTCTTGTTTTCTGTAAACATCATCAGCTATATTGCCAAGTCTATTTACAGCTCTTTTAAACGCATTGGTATTAGCACTCGCTAAGTTCTTATCTATATCAATAACGTTTTCGGCTGTATGTGGTTTGCCTCTTTTGAATTGCACTCGTGCAGATCCAGGAGAAAAGAATTCCCTAACCACACCGTTGTCTTCTATTCTCAATTTGCCACTAACTATAACCCATTCAGCTCCTAAGAACTGAACTGGATTTTCCCCTGCTTCAGACCAAGACCATACTGGGTATTCCTTAGTAAGCTCATTTCGCATATATGCTTCATCTACATAATCAAACCCATCTGGTCTCTGCTTAATATAAGCTCTTGGTGTTGTGCGTTGAGAAATACTTTTGTGTTTTCGAGTAAGAGACTGTTCTACTGTCTCACCTTCAACTTTAACTAATTGCTTTTTCTTTTCAGACAATATTTAACTCCTTAAAGTTATCCTTTAACGTATGGGCATAAGTCTTTGACATCGCAATAGTACTCACATTTTTTCCCATACCAAGTTTCTTCTTGACTGCACTTGCTTGGCAGTTTTTCTAAATTAATAGCTTCTAAAAGCAAATCCCTCTTAGACATAAATCTTTCTTCTATATGGTCATTATGAATATAAGGCACTTCAATTAGATAAATCTTACCTTCTACACCTCTATCGCGAGCCGCTTGTATACCTCCATCTCTAACCGTAATCTGGACATACATATTCTCAACTTCTTTGCCTTTCTTTTCCAACATATATCTATAACAATTTATCTGCCAATCCCAATCACCTAAGTCTACTTTTTCTGGATTAGGCCAGAATCTCTTTACTTTCTTTGGCTCTCCTTTGCTACCCCACTTACCATTACGCAAGTATACTGCACCACTTGGGTCATCCTCCAAATAGAAATCTAAGCCTAATGCTTGAGCTACTTTGAACGATCCTGCATTCTTGTAATCTATTATAGACTTAGACTCTTCATCATAAAGGTCAACTATACCTGTTATGTCCATCCCCTCTAGTGAGAGTTCTGCTGACTCATCTTTTGCGTTACCCTCCAACCTCGCGTGATGCAGTGTACCTGCCAAGGCAAATGCGTGCTCTTGTGGGTTTATGTAGTAATCTTTTTTTCTTTTTAAATAAGCCTCGCAAGTGCCTGTGAGACACTCGGTTACGGATGGCTTCCTATCTGGGTCTCGTTGCTTAGCCAATTCTCTTAACATTGGTATAACAATCCCCATTCTTTTTAGGTCTAATTTATTCTCCTCAAAAACTTCTTCAAAAGTTATTAAACCTCCGTCTGGATATTTAAAGCCTATTGCAGGCATAATAATAATCCTATATTTTTTCTGTCTAGTTTATATTTCATCTATCCCTCTGAAATTTTATTTATTTGCATAAATATATTGCCTACATAAATGTATATCAAGGAAAAAATAAAAATATTTTTCTCTTGACAAAAAGCAGTTTAAGGCTTATATTGTTAATACTTCTTCTGGTTGGTGCTATATATATACTATATATTATTATTAATATATACTCTATCCGTATCATAAACTGGTCTATTAAACTTATTAATCCTTCTAATAATATAATTCTTTATATCCTCTAGCTTAAGATATTTTATAAACTTTTCTAATCCGAGGTCATCTTCTGAAAAGATAAGTTCTCTTATTTCATTGTCGCTATATTCTTCTTGACTAAGCGTATTATCTATTTGCTTACCAAGTAATATACCTCGCTGAATAATAGATTGACATATTGTAATCCAGTTCTTTATCTTAGTAGAATTGATCGTTCCAGAGTGATATCTAAACTCAATAGTTCCAAGATAAACTCTTGCGTGTAAGTTAAGTCCGTGATATCTGGAGTCATTGTATTTATCCATAGATGGAGGCTCGTTGCAGTTGTCGTACCAAGTTTGTATAAAATCAGAATCACTGGAAATTCTTTGTATATTAACCTTGTCCATAGGGAGGCTTTTACACCAATTAACATCACTTCTGGAATTTGGCATCATACTTTTTATAGTCTTCTCAAAAGACTTTGTTACAAGCATTATGCCCCTCAGTTCTTTCCAATATAAATCTCTTGCGTCTATATGTATGTGCAATCCACAGCTTCTATTTACTCGATACTCCCTACTTCTCAAATATCCATTCATCACATCTATATTCCAAAACAAATGGTCTCCATTCATAGGTTTTGAGACATATTCATATCCCCAATCACCTTCAGATTCTATACTTCCATCAGTCATTTTGGTAAACGTGGAAGGGTGATTACCATCAGACTCATCTGGACTTATTGTTTCTATTTCCAGTCCAACCATTCTGTCAAACTTGTTTTTAAGGAATGTATTTCCATCTAATTCGGGAGTTTCAACACTTGAGCTAAAGCTTTGTAGGTCTACATCTTCTCCGTT
>Ga0209349_1000632_pt1 | contig 17565 bp, 19 predicted proteins | sample ETNvirnome_2_130_FD_184067 | JGI IMG/M metagenome (GOLD analysis project Ga0209349, IMG submission 184067) | Marine viral communities from the Pacific Ocean - ETNP_2_130 (SPAdes) (version 2) | ecosystem: Environmental > Aquatic > Marine > Oceanic | place: Pacific Ocean | collected 2013-06-22
AAAGAGTCTTTATAGCCTCCAACCTTTCCCTTGTTGGTTATATGATATTTTGTCATTAACGTATTGCTATCTACTTCTTCAATATAATATTGTGCTTCGGAGGGTAAAACCTCTTCTACAAGATATAGAATATGAGCCGCATCTTTTTCTTCAAGCTTGAAATTTAAAATTTGAGCAATATCGCGAATAATGAGATTTTGTCTTTTCTCATCTCCATTCTTATATTTCTCATAAATAAATTCAAAATCAGATCGATCTTCCCAATCTAAATAACATTCTAAATAATGGCGCGCCCTTCCAGAGAGATTGCTCCCTAATTTAAAAAGGCCTCTTTTTTTTAGTTTTCTAACATGGGAGGCGCATGCATCTCGTAGATCTCGGCGAGCGGTAAAAACTTTAATATTTTTGTGTTGTAAAAATTGAATACATTTCTCAGTTTTATCATGTGCTTTTGACAACGAATACTGTCCCTGGTCAATCACATGAGCTATATCAACAGGTGCTAGGCCGCCACGATAACCTTTGGAGAAGCCTTGTAGATCCAAAATATTTAAAATAATATTATATAATAAAGTACTACCGGATTGAGCCATTCCAGCAACTAAGATTGGACAATGCTCTCCACTCATTTCATATATCCATGCTCTCGTAGCCAGTCTCCATAGAATGATTCCATAGCATCAATAAGTTCTGGGCTTAAGTTATCTCTAAACCCTCCTATTTTTCCTTTGTTGGAAGTCCTAACTTTTTGTACCAAACTTGTTTTTTTCCAATGGGCGGTGTTATGGGCCACCAGTCCCTTTTCATTGAGAGGGCCGGCCGAGTTCCAGGCTCTGTCAATTTCTGTTTCTGCTTCAAAGACAATTTTATCAACCAAAAGATTAAATGACTTCTTAGTGTTACGCTCATTTTGTAATGACAAAAAACTCACCAATTTGCTAAACAAATCGTAAAGATTTTCCTTTTTTTCTTCTATTAAGGCTCTCTTATAATCTTCGTATCTCCACTTTAACAGTTTGTTTGAATCCAAACAGTTATAGCTTTCAAACACTTTGATGTTTTCGCCTACTCGCCCAAGGATGGATCCATGTTTTTTTTCGCCATTTTTTAAACTCCAACTTGAAGCGGTGTCCCTAGGATCTCTATATGACAAAACACAATAATCTAGCGCATGCCGCGTAGATGAGTATCGACTGTGGTTAAAGAAATGTTCTCGATCAAGAACAAAAGTTCTATTATTGTTGGTTGCTTCTTTTACGTAACCGGTGGGGTTTCCCGCCACTCTAATTTTCACTCCACACTCCAGTTCTTCTAAAAGAATTCTGATTAAATTGAACAATAAATGACTTCCGCTTTGCATCATTCCGCCAACCAAAATTGTTTCCACTTTTATCATTTCGTATATCCATGTTCCCTTAGCCAGTCCGCACATTCTTCTTCTAAAAGTGCAACTTGAGAAGGAGTCATAACATCTTTATAGCCTCCAATAGCTCCCTTATTGGTAATTTGGGTCGACTCTAGACGTGTTATATCATAAAATCTTTTCTTATCTACCTCTGTCAAGTTATATTTAAAGATGCCTATTAAATTTTCAGCTTGATGAATAACATTCTTTAACGTCTGATCGGAAAGATTAAGATGCAAAACTTGTTGCATTTCTTTCATTGTTAACAGGGGCTCTTTTTTATAGTTCTCATAAACCCATTCATAATTTGCTAAGTGGCTCCAATCGTAGTGATGCTGCATATTTTGCGTAGCCAATTTTATTATATCTGATTCTGCTGGATTTTTTCGGAGAGCAGACGCTACAGTATCGCGGATATCTCGTTTGACATTAAAAACCGTCCAGGCAGGTGCTTTAACTTGAAGGCAATCGGGGTGGCTATGGTGAATAGGAGATTCCCTAGGTAAATCGTGTTGCTTACACATAGTATAGGTGCGCAAATTATCATTAATAAAACGAACAGCAATTTCGCCGCGTTCCTGGTGGAAAATGGTAAGATTATGGTGGGCGCGCTCAATTAGAAGTCGTAATAAATTATAACACAAGGAGCTTCCTGCTTGTGACATTCCTGATACTATGACCAGATAGTCTTTTTTTGGCTCACCAACGTTCATTTTTCTTTTAAAAATCTCCGGAGATCTTCCGGGGTTCCAATTCCCCACATCTCGCTCACATAAAAAGGAATAAGTGTTTTGCCGGCGCCTATTAGTTCATTGTATACGGGTGCTATATAAAATTCATTATTTACTCTGACGTTTTTCTCTACCATTTGTTTAGCATATTTTACAAAATCCGAGCCTCGCCGGTACCAATAAATCCCACAAGTCGCAATATTAGAAATAGGCTTTTTCTCGGCCACTTCAATAATATATCCCCGGGAATTTGTTTTTACAAAAGACCATTTAGGATGAACTGCATTAAATGTAAAGACCATCGCATCTACCGTAGTTAAATTTTTCAACATATTAAAATTTTGAGGTTCATATTCGATAAACTGATCCGAATTCGCAATCAATAAATCTTCATCAGTATTAATTTGTTCTTCGGCCAATAATGCTGTGCAGGCGGCGCCTTCGGTTAAACCATCAACAGGAATATAGGTAAAATTTCCATTTGTGATTCGTGCCAGTGTATCAATGATTCCACCATATTGATCGATGTGGGCTTTACGAACAAGAAAAATATACTCACAATCAAAATCTAGATTTTCTACAACCGTTTGAATCATGGGCCTACCATTAACATCAATTAAAGGCTTTGGAAACGTATATCCTTCCTTGACAAAACGGCTTCCTTCACCCGCCATTGGAATTAAAACTTTCATCAATAAACTCCTTTAGATTCTGTGTATTTACTTCTGTTGCATTTTTAACTTTTAGTACTTTACATCCGCTTGCATAGGCTGCTTTGAGACCTTTAGGGGAATCTTCCACAATCATCGCATTATCTTTTAAAACATCAAAATAATGTAATACTTTCTTATACCCTTCGGGATCTGGTTTTGGTTTATCTACGTCTTGATTAGTAAGAATATAATCCAGTTCGTCAATGATGCCCGTGTTTTCTAACATTAAATAAGCCGTTTCACGAATACTATTAGTAAAACATGCGACTATAATAGCCTTATCTTTTAACCATTTAATTAAATCTATTTTTTCTTGTGATCTCTCGCAGTGCTGTGCGATAATCTCAATAGTTTTACTCTGTTTTAAAGCATAAACTTTTTGCTGTTGGGTTGCGTCCAGGATATCCCTGCTGATCAGCTTCTCCAATTTTACATTAGTGGGAAGTCCATTAAATGTTTTATAATGTTCTTCCAAGGGAATTTCATATCCGCAAACTTCTTTAAGAGCTTCATTCAAGGCCACACGGTGCCATTCACAAGCATCTACTAACACGCCATCCAAATCAAAAATAACCAATTCTAAACTTAGCATGTTCCTCTGATCCCATAATCTATATTGTTTGCCTTCAAAAGAGGTTTAAGCATTTCTTCATAATCCGAAAAATTCCACTTTCCTTTGACAATGGCTGTTGCAAAATAAGGATATATAGAACTATCCCAATGAAATTGTCCTCGTTTTTCATCTTCGGGGAGGTAAGTCATGCCGGTTTTAATATCAAAATAGTCAACAGTGCCAGATGAATACGTTTCAAACAACCAAATATTGTCTCCTCCCGTTTTATCATAAATAAAACGCAATTGCGCTTTTCTACACATACTCGGTTGAATCGCAAATTTAAGATTTAATGGATTTTCATACACATAAGACAGAGAAGTAATGTTTTTGGACGTATCGAGCGTTCCATAACTAGCACAAATTAGTTTTACAATATCAATTTCTTCATTTTTAATTGCAGTGGAGATCTCTTCTAAACATTCATACTTGGGCTCTCCATACAAAAACATGTCCTCATGATGAAACAGAATTATTTCTTCCTCAATTTGATCCAAACAATAAATTAAACGTTGTTGATATTTTTTTGTATCATCATATTTTATTAAAGTCCAATTAGGCCTTTCTATTTCTGTACTTTTATTATCTGAAAAGAGATACTTTTGATAGTTAGGGAAATATTTGTCCGCTTGTTTGAACATGGGGGCCCAGACATCGGAATAATCGCTGTGAGAATAGAAAATTAATGCATACGAATGGCTCATTTCTTCATAAAATCCTCATATGCATACTGGCCGCATTCGTCCATTTGATTAAAAAAGTCTACTGAAAGTTGTGTGTTGATTTCATTGACATGTGGCGAAAACTTTAAACTAGCACAACTCATCGTATTTTCTCCAAATCTAGAGACCTCCTTCATCGTCTCTTCGTCTACGATGATCTTATCCCAAACGCGTGTTCCAATAGTGGGCACCGTTCCATACTCACAAACCCATTTTAATCCTTCTATAGTGCGCATTGATCCGGCGATGATCTCTCCGGAGCCTGATTTTCCTTCGTTGAGGCGCCGTCGGGTAAACAATACATGTGCTTTGGCATCCAGCCCCTTCTCTTCCATGCGACCAGGGATTAGGCTGATGTATCTAACATTATAAGAAAGGCACGATAGAGCCGTCGAGCAGTCTGCCAAACCAGTGACATTGGTTTCTGCGTATTGATTGAGTTCATCTACTATTTCTAGAATAGGATAGAAGGGGGGAATCTTTAAAGCTACTTGAGTCTGTCCATCACTAAATTGAGTAATGTGTTTGACGTATGAAAGTATTTGTTCGGGCGTCATACCCGAAACGGGCGCCTGGACATATACAACACCCTTTCCGTCCCCTCTTAATTGAGAGACCAAATTACATAACACCGGTAGCTTTTGTTCCCATTCTGCTAATCGATGGGCCTCTATTTTTTTAAATGCATTGGGGTTGGTGGTAATACCCCGAATTTGACTGGGTTGCATATATTTGGATATCTTATCCCATATATTCGCAATATATTCGTCATCTGCTGTATCAAAGAAAAAGTCAAACATTTTTTATCTCCTGTTCTGCTGTTAATAATTGTTCTTTTACGTCTTTCCAATCGGTAAACTTAATTCCTTTATCATCAATAAAGTAATCAACGTGCGGTTTTCCAAATCGTATCTCATCATAAGGGATCCCATATTTTTCTAGCCAATCCAAAATAAGTTTTCCTTGGCGCGCTATTACGCGGCCCACATTGTTATTGCAAGTACGCATATTTCTAGCAGTAAAAATAACAATATAATAGCCTCGTTGTTTTAGTTCTTCAAGAGTATCAATCGCGCCAGGAAGTGGCTTTACATCCGCATAGCTTACGCCAGGACGTGTGTTTTCACATATTGTTCCATCTAAATCCACACATATTTTCATTTTATCTTTCCTTCTAATACTTTATTTAATATCTTTATGCCATTTAAGTACATGGCTGTTTGTCGCTTTTCGCTATCATAGTGTCGCGAACACATTCCAATATAGATCAGGCCTTCAATCAATTTAGATTTAATAGAACGCAAATCGGTTACTTCATCAAAAATACGAGCTATTTGTTCTTTATTATTATTAGCAAAATGAATATTATACTTATTCGGAGATAATTCTTCTATCTCAAATTTATCATAAATTATGTATTCATATCCCCCTTCATACGAGTGGATTAATTTTGCCGCATCATAATAAGGATCTCCCAAAATACCATCAACACCAAAGCTCCCGCGGGGATCTACAAATTTCAATAAGGTAGTGTTAGTTTTTTCATTTACACCACATAAGATATTCGAAAAACAAAAATCTCCATGAATAACAGAAATTTCTTTGAGAGATAACAATTCATGATGAATACACTGTTTTACGTCTTCCCACATATCCTTAAAATTTCTACAAATATGGCCATCCACTATAAGAGTGTCGTGTTGAGATAAGGTCTTAAATTTCTTAAAATTATTAATCAAGTCATAATAATATTTCTCAGTTTTAGCAATATACATAGCAGTCGTTATTGTCTGATCGCGGAGCAATTCCTTATGAGTGGTTGCAAAAGAACTTCGGGCGTCTACTATTGCGGTTGCGGTGGCGCGCCAGAACGAAGCATCAAATGGTTTATAGACCATATAGTCGCCTAAATTATCATATGCATAATATTCTAATTCCATCGCATATCCTATATCACTCATCGAAGTGGTTAGCAAACGAGGAAAAAAGATCGAGCATGCGTTGGACTCAATGGTCTTATAATAATTAATTTCATTTTTAAGACGTAGTTCTTTACTGATTTTTGTAATAGTTCCTAAATTCTTATTAATGATAAAAGAATTATAAGCTCTCGTTATATGTTGCTTCATACACTTCCTCAATAGAAAGCATGCTTAAACCGTGTTCCACTGCAAACTTATTTAAATCGCCTCCCTTTGTCATGGTACCGTCGTTATTCATGATTTCGCAGATCATAGCTACAGGCTGTAACCCGGCCAAGCGCATCAATTGAATAGAACCTTCCGTGTGGCCGCGTCTCTCTCTAAGGAGACCTGGGCGCGCTCGTAATGGAAATAAATGACCGGGACGTGTTAGCTCTTCTGGCTGAGATTTAGAATCTAATAAAACTTGAATAGTAGCCAATCGATCATGAACAGACATTCCCGTTGTGGTGCCATCACGTGCATCAATGGAAACCGTAAACGGCGTTTCATTTCTATCTGTGTTGGTTGCCACCATCGGGGGAAGCTGTAAACGATCCAAAATATGACCATCACAAGGTAAGCACATGAGTCCGCGGGCATAATTCATGGTAAACACCAAGTTATCAACGGTACATTTTTCTGCTGCAATAACAATATCTCCTTCATTTTCTCTATCATATTCATCCACCAACACAATGGGCTTGCCTGCTCGTAGATCTTCCAGGGCACTCTGGAACTTTCGATTATTTAACACTTTTCTTTCCTTCATATGTTTGTTGTAATTTAACATGAAATCATTAAGGTGTAAAGATAATTTTTTAGTCTCTACCCAGTCTAAAAATGAATTTAATTCACTTGGACTCCCCATCGATTTCATATCATAAATGGTATAATTTTTAATCATTTGATTATCGCCAATGGCCTCGTTAAATACTGGAGCAATATAAAATTCATTATTAACCCTAATATTTTTATTGATCATTTGATTGGTATATTTAACAAAGTCGCTACCCCGGCGCCAATAAAATGCGCCAGCTAATGCATTATCAGAAATAACTTTCTTTTCAGCTACTTCTATCACATTATCGTCTTCGTCTACACGGGCATAGCTCCAATTGAGGCTTTTAGAAGGATCTTTAAAGGTAAAGATCATCCCCTCTACTTCTGGATTTTGTACAATGCGTAGAAAATTTTCTGTGTCCCAGATAAAGTAATTGTCGGAATTTACAATTAAGAGCGGCTCAGAATTATCCACATACTTAGCGGCCAATAAGCTGCTGCATGCTTGCCCCTCTGTGAGGCCATCCGTTTTTACTATCTCACAATTTGGAGCAGCACTTCGTAAAAGTTTTTCAATATTGTATTTTTCACAATGTTCTTGTCGTACGACAAAAATATATTTACCGTTAATATCTAAATTTTCAACAACGCGTTGAATCATTGGTTTTCCGCTAACATCTATTAAAGGTTTAGGTAGTTGATAACCCACTTCTTTGAATCTAGAGCCGGCGCCGGCCATTGGAATTAAAATGTTCATTTATGTTCTCCTTATTCCCATTCTGTTTTTAATAATTCGCTTTTTTCCCACAACCCCTGATCCATTAAAAACCATTTCATAAGCAAAATAGCATTAACAACCATCGAAGGGGGATATTGATGTAAATTAGAGGTTCTCTGTGTGAGTGGTTTAAGCCACTCATTACTTCTAAAATTATTTGAAGAGGACTGTGGCCATCCTTCGGTTACATTTTTGGCGTATTCGCTACCTAATTGTAAATACTCCATAAGAGTTTTGTCATATAAAGTAGCAAATGATGCCATATTTTCAGAGCTTGAATAGAACCACATATCTGCGGGCCCTTCATTAAATAAATCCCAATATACTTGATAGAATTTAGACATATCATAATCCGGATTAAAGTCTATACATTGGCATGCCCAGGGATTGGTTTTTCCAGGGCCCGAAGTGGTACGATTAATTCTTCCTAGATCAAATCTAGCTTTAATAGCACTATCATATCTAAAATTATTTTCTTTTTCGTATTCTCTCATTAATTCAAAAGACTTTTGAACAGAATAGTATTGGCTTAAAATCCTTTCGGGGCCCACATAGCCGTGACCCTGCTTAGAATTGATTGTCCAAGTTCCCAAGTGTCCATGTGGATCTAAATATTTTCTACTAACATGGTGTTTTTCGGCGATTACGTTAAAATCAATTTGAGGTTCTATGATATATTTTTTAGGTTGATACGCCTCTAATAATAAAGCCTCTAAATGCGGTTCCCAATTATGAAAGAATATATCTATCTCGTGCCCTTCCTTCCTCTTTGATAGAATGTGCTTTTGAATATACGCATAACCATCTTGGCCACGAGAATCTAGATCTTTTAAAGAACTAAAATATCCTGACAAACAAAGAGCAATTTTCATTTTAAACCCCATGCATAATAACTACAATTTCCTGTCCCGACATCTTTTCCTGTGTGACACACAACATCCTTAAACCCAAGTGCGAGGAAATCGTTAATTATATTTTCTTTATCTTCCACTACACAATTCAGCAGCGCAAATTCTTCCATGCCCAATTCCGGTGGTTCTGTATCTACTGGGGGGTAACAGTAGAAATATTCAACTGCCGGTAAAACTGCGCTAGTGGGGGGTAGATCCATAAAATTTATATTGATCATTCCACCTGGTTTTAAAACTCGATATATATCCGCAAGAATAGAAAGCCTAATCGCATAATTAGCAATATGTTGAAAAACAATATGCGACATCACATAATCATATTCTTCGTCCGGTGCAGGTTTAAGAGTATAGCCATCCGTTTCCCAGGTGTGGGTTTTAGAAGGGTCATAAAATTGTTCAACATATTTCTTAGAATATTGACTATTTTTAAGAGATATGTCACACCCATCTACTCTTAAAAAGTTCCCAGCATCTAATAGATTTTTTATATTTCTGCCACACCCACATCCAAAATCTAAGGCCTTCTTACCTTTCCACCAATTAGGGCTTCGTGTTATAGGACCCAACATATATGACACATATTCTGGATCCTCATTACGATATAAATGATTACTTACAGTCATGCTCTCATGATAACTTTCAAATGAATCCTTGGTCATTTGAAGATATGGAGTCCAATGTTGTTTGATTATATCCCGGATTTCGTCAATATTATAGAGTTTGTCATTCTTCATTTTCTCATCTCCACGTTTTTAAATAACGTAAATTCTCGTAGATCACGATAAAATGGCTCTTCGGGAATATCATCATTATGTTCTGGATAATTCTGCATTAACATCAAGCCTCGGGCTGCATGTTCAGGGGACATATAGGCGTTATACCCATTAATCTGGATATTATCTTCGTGATAGGGGACGGTATCGCGGCCTTCGTAACGACCTTTTCTAAACCATTTAGTAGCCTCTTCGTCATCAGTTAAAATCATACCTCCCTTTCCGATCTTAAGATGTTTTTTAATATGAAACGACAGACACATAAAAGTACCGGGAATATACATGTCAGCAGTCAAACGCTTTGCAGCATCATAGATGGGATAAGGCTTTAATTGATAAATCCCTTTCCAGCGGATATCTTCAAATTTTAAACTACCGCCTGCATGTAAAATTGATTGGGGGACCGATAAATAAGTGCGACAAGGAATGATGACTTCTTTAACGTTCAAGTATTTACAACACAACAAAATAGCATCCGTACAATTATCTGTCGATATCGCATACGGGGCGCCTGTGTAGTCAGCTACTGTTTCTTCAAACATCTTCACGATTTTGTAAGGATTGTGTCTCAATCTCTCTCCAACACATAATATTTTTTTTTAAATCCGCATCTCTCAAATAACTTCAAGCTACGATCATTTTGAATTTTCACTTTGGCAGTTGCTTGGGGGCGCATCGTCATTATTTGATTAATCATAAAAGATCCAATTCCCATCCCTTGAAAATCAGGATGGGTGGCAACTCGAATATCGTTTTCTATAACTCCAACAAATCCAGCAGGAATATCTTCTACGAGACATAACCAAAAATTATTATTATATTCAAGCATGTATTCCGCTTGTTCAATTTCTGTAATTTCCTCTTGTTGAATGAATCCCTCTTTCACCCCTTCCATATTTCGAAGGCGCCGGATAAACTCCCAATATTTAGGGTTATTTTTAACGAATTTTAAATCTACCATTTGTCAACCTGTGAGCCAAAGGGGCTCCCGCTATTAAGCCAATAATGAGTTAAATACCCACGAGTGTATTTCCACCCTTCAAGGTTCAAGAGTGGATTAAGACAGCTTCCAATATCCAAAAAAGTATTATTGGAATTCTCTTTAAAGCATTCGTAAGTTACATAATTACTCAAACTAGCCGCAGAAGACAAGATAATATGATTCTCGATATTGTTATCGGCAATATATGTTTTAACTTCCTCTACTATATTATAATCATTTATCATACAATTTGTACCTATTTTAAATGATTTTTTAATCTCAAATGGAAGGCGCGCAATATCAGCTAATTCGTTAACAAGATATATTATCTCTCTATCAACCAAGAGGGGAATTATTTCTTCAACAAACCTATGATAATTCGCATTTATTAATACATTCGCGAACGTGAGGTTGCCTTCATTTCCATCCAACAATTCCAACTGCCACTTATAATTTTCTTGGCCAACGTGACCGTCAGATGCTGTACAAACACCTTTGAAGTAGTTGTGTTGATTATGTTTAAAACATTCAATTAGTTTCTCCCTATAAAACTGATCCCTCTCGGGAAGGAATTCCTTTTGTTCTTCAGCGGTGTATCTGTTCTGTCCTTTAATCTCTCCCGTAACATAATGTTGCGGCGCGAGAATAAGAGTTTTATTTTGCATAATAAATAACTCGCCATCGGAAAAACGAGTAAAAGCAAAATTTTCTTTCTTTTTTAAGAGGGTTAAAATTTTATCAAATTCTTCATGAAAGTCTTTACTCATAATTCAATTTTCCTTACTGTCTGCCAGCCTGCTAGCAGCCCTGCTTGCACACATTGGTCTCTCTCACTAAAAAACTGTTTATGGGACACAGCACTATCGGTCGACGTGGCTTTGTCATCGATACCCAATTCATTTCCTAACACAGATCCGTGCATAGATTTATCGTCTGGCGGATGTGGGGGACAGTACGTTGGGATACTACCGTGGATTTTTGCCATAAACGCAAATTGAATATCTTCTCCATTCGCCCAGGTGGTGGGTTTTTCTTGCCACAAATACCTTAGCCATTCACGTTTAAAGAACCAGGCGTGGCCTACTAAATCTACTTCGGTAATTTCGGTATTTTGTGTTGGCCAGCCGCATCTATCGTGCTGTGCGTATTGTGCGCCATTTAAAATGACGCCGGCGCTTCCTAAAATACCCTCATTGCTCTTCATTGTGTTTAGACAGTTCTCATGCCATTTGGTTCCCGGAATTGTGTCATCATCATAAAGTGCTACATATTCGGTATCAGCCAATAAAGCTGCTGAGAATCTTCCATAAAATTTCCAATTATAGTCATTGTGGAAAATTCTATCCACATCTAACGATTTAAAATCAAAATCCTTATTATCTTTGTGATAATTCACCCATAGCCAGATTTGCCTGGGGAAATGTGTTTGATTTCTAATTGCATCAATCTGCATTTTAAGATTGTAAGGCCGGCGATATGCATTTAAAATAACAGTAATGTCAGAATTATCGCTAAGGCTATTAATATCTTCGTTTCTCTTTTCATTCAATACTCCCTGTTTTATTTTGTTAAAGACCACTTGTCTTTGCTCTCTAACAAATTCTATAAGCTCTTTTCCCTTGTATTGTGTGAACCAATCTTCCGAGGTACATCCATTAAGATTGGTGGTTTTAGCTTTACAATCGAGCATACGTGCTTCTAAAAGTACTCTATTGAAGCTTTCAAGAACACACGGAATGAAAACGTATGTCTCGTGTCGCGACAATTGATTAATAAACTCAGCATAATTCGATGAACCAATCAAAGTATAAGATAATGAATTTTTTTCACAAAATTTTATAGTATCCGCAGTATTCTTAGTGGGGTTGCTGCTATTAACTACGGCACAATCGGGCTCCTTGGGATTAGCAAGATTTTGTTCAATTATATCTAATTGTGCATCGGTCCATAAACTCATTCCTAAATTAATAACATTATTAATCTGGAGGTTTTTTCGAATACACATCGCTTGAATTTTAGATTGTGCAAAAATACATTTCGCATTTATGTAAATTTCTCGATTTACAATGTCTTGAAATGGTGCAAGGTAATCTTTATAAACGGCTGGATCACGGGTTTTTACATATTTGTGATCATGTTCCATAATACTATAGCATCCTGGGTGTTTTATTAATTCACTAGAGACAGGGCCGGACATTAAGGTAAAATTAGACAAAATAAAATGATACCCGCATGAATGATACAATTTAATGTGTTTTTGGCTTAACTGGGAGTTTTTGAACTTGATAACATCAAACCCATCCTCCTTCAACATACTAATCAGAATAGCATCACATATTTCGGCGCCACCGTGGAGATCTTCAATAAAAAAATCAGCAATGAATACTATCTTTTTCATTATCCAAATTCTACAATTTGTTCATCTTGTTGAACGCTGTTTATGCCCAATGCATCACAAATTACGTTGACCATTTGCTCATTTTGTTTTTCTTCGCGAAATTCCACGGTTACTCGGGCTGCTAGTGTGGCGGCTTGCTGTTGAGCTTCTTCGTAGTTGGCATAACATTCTCTCATTTTTTGTTTTGCAGAATGTTCGCGCGGATAAGCCCACATAGATTCTTTAATAATAACGCCTTCCCACACGACTTGTTCCGGGATAGGCTGCAAATCATATTCCACATTAAAAAATTCTGTTTTACCTGTCTTTCTATTAACAAGAAAATCAAGTTGACCCGACCATCCGGGTGCAATTACAGGCACTTCCGAATATGCGGCTTCAAATAATGGTAATCCAAAACCCTCACCGTGGGTTAGGCTCAATACTGCTTTGATTTGAGGATGAAGATATAGTGAATGCACTTCGTTGTCTTCCATGTCTCCATGTAAAAGATACATCTTACATTTACGAGGGCCCTGACGCTCTACGAGGCGCCTAAAATCATGATAGACTTTTTCACGATCTAGGAGACAATTTTTGGCCATATTTGTTTTTAAAACCAAGCCTACTTCTTCATTTCTAAATTCTTCAATAAACCATTTTATAGTATTGCCCACATTTTTTCGAGGGCCCATTTGTGCCATCACCAAAAAATTAAAATCATATTCTAACTCTAAGTCCACGTCAGGATAGGTATCATATTTTTTAATAGGAAAGTTTACTGTAGTTATAGGCGTTGTCAATCTATATTCTGTTTGGTGTTTTGTTTGAGGATTTTCCGCCGTATAAACTGTCTTTTCATAAGTATTTTTAGAGTGACTAGAAACAACAATAATACTATCCATATCATTACCTCGCTGTAACCATGGTGCTGCTACCTTTGTAGTTTCTATTCCCGCAGTGTATCCAATATTAATGGGGGCTAATTTCTCCCATTCATTAGGAATAGTAACTTGAATAGAGGCGTCAAATTGACCCCCTTGTTGAAGATAGGCAATTGTTTTTTCAATTGTTTCATCAATCCATTGACGTTCTTCTGTTACTTCACTAATCCAAGAAGTCTTTCCCCATTCTAAAGGTTGAATAAAGATATCAAATAATTCCTCTCTCGAACGTAAAGCTCGGAGCAAGAATCGGGCCTGTTCTCCATAACCAGAGCGCGTTAACAACGGCGCCTTTAAAAAAATTCTCTTTTTCATGCCACCTCCATCAAATGCCAGCGTTTATAATTTTTTCTAGTATTCCACGAACCATGTTTTTCTACTATTTCATCCATCAATTTAATCCAACTCGTAGTGAAGCGCTCAAAACTATAATTTTCTTTAACATGTTTGAGGCCTCCCGTGGCCATCTTCGTATAAGATTTTTTACTGACGTTCATCGCTTTTCTCAAAGTGGAGTGAAAATCCTCTTCTGAAATTCGATCTTCGTATATGTAGGGTACTTGAAGTGAGCCTATAACCGATTTGGAGGAAGGTTGAATGCCCCACCCAAACCACTCTTTTCCGTTAGTTACCTGTTCTTTAAGACCACCTGTCATATTAACAATAATCGGGGTTCCGCAACAAAGAGATTCCAAAGTGGCTAACCCAAATCCTTCTGCATCAGCAATATTAATAGTAAAATCAGTACCTCTATAAATATTGGCTAGATATTGTGGGTCGACCTTATTAGTCGATAATAATACTTGACCATCATCTACTCCTAAGTGCTCAATAATATGAGGTAAATCTTGTCCATGAGGATCTCGTGGATCTGTATGCATTAAAAGCATAGCCTTATCGTGCCCTACCTCATCTAAAAATTCCTTAAACCACCATATTAAGGTACCGCTCTGTTTTCGCCGGGCGTTTCTGTTGTTCCAGAAGAAAATCTTTTTGTTGGGATTTTTATATTTAACGGTCGAGTCTATTGATAGTCTCTTTCTTAATTCATTTGCGGCATCCTTATCTTGGGGCGTGACGCTAGGATGAAAAACGTTTGGATCCACTGCGTGGGGTAAATAATGAGATGATACATCTGGCGCCACCTCTTGTACAATTTTATGCGTTACCTTAGAAATACAAGCAACCTCATCATTGGATCGATAAAAAGAGGCATTAAAAGCCGGCGCAGGAAAATTATCCCACACATGATAATAAACCATTGGAATATTAACGCGGATTTCGTTCTCTATCTCCCATAACCATCCATAGAACCGAGGATCGGTCATAAACCATAAAACATCTGGCTTTTCTTTTTGAAGTAATGAACGAATAATTTCATGATTTCCATATCCATCGATAGGAAAAATTCTCCACGCTTCTCCATATGGTTCAATTTGTTGGGGTCGGTAATCCACATGTTTAATGGCCCCTCCTAAGCAAATAAATTCATATCGATTGGTTTTTAACAGTGCTTCGATAAAATATTTAGTTTGATTTCCTACACCCGATGGCGATAGGGGATGGTCAGATAAGACCAATACTTTTGTTTTTTTCATTTATTCCTCATTTTGAACAGACAGTATTTAAAATTAAGCATGTAACCACGTAGGGATCACAATTTGCGTTGGGGCGACGATCTTCTAAATATCCATACCCTTCTTGTGCGCATTGCCATGGAATACGTAGAGAGGCGCCTCGATCTGATACACCCCACTTAAATTCTTTGTAGGAGCAGGTTTCATGGTCGCCTGTTAAGCGAGATTCAATATCGTGTCCATAATTTCGAATGTGAACATTCGCCTGTTTTTCTAATGCTTGAGCAGCAGCTTCGATGGCGGCATAGGATTGTCTCATTTCCTTGGTGGAAAAATTAGTATGACATCCAGCACCATTCCAATCACCCTTCACGGGCTTAGGATCGAGCGATACGCTTACTCCATGTTTCTCGGCAACTCGATAAAGTATCCAACGAGCGACCCAAAGTTGATCGGAGACGCTCACGGCTCCAACTTCTGGCCCACCAATTTGAAACTCCCATTGTCCTGGGCATACTTCAGCATTGATGCCAGTAATATTCAAACCGGCGCCCAAACATAGTTGCAAGTGTTCTTCTGCTATCTTTCTTCCGTACGCATTGCCGGCACCGACAGAACAATAATATTGTCCTTGTTTCTCTGGATAGCCTTTTTCAGGAAAGCCCAAAGGTCGGTCGGCCGACATTAAAGTGTATTCTTGTTCCAACCCAAAACGGCCTTCCCTCTCCTCATATCGATCTGCTGTAATTACACATGCAAAGCGTGTATTAGTTACATGTGGAACCATGTCTGTATGCAGTACTTCACACATTACTAAAATGTCTCCACCCCGGCGAAAAGGATCCGGACATGTAAACACGGGGCGCAAAACACAATCCGACGCCTCTCCCGGTGCTTGATTGGTGCTTGAACCATCAAATCCCCATACAGGGGGATTAGTATTATCTAGAATTACTTTAGTCTTACTACGAAGTTGTGGACTTGGTTGTGTACCATCAATCCAAATATATTCTGCAAGTTTCATTATACTCCTATGGGCAATCTTCTGTCTTATAAAATTTACATCCATATCCTGCCGTACAGGATAATCTATTTTTGATATGTCTCTTATTTTTAATATTATAAAGCGCTTTGCTCAAAAGTTTAAGGGCATTTTGAGTTTTTTTAGGTCCGCTTGTAACTCTAAAAAATTCAACTCTATTCTGTTTTGCTGTTCTTTTTAGGAGAGCAAAATGTGTTTCTACATCTTCAGGATCAACTTGAAGCTTCTGGGCAAAGAAATGTTTATAGAGTGTTAATTGATACGTCACCATCTTGTCATTTTTCTTACGAGAATCCCATCCCCATGAACAAGTCTTCCAATCAAAAATATGTACTTTTTTATCATGAGGGGTTAAAACCACCGCATCAATATAACCTTTAAAATTATAATCCGGTTCTCCCTCAATTGGTTCCATTAAAGGCATTTCAACGAAAAGAACTTGATATCCTTGATCAAAATAGTTATCGAGGGCGTCTTGAATTTCAGGAATAATATTTTTCCCTTGTCCTACCATATCCAATACAAGCTTTTTGTTGATCTCTACATCCTCATCCAATAGAGAGATGTTTTTCTTAAATTCTTCAATGAAAAACTTTTCATTCGCCTCTTCTTGTAATAACTTTTTCTCGCATATAGAATGCATCGTGCTTCCAAATGCGGTATATTCGTTTCCTTTAAACCCCGCCAATTTATCGATGCGAGTCAATTTATGATAAAAAGCGCAAAAGACCCAGTCTTTTAATTCTGAATATGATATATGTGACAAATTAACTCCAAACGTACTCTATATTATAACCACCTTACATAGAGTTGTCAAGTTTTTCTGGCTTATTAAGTAAAATTAATTTTTTATATAATTGAGGGCTTACTTTTTTGAGGTATTCGTGATTCGAATCTAAGTAGTACTCGGCAAAGCCAGTAGCAAAATATTCTCTTAATGAGGTTGGAGCATAAGCCGATAAGAATATTCCTTGTACAATGCTGGATAATTTTTCATATCCTATCTTCTCATATAAAAACAAATCTAAATCTTCATTATATTCTGTCTCCATAAAAACACTCAAAGGAATCTTATGGCCCATTTTCCATAAAATATCATGAAGATACTTGCGTTTTCTTAAAAACTCATCTTCTATTTTTTTATCCCCATAAATTTCGTATCCATAGGGCTCTTCAATAGAATGAGCGATTTCGTGAACCAAATCATCATACATATCGGACATATCATCTTGAACATTAGATACATGAAGGGT
>Ga0209349_1000634_pt1 | contig 17544 bp, 22 predicted proteins | sample ETNvirnome_2_130_FD_184067 | JGI IMG/M metagenome (GOLD analysis project Ga0209349, IMG submission 184067) | Marine viral communities from the Pacific Ocean - ETNP_2_130 (SPAdes) (version 2) | ecosystem: Environmental > Aquatic > Marine > Oceanic | place: Pacific Ocean | collected 2013-06-22
CCTGTCTGGCTGTCTCCTGGGGAGGCGCGTGTCTACGAGCAGGCTAAGGAGGGGCTCCACGGGTCGAAGGCTGCTGTTGCTGCTTACTACCCAGACAAGAAGATGCTCCAGCGCATGATGGGCGAGAAGAAGTTCGCCAGACTAGCTGAGCAAGCTGCTGATGAGATCATATCCGTTGCTCATGGTCGTGGCTTTGGGGGCTCAGGAAGAAGAGCTATATCTGGTGGTGTGCGGGCTCTGAGAGGAAAGACTAAGGCTGACGCAGTCTTCCAGGCTGACCGCATTGTCACTAACGTCGAGCCTCTGTCCTTCGCTATTAACCACGCCTTAATAAAGAAAGCAGCGTGGATAGAATCTGTTCGCCTGCCTCTTGCTGGTGTGGCTTCTTTGTCTCGTCGTCCTATGCACTACGCGACTAAGGGTGCTGACGGTAAGTGGGCTCCTATTGCTAGAGAGCACCTCACTCATCCAGGCATGTTCCACAAGATGACTACTGCGGAGCGTCAGAGGAAGACGACTGCAGCCTTCCTTCGGGCTGAGTGGCCTGTGTGGAAAGCCAAGCTAGAGGAGGCAGCAGGGGATAACCCAGAGCTTCTCAAGCTAGGCAGGCAGGCTTACGAGCTTGGTTGGGCTAGCCCTGAGGTCGCTCTAGCTACGGGTGAGGACATCATCAAGCTAGCCTCTGTGGAGAAGCTTAACGAGACAATAGACACGCTGGTTAGGCTGGGTAAGGAAGCAGACCTTGGGGAGGGTCGAGTCCTGACTGTGCTGTCAAAAGACGATGTCCGTCAGGCTAGGGCTGCTATTGCTCACCTCCGTACAAACACGAAGATTGATACGAAGGTCTTTGAGGACTTGCTTGAAGGCTACGTTGGTATGACGACTGGCCTAGCTGACGACATCTCTGCCCTTAGCGGGCTAGGTGGGAAGGCTAGGGCTGCACACCTAGAGGGTCTCAGGGCTCAGGTTCACGTCCTTCATGCTGCCACAGAAGCTTCCGTTGAGAGTAGAGTCAAGTTCCAGGCTGAGCTTGCTGTTGGCCGGATAGCTGAGGACTTCAAGCCTGAGCTTAAGCACATCAGTGACGAGCTTGGGAAGATTCAGTCTCAGCTAGCCGCTACTACAGCTGACGTAGTTAAGGTTGATGAGTCTGCTGAGCAACTTCGTGCTGCTCTCCTTGCTGTTGGTAAGGGCGGTGATGAGGCTGCAGCTGAGGCTCTTATCAAAGAGTCTGACGAGTTCGTCAACGCTTACAAGAAGACTCTTGAAGACTTCAGGAGGTCTGTCGCTGAGGAGTTCGGTGACGAGGCAGCTGAGCTTGCTGATGAGGCTTTGACTGGGGCTAAGGAGGCTAAGGCTGTCGAGCCAGCCAAAGCCTTGCGCGGAGACTATTCTGCTGAGGATAGGTTTAAGGCGTTCGACGAGCTTGCGGTCATGCAAAGAGGCGGACCCGAAGTCGCGATGGGCACCGTTGTCGATGTTGCCCCGCTAAGCGTGTATTCGTACCTCGTTGAGCACGTTGGTGATCTCATCAACAGGATGTCTAAGGAGCATAAGTTCCAAAGAAATGCGGGATACGCAGGAAACGTTAGTGAAAAGGTGACTTCCTCACTTGGGATTCTTCGGGACATCGAAGGGGGTCTTGAGAAGGTTGACATCGGGAAGTTCAGGGACGCTGCCAGAGCTTATGCCGATGAGCACGCAAAGCTGCCGACGTACAACGAGGTCCAGGGGCTGGCTAATGATGCTGCTATCGCCATTGGGGAGTTCAGGTTTGCCGACGCTCAAGCCGCTCTATCAAAGCTTGATGGTTACTTGGAGGAGGGCGTTGAGTCGTGGTCAAAGCGTGCTTCAAGCGTGGAGCCAGCGTACTTTAAGGAAGCACTTATTGAGCCCAGGTCTGTGGAGATTGACGGTCGCACGCTGAGCATGGAGTGGGATGATGGAGCTTCTGCGGTTTGGGTTCTTGACGAGAGCGGAAAGCAGGCTGGGGTCAACCGGGTCAAGGGCTGGAACAGAGATCCGGTTATGTCCAAGTTGGTTGAAATATCCACAGTAGAGACAGACAAGCTGAAGCGTCTTTTTGACAGGTTTGGGGATGCCCCGGTTGAAAAGGGGTGGGTTACGGAGGTTGACTACTCGTTAAGGCGCAAGGGGCTTGGCCTTAAGATGTATGAATTCGCCATTGATGCCCTAAGGGAGCGTCACCCAGATGGCTTTTACTTCATACCGTCGCACTATGGTGTGGGGGATCAGCCCGCTATAAAGCCGGGGGCGACTGGAGTTTGGAAGTCCCTTTCAAGGAAGCACCCGTCCGAAGGTCTTGCTATCTACATTGGCCCGTCCAGGGTCGCCCCAACAGCCCGCTCCCCTCTCCCTCTGTCTGACTCAGCCCAAGCCTACGTTGACTCTGTCCGAGTAGCTTGGAACACAGGCGATGAGGTCCCCATCACCTCTCTCTTCGACGCTATGTGGAGCAGGCTAGGTAACGAGCTAGACCCAACGATGCTTGGGAAGAGGTACATGAGCGAGGTGAACCTCCCTGCGGGAGCCAAGGCTATCCTTACTAGGTTGGGGGCTCTTAGTAAGAAGCTAGATAGCACTAACGCCTCACTCATAACTGCGCGTGCTGGTGATAGCGCTATCGACTTAGCTGAGGCAGAGGCTAACTACAACAAGGCTAAGACTGCATACGACACAGCCAGGAGAAGCTCTGATGGAAAGACCTACTCCACCCTCCACAAGCTCAAGCTAGACAACAAGCTCATCCACAAAGCTGGCTCTCAGGAGCGCCGCATCCTTGAGGCTCTAGAGCTTCACTACAAAAACAGGATGGCTTCTATTGCATCTCATGTAGCTAATGAGGCTGAGTCTATTCGCAAGGCTTCTAAGGAGGCTCTCGCTAACCTTCCAGACAGCCTGATTAAGAAGGGCTTCGTCACTGCTGGCAGAGAGGACGAACTCAGGGCTGCTGTAGACAAGCTGGGGGTGACTCTCTTCGGGCGAGACATATCAGTCAAGCTCCCTGCTACTAAGGACATGTCTGCTGACATCCTGCTTAAGAAGGCTGTAGCTAAGGCTCGTAGGTCTAAGGACCCCAGAGAGCGTGCCGCTGTGCTCATGGCAGAGATTGAGAAGATTGAGCAAAAGCTAGCTAAGGTTGGCGACGGCATCCCTGAGAACGATCTAGCTGCAGCTATCAAGGAACTAGACAGGGCTCGCACGAAGAAGAAGGCTATGCCTAAGGAGAAGGTCCAGCTTCATGTGGACAAGTTCCTTGATGAGATCAGAGATGCTGACTTCGACCTCCGTCACCCTGACGATGTCTCCCGTGCCATCGAGAACAGACTCACCTCTCAGTACAATGTGATTGAGTCTGAGAAGCTGCTGTTCAAGGCTAGGCTTGAGGCTCTTCGTAGCGCAGACATAGCTGACTACATTCCTAACTTGTCACCGGGTCAGCGTGCTCGCATTACCTCCTTGCTTAAGAACAAGAAGCTGAGGAACGTCCTGCCTGGAAGTGACGGTGGTCCTGCCATCCTCCTGAAGGACACTCAGAAGCGCCTGAAGGCCGCTCAGTCGAGGCTAGAGAAGTACATAGCTGACGGGTCAGAGGAGGCAGCTAGCAAGCAGAGAACGCTCGTTGCTGGGCTTGAGGAGCAGGTACGCATCCTTGGTAACGAGGAGGATGTTAAGCGGGTTGTCCATGTAGCTAAGGAGATGAAAGAGTTCTTCGACATGCATCTTGAGCGTCTTGTTGAGGCTGGTGTTATCGACAAGGCGTTCGACACTGAGGAGTTCTTTGCTCGTGTTGATGTTGGTGCCTTCTTCCCTCACATCCTTTCTCAGGCTGCAGTTAAGAGGGCTGCTGGGTTTGGCGTGGGTGGTGCTGGTCGCATTGGTAGGAGTCTGGTTCAGTACTTCGGCAAGGAGCGGAAGATTGCTGGGATCATCGAGGACATCAACGAGGGCAAGAGGGCTCTCCGTGCAGAGCAGCTTCTATTCCATGCAGCTAGGAGGGGTGCTCATGGTGAGGCTGCTGCTCAGGCTGCTGCTAAGGGCAGTGGTGAGCTTAAGAAGTTCATCAAAGATTCTGGTCAGAGTTACGACGACCTAGTTGACGAGATCAAAGAGGGCGCTCTCTTAGCTGAGTACGATGAGTTGTTTGAGTCTGATGTCTTAGTCGCGATGGAGTACTACCACCGCAAGGGCTCAGAGGCTGTGGCTGACGCTAGGTTCATCAAGACCACGCTAGACCTGTTCCCTAATGGCAGGTTGATTGCTCAGATAAAGAACATTGATGCGCGCAATAAGGCGGCTAAGGAGATGGGCTACGTCCCTCTAGGTGAGGTCGAGTACCTACAGTCTATCCTTCAGAAGCAGCTTCCTAAGGGGCTGAAGAGGCTGTCCCAGGACTTGAAGATGCGCGTGATAAACGGGGCTGACCTTGATGAGATCGGGGCTCTTGTCCGTGCTGAGCTAGGTCACGATGTCCCTGCTGATGTCTTGCATGCTCTGACTAGTGACAAGCTCAAGATCCCCTACGTCCCCATTCAGGTTAAGGAGTACCTGAACTGGAGGAACTCCTCTGATGCCTTCCTGGCTAAGAAGACTGTGGGTACTGACGTGTGGGATGGGCTGCAGGCGTGGGCTAAGGCGCAAGCTACTATCGTTGCTCTCGCTCACATCGGTCGTAACGTCATCGGCAACATCGTGTCTACGGTTCAGGAGCTTGGCTTTGGCGCGGTCAACTTCGACACTCAGCTTAAGGCGATGCGTATCTGGGGCTCCTGGGGAGATGACAATCTAAAGGCTGTGATTAACATCGGCCCTCACAGCATGTCTGTTCAGGACTGGCGCAAGACCTTCTCATCTCGTGGCTTCTACGATGAGGCTCTTTCCTCTGACTTCCTTGAGGAGACCACAGGGCTCTCTCGCAAGGCAATCCCTACAGCTAAGCAGGTTGGTTCTCAGCTTGCTGGCACTACTGCTGGGGCTCTTACTGGCATGGCTCTGGGGTCTGCTTTTGGGGTTGGTGCTCCTGTCTTCTTCTTAGGTGGTGCTCTCGGCATGATGGCTGGCAAGCGTTGGTCTGGTGTGAAGGCTGTGCGTGGCGGGAAGACTTACAAGAGGATGGTTGGTGACGCAGTAGATGAGATTAAGGCGTCTCCTAAAGAGGGGATCGTGCGAACAGGTGAGAAGATCACAGGCGGCGTAGCAGGCGGGGTCATTGGCTCAGCATTCTTTGGGGTAGGTGCTATCCCAGGAGCCTTCATCGGGGCTACCTCGATGGGAGACTTCGTCAAGATGATGGGTGGTCTGAACCAAGCCGCCGAGTCTCAGGCGAGACTCTCTATGGCAGTTGGTTTGCTGAAGCGTGGGGACGATATCGACACTGCTCTGATGAAGGTCAACAGGTCTCTTCGTGACTACTCAGACCTGACTCCCCTAGAGAAGAACGTCTTCCGTCGCTTCTTCTTCTTCTATACCTGGGAGGCTGGCAACTTGAAGTACCAGCTGAACTGGATGAAGGAGAACCCAGGCACAGCAAGGATGCTCTCTGCGTTTACCAAGGGCATCTACCAGATGCAGTTTACTGAGGAGGACATCGCTAGACTCCCAGAGCATTACCGCTATCCAGTGGTTGTGCGTAGTGGTCCGGCTAAGGTCATCGCTCTGTCAGGACTTCCGCACCAGCCCATCCTTGAGTTGTTCAGGAGCAAGGAGGGCATGCCTATCCAGGGTCTCGCTACTCGGATGAGCCCTCCTCTCCTTGCCTTCATGGAGATGACGTTTGGTGGGGGCAAGAGCTTCTACTACGGCAAGCCTATTAAAGAGTTGAACAACATCAACCAGCTTAAGGACTCTCCCCCTCTGCTTAAGATGATCTTCGGGTACCCAGACAAGCCAAACTACTACGTCCCTGTCTACAAGAATGGCGTTAAGACTGGGCGCACTAGAGAGGTTAGGAAGTCAGAGAATCCTGTGATGTTCTACCTAGCTAAGAAGCTTCCAGGCTGGCGATGGATGAACCAGTACATGAACATCTCGTCAGAGAGTTTTAACAGTTATGCGTTAGAAGCTGCTCTTACTCCAGAGGACGAGGAGGCTGCTAGAGCTACTGCCTTTGAGCGTATGATGATGTTTACTGTGGGTTGGAGGCAGACTTCGATTGACTGGGACTACCAGGGATACAAGGTGAGCAAGGAGATGGAAGATCGAATGCTCGACATGTTGAACAGCCAGTTCCCGATGGCTGTGGGTCAGCGCAGGTACCTTCGTAAGAAACTTAGTGCCAGTCCTAACGAAACTGTTAGTGACGTGGAAGAGTAGTTCCGTTACGTTTGAGATATAACCCCATAGACCCACTGGCTTTCTATCGCTTGATAGCTGGATAAGGGGCAGGAGGAAGCGATGAGCTATAGCTTAAAAGAAATCTGGGTTCCAACCGACTCCTTCCTTGAGGAGATCGCGGCCTCTGGATCGGGCACCCTAACCTCAGTCAAGTCCGGTACTGCCGACATTCCCCGTGGGCTTATCTTTGGGGTACACATCAAGGCAGAGGCAACAGACCCTAACAACACGGCGGTCCCGGTAAAGATCTATGACGGTAATGGGGCCGGCAAGAGCCTCCACTACAGTGTGACTTTCGATCTAAGCTCTCTTACAGAGGGTTCCGATACGCTGGCTACTCCAATCCCGATGTTCTCCACACCGTATTTTCAGGTAGGCCCTATCCAGGGTGGAGCCGCCACAATGGACTACACAATCACCTACTACGTTCAGGCCCTTGCCTAGACATGGCGAAGGTATTCCCAGGTGGCTCTAGTGTAACTAGGGCCTTCCCCGCCTCTCTATCTGGAGGTGGAGGTGGTGGTGCGGCAGATCCCGCTTGGTACGTGGAGTACGAGTTCGACTTCACCACGCAGAGTTCCGGGTCAATAGCCCATAACGACGAGATAGACCTTGGTACACGGAATGCTGACGGGGCTACCGTAACGTGGACTGCTGAAGAGGACGACACTGGTGACACAGACGACACCATCGGAACACTTGAGTGGGTGAGTGGCTCTGGGCTCAAGGTTACCCCGGCAGCCGGCACCAACACATGGAATGAGGGCTTAGACTCCCCATGTCTCACTGTGTCCCTGACTGACTGTGTCCTCGACCTTACGAAGCGGGATGTCATCTGTGTTCAGGTGTTCACCGAAGAGCCCGTCACTATCGCAGCTAACCACGATGGATATGGCGTTGCTCTGTATGAGCCTGCGGCAGACCTTGCTGCGGTCAGCAAGTGGCTTTATTACCGCAATTATTACAACGGCGGGGCTCGGCTTTGGCAGGTCAGTGGGCAGCCCCAGTCAGCCAGTGCTCAAAATGATTCCGGCGGGGTGGCGACAGTCCCAAGAAGTTTTGAGCTTGTCCTCTACTTCAGCGGAGGAATTGGGGTGTGTGCTCATTCAACATCAACGAGCATCACTGCAATCCCTCTCGCCACAATCACATCCGACCGCGCAGTTGCCCAAGCTGGCGGCGGGACCCCTGGGACCAGCGGCACGTTCTCGGAGCCATCTTGGGGCCTCGATCCATCCAATCTTCGGCTGGCCCTGATTGGCTTTAAGGTGGGCAGCGGGACCGCTTTCTACAACTACTTTTCATCCGTCAGGATCCTTCGCCTTGGCGGACACGATGGGGGGGCTGGCTGATGGCTAAGGTATTCCCAGGTGGCAGCAGTGTTACAAGGACCTTCCCTGCCTCTCTGTCTGGCGGCGGCGGAGGCGGCGCGTCCCCATGGGAGGTCATCTATGATGCTGACTTCACCGCAGAGGACTATACCTTCACCGGAAACGACGACACCGAGGAGATCGCCGGCAAGACGTGGACAGCTAAAAGTATGACTGGGGGCGGCGGCGAAACATATGTCGATGATCTCAAGCTGGTTCCTGGCTCCGGGCTGCAATTCACGTTCGCCGTAGGTAATGATGAGTCTTGGTTTTCCGGGGGGTATCACACCTGCCCCAGGATCGAGATCCTTGTTTCCGATCTGGTACCTGGGCTGGACAACAGCGACACGATAGCTTTTCAGATCTTATGCAGCTCAGACGGGCTCGACGACAATTGGCAGTTCTATGGACTGCACATGTCGGACGGGACGACGGGTGACGGTTGGATCGAGAACGTGACCGTATTCAATGACCGGGCCTCCGACTCATGGCCGAGCCCCTACATCGGCTCCGACATTCAGATCGGCACCGGGGGTCGATACTTTGAGCCCCTAGGATCTGGAGTCGGAGAGCCGGGTTTCCGAGAATTGATCTGGCACGTCGGCACCTGCGGCTTTATCTCAGGGGTCGACCAAAGCTCTGCACTGATCGATCCTTTCGCGGGCTCGCTCAACATCTACGCCGTGGTGAGTACGGCCACGTCGACCAACCCAGCGGAAGGCCCAGCCCTCGACATCACGACGGCGAGCGGGACGATTGGCCTACACGCCTATTACAATGCGGAGTCTGGTCACGACGTGCCCGTCGGCGGGAACTTCGTCGCGACGATCTCCCGACTTCGCGTGCTCAGGAGATCGAGCTAAGCGATGACCACCCAAACCGAACACCGGCTCAAGATGGCGCTCTGGGCGATTCCTCTAATATTTAGCGCCGGCTCATTTTACGGATTCCTGACCATTGGGAGCGCGGACGTGTCCGAGCGAGTCGAGCAGATCGAAGAGGGCCTCAAGATTCACACTGCGCTCAAGGCTCACCCCGTTGGTGAGGCTAAGATGGAGACAATCTTGATGGAGCAGCGGGAGCTTCGACGCGATATGGCTGACGCAGGAGAGAACATCGCAGCGATATGCTCCGCCATACCTGGGGCTCGGTGCAAATGATCAAGCGGGGGTCGAGGGGTGAAGAGGTCAAGTCCTTCCAAGGCTTCTTGATACGTCTTGGTTTCTTGTCTCGCGGCTCTGACGACGGAATCTGCGGACCAAACACGGCATCCTCCATCGGAGCATACCAACGTGCCTGCGGACTAGATGATGATCAGGTCGCAGGCCCCCTTACCCTGGCCGCAGCAAAGGATGATGGGTGGGTCTTTGAAACCGCGCCCTCCTCCGCTCAAGTTGAGGCTGCTAACGCTCTAGGTATCCCCGTCGAGGTAATCCAAACGATAGAGGCAGTAGAGTCGGGTGGCAGGGCATCAGCGATTCGATTTGAGCCACATTTATTCCTTAGGCATCGACCGTCCCTCTCCCTAGATATCCCCTTCACTCGGGGACCTAGAGGATTCTCTGTGACACGCTCAGAGACTGACCAGTCTGCCTTTGAGCACGCCTTTGAGTTGGACCCTGACGCCGCCGTTAAGTCCACGTCCTGGGGCTTGTATCAAGTCCTGGGCAGTCACTTGATTAAGGCGTATGGGGATGCTCAGCTTGGGGTGGATAGCTTCTACGCTGACCCATTAGAGGCAAGCTACAAACTTTTAGTCAGTTGGTTCAAAGGCAACCGTCCAGCGTTAGCCGCTGCTCGCGAAAAGAACTGGGCTGAATTAGCTCGCCGCTACAACGGTCCAGGCAACGTGGCGAAATACTCTGCTGCCTTAGCGCGAGAGTACGCGAAGGTTACGGCATGAACCTCCCAGACAAAGAGGCTGTGCTGCTCGCATTCGCTGCTCTTATTGGTGCGGTTGTTCTAAGCTTTATCAATCGAGGTAGTCTGACTTACCTTCCGCCTACCCCACCAGAGAGCTTGTATCAGGGAGCACCACTCAGTTACCGTGAGCTTCCGCTAGAGAGTTACAGAGGAGATGACGATGATTCCAGTCAAACTACAGAGCCGTAAGCTCGCTATGGCCCTAGCTGGGCTACTGCTTCCAGTCCTCGCTGCTTGGCTTACAGACGAGATCGACATGGAGAAGGCTATCTCCATGAGCATGGCCGCCTGTGTGGCTTACCTCGCGTCTCAGGGATATGTAGACGGCAAGCGAGTTGAGGGGATCATAGAGCCTGTGCTCGACGCACTAGAGGAGTCGGACGATGTCGACGCCACGGAGTAGACGACTAGCTAAGGAGAGGCAGGCAGCGGAGCTTATTGAAGCTCATCACAGCGAGCTTGAGACTCTTCTTATTCAGGTGACTGGTGATATTGGGTCTGACCTTCTGGGTCTCAACATGTTCCAGAGGGACTCCCGTATCGCGGCTGAGATGGCGTATCGCTTAGACCAAGCCATAGACTTCCCGTCCCCACTCATGGAGGCAGCGGACTGGTTCATTTTCTACCTATCCTCGCTAGGAGTCATCGGTATCGTCCGCGCTGTAGAGCGAGCCATGAAGAGAAAGAGGGAGCGACTGGGCAAGCTTCAGCGTAGGCTGGACGAGCGTGGTCCGAAGATGGCTAAGGCTGCTAAGCGTAGGATTGAGCGGCGTATCGCTCGCATAGAGGAGCAGGTTAAATGACTGTGTCTAAGACAACTATTGAGGCTCAGGTAGCGAGCCACGTTATCTCTATGTCTCAGTCGTTCCCCTCTGGTGGAGGGCCGCTTGCTACTCAGGCAGTAACCGCCACAGCTACAAACGTGTACGCAGTTGTTATCGACAACAGCCTGAACACTAGCGCTTCCTACTTGAAGTGTTACGACACGGCTGGAATTCCAACTATCGGGGGTGACAACCCCGCTATGATTCTTAAGTCAGACGCTGCGACGAAGGTTCAGTACAGCTTTGACAATGGGGTAGAGTTTACTGCTGGGATTGCTGCTGCTGTCCTAACCTCAAGGGGAACCAATGGAACCACGGCTCCCTCTAGTGAGGTTAACCTTACGTTCCTTGCGACACCCACCTAATGGCTACTATATACAAGGCATCACCATTCACCCTTTCTGGGATTCAGTCCTACATCGTTAATGGTGTAGAGGTTGACGAGGATGGTTCGGTCAATTCCACAGGAACCTCTGGAAGCATTTACACAATGCACATCTCAAGTAGCGCAGTCGGCTCTGACTACGTTCTTATCTGGGATGACATGACGATGGTAAACGGAGACGCTGACATTGTTATCCCCATAACTGCGGATGAAGATCTCGTTGTATACATCGACAAGGGCATTACTTGCCTAACGGCGATCACCTTTGCTGCGTCCAGTGTGCCGTGGGGGGGCACAGCTCCAAACAGTGACGTAAACGTAAACCTGTTTGTCACCTAGCAAGGGCAGTCACCTTCTCAGCCTCCTCGCCTAGGGTGGCGCTACCCCTCGCTACTAGAGAGCGTCAGCCTTCCCCCCAAGGCTGGCGCTTTCGTGCATCAGAGAACCCTAGCTCCCCACATCTCTCTGAAGTTCATCCTAGCTAAGGGACGCTTCCTAGAGCGGTACATGTTCTCTGCCCCGCAGTCGCATGACTGAACCCAGAAAGGAGGGAAGCGAGTAGCTAGTGCGTACTCCTTATCCTCTAGCTCTGAGTGCTCACCTGTTTTCCTAATGAGCCAAGGGCCGTACTGATGTCTATGCTTCTCCATTAGACACGGGTGAAGGTCAACAGCTCGTCCTCATCTAGCCAAGCGTCAACTTCTTCAGGGCTACCCCAGCAGTTGCCTGGAGCGTGCCAGTAAATCCAAGAGGCAATTTCCTTGATAGCCTTTAGGTTCCCACTGTCTGCCTTTGCTAAGGACTCATGCAGCTTGTTCTCAAGCACAGCAGTGAGGAACCCACCAGGGGCACACTTCTTCTCGATGTACATCTTTAGTCTGTCCATCGTGAACTCTGGGATCCCGTTAGCAATCCCCTCTTCGTAGTTGATGTGCGCGTACTTTCTCATGTCATCTCCTTGTCTGAACTCCACAGTTCGTAAGCGTCCCCAGGACCATTCCCAAAGACTTGTTCATCTTCTTTTTCATCAAGCCTGCCATTGAAGTAGCCGATGTTGTAGCCAGCATCGAAGCAAGCCTTAGCGTGTGCTGAGTGAGTGACCTCAAGCTCTGCAAGTTTTTCGTGTGCGATCTCAAGTAGCCGTTCAAGCCTACCGTGTGTCATCAGCAGGCTCATCGTGTGACCTCAAAGAGGTCGGGCTGAGAGCCCAGTGGGTAGGGGTCTCGCACTTTGCCTGAGCCTCCACATAGAGGACAGCACTGAAGAGCCTTGTGCGCCTCCTGAGGAGGCTCCTCGCAGGCTATCCAGACTACTGCCTTCCTGCCTGAGGTAGTGCGCCTCTTCACTCCTGAGTCTTTGACTCTACCCATGAGCACTAACTCTCTACGCCTAGCGCTGACAGTCTGGTGCTTCATGTTGAGTCTCCGCTCTAGCTCTTCGTCAGTAGCTCCTAAGCAGTCCATGCTCTCTATGATCTTGTGAACCCTCTCTCTAATAGGGCCTGAGTAAAGACTCTTAGCTGCTTCTTCTGAAGTCTCTGAGCCAGCTACGAAGGGGGTCCTGTTGTTGTAAGGCATCACGCACCTCCCTCTCGCCGGACGTAGTAGCCCAACTTTTCAAACTCTTCCTCGTCTTCGTAGATCACACCGTCCACTCGCACGCGCCAGTCACGCACTTCGTCTGGGTCGTCTGGGTCGTTGTGGTGATGCTGCCTATGGACCCCGTCGTTGATCCATAGCTTGCAGTAGGGGCAGAAAAACTCTTTGTCGTCACTCATGTCTAACTCCTAGTTGGTTGTTAAGGGTGCTGGCTTGAGACCCTTCTAATCAGGGCTCCGTTCACCGGGCCAGCAGGCATAGATCTGATTGTCCAAAAACATGAGCGCTTGCACGCATCGTGGTGCCCCAGGACGGTACGGACCTATCTACAGGAGGGGGCACCTGCTTCTAGAAGAGGTCGTCCACATCAGCCTCGTCAAAGGCGTCAGCAGGAGGGGCTGGAGCAGGGTTACTAGGGTTCTTAATGACCTTGTCTACATAGATGTTGACGAAGACCTTTCCCTGGTAGTCCCTAGACTTCTGTGTGATCTGAACAGCCCGTCCGATAATCTCATTACGGATGGGGCCAGTGCGACCATCAACAAACAGATCTTCCCACTCAGGCACACGACCAACAGCTGTCTTAACCGTGCTCTTGATGAACGAGAAGGTGCGAGGTCCAACACTAGTGAAGCGCTGCAGCTGAGCACCACTGTGCGGACCAGACATCACCTCAAACCACCACGACACATAGTAGTCACCCTTCTTACTCACGAAGACGGAGAAGTCAGTGACCTCTACGTCGTATGAACTGTCAGGGACAGTGTCCATCTTGCGTTCTTCTGAACTCGATGTGGTCTGGGTGGACGGTGCGCTATCAAACATGTTTCCGATATCAGGCATTACTTCTTCTCCTTGGTGTTGGTGCCTAGCGTTTTCTTGAACGCATCAGCGAGAGCCGTGAAGCTCATCTCTATTGTTTCGGGCAGGGTTGCCCCCTTACTGCCGCGAGCTTTAGCCTCAACTCGCTCGCGCTTATTCTCTACTGGTTGTGTGCGGAGGATCCGCTCATTCTCTGGGGTGAACTCACAGCGGACGATGAAGTCCACAGCAGAGTGAAGGGTCTGACGAGCAGTGCTGGGTAGCGCAGTAGTGACACGGTTCATCCCTGTCTCCACCATCTTGCTACCTAGCTTCTCCTTAATCATCTCGCTCTTCTCATGACCCAGCAGCACAGTGCACATAGGCAGCATGCGTAGCTGGGTGATCATGTTGGTCCACTCTCGGTTAAGAGTTCGCCAACCACGACCCCACTCTCCGTCAGCTACATCGTTCCAACCGTTAGACTCACAGACGTAGGTCTCACATAGGTTGTAAGCGATGTCAGCTGTGTCGAGCACAACCGTCTTGTACCCATGCCCACCCTGAGCAAGCTCAGCAATCACAGCCTTAAGCTCTGACCAGCTACGGGCAGGGACAGCTGCAGCAAGCATCGCCTCAGTGCCGCTCTCCGTAGCGATGAAGATGGGGTTAGGGAATTGGTTAGCCAGCGTTGTCTTTCCTACACCGGGTATTCCGTAGAAGTGCCATGTGTAGTCAGACATCCGATTGCTCGGAGGGCTGGGTTCTTTAGGAAGTAGGCTCATTGTTGTTCTCCTTTAGTTCTGTGTGTCGTTGGTCTAACACTTTGAAAGAATCCTTCGTCACTGCTCCTACGCACAGGTCGAAGTAGGGGCACCTGCCCCGGTTAACGCAGGACTGAGTACTGCGGATTGGAATAGACCTCCCACTCCGTATCTCAGAGACACGAAGGTGGGTAGCCCACGCCTGAGCAGCCCAGTCCAATAGCTGCTCGTCCGTCCTCTCAACAAGCACCTCAAAGAAGTAGAATTCAGGACGGTCTAGATAGTCCTGAGTCAACCTCTCGATGTACTCACCAAGCTCTTCTGTTTTCTTCTGCCTAATGGTTGGCTTCTTCGCTACCCGGTAGACCATCTTGCGAACAGGCACACCGAAGTGCTGACTAGCTGCCCACATGTAGGTGCTCACTTGGAAGTCAATCTCCAGGCGAGTCATGTACTCACGGCTAACCTGGGCTGCAGTCTTCCACTCACCCAGCACTACCTCGCCAGGGAATCTCGGATGCGTTCTATTCCAGACGCCGTCGATGACGCCTTGAAGAGAATGCTTCCTGCTTGCCCTGTTAGTAGACGGGTTACGAAGGGGGACGCTGAACCCTAGTTCGTGGATGTCAGGCCACAGAATCCAGTTGTCCAACGCTCCACCTACCATCGCAGCAACAGTGGCCTCGCGCACAGCAGCGACAGACCCCTCCCACTTGCTCCATGTAGGAGAGTCCTCACGCATGGCGGTGATAGCTGCGTCAACAGACTGGTGCTCAAGCCCAGCGTGATACCCAGTGCCCATCAACAGGGCAGGGTGCGTATCAAAAGGGACAAGCAGTTTGTTGTAGCGGATATCGTGTCGTACCTCGCATCGAGAGAATGTAGATAGCTCTGATTGTGTGAGTGGTTCAGCCATCGTTGTTCGCCTTAGACATGCGAGCAAAGATCTCAGCGTCACGGGAGGAAGGGATGCCAAGCATCTCTCTCACCCTTGCAACGTTCTGCCTTGAGCAGCCAACGAGTTTAGCAACCTCTGCGTCTGGGATCTTACCCAGCCCATCCCACTCAGGGCCGCGCTCTTTACGCAACCCAGGCTTACCAGCGATAGGACCCTTGCCACGGATGGTGGTCTTGTCGCAGATGTAGCTTCGTATCGTGGGTAGGCTCACCCCATACCGCGCTGCCAGGGCAGACAAACTGTCACCCATCTCGTACTCAGCAACGCACTTCTCTAACTGTTCTTCTGTAATTTTCATGGTGCCTCCAAGCAGTCCAGTAACTCCGCTGACAATATCACGGAGCTACTGGACTTGGCTATGGCTGTTGTTTAATTAGTGAGGGACCGAAGGACGTTCGTTCCGCTGCGTACAAAGTCAGCACCAGAGCCCATCATCAGGGACTCAAAGCGCTGGTCACCACGAGTCTGACGGTGGTACCCGGCGTACTCAGTGATCGCATTGTATGCACCCCAAGCCGTACCCTGGACACCAGGGATACGAGCACCCCGTCCGTCGTGGTAGAGCGAGGTGAGCGTGCTTCGGTTGTTGTCCGCTCGCGTCATGGCCCGCTTGCTGAACTCTCCATCCTCACCGACAGGCGGGGAGGGGAAGACCGTCAAGCAGAAGTCAATCCAGTCGCTGGTTGTCATCGGAATGTCAGCCAGCTTCTTCATGAACTCATCGGACTCAGCGAAAGCATCCTGACCAACGCGAAGAACACGTCGAGCCTCAGCCGCATTGACCACCATGTTCTTCGTGTGGCGGATCCTAACAACCTCTCCCTTCGCCTGCTTTACAGCAACCCGTGCGACGTTTGAGCATGTCACTCGGATGCTGGTGAACATCGCTTGGAGAGCAGTCTTTCCGTCGTACCCGTTGAGCAGGAAGAGGTAGTGGTCAACCTTGTCGTTGGGGACAATCTCGACAGAGCCTATCTTGCAGAGCATCCAGATCTTAGCGCCCCCACCATCTACTCCAATGGTGTGGACCTTCATGTCTCCGTTCATGGCTATGTCGTCAGCGAACTGGGCGAACTCAAGGGGCTGGTAAAGCGAGAAGTTTTTCCCGGTCAGACCAAGGATCTCCTTAGTATCATCCCGCACCACAGCCCTGTAGTTATCCATCTCCATCTCTGGAGTAGTCCAGTTCGGACACGGCTGGGTGAACACCTTGTGCTTGCTAGCAGTGAAGTCTGCACGGGTGCCACGGAGAGCCTCAACGGCTGTGTCCCCCGCATCCCCAACGTACTGTCCTCTGTTGCCCCAAGGGGTAGCGCCTTCGTATTGGTTTACTTCGATTGACATGTTCTAACTCCTTTTATCAGCTGTCTGATAATTGTTTGGTGGTGTCGCCTACGCCAGGATTGACGTAGACGACGGGTGGTCCCTTAACTCCTAGAAGTTAAGAGTGGTTGGGCTTACAGAAAGCTAACGCCAGGGGGCTCACAGATAGTGGACTCCTTAGCAGGCTCACAGAAAGCCTTGATGGCATCCAACAGAGCCTGCTCTTTAGCGGACACACCAGCCTTGCCCAGCTGTGACACAGCCTTCCTAGCGTCCTCAGCCGAGACAAAGCTGCGAGCCGTGGCACGCTCAAAGATGGCGACGATGTCGCCCTGGTCGCTGAACCCCTGAGCCATAGTCTCTGGGCTCTCCCAGATGTGGCCGCAGTGTTTGTTCCACTCGTCTACCAGATCCATCGCGCTCTCAATCTCAGTAGGACAGGTGGAGCTATTAGACACAGCGGCGTAGACATCAAGGGCATCGCCTATGTCGTCAGTGTCGTGACCGTTGCTGTTAACGCTCTCCCACAACTCAAGTGCGCTGTTGATTTCAGCAGCGTCTTCGGACGAAAGCTCTGCAGTCAACTCAACAGCTGCAACGATCTCGTCTGCATCAGTGGTGACACCGTTGCCTTCAAGTGTCTCGTACAACTGGATAGCTTCGTCGTGATCTCCGCTGTTGTTCTCAAGCTCGTACTCAATGGCCCTGGCGGATTCAAGGATGGACTCGATGTTCTCAGTGAGGGTGTCGGTGTTCATGTTTCTATCTCCTAGTTCTAGTTAGCTGAGCGCAGGGACAGAAGTTGTCCCGGCTTGCTCGTCGGTTGAAAGGCTGTCCAACACAGCCTCAAAGGTCTTGGCAGAAAGCTCACCTAGCTTCTGCTCTCCGTTAGGGTGGTTCTTCCAGACTTTCTCTAGCTTCTGCTCCATCAAGTAGAGCCAGTTGAACTGGTCGATAGCTGCGTTCGCAGACTCAACGAGTTCTCCCAGAGACTTCCTGGCCTTCCATGCAGACCATTCCATTACGTCTTGTTCATCCATGTCTTAACTCTCCTGGGTTAAAGGCGGCGAGGCAGCACCGGAACACCCGATGTCACAGTCACGCTACGCCTGTTGATATGCCTTGTCAAGGCCATGCACTAGTTATTTATTAGACTCACTTAGCCAGAGGACGAAGGCCACAGAGCAGTCACTGCAGAGGGGACCTCCCGTGATGGTTGTGACGTTCTTGTGCTGGTGTACTGC
>Ga0209349_1000638_pt1 | contig 17528 bp, 20 predicted proteins | sample ETNvirnome_2_130_FD_184067 | JGI IMG/M metagenome (GOLD analysis project Ga0209349, IMG submission 184067) | Marine viral communities from the Pacific Ocean - ETNP_2_130 (SPAdes) (version 2) | ecosystem: Environmental > Aquatic > Marine > Oceanic | place: Pacific Ocean | collected 2013-06-22
TGCCCCCATACTTGGACAACGGGACAACGGATAATATCGGACAACGGGACAACGGATAACATCGGACAATCGGCAACCTGGAAAGCAGATAACTTGGCTCGATCCCCAGATCCGGGTGGACTTCGAGCCGGTCTTGAGCTCTTGCTGGTTTGGTTTTGTCGGACGAATGCGGGTGATTCGTTTACCTGGTAGTGCGTGGGCCATCGGCCACCGGCACCAAGAGCTCAAGAAGTAAAAGCGGGAAAACGGGATAGCGGAAAAACGGAAATAGCGGGATAACGGAACAACGGAACAACGGGAAAACGGGAAAATATCCCTTTGTGAATCTATTAAACGGTTGTATATTGATAATCGGATCGGCAGCGTAGTCGATTCGGCACCCATCACCACTATCATAACGGAGGTATTCCCATGTTGCTCTCTCACTGGCGGCACAAGCAAACCGATTGGATCGTGCGGGTAGACGGTCCCATTGACCCCCACGCGGACAAAGTAGTTTTCCACGGACGCGGCGGCGGGTTTGGTAAATCAACAGATCCCCAAACTTTCCTCAACGATTTCGTCCTCCTCACCGACAACGATCTCCAAACGATAGACGCGACATTCGTCCCGTTCCAGTTCGGGTTTGATTGGGAGGGCATGCAACCCAACGAAATCTACCACGGATACACCAACGGACGGACGTGGAATGGTTGGGCTATTCCCCACGTAGAGAAAGCCGTCCTGTTGCAGTGGGTTAAGAAAACCACGGATGACGGCTTTCAGATTTTCGATGGTGGCACCCTGCGGTTTGACGAAGATAGGGACGCGTTGATCGTAACGAATGAGGACGATGATATCGTCATTGAGCCGGAATGGATCAACACCCCCACCGGAGAGAAAATGGTGTGGGAAATATCGCTTGGATTCTGTTGGGTTAATTTTACCGATTTAGAGGAGGACGCGTAATGGCAGACCGGACGAACATCCTTGAGCAGACGGTAGAGTATCAGTCCCTTGACGTGTTGCGTCTCAAGACGGGACAGGTGGTACAGATCACGGACGAGTCCATTGACATCTGGGCAACGGCAGAGTCCCACCAACGGGGGGACGAATCCCACCAGATCTGCTTTGCCGAATTGGTGTCGCACATAGCGCACCCAATATATACCAACCCATACTGGACCTCTCACAACATCCTCCCTGCCGTGGCGTTGCACTACGACAAGGCAGGGTGGGAACCCCACTGCACGGGTGGCGGGTGCGACTATCCGATCTACGAATTCGGTCCCCCGTTGGACAGTAAATCGGGGGGACGGCGGTGGGAAATCTGGGCGTCTCATCACAATGACAGTGGCGCACCGCATTCCCCCACCGAACCAGTATGGGCGCATCTGTATGATATGGAAATCGACAGCAACTCAACGTGGTGGTCTCTCCAATTCGATTCGTCCGCCGCGTTGACGGACTTCGTGGCAAGGTTCAGTGGCGCACCGGAAGAAGCAAAGTATAGCGTGGACGTGGAACAGATCCTCGCGCCTTTTTTCGCGTCCGAATTCAATTCGGGGGACGAACATCGGTGGAACAACATTGATCTGCCGATCTCGCGATTCTACGGCCACCACAAATGGGACTACAACGTGACAGGCGGCGGGTGCAATTATCCCGCCCTGTGGTTCGGTCCCGAACGCAAGGACGCGGACGGCAACGATGCGCGTCATTTGATCATGGTAGGCATGGAAGAGGACGTGGGGGTGGCGCCGGAGGACATCACTAAGCCTGTGGCGGCGATCCTGTATGATGAGTGCCTACGTGGTCAAGCGGGAGAGACGGAGTATATACGGGAGTTCCCCTCTTCATTGGCGTTGATCAACTACGTGCGGACGTTCGATCTGGAAACGGAAAAAGGTGTGGCCGACATCATCGCGGATTGGCACATAAACTCTGAAATCTGCAAGATCGGATAGACTGACTATGACCAACACAACGGAGTACAAAAGCCATTTCGCCCTGTTGGAATGCGACACTGCCGAACAGGCCGAACAGATAGCAACGGATCACCAAGAGAAGCACGATGGCGAACATACCTGTTCATCCAGTGGTTTCCAGATACTGGTGCAGTACTGCGATGAGGGGATCATCGGCTTGACGGAGACGCAGATCGAATTGCTGAGACAATCGCTAACGGTGGCGATGGAAGCGGCAAACGACAAAGGCCACACCCAGACGTGGAGTGACCTCTGGGATCTTAAAGTGCAACTACTGGGAGAGGATTAACCATGTTTATCAAACAACTGGCGGGACCATTGTCGGAAGATTGGGAGATCGTCCATGACCAACCGATCACGCACCCCACTAATCCATCTGTGCGAGGTGCGTTAGTACAGCACCGCCAGACGGCGGTTTACCGAATCGCGGCGGCAGGGGCATTGTCATCTATAGATCCCACGGATGCCCACAACATCCGATTCGGTAAAAAACGCATATAGTGCAACCAATACAGATACGGTATCTGCGGCAGTCGTTGGGACTGTCGCAGACCGATTTCGCACGGTGGTGTGGGGTAACCCAGACCACCGTGTCGCATTGGGAAAACGGGCGGTTTCCGCCCACCAAGATGGCGCACATACTGCTTGGTTACATAGGCACCCACCACCACATCGACATCCCTTTAGAAGACGAAATAGAGGAGGTAGAGCAATGACCAACGTAGCAACGGTCACCATACCACAACGGGCACTGCTGCCGGTTGAAGATCCCACCACGTCCTTCCTGGCGGGCGTCCTTTCGCCGGCCACGCAACGGGCGTATCGATCCGATCTGTGCCAGTTTTTCGGCGTGTCCGATCTGTCGTTCATCACCCTCGATCGGCTCGATGCGATTTCGCCGGACGATATCATCGCATGGCGCAACGAACTCCACGCCAACGGCAAGGCCCGCTCAACGGTCAACCGCAAATTATCGGCGGTCCGTGCATTATATACGTACATGATGGGGTGCGGGCATCTGGATAAGAACCCTGCGGACGCCTCTGTTGTTCGGGGATTCAAGGAAGACCGGCGCGTGGGCGGCAAGGCCATGGCAACGGACGATCTCACCCGTCTGCTGGTGGCGGTTGATACAACAGCAGACGCCCTGCAACGGGCGAGGGACCGCGCACTGATCACGGTGCTGGTGTATTGCGGTCTGCGGCGGTCTGAAGCTTCAGGGATGGAATGGGAGCATCTGCGGCGGGAAGGGGTCCATACCGTGGTCGATCTGCCGGAGACCAAGAGCGGGGTGGAACAGGACGTGAAGGTGGTGGGGCCGGTGCTGGATGCCCTCGCGGCCTATCGGGATGAACTCACCGTCTGCGGACGGGACGCCACGGGACCGGTCTTTATATCGGTGGCGCGGGGCACCTACGGCAACGGGTTGACCCCGCAGTCCGTACGGCTCATCGTCAAGCGGTATGCCGATCCGCTGGATATCGCAGACGTGTCTGCCCATACCCTGCGCCACACCTGTTGCACCCTCGCCATCGAAGGGGGGGCAACCCCTGTTCAGGTGCAGTCCCACCTCCGCCATGCGGATGTCAAGACCACCTTGGGCTACTTTGAGAACCGCAATCGTCTGGAGGACAATGCGGCGGACCACATCACTCTACCGCAGAACGGGTAATCATACTATATTAGCAGTCCACGCCACACATACCTCCGGGTAGGTGTGGTGATGGGTGCTGGGTTGCAGACTGTGGTGGTCTGCAACCCTTTTTTTAGTATGACCAGATCCAAGGACGCGGGACGTGGAACTCATCCTCCGGCTGGATATCGTCCAGATGGAGGAATCGCCCCTCGCCGGTCTGCTGTATGCCGATCCCCGTGAAACCCTCTGCCAGGGCTAGCTGGAGCAAGCGCACCGCGTCACCCCCCCGCACCGCAATGTCCACCGCCCGCCCCGTTGAATGCGCCCCGGCGTTGCCGGACTTGACGATCTTAGCCGCCTCGATGGAGTGCGTATAATCGCGGAATCCGCTGGATATAGCGATGCTGCGCCCATAATCGGACCGCACCCGTTGCAGCCGGTCCATGGTGGCCGTATGCATCCGATTGATGCCACTCTCCTTGCAAGCGAGCTCACCGAATCCAAAGTTGGGCCAGCGGTCTCGCGGCCAATTGTCTTGTGTATAACTCATGGTAATCACCTCCCCATGCCTATAATATAGTGTCCAACGGCAAGATCGTGGTATAGTTTAAGCAAAGTTAATTAAACTGTTGCGCGGGTCGCAGACAATCCCTACTGTTATCCGTCACTCTACCGGCATTGTCCGATCTAACTCGGTCTTTTTCGGGGCCGTTAGATCGGACAATGCCGATAGGGGAAAAACGGGCTTGCAAAAATCGATAGACGTTGACTATTATAGAGCGTCACTCACCTAAACCCGCAACAGAGAGGAGGATTTCATGTGTAAAATGACGCACCACCATCCGTGCGAGGTGCCCTTATGCGCCTCGTAATGCGGATTTATCCATTTTTGTTGGTCATTATCGCCGGGTATCTGCTACTACGCATCCTACCCACACTGATATCAAACCATTAAAGGATACACTATTATGCCATACGACCCACCCGAACGTCCCGCCGGTAACTACGAGCCGCACCCCCAGGGCACCTACACCGGCACCATTACCGAAATAAGAGACTACGGCACGATGGAATCGCTGTGGCGCACCCCGGAAGGCAACACCAAAGAAATCCATCGTATTGCCATCGTCGTTGTCGCAGAGGATTTGCAGATGGAATCCGGCGATCCCTGGTCGCACTTCGAGTTCGTCAATATTTCCTTTGCCCCCAAGGCCCGCCTCACCGACCTCCGCAATATGTTGCGCGATGTGGATATGACCAACGACGAACTCAACGAGGTCTTCGATGAGACCGTCGAAATGATCGGGCGCAAAGTGAAGTACAAGATCCGCCACAAAAAGAATGACCATGACGATAAGATCCGCGGAACAATCCAAGATTGGGAGTATGCAGACGGCGAGGCACCAGACCTTGCCAACACCAAGCAGAAGGATGCGGCGAAGGAAGCGGTCAAGGCCGCGTTCGACGGAGACGATGATGATGACCTCCCCTTCTAGTGCGGCGAGTGGAATGAGCAAGCGGGAGTTCTTCGCATCGCGGGCCTTGGCGGGCCTTACAGGTGCGGACGATGGGTGGATAAGCACTCCCACCAATATTGCCACCCGTGCGGTAGAGTGTGCGGATGCGTTGATCGAGGCACTCAATGCGACAGACACTAGAGATCAGTAGTGAGTTGCCGTCCCTCAATGAGACGGTGCGGGAAACCAAGAAGCACTGGTCCCGCTACGCCTCACTGAAGAAGACGGCCACCGAACTGGTCGCGTGGAACTGCAAGGCACAACGATTAGAGCCGGTGATCGAACGGTGTGTGTTCACCTTCGATTGGCCGCACTCTCGCCGCGACCCGGACAACCAATCGTTCGGGGCCAAGATGATCCTCGATGGGTTGGTGAAAGCGGAGGTGCTGCCGGATGACTCGCGCAAGTGGATCAGTGAGATCCGGCATGTGTTCCGCCGGAAGAGCAAGCTGGACAAGATCGTCATCGTGGAGATCGATGAAGAGAATGGTGCGCCCTATGATTAGTGTGAGACTGCAAGCCGAAACAGAAGAAGCACTGAAAGCAGAAAGAGAACGATACCTAGACCATTACCCGCCCCAAGGGTACAGCACCCATATCCGTGAACCGAAACAACAGGACGATGGGACGTGGTTGTGTACAGGGTATCGTTGGGAATCTTGTGACTAAAACTGGAGACAATATAATGGAAGACGTGCCCCATAGCGTAGAGGACTTTGGGCAGTATTACGAAGCGATGGATGAAGCACTGGACGCGCTAGAAGAAGAGGTGATCGGGTCGCACGAACAGCCGAACGTAGACCTACTACAAATCGCCGGTGAAGGAAAGGCAGAAGACCACCTCCAGATATTGACCTATCACCGCAATGAGTTGTGGCGCGTGTTGTGCCACTCTGAGGCGGAGACGGACAAGATCGAAGCATGGCGCATCGAACAATTTCAACGGATCTGCCGCCGCATCGCATGGCACGAACGGTGCCTCGAAGCATGGTTCAAGTCAACCGGTGCCAAATCCGCCAACCTCATCAATGGCAAACTCAAAAACATCAAAGGGCGCGAACGTGTCGAAATCATCGATGAGGATGCGATCCCTGCGGAATACAAGAACGAGACGATCACCTACGCGCCGGACAAGAAACGCATCCTCGCGGCGTTGAAGGAATCGGGCGAAATCGTGGAAGGCACCGAGGTGGTGCGCGGCGAGGATCACATCAAGATCGACACACCGGACGATGCCGTATGAACGAAGATACTAAACAGCAAACGGTACCTCGTCCAAGGCATCAAACGCTCAACGTGGACGGGTGGAAAACTTGGGTGCATAGTAGGCCGCGCATACGGCAGAAGGTTGTAGATGGATACTACGTGACAATTGGGCGCATATATCCTCGCCGCTACACCGGAGACAAACAACGGGCCAGACGCTACCACATCGAAACGGATGACCGCGAAACCGCCGAGGCTGAAGCAATGGGGTTGCAATATGGAAGGTTGGTACTGGGGCTCAAATACGAAAAGAGGTATCAATGACCGACATCGCAACCCTCGTCAATGCGATCGTACCGGCGGCACCCACCGACAAGCCACCCCTGCCCGATCCGGGACCGGAACGCTTGCAGATGCAATGGTGCGAACTGACCAGCAGGGCGTTCGACTTCGCTAAAATCGCCAAGCTACTCAACCTAGCAACAAGCCTGGGCGGTAGCGCGAAGACGTTGACGGCGGTGATGGATGAAGTCCACCTGACCGGCAAGCCAGTGCGGAATCTGGCGGAAGTGCTGGAGACCAAACTGCGGGGGCGTCTGTCGATTACCACCACCCCCGTAGAGGACGGAGCTCGCCAAGGCCACACCACCGTCTACAACAAGGGCAAACCCACCGCCAAAGAAACGGCAAACAACCGCATCAACGGGTTCGTCTTCATGGTGGGCATGATGCGGTCTCTGGGCGTCCAGCGCACGGCATCGGTCCTCGATGTGGAGGTGCCGATGATGGAGGTCACCGTACGCAACAATCGAACATATATCGGAGGAATAGATGCGCGGGATTACTACCGTCAACAAACCGACAATGGAACGAGCGGCGAGGGTTTACAAGACGCAAAAGGCCATGGCGGACGCGTTGGGCATTAGTCAATCGAGAGCAAGAGGACTGCTGATCAAGTACGCCATCCCACATCCATCGATACGCAAACCATAAGGGGGTGTGGGCCGGAGTTAACAGCAGAGGGAGGCTGGGTGGACCGTATGGGGGAGTGCGGGCCACTACTCCGGCCCACCACTAAAATGATATGACTGACCTGTCTACAAAACGCATACTACAGCACATACTGCACAGAGTTGAGGAGACCGGGGCAACGCCGTCGATCCGCAATATACAAAGGGTAATGGGGTTTGGTTCCACCAACGCGGTGCGGCACCACCTCAAGAAGTTGGCAGAAGGCGGGCACCTATCGGAGCAAGGTGGACGTATCGCACTCGGTCCACGTTACGCCATCATCGTCCATGACATGGCTACTCAGTAGACGCCGCCGCTGGCCCGTGGAGGGCAAGACCGCAAACTACGAAGTCAAGCGTAATCCTGGCGATCCGCCGCGATGGCATTGCACCTGTCCCGGTTTCAACTTTCGGGGCCGGTGCCGCCATGTGGCGGAGGTCAGGGAGCAACTGGTTGAGCAATATAGGGAAGTATTAGGATAAGCGGCAACGCCGCACCGCCTAACTCCCCCACGTATCCTGTATCGCTTGCGCCACCACATAGGCGATAGCAACCGCCGCCATAGGCCACGTCAATTCTACGGCCCCGCTGGCGGCGGCGGCACCGGCTACTGCGGTGACGGCCAGTTTGCGCGATTTGACCTTATCTACAATTGAAGTAATGAAGTTCATGCGGTTACCTCTTCGAGTTCGGGTTCGGGTTCGGCATGGCCGTTCTGGTTTGGTGCATCCGGTTCGGCCTGGGGCGGGTGCAGATCATCCAGTATGGATACCGCACCGACGATCTGCTGGAGACTGTTCCGCAGAGACTGTAGACGTGCTTCCGCCTGTTGGATCTCCCCTAATACCTGCTGGTGGGACTGCGCTAACTGTGCGCGTCGATCTACGATCTTGTCAATCATTGTTGCCTCTCCCTTGTTTAAGCGTATTTGGCCGCGATTTCTTAGGTGCGACCTCGTAATGTGCGCGGACGAGCTCACGTAGGGAATCGATCCGCTTCGTCTGTCTTTGTATGACCGCTTTTATCCCCATTAATAAAAATATATTCCCACCGCATAAAGCGATTATAACGAGCGCAATCCCAGCTTGTGCTATTTCTGCTTCCATTAGTTTAGGGGCCGCATCGCAAAGGCGAATATTGAACCGATTACTACTTGCAGTAACCCAATCGTTGCCTCATGTTCAAACACTGGTGCCCATTTTCCGAAACCTCCACTGACCTCTACGATCTGATAAGAAATTATCAACGTAGTGGCGGCAGAAGTTGCAAATTTTGCACTGCTGACCTCTTTACTTCTCGCATGTTCGCGCTTCGTCAGTGCTACTACCTCGCGGTGCGCCTTCTTAGCCTCGGCCTTTGCACCGCGCACTTCACCTGTCCGATCGCGCAGTACTGCGTTGGTCGCACCCCTCATGCGCTTACACTCGTCCAGTTCTTTCCATAACTCTCTGTAGTGACTACGCAGTTCACTGAAAGAGCCGACTGTATGTGGATCTCTCGGAGGTCGTGGTGCCATTTCTCATCCCTCTGGTAATTTCAATATGTCTAAGGGTCGTTCAATCCTGAGAGATTTGAGTTCACTATTAGGCACCGTCAGTAGATTGCCTCCTGTAATCTTCCCGTCTTTAACTTCGTATAGATAAAATGATGTGCTAAACAGTGTAGTCCTAATGATTCGTGCTGGTCGGCGTGTCCCATTCGTATGGACATAACATGTCATATCTTCATTGTAGTCCGACCCGAAAAACATCCCAAGGCCAGCCAGTGCATTGGTTACACTGTCTCTTACAAATAGTAGAGCGAATGCTATTACAAAATACCAAATATACTGCTCGACCAGTACCGCCAGACCCGACTGCGCCCCAAAGTTGCGTAAAGCCTCCTCGGCGGCCTCAGTCTCCATCTATACCAAGTCACTCGGGTTCGCAACGGTAGACTGCGTTTTGAGGTTCGCATAAGCGGCGGCATAGGGGTCGCTCGGCTCGTCATCAGTGACCACTTTGAACCGATCCACTGTCGGCGCGACTAATTTAACAGGCGAGTCTTCTGCTCGTTCTGCCGCACTAACGTAGCAAGCCACCCCATAGACCATCTGCCATCTGCCGTTGTTGTCGCTGGTGGTGTCAATGACCTTTTTGATCGTGATGTCACTGACCCGCAGATACGCATTAGTCGCGGTCAAGCCGCCCATCGTCACTATCGTTCCTTGTACTGCCATTCTAAGCCTCCAGTGCCATAAGCCGCGATTCCAGTGCGGCGATCTTATCTTCATAAAAACCTTTAGCATCTTGCAACTGCTGATGCACTTGTCGTATCGCCCCATGATGGAGCATCGACAATTTAGTAAAGTTGATCATGCCGCGAGTGGTGCCTTCCTTCTCGCTATGCAACGAATCTTTGCCCAATATTCCCACTTTAGTCAGTGCAGCAGCATCATATTTCATGGCGGCACCAAAAGTGTCTGGCACCATCGTAGCCTCTATGTCGTGAAGCATTGCAACGTCATCATACTCATCAAATTCTGTCCACTCGACCTCTGCGTGAGCACTGCCCTCCGTATCGAAGATAAAGCGCACGGTTGATCCATTGCTGATAACCACGAGGTTGCCGTTTGCTGATACAGCGGTCTGACCTGTGCCGTCTATCAGGTTCGCCCTCAAGTATATTGGCGCTCGCGACGCTCCGGCTTTTGTAGTATCTACAAGACCAGAAGTCGCCTCTAAATAGAGTGCATATTCCATTTCTGCCATCGACAACCCGTGAATTTGAAGGCCCCCGTGCGTCCCTGCCACGGCTTTCCTAATAAACCCATAGGTGTCGGTCTCGGCAATGTCCGTTATCCCATGCGCGCAATCGCTGGACTTGAAGGCGAGGATCTCGTCATCGTTGGCTCCTTGATTCAGAGTGGCCCCAATCGTCATATTGGCGTTGGCACTATCATTTGCATAGAGGATATTCGCTACATGTGCAGAGCCGTTGACATCAAGTACTTGCGCGGGATTGGTCAAGCCGATACCGACTTTGCCCGCACTGGTGATCCGCATCTGCTCATCGCATGAATCACCACTGTTAGTCCAAAAGGTTGTGTCACTGGTTAGCGCGCCGCCACTATTAGTGACAATATTCTTCATCATTCCGACAAGGTTCGCCGAATTAAAACTGGTTTCACTAAGAGTCGTAGCCAAAATGCCTTCGTTGTCCTGAGCTTCAGCAATTTTTATCAGGTTAAAACTTTGAGCTGCTGACGTAGTAGTTACCCACGGCACATATGCACTACCCGCATCGAAGACAACTCGCCGCGTGCCTGTCGGTATGCTTGCAACCGTTTCATCCGCATCATTCTTGATCGTCACATCGCTGGTCGATCCCTGCCCCGTGAGGATCAGCCCCTCGGCAGCAGTGTAGCCCATTGCCGCACTATCGGACGCGGCTGTATCTCCCGTAGCGTTGAGTGTCAATCCTGTAATATCGGAAGTGGCAGTAGTAGCACCTGTCACCGCAAGCGTCGAGCCGTCAAACGTCAGGTTGGCCTCGCCATTGAGCGAGTCCGAATCGGTGAATGTTGCGACGCGGTCATCGGACCCATTCGCGGCATCCACGCCACCACCACCCGAATTAGCCACCCAATCGAGGTTCCCCGAACCGTCCGTCTTGAGCACTTGATCCGCATCGCCATCGGCGGCTGGCAACTCCCACGCTACGCCGCCGGATGCGATGGTTAGAGCCGATCCACTGGACGATATGTACTCGCCCCCCTCGTCGTAGAAGTAGAGGCGGCGATTGTCGGTAAATCGGCAAACTTCGTTCCCATCGTATTGTTGGATCACGATATCTTTGGCATCGACCAGGGGCTTGACGATCACATCACTCGAACTGTTGCTTATCCGCAACAGGTTGGTCCCACCGTCTGCGTAGACGATGCCCTCTCCCGCCGTGTCGGAGTCAAGGGTGATGCTGTCCACCGTGTCCAGCGTGATGGCACCAGAGTCGCTCGAAGCGTCTGTGGTGGCGATAGAGTAGACCCCGGCACTGGATACCGCATGGGTTACATACTCGCCCGCATCGTACTTGAGGATGAGCGGGGCCGTAGTATCGGTAGCAGTCACCGCACCGGTTGCCGTCACGGCACCTGTGGCTACTGCACCCGTGGTGGTGATGGTGGATGACCCAGTATCGATGGTGCCGAATCCACTCGTTATCGATCCGCTATTTAATGCACCTGTGGTGACGATGTTGCCGCCGCCTACATTGTGGCTGGCAAAATACGTACTGACGGTATCGACATTGGTCTGTCGCATCGTACCGCCATCGTTGATCAGTATCCCATCCCCCGATGCTACGGCGGTGGTGCCTCTGGCGGTATCGCCATCGATAAGATTGAACTCTGCCGTAGTGACCGTTGCGCCATCTAATATTTCCAGTTCGGCCTCAGTAATCGCCGCAGACCCAATCGTAAATCCTCCAGCCGAAACAACCCCTGATGTCGTTATCGTAGAACTGCCCGTATTGATTGTGCCAAATCCGCTTGTGATCGACCCACTGTCCAGCGCACCCGTAGTAACAATATTGCCGCCCCCTACACTATGGGAAGCAAAGTAGGTGCTGACGGTATCGACGTTGGTCTGTCGCATGGTGCCACCATCATTGATCAGTATGCCGTCACCCGATGCTACGGAGGTGGTGCCCCTGGCGGTGCCACCGTCGATGAGGTTGAGCTCCGCCGCAGACGTAGTCACCACCGTCCCACCCAACGACAGACCGTTGGTCCCATCGTGGCTTGCGATATTGAAGTCGTAGGAACCGTCACTAAAGGTCGTATTGCCGGTGATCGTCGGTGTGTTGATCGTGGGGCTGGTGATCGTCTTGTTGGTAAGGGTGTCGGTGCTGGAGATCGTCGGTATCGCAACCCCCTCGATGCTCAGTATGCCCCCCGAACCCGTTAGCGTATTGGCAGTGGCATGGGATAGTTCGATGCCGCCGGTGGCCGTTGTGGTGCCGGTGACGGTGAGGTTATCGGCTACGGTCGTTTCGCTGGTCGAATGGCCGATGGTGACCGCGATGCCGGACGTTTCGGTGGCGAGTTTGAGGGCACCCGTGGCGTTGGTGATGTAGCTATTGGACCCATCATGGTAGACGGTGAGATCGTCACTATCGCCTAGCAGCAGTTTGTCCGAATCGCCAATGTCAAAGGCGTTGGCACCGGCCACCGTCATGCCGCCGGTCACCGTGATGTTACCACCTACCGTCAGGTTACTGTCGATCTGGACCGCCCCGTCATCAACCCATAGGGCGTAATTGGACGATCCTTCTGTCGGTGCGGACTTGATGTAGACGGTGGCTGCACTCGTCACCGTGCCGGTAGCGGTGATGTTGGGCTCTTCAAACGCCGCAGACGCCACCAGAGCGGTTGTGCCGGACGGTATGGTCTGCGCCCCACCTGGGGCAACGTGGAAGGCGTACGTGTCGGTGGTGGCCGTATGGCTGGCGGCTGGAGTGCTGATGGATACGAACTTATCGTCCACCGCCGCCTTGCCGAATGCGAAGGTGTCCAGGCCACCGTCACTGGTGAACCCGTTGGCGATATTGTCCGTTTCGAGGCGGAAGTCTAAGTCTTGCGAGTCTTCGTTGAATATGAACCCGGTGGACCCGATACTGAGCATTTCGCGGGCAGTACCCCCGATCATGGTCTTGAAGACCACGTCCGCGTCTTCCGATCCGTTCGAGACATCGGTGAAGTAGGTTTCGATTTCCGCAAACGCCGTCTTGTTGCCCGCGTCATCGTCTCCTTGGATGAGGATCTCGATGCCATCGTTATCCCCCACCGTCCCACTGGACGGATCGTGACGTAAGCGGAGACCTGTGCGTATGCCACCCGCCGCCGCACTGATGTCGGTGATTTCCGGCACACGGATGCGGAGACCGTCCGATCCGGCGGTGTCTTGGTTCATCATCGTTTCGGTGGTGCCGTCGAGGATCTTGGCTAGTGTATTGGGATTGGCATCGATCTCGCCCCCCTCAATAACGTCACCGGTGCCATCCCGCGCCGAATTGTCCGTAAGACTGTCTAGTGTAGGTGTGCCCATGGTCTTGCTCCGTTTATTTGAGTCCTTCGCCCGTCAATCGTGCTGTCGCTTGCGTAACGCCCGCCCGCATCGCGTCTTGTCGCGCAGAGGCTGGCTTTTGAGCCGCCTTACCGCCCACCCATATGTTTTGGGCTTTTGGCCTTGTAATTGATTCGCTCAACTTTTTCATCATGCCAAGCTGTATAGCCATCGACCCCTGCCCTACCAATTGTTTAAGCTGACCGAATAGTCCACCCTGCTCACCACCACCCGCCTCTTCTGCCACGCCCCTGTAAGCTGAATAAATCGGACTAAAGCGATTTACCGTCCTGTGGAGCCCTACTAAAGCGGCCAGCTTCTCTGGTTCCCCTTTAAACATTTCTTGCCAGATTTCGCCTTCGATACCACCCGCGCTTTCAATTGCGGAGTTAAGCGAACTGATGTCGATTCCTTCTTCAACGGTTTTGGGATCGGGCTTTTGATTTGGCATGAGTGTCTTGGGCTTGCCGGTAAACAGGATGTTTTGCAGATGCCGTTGACGGGCCAATTCAAACGATTCTTGATTAAGGTATTCCCGCGACTGTCGGATGTTCGTCACCGACTCAAACATCTTTGGAACCAGATTATCACCCTTACTTTCGTAGATGATCTTGCCCATCGGGTTTTCATCATTCTTTACATTCGGCCACCGCATCTTTTTATACGTGGCCCACTTGGTGTTGGCCTGTTGCATCAACGATGCGGCCTTGTCTGAATGCTTGGCCGCAGCATCGGACAGTTCCCGGCGGATGATGTCCCGCGCAAAAAACTGTAGGCGGTCCCCGTCATCGGTAGGACCGGAAATATCTTTGCGTAAGGACTTATACCGATTATGCACCCAATCAAATTTGGCGGGTTTATACTCTATTTCCTTACCGGTGGTCTCCATTCCTTCTTTAACACCTGCAATTATTGTTTCAAACTCAGCTACAGTTGGGGCCGATATCTGCCCCTCCGGCATAGCTTGTTGAGGTTTGTCTATAGACAGACTTTCAAGGTCTTTGATGATGTTTTTAACTTTATTGACCTTGGAGTTGACGCCCATCGCGGGATCGTCGTATGCCTCTTCCTCAATCAGGTTTTTAAGTCGCTTGATTAAATTCTTCGTATCGACATCCGACTTGCCCAATATCCTATTTGCTTCGCCGTAGAGCTCGTCTGCTTGGTTGTGTATTGCATCTACTTGCTCTCGATACGCTACACGCACAATGTTGCCGGTGTCTGTATTACTACGGACCTGAAATATTTCCGATCCCTCACCCACAATGCCTTGGACTTTGGTGGGCCTTGACGGTCTCAGCATCTGTACCACGTTTTCCTTGTGCCGTTCCATGGCCTGTAAGATGTCTTGATTGACCTTCGCCAAGTTGGGCAACGCACTACTTGCTCGAACCACTTTCTTCGTAGCATACCGCACACCCACATCGAGCGGACGCACCACGGCGGGTACGTGCGGGTAACCGTATTTATCCAGCACCTTCACAAACTCATCGTCTATCGCTTGCTTGGTCAGTCCAACCCAACTCGCCAGCCTCTCTGCGTACGGGCCAGCGAAAGGATATTGTTCTGTCAGTGATCCCGGCCCCTCTTTGGGCCGCGCAATCATACCACCCGCAAGGGTTTTGGTGGCACTTAGACCGCGAGTGATGCCAGTGCCAAGAGCTCCGCCCAGGCCATGTCCCACCGTGCCCGATACCGTTGCTTCACGTTCGGGGTCAAGGACATCGCGGGTTGTTTCTATGCCCGCACCTAATAGCGCATCCTGTAAATATTCTTTGGCGCGAGGGAACTTCGTCAGATAGTTCTGCAACCACTTGGACTGTTGCATGAGTTTATAGCCACGCATATAGGGCAACATGGACCCGGCGAACTCTCCGATGTCAAACATCAACCCATCCGGCTTTTGGTAGGAGGGTGCGCCAACCCTTCGCATCATGCGCGATAAGCCCTGCGCCACAAACTCCGTGCCACCAGAAGTAGCCCCGGACGTAAGACCCCGCATCAAGTCCGGCAATCCAAGGGCCTCTTGTGCGCCAAGCGCAAGGTCAACAGGCGAATAACCCGGAATCTTGGGCATATTGGCGTAGTACATATTCCCTGAGTCCGGTTGAGCCGCGTCGGAATCGAATTCAGCTACGCCCGGATGATTGGGGTCATTCTTGTATACGGTTTGACCGATCTGCTCCAGTGTGATTTCGCCATCCTCTACCGCGATGTGCAGATCACCCTGTGCCTCTTTGTCCTCCACCATGGCCCGCATACCAAGAGCCGCAAAATCAATTGCCATTATCATTGCCCTTTACTTGGTCTACACTTACTCGCTGCAATTTAATTTTTGGATCTGGCGCACCGATGTTGGTTTTGTAAAGCAACTTCTCCCTTATTTGTTCCAGATCCTCATCCGTTGCTGGATACTGATATTTTTGTTGCCATAAACCTAGGTAGAGTTCCTCCGACTGACTGTCGATTGACGTGACCAGCGACTCCATGATGTCCTGCAAGTACCCTGCCTCAAAGCGCGTAGTACCCAACAGGTCATTATAAAAATGCTCTTCTGTTGCACTTATCGCGGCACCCGTCCTTGCGCGTCTTACCGCATCGACCATGTTGTTCAGTTCAAAGCGAAAGTTGACCACACTCTGTGGAGTGCCTTCCCCACCTTTAAACGACCGTGAAAAATCTTCAAATCGCCCCTTGAACACACCGATGTGTCTCTTTACATCATCATCCTTTAAGAATTCGTATATCTTATCCGCCGATACCTGTATGCCTCTATTTTCCATCACCAATTTCGCTTGAGCAGAGGTCAAATTAAACTGAAAGGCATACGCATTATATACGGGTTCCCACTCTTGCAAAAGTAGGTTTGCTCTCTGGGGTTCTACTTGCGCCAGTTCAAGTTTCTGCCTTGCACTATCTATAGCCCGTTCGGGTGTCTCAAATCCTTTTTGTAATCCGATCATAGTCGTATTGAAAATGGCCTGTACCGTCTCGCTCTGCTTTTCTAGCCTTTTCCACTCGTTCTTCTTTTCTTCGTTTGATAATTTTATTTTTGATTCTTTTTCAAACCGAGTAAAACGAAGTTCGTCTTTAAACGTTTCTCTTGTTTTAAAGTCTGCAAACGAAGCCTCTTCTTTCCGTTTCGCAAAATTGAAGAAGATGTCCTTTTCAGAATTAGTCCATGGGCGGGACGTGCCGTTTCTAAACCACACTTGCCCTTCCCCGATTTTTGCTATCGGATTTTTTGTTTTTGCACTCTCCATTATCGCTTCACGAGCTCGCCGGTCCATTATTTCTGTAACAGAACCGTCCGCATTTAGTATTTGTCCAGTAGAAGGAATAACCTCAAGCGTTTTCACTGGTGGCTTGTCTCTACTTGGGCCGAGAACCCATTCAAGTTCACCGTCTAAATTTGTGCGTTGATAAAACTGAGACTCTGGCACCCGTTCGTATGATGGATTTTTAAGTTGCTTTAACTGAGCCTGTTTATACGCAAGATCAACTTTGTCTTTATCATCTTGCTTGTTCATCCCAAGTCGTGCATTTTCAGCCGCACCAACCAACGCCTGTCCTAACCCCGGAAATTGGCCTTCTGGCATGTTGGCTACTGCTAGTTTTACTGCCTCAGGTTCGCCCGTTTCCGCCATGTATTTCAGTCGTTGTAAAACGTCATTCTCCCTAGCCCGTTGAGCCGCTAACTTCCGCGCTTCGGCCTCTTCCTCGCGCACCCCAAGCATTTGTCGGCTTTGTATCGCCTCCGGTAACCTATTACTGGCTTGCGAGAGACCCGCTAAAAATCCTCCTAGTCCCACATCAACCTCCTAACCATGATAGATCGGCCCCACTGCCCAGATAGGCGGTACCCAGGTTGCCGAACAGGTTGCCGAGAGACTGACCCGCGCCGGGTTGACCGGCGGGGATATTGAAGGCTGGCATCGAGGGGTTGATCGTGCCCATGCCCAAGGCGTTGAGCATCAGTGAGAGGCCCTGTGCCGCTTGCTGATCTGTCCAGCGGTTCTCTGCGACCTGTCGATCCAAGAAGCTGAAGAAATCGCCTAGTGACTGCTGACGATCCGCGTCCGTCAACTGT
>Ga0209349_1000641_pt1 | contig 17507 bp, 21 predicted proteins | sample ETNvirnome_2_130_FD_184067 | JGI IMG/M metagenome (GOLD analysis project Ga0209349, IMG submission 184067) | Marine viral communities from the Pacific Ocean - ETNP_2_130 (SPAdes) (version 2) | ecosystem: Environmental > Aquatic > Marine > Oceanic | place: Pacific Ocean | collected 2013-06-22
AAGTCCGCACCATCAAAATCTACCTCTGCTCCCTGATTTATCTCCATAGTCTCGGCATTCTGCTGTTTCATAACGGCCTTGTTACTGTCGTCTTTGCCAAGAAGCTCGCCTTCTGGATTCCAAGAAGCCATCTTGGTTTCTGTTTTATTCATTTCAGCTTTTTGTTTTTCCAAAACTTCCCTTTGAACTTCAAGAAACTGTTCTTCAAGATCAAAACTATCTACGTCCATAACTGGCTCTTCTGGCTTTTTAATCTCAGACAGAGTTTTCTGGTTTTTATTATTATCTTTAACCAGTACCTTTTTGGGCTCTTTCTTCTCAGGTCTTGCAACAACAAGCTCATCCAAGCCTGATGTATCCAGTGCTCCACTTCCCAGTGCTTCTATTACGTCTCTTTGCTTCATTAGATTTCTGTGGACTATTAGCGAACCGCCTTGCTTAAAACTAAGTCCAGACTTCTCTAGTGACAAATTCTTCTTGGTTTTATTGACCAGCTTAACTAAATTTGTTTCTACTGCCTCTTTGACATCACTGGGTAAATGCTCAATTAAAAGAATACCCCTTTGTACAGCAAGCTGCACATTGTTGGATAAAAAATCTTCATCGCTTACAAATATTACATTATTGGCCTGTAGGTCGTGTTTTAAGGGAGCGATAGTCATAACCCCTTTAAGTGATTTAGAAACTCGTACTCTAACTTTAGACATTGTTATCTCCTTTTAACAGGGCGTCTTTTCAATGTTTTTTTAGCCCTTTCAAAAGCACCTTCTCCAGCCATTTGGCCCGGAAGACCTCGTGGCATATTATGAATACCGGGCTTATTGTCTAAATCTTTATCGGTATCATTCATTTTTTGGACCGTACTTATGGGAGAATCCGTATCATAAAATGTTCCATCGTTCACGCCCTCTCGACCGGGTTTGGGGCGTTTTTCATCCATGTCGCTATCTGGAGAGTCTACAAACTCATGGTCACTGGATGGCAAATCATGAGGCATATTTTCCCATTCCATGTGATTTTCTGGCAATTCAGAATGTTTTGGTGGCTTGTTGTTTTTGGTATATGGTCTTCCTCCGGTCATGGAATCTGGAAATCTGGTTTTATTTTGACCATCACCATCGCCCTCTCCGGGATTGCCATAAATTGCAACATAGGGATCGTAATCACGATCCCTAATGTTTTCCATCAAAGGAATACCATTATTCCATGCTTCTTTTTTAATCTTATACCAATTCATACATTAAATCTGCGGATCGTTTCTGCGATCAACTGGGGCGTATGCCTGCTCCATTCTGTTGGTATCTTCTACTTCCTCATCCATTAGTCCCTTAACATAGTGAACAACAGCATCGATACTAACATTTTCAGGACCATTATTAGCTATTATGGCATTTCTGTAATCTTCAAAACCTTCTTGAACGTAATATTCTTTAGTCTTGGTATCCATGCCGAGGTCGTCGGCATAGTCCCTGATATCAATGGCAATTAATTCTTTGCCACGATCTTCATCATAAATTGGAGGACTTAGCTGAGCGGTCTTACGGCTTAATTTTTTTTTTGATTGAGCCAGTACGCTTGCTTTTTCTTCAGATATTTTTTCTATATTGTTCTTCTCAATATCAGTAAGTTCTCTGTCTTCGTCTGCGGCTTTACGATAGATGGCATAGAGCATGGAATCTGCTGTAACAAGTTTTTCTTTGACAGAGGCCATTTTATTTTTCTTCTCAAAATCTTCACGGGTTTCATGATTGCTTAGTAACTGGGATGGCTGAACATTGCCCACCATCTTTTTATTGCCTTCGCCCATCAACTGCTCACCGGCATCCTTGTCCACAACTCTCTGGCCTTTGCCTTTGTTGTATTCAGACATATTGAAAGCTTTTCTTTGATCTGACTCACCCTGCTTATGATAGTCCATAGGATGTTCACCATCTTCGTGACGAGATGTTAAGCCTGATGCTTTATCCATTGCCTTCTCAGCAATAACCTGATCGTCATTACCCTCACGGGCATCATCCAGATGGTTCTCGTATGTGCTTGTTTTATCCACGGCATCACCAACTCTATCCGATTCCAGAAGGCCGTTATAGTTTGTTGGATTTTCTTCTGCTTCCAGACCCATATCTTTTGTTTGGTCTACAAGCATCTTGTCATAGTTTTTTATCTGTGCATGTTTTTTTAAATTAAAAGCCATTTTATTTTTCCTTACTGTCTGTAATATTCTGTGTCATATGGGGGAATATAATCTACATTTCTAATTTGATGAAACAACTGACGCAGAGGAGTCATATACCTTTCTGAAATATTGGCCAATTCTTTAAACTGTACATCATATCTTTCTTGATCCTTGATAAACCTAAGACTGTTGTCCATAGCCTTGTCAATAGATTCAAAAGCCTTTTCTTCTTCGGCCTGCAATCCCATTCCGTCATACTCATCAAAGTCCCTTCGAGTTCCTCGAATATCATCAAGAAACCTATTCATATCGTAATTCACGTCAGAGCCTCTCCATCTGGTTTTTTTAGCCAGCATATCTTGAAGACTCCATCTTCCGCCCTCCGGAGTATTACCGAAGCCGCCCCATCTGTCATCTGGGTTAAATTTGGTTGACTCCCAAAAGCGTGCCAAAATTCTCTCTAAACTTTCCAGCCCCCAGACTGCTGTTGGAGAATCTCTTTCAGTAAACCACTTTTTAAGAGCATCAATGTATCCTTGTGCAGATTTTAAATCATAGGTCAGCTTTTGTAATCTCTGCATAAGCTCATCTCTGTGCTGATTTCTTTTTTGACTGGGTAAAGACCTGTCAAATGGCCTCAGCAAATGTCTCTGTGCTTCTTTTTGAACGGATTTATCTGTGCTGAGCTTTCTCATAGTATTATCTTACCAAAATAATGCTTCTAACCCTTTATCTGAACTTATTAGGCCAGCTACCTCTTTGTTCTAAATTATTGGATACCTGCTGGCCGGTTCCCTGCCCTATAACTCCACTTGGACCTCTCCAAATCTGCTGATTACTGGTTCCGCCCATTCCTGTATCTACACATCTTGAAGTGGGCAAAGCCTTTGTCAGAGACGTTACACAGGAATAACACGCACCTGCCAATGCGTCACAATTATGCGTATTACAGCTTTCTGCAACAAATGAATTATCACCATTAACTGATAAATTTGTAACCATTAATAGTTCTATGTCTTCAATATTCCTAACCTTGCATGCTACTTTTCCGTCAAAAAACTTATATTTTTTCTTATGATATTTGCTTTCTACCTTATCAAATAAGTCAATATCAATTAATTTATTTAATTTATTAAATGACTCAAATTCACACACTCTCACATTATATAAGTCATAATTATAATTAACTTTTCTATCATTTATTTTAGTGCTTTTGCCTGCTCGCTTCGAAATAGATATACTAGATATTATTTCATATTTTAATAACATCTGCTGTATATTATGGGCCATTTTTTTTGATGTAGTTGTAAGCGTAATACATTTGTCACTTGACGATCCATCTCCATCAAAATATCCACGAAGAAGCCCTGTGCAAAAACTATCATTGGCATTTAGCATATCAACTGGAATGTATTTATCTCCAGCTTTATTATTCCCGAATAATTGTATAAACATTTCTTTAACTATTTTGCTATTACAAGTAGATTGGCAAGCCAATCCCTCTCCAAGATACGGTTTCGATATTTTAAAACCAAAAACTTTTATAAAAGAATTATTCAATTTATCATAAATGTGTTTATGGGTTATATTTCCTGCAAAAGAAACACCATGATCTGAGATATTTCCCTCTGAAAGATATTGTCCACATATGTATCCAAAATCTAAATCTGTTTTAACAAATCTATCATGCCATTTTGCATTAGGATTTGGAATACGAACTTTTTTATCTTTTATATAATTTACTTTATGATTCTTATGAACATTATTCATATTGACATAACTTAACAAATCGTAAACCAACTCATTCCGACCATTAGGGAAACTCTTTAAAATCCAGTCGCTAATAACTAATTTACCAGCATCTTTCCAAATAAAACCATCGTCGCCAAGAACCTCTATTGGATGATTATTGGTGCATTTTAATTCAAATCCATAATAAGGCTTAATAGAAACTGAGTCTAAATTATTTACATGATTAGATATATTCTGAACTTTGCACCAATTGCCATTATGAGTTAAAATTTCCTGATTTATAATTAAATCATTAATGTATTTAGGACCATTTTTTGTGAATACCAAAGTGTTTGGATCAACACAAAGGTCATCTGTATTACAATCTGCATCCTTGTTACGCATCACCCTATAGGCATTGTAAGTTACTTTTTTCTGCAAATTATCCATCTCTCTGTGTAGTAACTCTGATGCTGGACTGTGCCATGCCATACTTCCAGAAGGTGGAATAATGAGTTTGCCGCCGTTTACAAGATTCAAAAGCTCATCATAAATCAGAACTTTAAACTTGGGAGTGAACTGTGTCATCTTATGAGGTATCCCTGCTTTTTTCATTTTCTGTACTGTTTGATCAATAGGCCAGTGATCGTATGTAACCATTTTAAGTCTGAATTTTCTTTTCAATAACAGAATATATTCGTCCACAGCTTCTATATTAATGGGATTGCCGGGAGTGGGATGCCAGTATCTTAAATCGTCTACCACCACCCTGAAATCTCTTGATCCGTCTTCTTTTCTAAAATTTTCTCTATGCACAACTGCAAGTGCATAGTTGTGACTTGTTCTGGCTGGATCAAGATGTGCAAAATAAAGATGTCCGGGCTTTCCGAATGGAGTCAAGTGACCACCTTGCTGATAACAATTCTTGGTTAGTCCCTTGTCGAAGAATGCCAAACCGGCTGTACCAGAAAATTCAGCACCAAATTCCATAAGGAATTGTTCTTCTGACATTTCCGCCGCATCGCGTCTTAAGTCCTCGCGGCGATATTTCGGCTGTACTTCCCAAGTGGGCAGCCTAAGCATGAGTCTCTGTTTTACAAAAGGAGAGTTCTCATACAATTTCCAGAATATACCTTCTTGGCCAGCGGGTGACGAAATAAACACCATTTTACCATCGTATCTCTTTACCCATTCCGGGTTATCATTAAAATCGACCTCTTGTTCTCCACTACTATTGAGCATTGGCACATCCGTATCAACGTTGAATGTTGCTACGGCAGGAAGTAGCGATTGATAAATAACATCACCAGATGAAGAACCACCAGTATTTTTATAAAACGCGATTTCGTCCATGATGCAAGTATAAATCTGCTTACCACGAAGTGTATCTGAGTTTGAGTGTCCGACCTCTACGACTATCGAACCTTTGTTCTCATAATTAATGCCTGCGTCTTTTCTCTCCTGATTTAACTTTTTGTCTCTCTTGGTAAGCAAGGAAATAGATTTTGCCTGAAGGCTATCTGGACCTATTTTATCAAAAAAGTATTTACTACCCATAATCTTGTTGTGAATTTCATTAAATGCTGTTGTAGCCTGATCGCCAGAACCGGCAATAGTAAGAATACTAATTGGGGCGGCGTCTGATATGCCGTAATATTCATAAGGGTCGCCATCTGTTCCCTCAATTAAACGCATAGCTTCATAAGCTGCCAGTATACCAGTAAAAAAGTCTTTACCACTGTTGTGGCTGATTATACCGTTATCTAAAATAAAATTCTGCTTATAATTCTCATGACTAACTGATAAGTCAAAAGTTTCTTTAACTTCTGTTTTTTCTATTGATCTTATTTTTAACAGACTATATGGTGTATTATCTTTGTGATTTGATTTTTTATCTACTATATTATACAATATATCTTGTGCTGCTTCTATATAATTATCTTTTCCAACCAATCCTATTTCTTCAAGAAATATCTTTATATATTTCTTTCTCATAAATTCTACCAGATAACACTCTGTGTTATAGGTTTTTTTTATATTTTTTTCATCTATTATGGATGATTTAACTTTTTTTGTTCTTAATTTAGCTAATATTCCGAATTTTAACAACAGAGCTTGAACTTTTTCAGCTTGAATTTTGTTAACTGTAGTAAATTGAAACTGAACATGATCATTATATTTTTCCCTTGTTTTTCTACATAGTGTAGCATCACAAGAAAACAAAGCTCGCAAATATGACGCAATAACCTCTTTAGGACAACTCAGTAATTCATCTGGTACAGTTTTTTTGTGGCAGGTCTTTCCTAGCAAATTCCATTTTTCTAACAAATTAGAAAGATCATTTTTCTTTCTTCTTGTTATTTGTTTTTTCTTTTTAACATCAAAAAAACTTTCGTATCTAATATTCTTAGACGTTATCTTATATTGAAAATCTTTTGATTTGGCTTTTGTCCAAGGATCATTGAATATTTTAAGATTGCCACTGACAAGATTGAGTTTATTAGTAAAGTCCTGCAATATAGCATCATTTGCACATGTAAAAAATATATTTGTGGAAGAACAGCACCCATCAGCAGTCATATACCCGAGAAGGGCCGCTTCGTTTTTATTTATAGCAGTAGAATTTCCAAAAAATGGTAACGATTCACATATTGCTATCTTATCATTTTCAATATCTAAATCTTTTAATTCAACCCATCCTTTTTGAGTAAGGAACGGATGATTGTCTGTTGCTTCCACTTGATGCCCAAACATAGTAGTTAATTTATAGCATTGACGTTTTCCCTGTGGAATAAGATCAACTCCAGAAATTGATTCCATGCAATTATCTTTCTCATTATAAGTATAAGATGAAAAATATTTATCAACATCTTTAATTTTACACACCTCGCCAGTTTTGGAATCTATTACCCCTGTATCTGCTGACAAACATCGCCTACCCCACACCAAAACCAGTTCTCTAAACAAGGAACCGTTGTTCCACTTGTCTAAAAGGTTACCGCGATCAACGTGTTCGGGATCATCTTCCAGTTTGTGCTTTTTAATTATTTCAATATCTCTATCAGTAAGCTCTAGGTTTTCATTACCCATAGAGCCTCTGTAAAAAACTTTAAATGTAAGTTCCTGAACCGGTGTAAGTGTTTTAATGTTCAGATATTGCTCGTCTTCTATGAACGTAATAATATCTGGAATCTCTAACAACTCACTTTCTATTGAGTTTGTCATCTCCTTCTTAATATCTTTTAAAATATCGCCTACTGAAACTTTGGCCCGTTTAGCCATAACCCCTCTCTATGTAAAATCTATATCGAATAAGATTCCGGGTGATCCCTGATATGTTATATCAAAACTCTGAGAGCCCGCTGTACGGGAGATCGTTTCTCCTACCGAAGTGAACGTGTGCTGACCGGCTCCACCAAAATCCCAAACAAATTGTCCTGTACTATTCTTTTGCAGAATAAAATCTTCTTCGTTAATTCTTACCGTAGCAGTCTCCAATGGGTCAGCACTAAAACTCAATGTAACATTCGATGAAGCCTTGTATAATCCTTCATTATCCAAGGTAATATACTTGTAATTAGAAGCATCTATGGGAAAAGATAAAGTCGTTGACACGTTGGCGAATTCTTCTCTAAGCCTCAATGTGTTGTTCGCTAGATAGGCATTTATTTCTTCGTAATGTTCTTCTATGTGCTCTTGTAGTGCAGTGGTTATTTTATCCATAGACAAAGATTCCGTTCTTTTCTTAACTATATCACTTTCATACTCGTCTGCTGCTGCATCAATTTCTGATAACACAAACGCATCAGTATTATTCTCAAATGTTAAATCTTCGTCCAACAAATCTATAAGAGATGCAAGATCGGCCTGAATCTGATTCACAGATTCCAAGATGCCGTCATTGGCCCTTATGACAAAAGAAAGTTCGTCGGTAATCTTTTTATATCTATTGCGTTTAATCATGTGTAAATAATATCCTCAAATTCGGTTGGTCCAAAAACGTCATCATCTGTTATTTGATAAACTCTGTAATAATATATTTGGCCCCTGCTTAGGTACTGACTGGCAGGACTCGCGTATCTAAGTCTGTTATTTACGAATTTGTCACTCAGACCATTGGAAGAAAGGTATTCACTCAAACTACCGAACACATCTTCTTTTATTTCTATTGTCCAATTATCTGATGAATTTCTTGTGTCTTCTGATATGACTATATTGCTGTAATCTTCTTCGTCCGAAACTTCCAGTAAAAAGTGGTATGTATCACAGTCCCCGGTAAAGGATTCAATAACATGATCCAGTTCCCAAAATCCCTCTGGGAATAAATTACTGGTACTAATTGAGAATTCAGTTGTATCTGTCGCTGGTAGGTCTATTCCATCTGGGAATCCTTCAATATCGTCTCCGGGGAATATACTGATTGTTTCAGATGCCTGCTCAGATGAAATGTTATTAATTATATCTGCCATTAAATCACTGATCTCAAACGAGTTGAAAGCAAGATATTCATCAAAAGTATCTACGGCTGGAAGTTGTGGGAGTCTCACATTTGTAATATATCTTACAAGGCCGGTGATCATTGATCTGAGTCTTTCGTCTCCTCTTACATTCCCTTCTATCAGTAACTCCTGAGCCAAATCAATCAGGTCTACGGTTGTAGCAACATCCTTAGATATAATAACCTGACTTCTAACTGTAGTAAAATGAATTTTGCGATTGTTTTGATACGCCAAGATACGCATACAATCAGTCATCATATTATACCACAACTCATCATGAGTTGCTAAATTCTGATTCTGTTCCTGAATCTCATCTGAATTTCCGGGTAGATCGATTGGCATTCAAAAGTCCTTTACAATAGAGGGTCACCGAACATGGTCATTGTCCAATTAAAATAAGGTACAGAAAAAGTATACGCCTCTGCGTTGGACGAACCTTTTAGCAGTGCCAAGAAGTAGGGAAACGGTCGCAACAGGCCATCATATCCCGGACTAGACATTGCACCGGCGGTTAAAGCATATTCATTTTCTAAAGCCAATTTTGGCCACCTTTTTGTAGTAGAACTTCTCATTGTAAAAGCACCATCAAAATCTGCATTATAGAAAAATACTCTAGGAGTTGACGTACTTTCAAAAAAACCCGAATCTCCTCTATCAGTAAACCATCCCCAAAAGAAAGAATCTTTCTCCAGCTTAGGAACTGTAGGGTCTATATATGAATCGACAAAAGACGTTTCAAAAACCTCTAATCCCAACGTAAACAGGATATTATCCCTGAATTCCATTAGATCATCAAAGTATGCATCAGCTAACGGCCCGGCTCTGTCAGAATAAGGATCAAAGAAAAATACCCCGCTGATCTTGGGATTTCCGTATATATTAAAAGAGTTATTCATCCAGTCTTCTACGAAAGATTTGGTTGGGCCGTCTATGCGTGATACGATATATGCCGTTGTAGCATCCAGTGAATCGAACCTGCTAAAATTTCTTCTGTCAAATAAGCAATTCTTTTCTTTTTTTAAATAATCAAAATTAATTCTGGCAACTCTTGATGTGGATGAAATTACGTCTGATCCGTCGTAGAATCCACCGGGAACATTAAATCCCAAAACTATTGCCAATACGTCAATGCCAATCGCTGATCCTGTGATCGTGGCCAAAGACGATTTTAACGTGTTTTCTACCTCTGTTTGAAATTCTGTGTAATTGGCCAAAATTTCTTGCGTAGAGCATGGCACGGCTACCAATTGATCACTAGACATAGAGTGTCTATCTCTGTAATCTTGGGCCAATGCCAGACTGTCAGAGTCTCCATCACGATATACATAAACTACATTATTTTCAGTAATTGCCATACTAAAATATTGTCGGTTTAAATATTAATTCCTTGTCTTGCGGCATGAGAAGAGAACCTGTAGGGGTTTATAATATTAGTTTTTCTGGAAGTTATCACGAAATTATCTCCGGTTATCATGGCTCGATCAAACTCTTTGGTATGCAAATGAACGTTGCTTGATAAATTAATAGCTATACCATCATGTGCCGTGGGTACTTCTTGTAGGTATCTTGCTATATTTGCTGACCAGATATCCATATGTGCCACTTTTTTAAATTTTATCTTCCATCCGCCCATATTGGCGTCAGAATTGTTGAGATTAGAATCAGGCCACTTTTTTGCAGCCATAAATTTATACAGTTCACATGCGTGTACTTCTGGTATGACAATATCATAGTCTATTGGGTCTTCCATGTTAATTGGAAAACCAGAAATATGACGGGCGGCTCCACCCACAAGCCAAGGGTCAAATTTTAAAAACTCTTCTTTTATTTCTTCAATTATTAATTCTGGAGACATTCCTTTTGCTCCTCAATTAGTCCATCAATATCCGGTGGCTTGTGCCCCGGAGGCTTCATCCATTTTCCATCATCTCGACGGTATCCACCCGGTCCAAATTTTTTCAGGTTATTCTCGTCAACCTCTTTGAGAATAGGGCTCATAGCAACACCACACGCACTTGCTGTTCCGATTGTAACAACGGATACGTCGGCACAGCCATCTATAATATCTTTTAAGCTCGGATCATATTTATTTTCTAGCTCCATATCCTCATTGGGATTTAAAGTAACAGATTCATACGACCCATCTTCATTGTAGTGCTTAAATTTTAATTCAAATCCCAGAGCACGAATTGTCTCCAAGCTTTCCTCAAGAATCAATGTTGCCCTGAGATTTCTGGTTTTCTCATCTGGCATTTTTGGACAACATGGAATGTTCTGACTTGCTCGAATCATAAGTTCTTCAACGCGAAGTTGATGCTCTGTTTTTAAATGTGTATTTGGCATATTTTTCCTTTATGTGGTTTACATTCCAAGTAGATTATTGAAATATTCTCTGTTGAATTTTTCAGAGGTATTAGGTTTGCATAATTCTATCGCTTCTTCTAGTGTGTGGTGTTCATCGAAAACGCTATCCTGTGAACAACTTATTATATTTCTTTTCAGTGTATAAGGACACTGCTTGAGATTAATTTCTTCCATATCTCCGGACCAGCTACGAATCCATTTTAACCCCTTGTTACAGTTTTTTAATGTGTGAGGCTTGTGAAATGGATTCTTTCCATAAAAATCAGTTTTATCTCCCTTATATTTACAGTCCATTCCCAGCAAGACAATGGGATTACATCCTAATACCCAAGCTAATTGAAAAGCCAAAGGACCTGTGGCTCCTCGACCATAAAGTGTTTTAGGATTGTTGGGCAGCTTAAATGCTCCAGACCTGATTGAAAAATGGACAAATTTACTTTTTGGGTCAGAAACATTTCGGCAATACTTGATTGCTTTAAGCTTTCTAATCTGCTTGTGATCTGTATACCAAAATTCTATATCCTGCCACATTAAAAGAGTGGGATCAATAAGTTTGAATGCCTTATTGATCCCAATCGTAAAATGATCCTTCAGCAAATGTAATGGCTGCTCACTAATAGATGGACTGTTCCCTAATAAAAAACACGGCGTATTAAGAAGTTTAAATTTCCATCTAGCAGGATTTCCAGCCACAGCATTTACCTTTGTCTTAATCTTTCTCTTTATCATTATCTTTTCCAGTTAATGAATTTGCTCCAAGACTCAGGTCTGTTAGAAACAATTTTAGAGTACAATGGATTCCAGTGTGGCTTCTTTGGCTTGTTCAAAAGAACCAAGCCAGCATCTTCTGGAGTTCTGTTTCCCTTTTTTTCATTAACCTTCTGATGACAAAGAACTACGTTTTCCCAGATGTTTTTTCCTCCACGAGATCGAGGGATAACGTGGTCAATTGTTGCATCCTTGGGAGATAGTCTGTCTCCAGTGTATTGATCTGTAAAATCATCACGGATCATCAGGTTTTTCCTTGTCAACTTAATACTTGTTCTCGGAATTTTATTATAGGATGACAGCACAATAATTTCCGGAACCCTGAACCCGAAAGTTTCGAACCACTGCTCCCAGTCGTATAGTCCGAAATCTTCCTCGTCCATCAATTGTGCTCTTCCCTTAAATACCTTGGTAAATGATCGCTTGGCCGGTTCGATACGAATGGCCATCCATGACTTGTTCAAGACAAGTGTCGGACTTACTAGAGTTCTTTGTTTCATTTCTACAACCTTTACACATCTTGCTAAATATCCAACAGAGATGATCTATCAGCACCAGCAATATAATTTAGCACATCGTTATCAAAGTATTCCTTCTCGTTCTCCAGCTTTGCTCTAAGTCTTTTAAGAACCTGATGATGTATCTGACTCGCACGAGACTCTGAGATTTGAAGTTTTTCTGAAATCTTCTTCATTGTAAAGCTTTCATAGTAGTGGTAATATATGATTTTCCTTTCTAAATCGTTAAATCCACTGTCAAAAAGCTTCTTAAAAAATTCTTTTCTAATAAACTCGCCCTCTGGGTGATCTGGGGCTTTTGCCACCAAATACTTGTTAAAATCTTTCTTTGTATCTTCTTCTGAGCATAACTGAGCATTGCTTTCTATGCTTGCTTGTCCTATTGCATTATATTTACTAACATTCTTGTGGTAGTCCGTCTCGTTTATTTTAGCCTCGGAAAGCACTTCTTTCAAGTCAACTCGTCTACCTAATTTACTTTCTAGTCGATTTTTTGTAGTTTCTATTAAATCTGCTCTCTGTCTGACACTTCTGGGAACCCAGTCCTGCTGCCTGATAGCATCAATCATAGAACCCTTTATTCTGCGATATGAGTAGGTTTCAAATTTAATACCCCTGCTCGTATCAAATGCACTAATGGCCCGATAGAGGCCATCTAGTCCGTATGAAGATAATTCTTCCGCCGAAACTTTATAATGCAGCTTTTGAGCCAGTGTGCTGGCTATTTTCTTAACATAAGGATAATAATGTTCAATTAGCTGATTTCTTAGTTTGTCGTTCTTTTTCTTGGTGAACTTCTTCCATACACTTTCCAATTCCGATACCTTCATACTTACCCCTTAAATGGATAGTTTTTTACGGCGTATCTTTTTTCTCTTCTCCACAATGGTATCTTCATCATCTATCGTGCCGTAACCGGGAACCGTTGATCCAACAGTAGGCTCCCACCTGTGCTTATTTCGCTGTCTATGTTTGGCGATGCGTTTGCGTGTGCTCTCGCTTTGGATAACTTCCACCTTGCCGGGAAGTGCTCCCTCTCCAAAAAATTCTTTCTGTTTGTCATCGTCCATTTCATGCTTTACTGCTTCCACAGTTTCCACTGCTTCTTCCAAAGCTCTGTCGGTGGCGTCCCACTCTTTTTCCGTGGCTGCTAAAATAGCTTTGTTCTTATACATATTATAGGCTTGTATTCCAAGACCAATTATAACAATTATTAAACCACCAAGACCAATAAGGGCGAAGTATTCAGAATAATTTTTAACTGCGATGGCCACACCGACTAGAGCGATGCCACCAACACCAAGATAAATAGCCGATTTATTACCAAAGAATAATAAGGCTACTCCTGCGGCAGCGACTAAAACGCCGCCAATAATAAGCAAATTCAGGTTTCTTTGCAATGCACGATCTCTTTCTTGTTCTAACTCAGTTATCTTTGCTTGCAAATTTTCTGTCTCTTTTTTGACATTTTTAAGCTCATCTATTGTTTTCTCTAACCTGACAATAGATTCATCAATCTTAACTTTCTCCTGACGAATTAACACTAAATTATCTTTGATAAGCTGATTGCTTTGCTTAATAAGCAAGGCACTCTGTACAATATTATCTAATTTAGGATTAATTTTTTCATACACATCTGCTGGAACAATATCTTTGATAACCTCTACATCAGATTTAATTGCCTCAGCAGTGTTTGAAATGTTATTAGATTCGGTATCAATAGCCTTAGTGGCCTCGTCTATCTTATCGATACCCTCTCCGACTTTAACAGATGATTCTTTAACCGTTTTCGCAGTATCTTCTATGGTTTTGGCTATATTTTCCAGTTTGGCCCCGGAATTTGGGGCAACTTTGGTAGGACCTTTGCAACTTATTAAAATTAATACTACTGCTATTCCTAATGATAAAACAATATTTTTAAGAGGAATCACTCAAATCATCTCCATCAATTGCATTTAAAAGCTCCATTGACAGGAATGTAATACCCGCTGCCGCGAAGCCCGTAAATGGCCAGAAGAAATAAAACTCGTCATGGGCATAATAAGCCATTAGACACAACGCTGTGTCTGATACCAAAGCTGTCCAAAATGCAAAGCAGGTTGGACATTCCGTTACTTTAGCAAAACTTTCTGAAATAACCTTCTTTAGAATATTATGAATTTTTTCGTTAACCCAGCCCACGGGACCGCCATCATAGCGTTTTTCGACCAAGATCAAGGCCATACCTATAGCTGTAACTACTGAAATTATCCAAAATAGAAAGAAAATCATTCATCGCCCTCTCTTTTCAGTGTTCTACCTGTTACTACTTCCCACTTGGTACGCTTTCGCTTACCATTTTTCTCATCTAGCTTCTTGAATTTGTCTATAGCCAAGAAGGCTTTAACCACTAGAAGCTGCTCAGAAGAAAGCTCGGGCAGTTCAAGGTCCCATTCTTTCATAGATTCGTAAATTTGTTTCTCTTCGCCGTTCATTCCTCTGATTGGGTCAGAAAAGGCCGATATAGCCCCATCAACGCGGGCACCTGCCCATTGCAAAGCTTCTTCTTTCAATTCTTCTTTGGTTTTAGCCATATTTATCCCTTAATTAAAAAATCCAATATCATATAAAGTATAACGACAAACAATAATACTGCTTCTACCCAATAGTGAAAAGTTAAACTTCCACTTATTTTATCTAACTTTTTTGATAATAAATTGAATTTTTTATTGCATTCGCAGGAAAAACCGGGGCTGTCTTCGTCACTGTCAGGAAGGAAATCATCAAAAACCGGAATATTTTTCAAGGGATCGCCAATAAATTCCGGTGGAGCCTTTTCTATAACATTGTCTATTTCGGCTTCAACCACTTCATCAATAACTTCATCCAGAGCCATTTCGAAATCATCATAATTTTTCATACTATTGCCTTTATGTATATCTCTTCTCTAATATCGGAGGACTACAGCTTTTTACTTCTTCATTAAGAAATTTTATGAAAAAACTGTCAGTAATTTCATTGGTTCTCACCATCAGGTTTTCCTGACTCTCGCAATATATATTAATACGATAAAAACACTCAAATATGTTGACAATTTTAAAATGAACTAAATTTTCTGGTTTGCCAAGTTTTTCTAAAACGTAATCTTCTATTTTTTGATTTGTTTCACTTTGATCGCCGGTTTTGAATTCCATGAACTTTCCTATCTATTGCAGTTTACAGATGATAGATTCCAAGACTTCCATTTCGAATAATATGATCTTTGCACTGTAATGAGATCAAGAAAGTCCCTTCTTAAACTTCGATCCCAAGAAGAATCATCAAAACTCCTGAATATCTTGTCATCTAGTAGTTCAGTTTTTCTGATAAGTATTCCTAGGTCACGATCTTTTTCGTCTATATAACGGGACCATTTATTAAACTCATCCTCGTGATAATTTTTATATTTGTTCTTCAAATGAGATTTTAGAATACAATTTTCATCAATTGCATTCGCATATTTGTCTTGTAACACATAAACAAATCTAAGTAAAACTTCTTTGTTATTCAGCAACTTATAATAAAACTCTTTATGTTCTGAATTCATAATATGAAGTCACTTGTTAAACGTGAAGCTGATTTGCCATTTCGGCGTCACCGCCGGGAACGATAAGCTGGTTGGCATGTTCTTGTTCTGCCTGTTGCATTTGCTTCTGCAAATCTTCCATCGTAGTCTTGGCACATTCTTTAAAGCCACCAAAGGCTGCATCAATATCTTCTGCCGGTATTTCAAATTTAATTTCCTTGGGTCCAGCAGCAGTAAATATATGGATTACACCGACAAACATGTCTTCACCGTGGGCAGTCTCAATCTCTTCATTATCTTCGATGGAATCTTCAATTTCTCCAACTTTCTTCCACCACTCGATTCTGCGACCATCATCTGTCTGTTGAATCTCTAGCTGTCTTCTGGGTATTTTTACGGTCTTCATTAGTTGCTCCTATAACTAAGTTTACAGTATACTTTAGATTGTTGAAAATTAAATGATGCAAAGTTATTCCTTAACTAAGCGAATTGCCCTATCAATTTTATGCATCGTCATGTTCCAATTATCCTTAAACGACTCTATTACTTCGGCTGTTGCAGTAGTATAGGTTTTAAGATATGAAAAGTTTTTGTGGTTATCAGACAGCGTTTTATATTTTTTTCTGAATATTTCTATTCTTCTCATTACAATGCATATTTCTCTGCGAGTCTCGTCAATATTTTCCAAAATATTTTCGTATTCAGTTTTTTGAAGTTTTTTAGAAAGAACGCTGTCATCACCAGTAAGTTTGTCGCTGGCACTGTGCAAAAATTTCAACACTTTTTTAAAATCAAGTTCTCGCTCTAGGGCCCAAGCATTGAGCTCTGATCTTTTCAACATTTTGCTTGGTTCTTCCACTAGCATCCCCGTACCGGTTTTTATTATGTGATTTCAACTAGATATAGGGGAATACCTTCATTTAACAGTGACTCCTGATATTAAGGATATATTTTCATCAACACATTTGGAATCTTCTGATGACTTATATTTTCCCACAATGCCACCTTGAATAAAACGAATTGATTCATGAAAAAATCCGGGAGGATCAACTAATCCAAGCTGTAATATGTATTTATCTTTGTCACTAATAATTCTCATGCTGTAGTTTTTTCCGCATGATGTAAAAGACAAACAATTCCACTGGTCATCGTCGGACATGATAAGCATAACAGATTTATTCTCTTTTTTAAGAACAATGTTATCGCAGTCTCTCAGTTCAAGAGTAAATTTTACCTTAAGAATATCAGGTAGGTCTTTCATATAATTCTAATCGGAATTACCAGCCACAGCCCCTCTGGAATGTAGCAGTTAAACCATTGGCAGTATAAGCAGCAAACAATCTGTCTTGAAGATGTCCAGTAACTCCAGTTGTGTAGGAATGCTGGTCTGAGGAATAGTTCACATATATGATCCCGCTAGAGTGAGTAGTGGTAGCACTAAATCTTATTCCTGAATCCGATGGATTAGCTGTAGAATTGTAGAACGTCCATGCTTCTGAACTTGCTCCATTATTATAATTATCAGGACATACACAATGTACACCTATGTCCAAATCTAAATCGTCCCAATTTATGCCTGATACAGTAACCTGTATATTAGGATTGCCTCCCGGACAAGCTGTCTCACAACACAAACCTCCTGCGGCGTCTCCAGTAGGAGATGACACAACAAATGGAGACGAGATAGCTACTACTCCCGGTGAAGGAGATGGACTAAATACAGGATTGGTTGGACCTATTTGGTCCGGTATTCCCGGAGAAGGTGAACTACAAAGAACATATTCATCCAATAGTCCCGGTGAAGGAGATGGACTAAATACAGGATTGGTTGGACCTATTTGGTCCGGTATTCCCGGAGAAGGTGAACTACAAAGAACATATTCATCCAATAGTCCCGGTGAAGGAGA
>Ga0209349_1000645_pt1 | contig 17483 bp, 17 predicted proteins | sample ETNvirnome_2_130_FD_184067 | JGI IMG/M metagenome (GOLD analysis project Ga0209349, IMG submission 184067) | Marine viral communities from the Pacific Ocean - ETNP_2_130 (SPAdes) (version 2) | ecosystem: Environmental > Aquatic > Marine > Oceanic | place: Pacific Ocean | collected 2013-06-22
TTACGCCGGCGGCGAAATAAACGAAGATTTTTTTGCATACGATTATCAGGCCGCTTATTTTAAATATTTTGGAGAAATGCTTAAAAAATATGGATCTAAAATGAAAGCCATGAAGATGGCAAAAAAGAAAGTGTTCACAGATTTACCGAATCAACTTAAAGCTTTAATTGTAAATTCAGAAACTATATATCCAAAATACGCACAAAACGTGGATCCAAAAGATCCAATGAAAGATCCAAAATCATTTATGGCGATATGGCTGAACTTTAAAAATTTAATGAAGATTGAATACTTTCAAGGATTTGTAACGGACAAAACTAATGAAACAAATTTCTTAGGACTTCCGGCATGGACGACGCTTCCCGCTGATTATAAAAATTTAGGATCCAGCGAAAAACCATTTTTGCTTTGTCGCCTGACAAGACATGCGGATCAACAGTTTGGTATTGTTGAGTCTCCTCTTTTAGATTTACCAGTATTCGATCAGTACTTTCTTATTAATGCGGCCGATACCAGCACAATTGCTGCTGGCTTATTGCCCGAAGTAAAACTAGGAATAAACCAAATTTCTGCCACCGGTGCAGGCGGTATGGGCCCAGCCGCGCCAGTTGGGGGCACTCCCGCTGGCATGACACCCGCTGAACTTGGCTTCGGCGGGGCAGCAGGCGCGGTTAACATGGGTGGCCTTGCTATGAATCAGCTTAATAGTCTTGCTAAAGCGGCAGATGCTGGTACAAAGAAGAAGACCAAGGAAGCGGCTTTGGGCCTCGGCGGCGCTGCCGGTGCGGCAGCAGCCGGCGGTGGCGGCGGTGGCCCGGGCGATGTTGTTGGGCCCGCCGGTGGTGGTGGTGGCATGCCCCCCGCGTTGGCACCGAAACCAAAGAAGAAGCCAAAGAAGAAAACACCGAGAAAGAAGACACCCAGAAAGAAGGCGCCGAAAAAGAAAAAGAAGATTGTCATCGGCGGCACCGGCTTCGGCGGCGGCGGTAACATGGGCGGCGGCGGCGGCTTCGGAGGCGCGTACTAATGGGAGTAAAGAAACGAATTGTATTAAATAGCGCTTGGATCAAGTCATCGTTTGATGATCCCCTTAGAATATTGATGGGCAACGTATGGAATAAAAATCTTACTTCTTGGGGCGCAGATCCATCGATGGTCGGCGCAGGCACAGATGGTTATAAATATTTGTCTGATTTAAAATATAAAGGCGCCGACACCGGCAATTACGCCAAAGGTTTTAAAATGGATCCCGAAAGAATTTTGGGTATGAAATACATTACATTATCAAGCGATGAAGGTTCAAAAGGCTTGAAAATGAAATATTTTAAGCCGGCTGCTTTAATGACGCCTGAAGATGAAAATTGGGCTATAGAAGAATTGACACTTAATTTTCAAAAACTTAGTGGCAAATATCAAAGCGAAATGGTGATGCGGCATATAGAGTTGCTTCTTGAACAGGAAAGAGATTCTCTTTTTGATAACTGGAAAGCTTCGTTTTTTGATTACTCGTTTGATTTGACTGTACCAATCCCAGAAGAAATAATCAAAAAAATAAATATGCCGATACAGCCTAAATATGCAAAAGTAACTCCGATGTATAATTTTTATGAAAAAGATTATGAAGCTGCCGATCCTGATGATCCAGATTTGGCCTTTGTGGGCGTAAATCTAGAAAATCTTTTATATAATTTATATGTTTTATCTTTATTGGAAAAATTAGAGGACACAACTTCACAAAAATTAAAAAAATATAGAGACGGCTTAAGGCATGCTCTGTATAGAGCTTTAAAAAATAAATGGAGCTTTAAACAGACCAAGACACAAGCGGGCTACACGAGCGCCGGGAAACCCACGTTTCCATTTTGGAAAAATTATTGGGAAAGCACCAAAAAGCTTTTTGAGGGCGTGCCAAAACAAATGGCCAACTTGCTTTTTTCTTCAACAGATACAGATTTGCTTAAAGAATTTAATGAGAAAAAATTTCTTTTTCCAATGGGCATTGAGCTTGAATTTTCAAGCCAAGAAGTCGAAGCGATTACAAACACTCTTGCTAAAGCTAAAACTATGTTTCCGCTGATGCACAAGGCCGTCTCCGCTAGCAAAGCCCCCGGATCGTGGATCGAGCAATGGCGCACAAACACGCCATATTATGCAAAAGTTAACGATAAATTTGAGCTAAAGAATGATGACGCTGCAGAAGAAGACCAGTTAATTACTGTGCCTATAAAAGAATTTATAGAAAATTATGCCACCAAGGCCGCCGGCGCTTTGGATACGCCGCTGTTAAAAGACCGCGTGACATATATAACTTCTGGAGAAGAAAAAATACCAACTGAGGGAGGAACTTCGTTTATAGAAAAGCTTAAGGCAAAAATTCTAGAAAGTAAATTAGAACAAATATTAGCTGATAAAGGTGCGGCCTCCAAAACTACCACGGGGCAAAAGTATTCGTCTACTAATTTATCTATTTTAGATGTTTTTGATGGTGCCCTCTCGCCCCACAATGAAGTAATGTTTTTTCAAATAGATAAACATAAAGTTTTGAACGGCACGGAAGAAAAGGATCCGATGCAGACTATTACAATACCAAACACTGAAGATGTAGGCACACATAAATATTTTGACAGTCAGATATTATATGATACGGAGTATACATATAAAGTATATGCATGGTGTTTGGTGGTTGGAACAGAGTATAAATATGTAGGGCTAGATGAGTTTAAGGTTGATTGGGAAAAGCCGGATGTAAAATATGTATTTAATGATGCCAATCTAAGATTTAACGTTGCCTATCGCCCAAGCGTGAGTATGATACGCGTTCCATATTTTGAATATGGTTCTCAAGATGATCCAATCTATGTATCAGATAGCCCGCCGACAGAACCAAACGTTAATATTGTTCCTTACAAAAACGAAGATCGAAGAGTTCTTATAACAGTTGATAGCGGAATAGGCTCTTATATAACAGAGCCAGTTATTTTAGATGACGCTGATGGAGCTATATTTGCTGGTGTTCAAAAATATCAAAAACATTTTTTGCATGACATTTCAAATAACAAAGTTCTTTTTGAATCTGATGATCCTATAACTTCATTTGAAGTTTTTCGAACAACAGAGAAACCAGAGAAGTATGAGGATTTTGCCGGCAACAGCCTGAAAACAATCGAAGCAGCAGCCGGCGGCTTTGTTGATCAAATCGCTCCAAATACAAAATATTATTATACGGCACGGTCAACTGATGTACATGGATTAATTTCAAACCCATCAGCGATTTATGAAGTCGAACTAATTAATAACAGTGGTGCTATTTTTCCAAAGATACGAATTGTAAATTTGGAAAAACCGGATTCGATTCAAAAAAAGATTAAGTCAATTAAGCGATTTTTAAAAATTGAACCGATTGTTGAACAAGTTATGATTGATAAAGTAAAATTAACAGAAAAAAACATTGATAGTTCCAAGGGCGAATCAATCACTGACTTAACACAATACATAGGAACTTTAGACGAGAGCATATTTGGTGAAGATAAAAAATTCAAAATACGAATAACTTCAAAGTATACGAAGAAAAAAATAGACATTAATTTGAAATTTAAAACTGGCGCATCTTAAATGAAAATTTAAACTATTTATAATGAATGAGAGGAGAATAAAATGGCGTTTTTAAATAATTCTGGAGACATCATATTAGATGCAGTCTTGACTGACACGGGGCGGTTCAGGCTAGCCAAGGGCGACGGCAGTTTTAAAATTGCTAAATTTGCTTTGGCTGATGATGAAATTGATTATAAATTATATCAAAATGCCAATTACTCAGCCGATGGCTCAGCAGCAACAGGCGCACACTCCAGCGGCAGCGCATATTATGATTTAAATATTCTTAAGACTCCGATTTTAGAGGCTTTTACAAATAATACGTCTCTTATGAAACACAAGCTAATTTCAATTCCTAGGACAAACATATTGTATTTGCCGACATTGAAATTAAACGCGCTCGACGGCGCCAAGCCGGTTTTGGGAGAGCCTTTGCAAACGGTCAATTCTACTTATTATGTTTCAGTTGATGAAATAACGGAAAACACAGATCACCTCGGCGGCCTAGGCAATATAACTGATTTTATGAAAGGCTTCGCGGGATCAACAAATTGTATCAGAGTAGATCAGGGATTAGATACAACTGAAATTCCGCCATCAGTAGATATTCCGGGCGATTTAAAGGAGACTCAATATATTGTTGAAATTGATAATAGACTTGGGGTTTTAAGGCAACCCGGAAGTAACACAAATGCAACTCCGTCCTTTATAGATGATGATAATATTGCAAGTTATTATTTTACTGCTGGCACTGACACTGCATATATTACAGACGTACCAACTGATAAAACCGGTAAGTCGATTCCAAAGGAAGATGTTATTTCCGGCCCGCGTGGTACGACAATCAATTTTTCAATAGGTGCATCGATTCAATTGCAAACAAGCACATTTCTTTTTACACAACTGGGGAGTGTAGAAGCAAACCTTCATGGAACCGTCGATTATTATACTATTGATACTATAGTAAGAGTTACGGCGGCTACAATGGGTAGAAGTATAGATATCCCAGTTAGATTTATAAAATGGAAAACTGATACCGCTTAACGATTAGTTAATACGAGGAGAAATAATGGCAAGCACATTTAAAACATTTTTAAACAACGACGTTGCACAAACAAAGACGTTGCTACACGAAGCAATTCCAATAACTGGTTCGCTGATATCTGGTACATATGCAGGGGCATATGGTTCCGAAACACATATTAAAAATTATTCACATGCAATGTTTCAGTCTGTGTATGATTATCCTCATGCTAGTTCTTCAGCAAATCACATTTTTGATATTACATTTGGTTACAGTTCAGCATCAGCGTTTCAAAGTACGACAAGTAGTCAAAACACTGAAAAAATGCAGATCTATAATCAAATGGCTCAAGTATTGATGGGTTTTAAGCCAGATGGCAGCTTAAGAGCTTTTGATGAAGATGGGAATCTTACTGGTGGCAATAAAATTTATGATGCTTATTTTATTAACTTCTCTCGTTTGCTGGTTAAAGATGAAATCAAGAAAGGTTCATTTTCAATGACGCTGCTTTCAGATCATGCTTATGAATCCGCCGGCGGCGCGATTACAATTGAAGATACAAACGCTGCTAATGAATTTAGAGTTAATTCCCCAGCAGGCGAATATGGAATTTTATATGCCGACGATCTGACTAGTGGTCGGTCATTTGAAACTCCATCTACCTTGGAAAATCCGCCAATAGGTTTGATTTTCTATCAAGCTGGTGTGGTTGTGTTGTCAATGGCGAACGCCGACGACTACGACGGAGTTACGCCAGCCGGCCCTTCAAATCAGATATTTGAATATAATGCTGAAATGAATTCGACAGCGGGCGACGAATACCATGATATACTTACCGGCTCAAGCATTCAGCTTATGGCTGATGCGCTAAGACACAGAATCGACAATATCACATTTAATAATACAACCGAGTTAAACTCAAGTATTTATTTCTGTCGAGCAAACCATAATGATTATAATTATAGTTCGAATCCAACATATTTGACGGGCAGTAAAATCATGGTCAAAGAAAAATTAACAGATCAGCCCGTCAGCTACATTACCAGTGTTGGTTTGTACTCAGCGGACAATGAGCTATTGGCCGTTGCTAAGCTTTCTGAGCCGCTAAAGAAAACGCCTAGCACAGAATTAACGTTGCGAGTGAGACTAGACTATTAATTGAAACGATGGATAAATGTATAAGTTTACAGAGAATGACAAGTTTTATAATGTTCTAGTAACTTATCCAAAGTATGAATTTTTGTTCTACGATGATAGTGTCTACTATCAAAATAGAAAAAATAACAACGACAACTCAAATACTCCCTCTGGCCATGTTAATCTTTATGAACTTAATGTTAATCGTTCCAGCGGTTTAATTTATCCGTTTGTTAGTAAAGATGGCACGCTACACGCTTTTTCTACAGTTTCTACTAACGATTTTAATGATTTTGCTTATGGAGATGAAATCGTTGGCACGTACCCCCTAACGTCTACAATCGCGCACAATTATTACGCCGAAGGTACAGCTAGATTAACTGTTGATGCGCTACAAAATACTATTAATTTTTATCGGCCGCTGAGTGAACATTTTATTTATGGTACTAAGTTTTCAAATGATGCTCTTAGTCTTATAAGCGTTCCTTCTATTTTTTATGGCTCAAACATTAAAAAGGGCAGCGTTGAGTTAGAGTTTTATTTCACTGGCAGTTTAATAGGAAAAGCCGAAGACACCAAAAGAAATGGAGAGTTGATTACAACAACTGGCTCGGCAGTCGGCGATACGGTCGGCGTGGTTCTTTATAACGAAGGCTTTATAATTCTTACCGGCGCAGTTAACATGACAAATAATGCAGGACACACAGATCAATACGTAGGAACAGATTCAACGCGCTCTAAGTGGATTTACTTTGGAAACTATGATCAGAACGCAGACAACTCAGCTTTTAAAGTAAAGTATCAGGGCACCAGCAAAACGCCGACACTTACCTTGCTCGCGCATGCGCCTAAAATTAATTTGAACTATTCGAATAATCCAACACACATAACATATGGTCAGACACAAACACTTAATACGGGCTCAAAAGCATATATTGAAAATCCAAAAATGGCAATTAAAAATATAGTTAAAAGCTCACACAGCGACTATTCAGCTAGCTTTGAGAGGATTACATATATTTCTAAGATTGGTGTTTTTGATGATAAAAAAAGGTTGATAGGCGTAGCTAAAATGGCTACCCCTATTAAAAAAACTCAGGATAGGGATTATACTTTTAAATTGAAGTTAGACGTATGATACTTGGGCTAGATATTTCAACCAGCATTACCGGCGCGACTGTAATAGACAACAAAGGCAATGTTGTTTTTTGCGAGGCGTGGGACACTCGCAAAATTAAAAGCTTTTTTGATAAGGCGTCTCTGATTAGGGGGCGCTTGATGGATGTTCGAATAGAATTTCCCATTACCCACATAGTGATTGAGCAGTCATTGCAAATGTTTCGTGCCGGCTTCTCATCGGCTAAAACACTTACACTTCTTTCAAAATTTAATGGCGTTGTCAGTTGGCTGTGTTATAATACTTTTGGGCTAGAGCCTGAATATGTTTCAGCTTCTTCGGCGCGCAAACAAGCCGGCATTAAAGTGCCACGCGGAACTAAAGCAAAAGAAGTTGTTTTAGAGCATGTTAATAAGACTATTCCAAATTTTGAATATGAATTGACAAAGGCTGGCAACCCGAAGCCCGGCACATATGATCGAGCGGACAGTATTGTACTGGCAAAATATGGTTACTTGACTCCACAGCAATAACGCTGTAGAATGATTGTGTGACTAAGATTAATTTATTGCAAGACGTGTTGGGGCAAAGCTATCGTTCTGGAGAGGAACACCTTTTTGCTTGCCCTTTTTGTGATCATTACAAAAAGAAGTTGTCAATAAATTTAAAGAAAAATAAATTTAAATGCTGGGTGTGTGATACATCTGGCAATTCGCTTTTATATCTTTTCAAAAGATTTGGCGACACTCGGCAGTTAATGGAGTGGAAAAAACTTAATAACATTACAGATTTTTCTGAAGTCGGCAATCAACTGGATCATCTTTTTGATAAACCGGAAGAAAAGGTACTTCCAAAATTAAGACTGCCAAAAGAGTTTATTTCGCTTACCAAGCGCGGTTTACCACTTTCTTGCATTGGCGCCAAATCATATTTAAAGAAGAGGCGAATCGACAAAAAAGATACTCTTTATTGGAAAATTGGCTATTGTCCTATGGGTGAATACGCAGGGCGTTTAATTATTCCATCGTTTGATTTGAACGGGAATGTTAATTATTTTATAGCGAGATCATATACCGGCGATTGGAAGAAATATTTAAATCCAGAGGTGCCCAAGAGTGAAATTATTTTTAATGAGCTTTGTGTTGATTTTACGAAACCAGTAATTTTAGTTGAAGGAGCATTTGACGCAATAGTTGCTGGTGAGAATTCTATTCCCATTTTGGGATCAACATTAAGAGAAGATTCTAGGTTGTTCCAAAAGATTATAGAAAACAATTCAACCATTTATATGGCGCTAGATCCAGACGCGGCCAATAAAACAAACTCAATTATAGAAAAACTCTTGCGCTATGGCCTCAAAGTGTATATAATAGATGTAAGCGGCTTTAAAGATGTTGGCGAGATGACAAAGGAAGAGTTTGCGACAAGAAAAGAAAACGCCACACAGATTACCGATAACTTGTCACTCTTGTTTACCAACGTCAAATTCTAAGGATATTATATGAAGATTGCGCATATTAGCGACATTCATGTGCGGAACTATAAGTACCACTACGAATACAGAGAAGTTTTCCAACAATTGTTTGAAAAATTAAAAGAACTTAAACCAGACATAATTGTTAATACGGGCGACACTGCCCATACTAAATGTAATTTAAGCCCAGAGTACTTTAATTTAACGTCATGGCTTTTTACTAACCTAGCGAAGATTGCCCCATTACATATGATTTTGGGCAATCATGATTGCAATGTTAAGAATTCAAGCCGCCTCGATGCAGTGACGCCACTCGTTGAAGCGTTAAAAGACCCCAACATTCATTTCCACAAACACACGAAAGAAGTGGACGTGGGCAACGGCCTTGTGCTTAATATTCTTTCTATTCTTGATCAAGACAAGTGGGCCCCGCCATCCAATCCCGACAAAACCAACATCGCACTATATCATGGCGCAGTCGCTGGCTCAAAAACGGATACTGGCTGGATTATGGAACACGGCGAAATCGATATGGATTTCTTGGAAAACTTTGATTATGGCCTTCTGGGCGACATCCATAGGACAAACCAGATTGTAGACGATCACGGCAAGGCTAGATACCCGGGTTCGCTCATTCAGCAGAATTTTGGAGAGTCGCTAGACAAGGGTTTTTTACTTTGGGACATTAAGGATAAAGAAAACTTTACTTGTGATTTTTATGGGCTAATTAACCCCAAGCCTTTCGTCACGATCAACCTCACCCCCGCGGGAGAAATCCCTAGGGCTGTAAGCCCCCCAGCGGGCGCTAGGCTGCGTTTAGTTTCCTCAGACAACCAGAGCATCGAAATCTTCAGAAAAGCCGTGGATATCGCCAAGAAACGCTTTAAGCCAGAGTCTATTTCTTTCTTGAATCGTGCCCACGGTGGCGAGCGCATAAGTGTTGAAAAAGAAGTGGGTTATGTCGTTAACGAAAATTTACGTGATCAGAGTGTGCAAGAAAAACTTATAACAGAGTATTTAAAAGAGTACAATGTTAATGAAGAAACATTAAATGAAATATATACTCTTAATGCACAATATAATACCTTGGCAGAAGCCGGTGAGGATACCACAAGAAATGTCTCATGGAAAATCAAAAGCTTCAAATGGAACAACCTCTTCAATTACGGGGAGGATAACGAACTGGACTTTACTAAACTTGCTGGCACTGTCGGAATATTTGGTAAAAACTATAGTGGTAAATCTAGCGTTGTTGATAGTTTACTCTACACGATTTATAATAACACTTCTAAAAATATTCGAAAGAATTACAACATTATCAACGAACACAAAGAGCAGGGCTCTGGCGAGGTGGAGATTGAAGTCGGTAATAAAACTTATAAGATTTCAAGGCGGTCGGATAAATATGTTAAGAAGCTTAAGGGACAAACTACAAACGAAGCAAAAACAGACGTAGACTTTTCGTGTACTGACAATGTGCTGAATAGAACTTATAACTTTAACTCCACCGAAAGACACGGCACAGACAAAAACATCAAGAAAATATTTGGGTCGTTAGAAGACTTTCTTTTAACCTCGATGTCTTCTCAGCTTGGCTCGATGCAATTCATTAACGAAGGCTCTACAAGGCGTAAAGAGATTCTTGCCAAGTTTTTGGACTTGGAGTTTTTTGAAAAGAAGTTCAAATTAGCCAAAGATGAATCTGCCGGCCTTAAGGGCACTCTGCGCCGCATGGAGGAAAAAGAATATGATGAAGAAATATCAATTGCCAGAAAAGATCTCTTCGCTAATGAAGCAGATACTCTCAAGAAGAAAGGCGTATGTGACAAAACTAAAAAAGACATCGAAGATACCAAAGTAGTAATCGCCGAGTTGGAGAAAAAGATTTCCGCAGTTCCTGCTGAGCCGATTGATATTGAAAAAACTTTGGCAGAAAAACAAGAGGCGGTTAAATTAGTTGGCGAACTTAAGGAAACAAACAAGAAATTAAAAAAGGAAATTAAATTAAATGTGTCTTTTTTAAAGCGGACTAATGTTCTTTTAAAGAAGTTTGATTTGCAATATTTTAAAAATAAGTTAGAAGACGAAGATAGAAAACAAAAAATAGTAGAAAAGATGACCGGCAATATTGCCCTTGAGAAACAAACGCTGGGTTCGTATGAAAAGCAGCAATGCGTACTCAAGGATATACCGTGTGGTGATAGTTATTTAACTTCTTGTAGATTTATCAAGGATGCCTACGGCGCATCGAAAAAGATAGCACAGACAAGACAGAAGTTATTAGAATTAAAAAATAAGAAAAAAATAACTAATGAACAAATTATAACTCTTGATACGCCAAAAGTTCGATTACATATTGAAAATTATGAGCAATTGGTTATAAAGAAGAGCGAGGCAGAAAAGCAAAATAATTCATATGAGTTAAGTGTCCAAAAAAACTTGAATAAGATTGTAGAGTGCAACGCCGCTATAAAAGAATTTCAAAAGAAAATTGATTATTACAATAAAAACAAAGAAGCAATTGAAAATTATAATGAGTTAGTAAAAGAAAAAGAAGAACAGGATCAGTCTGCGCAAAACTTAAACGAGAACTTGGCTTTGTGTGAAGAAAAGGTTTATGCACTTGCTGTTAACCACGGCGCTTTGATTCAAAAGCTTGAAAATATCGAAGATCAAAAGAAAGAGTTGGCCAATCTTCAAATGGAGTTTGCAGCAACAGACTTATTCCTTCGTTGTATGCACAGCAATGGTATCGCATTTGACATTATTAATAAAGCACTTCCAGTTATTAATGAAGAGATTTCAAAAGTATTGGCAAACATTGTTGACTTTGAAGTTTATTTTGAGAAGGACGGCAACAAACTAGACATTTTTATTCATCACCCAAAGCATGAGTCGCGACCTCTTGAAAATGGTTCCGGCGCAGAAAAAACGCTTGCAGCTATCGCTATCAGAATTGCTTTGTTAAATATTAGCAATATGCCAAAATGTAATCTAATTATATTGGATGAGCCGGGAGCAGCTTTAGATGAAGAGCATCTTGAAAGTTTTACTCGCATTTTAGACATGTTAAAGAGTTATTTCGATATTGTGATACTAATTACTCACATAGAATCTTTAAAAGATGTTGTCGATATGACAATTGACATCACAAAAAAGAACAGCTTTGCTTATGTAAATCAATAGAGGGACAAAAAATGAAAATCAGCGCCGCACGAATTAAACAAATTATTAGAGAGGAACATAAAAAAATAGCCGGTGAGGCTGAGATTTCTTTGGATACTGAAGATATTGAAGCGTCGTCGCCAAGCGAAGCGGCTGGAGCTAGTGTTTCCGTTGTCATACAAGAGCTTAAAGGCGTTTTAGAGGAATGGGAAGAAGGCGAGTATGATTCAGACGAAGAGCGTTGGCGGGCTTATGCTAAAGATATTCAGGGCGTTGTTGATGAGCATGCCAACAAGCCATCCGAGGAACACACAGAAGAAGAGTGCGAAGAAGTACACCCCGACCAAACACACGAAGAGTGGGAAACAAAACAAGAAGAGAAGAGCGAAGAGGGCGAAGAGCCAAAGAAAAAATCTAAAAAGAAAGAAAATAAATCCTCTTCCGACTCCAAGTCCAAGTCTCCCAAGTTAGCAAAAATGACCTATGAGTCTAAAAAGAAACGATTGAACAATGAGTTAGTCAAAATGATTAAAGAACAAATAACAAGCTTGAAGCGAGGATAAAATAATGGCATCAACATGTGGTTGTGAACAATGTGACTGTGATGGTAATTGCGATTGCACCTGTTGCTGTATGCACAGCGATCAAAGCGGAGGATAATATGATGGCAAGAATGAAAGCGTTTGCGGATAGACATTTAGAGAGATTTATGTCGAGGAAACTGTTGGTGTGGTTATCCACTACCTCTTTGCTTCTCGCAGAATACGTTAACAGCGAGCAGTGGGTTGCAATATCCCTTGCTTACATTGGCTCTCAGGGCTTGGCAGACATTGCCACGGCTTGGAAATCGGGCCAACTATTAAAGAAGGACTAAAACAGTGAAGCTAGAAAATAAACTAAATAAAGGCTGGAAAAAGTTTTTAAATGAACTCACCGCTGCTGAAGTCGCGTCTGAAGTTGAAAAGCACATTGTTGCCACAGAGACCATCCCCGGCGGAATTGATCAAGAAATGGTAAATGATTATAGAGAAGCATATGAAGCAATGACAGAGAAGGAATTGGTAACATATACGCGTGAACAAGCTTTTTTGCAGCTAGCTTATGATGAGCCCAAAGTCATAAATTCGGCAACGCGATCCGCGCTCGACGCTCTCCCGTGGGAAGTGTTTCAGGCAAAGCGCGACCCACGAAAAGGCGGCACCGGCTACGGCGCCGTTGATGAAATAAATAAAGATTGGAAAAAGCTTTTAAATGAGGGCGGCGCCGAAGGACATTATGAGCCTGAAGGCGAAGAAGCTGGACAGGAAGAAGAGCCATCGCGGTTCACGCCGGAACAGCAAAAGGTAATTGGCTTGAAGGACGAATTAATCAGCGCTCTTAATGATGAGAATTTTCAATCTACTTCAGATCTAGTAGATCATTATGTCCTCCTTTTTCGAGCGCTAAAAGAGGCTGGTCTAAATTTAGAACATATGGCAAAGCTAGCATAAGGAGGCCTCAAACAAATGAAACTAATAATGGAAAACTGGCGAAGGTTCTTGAAAGAGGCTCAATGGGTACCGGCCTTTGGCACCAAAGGTGCAATAATGTTAGAATTAGAGCCGCCGCCCAATATTGATGAGTTGATATCTTTTGGTGCACAAAAACATGCCGGTACTTTAGAAAATACTACAGAGGCCGCCACTGTTCAGCATGGCGCTGAGATGGAAGCTTATGAAGCAGAAAAAAGGCAATGGGAAGAAGAGAACCCGAGCGATGAAGCCAAATATGCCAATTGGAACAGACAGCCAAGACAGCCAATGCAGCCCCAGCCAGAAGAATTTACAGAAATTGAAAAATTTCATGTTACACTTGTTCCAATTTCGCAACTTAAAGGAGTTGGTGACGACCAAAAACAAATCATTGTTGATAACCTGCAATCAATTCCAGAGCCGGCATTAGGCAACGTCGTTGAGGGTGTTTTTCTTGCAACAAGAGAAGATGGGCGGAAAACATTATATATCAAAGTTGATAATTCAGACGCCATCAATAGTGTGGTGAATAGCGCATTAGAAGCTGCGGACCTTCCAATACAAGATAAATATATGCACATGTCTATTGCCAATGTACATGGCGGCAAGGGTGGTTCATCTGTGGGCGATATTAATGAGGACGACGAAGATGATGAAGGCAAAGTTATTGTGCCCGCTCACGGCCCACAAAAAATGGATTTACCTCCTAAGCCGAAGCCACCTATACCAGACGCGCTTCGCCGGCTGGGGGGAGTGTTGAAAGATAAAATGGTACCAACCGCTGGAATGTGGCCAAACCTTAAGAGAATGAAAGATAATGAGAGAGCTTTAACTGGAATTTTTCGTGGTAAATTAAAATTAGACCAGACACAGATTGACGCTGTTATAGGCGTGCTGGGCGAGTTGCCGTGAAGCTAATTCTTGAAGGCTGGCGAAGATTTCTTAAAGAGGAAGTTGAAAACAACAATCTTCACATCTTTTTTGATATGGACGGCGTTTTGGTTGATCTTGCTGGAACATTAGCAAAGAAAATAAATATAAACTTGAAAAGCGCTGTTGACCCCCATGCTGCTACACACGACGAGCACGGCGAAATCCTCGACCGGGGCAGCAAATCAGGGAGGAAGGGCCTGCGTAAGTTGAAGGCACTTGTAACAGAGGTAACGCCCGAACAGCTAGAAGATATAACCATTAAAAAAGATGCGGGTGAGTCACGAAGCCCAGAAGAAAAAGCCATCAACAATTATGTTTATGCTCTTCTTGGTGATAAAACTGGGCAAATCTGGCTGGACATGGAAGTCGCTCCCGGCGCACAAGAAATGATTGACGCAGCAAAAGAAAAGGGAAACATTTATGTTTTATCTTCACCAGTTGGCGATATTTCCGTGGAAAAGAAAAAGCAGTGGCTTGATCAGCACTTTCCTGATGCCCCCTTTGTAAATAAAATCTTTTCTTCTAAAAAGGGCGAAGCCTTAGCAGCCACAGGAATTGTTGATAAAGGCGAAACAGCCATTTTAATTGATGATCGCTCCAAATACATAGCTCAGTTTGAAAGCGCGGGCGGCCAAACCATCCATCATCACCCAGCAGCTACACCAGCGGCGGTTAGTAGCACGTTAGCGGCTTTGGGGGAACTATAATGAAACTATTAATGGAAAATTGGCGAAAGTATTTAAAAGAAACAATTGGTCTAGATGAAGAGCCAGAACTTTCTGAAGACCCTGATGCTTTTGAAACTGCGAAGAAGCCTATTCCACTAGAGTTCAGATACGCAGAAGAAGGCGAAACAATAGAGACAAGGGAAGGCCCAGTTAATGCACGCGCTGATGATGCTATTATGACCGGTACAGAAGGCGAACAGTGGCCAATACCCCGTGAAAGATTTGAACAGACCTATGATGTATTAGAGGTACCATCTGACGAAGCACCCGGATCTGCAGCAAAGAAAGATATTCCCGTTTTTGCTAAAGAAATGTCTGAGCCTTTTCAGGTAAAGGTTTCTTGGTCAGATGATCTTCTGGAAGGCGAATCTGGCGATTACTTGGTTCAATATGGCGAAGGCGATTATGGCGTCGTCGGAAGAGAAATATTTGAGAAAACATATAAGCTCAGAGAAGAGACAGAAGAAATAATGTAATGACTTGGTTAGCAGTTAAAACATTTTTTAAGAAAGTATATGCAACAGTCATTAAATACTGGCAATACTTCGCTCTGGCTGCTTACACCGCCGTTATGTTCGTCGTATTAAGAAAGAGCAACACAGAAAGTGTCAAGCAGGCATTTAAAATGTCTAAAGAATCTCACAAAGAAGAGCTTAAGGTGATTAATCTGGCTCACAAAGAAGAAATAACAAAAAGAGACAAGATCGTTGTGGACTATGCTCATACCGTCATGAAGCTTGATGACGAATATAAGAAGCAAAACTTGAAGCTCCACGAGTGGGAAAAGAAAAAAGTTAAAAAAATTGTCAAAGAGACTCATAATGATCCAAAGGGCAGAGCTAAAAAGATTGCTGAAGAGTTTGGCTTTGAATTGGTATTAACAGATGATGAAAAAGATTTGCGCGACGTTGTTGATTTTTAGTTTAATTTGGCTACCATCTACTGCATTAGCAGAAACCCCAAAAGTAGCAGAGATCAAACAGGGACAAAAGGCTCCCTACAATGGCATCCTTTATAACTACCAAGCAAACGCAGTATTGTTAGCTTCCAAAGAAAAGGGCCAACTAGAGTGCTCTCTTCAATTAAATCACAGCTTGGCTAAAGAAAAAGCTAAGTGCGACATGCTCACTTCCACAGTTAAGGCTTCGTTGGAAGCTACAGAAAAAAAATATGATGCCATTCTCAAAATCAAAAATGAAGAAATGGAAAGATTACACAAACTAGTTATGGATAAGCCAAATGATTATAGCAATTGGTGGTTTGCTGGTGGATTTTTAGGCGGCGTTGCTTTGTCGATGGGCATTTTTTACGCTGCTGTCCAAACAGCAAAATAACTAGGAGAGCGATTAATGTCCATAAAAGATTATTCCAGAGCTAAATTAAATGAGATTATAGCAGGTGTCTCTCTCGATGATTTATCCAATGTTGCTTACAGCGCCGGCGATCTAACAGTTACTGACGGCTTGCGGATAGTTGGACTTAAAAAAAGAATTATCGATGTTGACGCCACCTTGGATTTGAGCGACGTCGCGACCGGCCTTCCTTATTCGGGAGCGACACTTAGTGTAGAGGCGAACCCATATGCAATCGCTCTTCCAACCGCAACAACAGCGGCAGAGGCAACAGCCCTGTCTGGCTGGCACATTTCCCTAATATATACTACTGCTGGGGCAAGGGGCGTGACCATCGTCAGGGGTGACACCAGTAATGATTCTATTTCAGGTATCGTCGTCGCAGGCGACGCTGCTGCCAGTGGAATAACAATAGGCAGTAATGTAATTACGTTTGTTGGCGGTACCGCCGTTGTCGGCGATCGGGTTGATATAACCTGCTGGTCCGCCGACGCCACCAATACTAAATATGTGGCTCAGGGATTCTGTGCAGTATAATGAAAAAGGAAGATTTAAATCGTATAGCCGCCTTAGAAAAAGCAATTGGTAAAAAATATGGCCAAGAAGCTACACACAATCCTGCTAGACATTGGGATGAAGAAAAAGAAAAAGAATATTTAGAACAATTAAAAGAACAGGTTATTAGTGAGGCCACACACAACGAGAAAGTAAAACTAGACGGTTTTTTTGTTTCAAAGAAACTAGTTAGTAAAGACATTAATAGAAAATGTTTAGTATGTGAAACTTATTCTTTTGATGCGCAGGATGATGTTTATATGAGCAAATTTAATTGTTGCTATGAATGTTATATAGAATACGTCGAAGGAAGAGAGGCGCGCTGGAATTCAGGCTGGCGCCCCAATGAGGATTAAAAAATGGCAAAACTGACCACTGATGAAATTTATAAAGCTATATCAAAAGTTGTTTCAAACACGCATGATGGAGCTACCACACCAGAGGGTGAGCCAATTAAAATTGGCTTATCTAGAGAGGAAGATGATGATGCTTTTTCTCATGGTTTCCGCGAGCGCTTGATAGACGGCTTCGCAGTTGTTTTTTATGGTAACATAATGGGTATCAAATATCACACACAATGTAATCTAGATGTTCTTAAAAAGAACAACTTTGAAACTGATATCAAAAAGAAAGTTAATAATATTAAAAAGTATATTCAAAAAGAATATAAAAAAGAAACCGGGCAAGCTGTTGGACTAAAAGAAGTTAAAAAAGAATTTGTAGTCAACGTAGAATACATTTCTAGAAAACGCTGCTGGGCTACAACTAAAGTAGAGTATACAATCGGCGGGGTTGATTCGTATCCTGACGACGATCAACATAAGAAAGATTCCGATGATGCAATTAAGAAGTTTTTAGCGCTACATTCAAAACAAAATCCTAAAAATAGAACA
>Ga0209349_1000647_pt1 | contig 17442 bp, 17 predicted proteins | sample ETNvirnome_2_130_FD_184067 | JGI IMG/M metagenome (GOLD analysis project Ga0209349, IMG submission 184067) | Marine viral communities from the Pacific Ocean - ETNP_2_130 (SPAdes) (version 2) | ecosystem: Environmental > Aquatic > Marine > Oceanic | place: Pacific Ocean | collected 2013-06-22
AGTCGGACCAATCTAGTGTGGACCTAGGAGATAAAGAGGACAGGATTCTGAGACGATCCTTTAGTTTTTCAGTTCAAACTTACATTCCAACCCCCCAATTTCTATTGACCTCAACTGGAAAATTGGAGAAATTTAATACAGAAGCCGAATTGGTGGAGTATATTTCAAAAATATGACCATAACTTAGAAAAAAAAGTACCTTTTTTTAGTTTAAAGGGTCTAGATATATTGAGGCATTAATCTTAAGGATAACCTATGAAATCAATTACGAATACATCATACCAAAGTTTCGAGATCTATTTTACCACAGACAAAGGACCCGAGCCCATTTGGCTAAAGCCAAACGAAACCGTGGTTGTACCTTCACATTATCTAACTGAACAAGTTAGTACGCTTCTAAGACGCAGACAAATTCGCGTTCAAAACGCAGTATAAGAGGAATAAACTATGCCATCATATGTAAGTCCAGGTGTTTATGTTATTGAAAAAGATTTATCGCAGTACGCAGCTTCGATAAACTCGTCTATTGTGGGCCTTGTAGGGTTTGCTAGTAAGGGTCCTACCAATAAGGCTACTCTTATCACCTCCGCTCAACAACTAGTTGACACTTTTGGAAGACCTTCAGAAGATCTTGAAGGTCAAGGTCTAGAAGGTGGTGTAGAAATCCTTGAAACCACAAATGCAATTTACTATGTAAGGGCTGCTATGAGTACTGCTGCTGATGCCTCCGCGTTAGTTGCTCTCGGTGGTTGCCCTGCAATTGCAGTCTCAGGCTCCAACGCTCATTTCGATGAGCAAGATGGGCAAGCTGGGCTTGGTTGCAGTGCAGACATTTACTTCAAGGTAAATGGTTATGATAACGCAGGTAACAAACTCTTTACTTCCGATAAGGAAGTTGCGGTTACTCAATCATTAACTACTGGTGTAGGTGAATCTACACAGGCAGAACAAGGTGAATTGATTGCATTCAAGAAAGCTTTCGGTGGTGAACTAGATTCAGGTAAAATTGGAGCCTTCTTTGATCCTTCTTATAAAAGATCTCCTTTTATTGTAGCTCCCTACGCTGGATCAGCAGCATACCTTGAAGTAACTGCTTATAGCGACTCTGCTCGTACTGTTGGGGTGAGTGCCCTTAGGGCAGTTTCTGGTTGTCTTGGAGAGCCAGGAGGTGCAGGAACAGCAGGTACAGGTGAAGCAAACCCTTGGGCCTCTGCTGTAACATGTTATGGTGTTGAGTTCTCTGGTACTGCAAATGCAGGTATACCTGGACACCAAGGGGGAGGCAACTATTTAGTACAGTCCCTATACCCTGGAGCAGGATATAATCTTGGAACTACCCCTGCTGGGGAAACAAGTGGTAACTCTGTTGAAATTTCTCAGTACGGAAGCCAGAACTGGTTAACCACTATTAATGAGGCAGGAACTTCAGAGGAAACATTCAAGATGTCCTTTGTTAACTCTGGGAGTTATGTAACTGACATTCTTAATACAACTGATTTAACTACTAATAACAAATCGAAGATCGTTATTGGTAATCTCGTTTCAGGTACTACGAGTAACAAGATTATTGGAGGTAAACTTGATGATTTCGCAAACCAAATGACAAGTATTGGTTTCCCCTACATTCATGGTACTTGGGGTGGAGCAACACTCAAAGGTGTGGATGGATTAGCAGCAGGTGTTTCGGCTATTGCAGCATTCACTGGCGCAGCGGATACTGCGCGATTTGTTAAGATGGTCCAAGGTACTCAGGGTCTTGCCGCAGGTACTAACGGAACAGGTACTGCTACTGAGAATGCTACAGCCCTTATTGGAGATGCTACAGTTGATCCCAAAACAGGTATGCAAGCATTGGACGATGATGTGCTTAACATCTCTCTGGGATGTGTTCCTGGAGTAACAAATGAGAGTGTGCAGAACAACCTCATTACTCTCGCTGAAACTAGCCAGAATTTCATGGCAGTTGTTTCACCTCCTTACGGTGTGGGCACTGTCCAAGACGCAATTAACTGGTCTAATGGTCAGAGTGCTTACAGGACAGCAGCAATCAACAATTCGTATGCTTGCTCCTTCTGGCCTTGGGTTAAGGTTTACTCTCAGTTTGATAGTAAGGATGTTTGGTATGATCCAGCAATCTTCGCTATTAGGCAGATGACCTACACCGATAGCGTGTCTGACCCATGGTTCGCCCCTGCTGGCTTTGTCAGAGGAAGATTAACTAAGCCTACTGAGTTAGAGGTAAAACTTACTCAAGGTGATCGGGACACTATGTACAGTGGCGGGAATGCTCTTAACCCTATTCAAAATTGGCCTCAACAAGGTATTATGATTTGGGGACAGAGAACTCTCAAGAGAACTCCAAGTGCGTTGGATAGAATTAATGTTCGCCGCATGATGATTTATCTCCGCAAGCTAATCCTTGCTTCCACTAGAGAGTTTGTTTTCGAACCCAATGATGCCTTTACATGGGAACGAATTGTTGGAGTTTTATCTCCTGCTCTACTAGATATTCAGCAGAGAAGAGGAATTACAGAATTCAAAGTTGTTTGTGATGAAACAACCAACACACCTCTTCGAATTGATAGGAACGAATTATGGACAAAGATCATGGTTAAACCTACAAAAACTGCTGAAATGCTTGTTTTCGAAATCAATCTAACCAGCCAAGGCGCAACACTTTCTTAAGGAGAACTAAACTATGGCATTTTATACATTAGGAGGAGCAGAATTTGATCGAGACATTACTCAAGGCTCCAAAACAGATTTACCAAAGCTTTCTACGAAGCTGGACTCTATTCGCCCATACCAATGGGAGGTAGAATTTACGCTCCCAGGAGTCGGAAATGAGTCACAAAAATTATTTACGGTTGCTGCAAAACAAATTACTGAAATTGGATACACAGTTGAGGATATCGAAGTTCACAGGGTAAATGATAGATACTACTACCCAGGAAAGGCAACTCCAGAAGAAGTGACTATGACCTTCGATAACCTTAAGCAGGACCCTGCTGGAGGTGGTCAAGATATGCCTCTTGCTAAACTGTATGAATGGATGGCTAATACTTATAACCCTTTAACGGGAGCCTTCGGAGATGTGGGTTCCAATCAGGTTAAGAGTAACATTACCATTCATCAATTGGATGAAGATTTAACACCTTTAGCAAGTGTCACTCTTTATGGGGCTTGGCCTAAGTCTTTCAAGACTGCTGAGTACAACTATGCAACTGCCACAGATATGCATACAATAACTGTTTCTTTTAGATACGATTTCATGAGTGCCCAACAGTAGACTTTGCACAATTTGGTTAAGCCCAGCCCAGAAATGTAGACTGGGCTGGGCTTTTTTTATCTATAATACAATATATGAACTATTACTCTCAATTATTGGAAAGTTACAGCCTCTTAAAAAAGAGACAACTTAGGATTATTGTTGAGGGGCTAAAGGGGTACGCTGCTGTTATACAATCTAACCCCAATTTAGAGCAGCCTATTGCTGCTGAGATGCAGCAGATGACTGGTATCTCTCATGAGGACGAGGGACCTGCAAATATTGAGGCCATGAAGCCTCTTTTACAAGCGCAGTCGGTTCAGACAGGCCCTCCAGGCGAAGACGGGATGCCGCAGATGGGTGAATTTTATGTCGCAAAAGGGGATAGTGGTCCTATAACTATTATTACGGTCAAAGGAAACTTTGATAGGCAGGGGTGGAAAATACTACAGAGTCAGGTTGCTAGAAAGTTAGAAAGTCAAAATCCTGACATGCAAAATGCATACAAGAGCAGTGGAAGAAGCATTGAAGAAGATCCCCTCCATTCCGATACTGCTAGAACAGAGGAGGAAAGACTCCAATCTGAGACTACTGCTAGACAAATAAGGATTATGAGTGAGACCACTCTCCCAAATCTTATTGCTACAGGCTTTGCGGGAGATCCTGGGAGGATTACTAAGGAAGATTCCGACGCTCCTGGATGGGTTAAAGATCCCAAAAATCACTTAGACTCTTATGCTCCTCAAAGTTTATGGTCCAAAGTAACCAATGAAAAAGTGGAAGAGATTGCAAAGATTATAGAAAAAGACGGGGGTAAATTTGAGGGTACGCGAGCTAATTGGGAAGATAAACTTGAAGGTGTTACCTCGATGCATATGTTTGCTCAAAAATGTATGAAGCTTCAACAAGATTTAAATGGAGCAAAAGGAACCTTTACTGACAATGATGCTAGGTGGGTGCATAATAATGTTATTATAGATGAAGAAAATAATAAGGTGAGGTATACCGCAGGAGAGTACGAGACTTATGGGATCTCTTTTGATCACACAACCACTGCGCGTAGTAAGCAGAAAGAGACAATGAGTGTAGGATTGGCCCGTATCTACAATGAAAAGATTAAAGACTGGTTGGAGGAAAGAAATAAGGGGTTTGAGGGGGACGATAAAATGTCTTCCGAACAGTTTGAAGTTCCAAAGAAACAGTTAACCCCCACACAAATAAAGAATGCTAAGTGGTGTAGTGATTTCCGTGGAAAGCAGACAGAAAAAATTGTTGGTTTTGTGCCTCAGATAATGGACCTTGCTCAGATGATGGCAGCAAGAGACAAAGGTGACTCCGTATTGGGCGAAGAAATAAATAGAAAAACAGAAACATTAGCCATAGAGATGGGGAAAATGCTGAAAGCGGGTGAGGAAACCTTACGACAGGCTTTTGAGGTAGCAAGGTGGAATAAGAAGGGCACAATTCTATCAGACGATTACATTGATGGTATTGTTCAGACTGTAGACGGATTAAAGAAAGTTGGGAAGAGTGAGAAAGAAATCATGAAGGTCTTATTGAGACGGGTTGTGGGAGCGAGCCACCAGTTCTTTCAGAAGGTAGATACGGATTTTGTTTTTCAATCAGGAGAAAGAGAGGGGCCAGGAGAGAAAGCAGACGTTGTAGCCGCTAAATTGGATAAAGATGATTATTTACGAGCCCTTGAGGATTTAGGTATAAAGAGTAACGCAAGAAGACAGCGAATTCTCAAGCAAAATAAAAAGACCTTGCGGGAAATGCTTATGATTGAGGGGGGTAAGAATTTGGAAGAAGTTGCTCCCGAGAACTTGGACGGTGCTTTAAGAGAACTTCTTAAGCAAAAAAAGTTATACAAGCATCTAGACACAACGTATGATTTAGACTCTGAGATTTTTACCATTCCTATCAGCCTCAAAACGTATGTGTCTGACTCAGACACTAGATTTGGACAAACAAGAAGAATGGGTGATACATTTGAACTTCTTATGGACCCCACTAAAGAGATTACATCGGATGGTAAAAGAAAGCAGTATAAAAAGAACCAAGACCCTGTAAGAGTTGGTAAGTTTATTAAAGACATAGAGAAACAACTTGGGGTTGATAAGGGGGATAAAAAAGACGAGTATCAAAAGATGTTAGCAAAATTTAATAAGATAGCAACCATAAGTACTCTAATCAAAGGGGAAGAAAAAGTAAAGGGTAGTACACAAGCTAATGTGGTCGCTGCTGTTAACTCTCTGTTAAAGAGTGAGAGTGCATTACCATCATTAAATGATAAATTTATGGACGATTACCTGACCAAAAACTATGAGAGAGATAAAGAGGATGGTAGAGAAGCCGTTCGTTTAGCTACCTTTGTTGAAAGGAAATTATGGGAGGGGTTTGAGAAGAATTTACAAACGGCTCCTGCTGAGGAACAACGTGCTTACAAAGCTATGGTCGCTGCATTAACTATCTTTGCTGGTGGGTCTACCGATAGTACGTTTGGTATGTCTATTGACCTCCTGGACAGAGGTATGGAATTATATGACCAAGATGAGTGCATTAGGCTACAAGCTAAAAAGATGATGGATGGAAAACTGACCCTGGATCGTGGTAAAAGTCAAAAGTTAGATTTTGGTACAATGAGCTTAAAGCTAGAAAGGTCTGGTAACTCGTCAGTGTTCGGTCTTAAGTCTAGTGGCTGCGAGGAGCTAAAATCTAAACCTCTTAAGGAGGGTGTGCTTCAAGATTTCCTAAAAGCCCAAGCCTTATTATTTGAGACTCTTCTTTAAATTATGGGCTCTTCGCCCAACCAGACACTATCGTTCAATCCTAACAAATCTCCGAACTGATATATATTCCATTTATCAGTTTCATAGCTTATCGACATATAAGTAATACCTTTTATTTTTAGGTTTGTCTCTGCCTCATCTGTAGGAATAAAGGCTAATATAGGCTTTCGGTCCTGTTTCATTATCAACATTGGGATTTTGCCGCATTTTTCTGAATCTTTTACGGTTTGTCGTAAAAAATCCCATACCTCGGTGCTATTATTATATAAGCTATATAAGTTTATGTTATTGTATCCTTTTTTACATTCTATACAATATCTAAATTTATAAGGGGTAATCAAGTCTCCATATATTTTAAGGTGAGCGGGTAAGCTATGTGTTGTAGCAAATGCTCCAGACCCAGGAGTTCTTGAAAACTCAGTAGTGTTAAATCTATCATTAAGTAGCTTGGCTACATCCCGTTCAAAGGTGTGGCCTTTTGCCCTGCTGTTTTTACGTTTCGGCTTCTTCCGTAATTTCTTTAAATCGTAGTTATCTTCCATAATTACACTCCATCACACTATAATAGACCGATGACCGAACACTTATCACTAAATACAGCCGAATGGCAAATTAAACTCCAAGAAAGGAGAAGGAACCGTATGAAACTTACTATTAAAATGGGCGTAGAGGAAACCGAGGCGTTTAAGAACTTTATGTCTGAACTTAGACCCCCTCATGTTACTGAAGAGGAGTTCACTAGAACAATTTTTTATAAAGGTGTGGAGAGGTTCCAAGAAGAGCTTATGGAGAAAATGAAAGCGTTCATGGAGGAGAATGCCGATCAAATTGATGCATCGGCTATTGAGGCTTTGGGTTCTGATGTTTCTGCGATAACCCAGAACCCCTCTATGAGTGGACCTACCGAAAAAATTCAAATTATTGAAGACTAATGAATCTAGATATTATCTCTCTTAAGAAAGAGAATGATTTAAATAAGATCCTCAAGAGACAGCGAGCCACAGGGGAGCCCCTGCATATCCTCTTTACGTCTCTTTGGGATAAGTACAGCCAGTCGCTTTCTGAGGCAGCGAAGGAGACGTATGACAGTAAGCTAGGGAGCAGAAAAACCCCCATGTACGTTGTAGACTCCTTCAATATGCCCCATAGCTTTGTTATATTTAAAACAACAAAGCTTCCTGCGCTGGTATCACTTTACGGCCAGAAGGTTATCGTAGAGGATTACTTGCCTAGGATCTACAAGAAACTTAAAATTTAGACTTATCCTGTCGGTCGATGTAATTTTCGATCTTTTCTCGATAACGCTTGTTTTTTGTATAGATCAACTTACAGTTATTAACGATTACTGTTGTAAAATAATTGAATGCGCTTCCCTTATCGGGGGAGAAGTTTTTGAGTGTTTTCAGCACTAATAAAAAACACTCTTGTTTAGTATCTTCAAAATCTATTTTAAACTTAAATGATTCGAGGATATTTGATATAAGGATATCGAACATACCAATCAGTTTCTCCTCGTAGGCATCTTTATCCTTCAGATAAAGGCGAATCGTTTCTTCGAAATCTTTGTTGTTTAAGTACTCCATCGGTTTCCTTATTATAGTACAATGAAAAATTTAGAGTCTCTATATTCTGGCGTTAAGTCTAGTGGTAGCAATCCTTTATGCGAAGGTTGCTCAATTTTGGACAAGAATAAGCCATGTCACTCCTATATGGATCATGATCAGATGGGTGAATGCGATGTTTTGTTTTTATCCGATTCTCTAAAGTATAAGTTCGGGGACATGTTCGCGTTTTCTAAGCCTGAGCTAGAGTTACTAGATAACTGTGCATTGGGTAACTATGTCACAGCAGGTTCAGTAAAGTGCCCTTCCGTAAAGGAGGCTGATATGTCCCCCAACAATATGAACTTGTGCCGTCAACACTTGCAGAAAACTATTGACAAGGTAAAGCCTTTACTTGTGTTTACTTGCGGTAACTTAGCGATGAAAATGCTCATAAAAAAGAGTGGCATTACCAACAAACGAGGCAAATCTTATGATTATACAACTGATGAAGGACATACTTGCACTGTTGTTCCTATCTTCCATCCTTATTCTGTGGTTAAAGAACCTAGGCATCGGCTTCTCTTCGAAACGGATATCCGAAATGCCTATGAGAAGTATGTATTCGGGAAAACCTACGAAGGAAAGCTCGAATACCAAGTCATCACAACGGAAAGGGAGTTGGAAGTATTGGGGGAGGTGTTAGAGGGTACTGATGAGACTGTAGCAGTTGACATTGAAACCACAGGGCTCAATTTCCTCAGAGATAAGATCCAGACTATTGCGATCTCTTCTAGAGATAGTAATTGGGTTATTCCTTGCGACCATAAGGACTCTCCGTTTAAGAAGGGTGAACCTCATTATGCTAAGATGTGGGTTATTTTGCGGAAGATTTTAGAGAACCCCCGCAACAGAAAAGTATTCCACAACGCTAAGTTTGATCTAAAGTTCCTGATCAACTACGGAATCTACACTAAGAATGTGTGGGATACTAAGATCATGCACCACCTTCTAGATGAGAACTTACCTAAGAGTTTGATGGATCTGGTGAAGCTATACTTCCCTACGGAGTTGGAGAGTCTTTAGTTTTCATCCCGCCAATGACCAGACCCGTAGGTTCCAATTACGACTCTACCCTTCTTTTCTTGGTCCCGTGCTGTTCGGGCTGCACCCCTTCTTCTAAGTCTATTTCGATCCCGCTGCACTTCTTCCCATTCTGTCGGTTCGTCAGCCTTAAAGTCTGACTGAGCATAAGATTTCTCATCATCTCTTTTCTCAGGGTCCCCACTAAAAGCATACTCGGTCCCTTGTCTAGCTATTTTCTTACCATAGTCTTCAGCTTCTTTTTTCCCAGTGTTCTTATCAAACTTGCCTCTCTCTATTGCTAATCTAGCAACCCTTCTCGCTGCTATTTTCTCTCCCTTATTTCCTTTTATGTCTGGGTCATAGTCTGGGTGTTCTAAATTAAAACCTATAACCCTTCCCTTCCAACCTTTACCTGCCTTTGCTAATTTTTTTGCGTAGGCTCTCGCAAGTTTTTCTGTGCCTGTATGCTTTACATTCCCCTCTCTACCATAAGCAATATCTTTATTTTGGTCCCTAGCTCCCTCTATCTTAGCTTTCATAGATCCGAAATTACTCTCTGCTTCTTTTTCGGGAGCCCACCCTTCTAAACCGTGATCTTGAGGAGTGAGAGGACTCTTCTTATCAAACTTCCCTATAGGGTGCATACTACTCCACTCAAGAAGTAGAGTATAAACTCTATCGTAGAAGTTCATTAATCTTTCCCGCCCATCAGTTTTCTAGTAAATTTAAACTTATTCATTAATCCTGGTTTACCTTTTCCAACAACTACTTTAGCCTTCCCACTCATCATTGGTGCGTTCTTATGTCTCCGAACTGTCCTCGCCCAGTTTGAGTTCCCGATCCCCGCATCGGCTCTTGCCCGATCCTCAGGAGTTAACAACTTATCCCGTCTAGCATTTTCCCTACCTCGCTTTCCTGCCTTGTGGCGTTTTACTGCATCCTGACTCCAAGACTCTAGGAGTAAGCCATAAATTTTATCGTAGAAGTTCATTTCTTCCCGAATTGAAGGGTCTTTAGTAAAGGAGTGTCTTGAAGGAAAATTTGGAACCTTTATTTGTTTCCCTCCAGGACTCTCCAACCTTCCTGTAACGGAAGTTCGTCTCTTTACTCTCAAGGGTTTCCCCCTTTTATTACCAAGGACTGGGACATCCCCCGTTGCTGGCATAGCGGCCTTCTCTGCGGGAGTCTTGTCTCTTGTGTGGTAAGCCGTAGTATGGTGGGTCTGTTTTCCTTTTACACCCAACTCCGTAGCTGGTCTGGTAACTCTAGTACGTTTTACAGGTCTCGTCTTACCCATCTTTGTAATCCAGTTAACCGTCCTCCCAGGACCAGCATCCTGTTGCTGGTGACCTGCCTTCTGAACTGAGAGAGTGCCTCCTTCGGGATTTTTGGGATCTAGAGGCCAAGTTCTCCATTGCCCTTTTCTTTTCTCCCTCCTTTGTTTGCTTGTTACTTCTTCTAATCTATCTAAAACTTTTTCAACTAAGTTCATTTTTTCATCACCATCTGCTCTAAAGCAGCAATCCTACTCTCATTATGCTTCATAATCACATCTTGTTCATCATCCCTTGCATCAATTTCTGCTTGGGACACCGTATTATGAATAGCTCCAAACTTTTTAAACCAAGTTCTACCTTTCTTACTAAAGAGGGGAAGGAACACAAAGAGGACTAAGTACCAGTAACCTAATGTTTTAATTAAACCACCTGTTTCGTGCAAAGTAGAAGCTGTATTGCCTTGGACTGGACCTCCTGCCATCACTTGCCCCGCAATAGCCGTAGGGCTTGCAGAGGGAAGAATAAGCTCAGTAACCATCACTCCTCCTGCTGCCCCTGCTGCGACTGCTGCTGGTTCGGGGATAAAGGCTGCGGTTAGCCCCCCACCTATAGCACCCCCTACAGCGTGTTTGATTGTGCTGCAACTAGTGATAAAAAGCAGAAGGCTAATTATGATAATGTTTTTCATCTTCTTTTCCTGGGGAGTAATTTGGAAGTACGAGCAGCCTTTATGAAGTTTTTCGTTCCTACATTAAATAGTCTTTTGGCTACTTTTCCTAGCGACTTCCCGTGAAGACGATGGATAAAGCTTCCTGATTCTTCTGCTTCCTTTTCCTTCTTTGTTAGTTCTGCACTTCTCGTCCATTGCGCCTCTCCAGTCGTAGTTTGTTTTTCATAGGCTGGACGGGCTCCTGTGTCTGGGGGTGGGTCTGATTTTTCCGCTTCCGAGAGCAAAACAAAAGCTACTTTAGTCTTAAAATCCATAGGCTGATCTCCTGTAATATATAGTCATGCTGACCATCCAGAACCCGAAAACTTTTGATTGGGCTAATATGCCCTTATCAGACTGCTGCGAAGGGAATGCGGCAGACGCATACTTCACCTTGAAGCTGTTTGATCTTATCTGTGAAAAGTTAGATCCAAAGACTATGCAACTAGTTGAGAATGTGTTGTCGGAGGCTAACCCTATCTTTGCTGATATAGAGTATACTGGGATGGATGTGGATGTTAATACCTTGGAAAAAGTAGGGAAGGGGCTGCGAGACAAGAATATTGAGGCAACAGACGCTTTGTATGCTTACGCCCAGGTCCATAAGACAGATAACCTATCATCCACTAAGGATCTTATTGAAGTGCTGTATACCCGTGAGAGTGGTTTCGGAGTTTATCCTCCTGACCGAACGAACAAAGGGGCTCCTTCTGTTTCTGCTCCTACTTTAAAACTTTTATTGGAATTTGTTAATGAGGCTTTGGCTAAGAAATGAGCAAGTGGAAGCATCGGGAGGAGGGCAAGAAGATTGCCAAATCCGTTTTAGAAGAAAAAACAAAAGGGGAGCTTTTACATCTGAAAGGTTTTCTATCTGGGCTACTAGATCTAAGAAAGTCTGAGAAGCTAAGTAAAACGTATATTGATGGTACTACAAAAGCAATAACCTACAATGATAAGCATAAAATCTTTGTAGACTACCGCTTTGACGGTACAGCAACAGGGAGGCTCTCCTGCGCCTCCTACAACGCTCAGGAAGCGATGGGGGTTTCCTTCCATACGCTTCCTCGATCAACCTCAACTAACATCAGATCCATCTTCAGGGCTCCTGAAGGGTGGTTGTTCTTAGCAGCGGATTACGCAGCGATGGAGCTAAGAGTTCTCTCTCATATAGCGAAAGAGGGTCGTATGCAGACAGCATTTATTGAGGGGCAAGACTTACACACCTATACTGCTCGACTCCTGTTTAATAAAGAAAAGATCACAAAAGGAGAGCGTCAGATAGCTAAAACAGTCTCTTTCTTAATTGTGTATGGTGGAGGAGCCTTTAATCTCTCTGAAACCATGGGAATCCCAATGCGTAGAGCGGATAAGATCATCAGTAACTATCAGAATGTTTACCCTGGCATCTTTGAGTATATGGAGTTTATAAATGAGTTCATTAGAACAAATGGGTATGCTTACACTATTTTTGGCAGGAAGCGTAATCTTCCTGATGTCTACAGTAGAGATAGGCAGGTACAGAATAGGGCACTCAGGCAGGGCCTTAATTTCACTATTCAAAGTTCTGCTTCAGATATCCTCCTATGTTCTTTGGTTGGTCTTTATAAGCGTATTGAAGATTTAGGACTTCAATCTAAGATTGTTGCGACTGTTCACGATAGTATCGAACTTGTATGCCCCCCAGAAGAAAAGAAGGTTTTGTGCGAGTTAGTCTATGATGAACTTGTGAATTACCCAACCATTAAAGAGAAGTTTAATATTCATTTCGATGTTCCTCTTGCAATTGATATGGAGATTGGGCAATCTTTTGGTGAGGGCGACCCTGTGTACTTTAAAGATGGGAAATTAGATGAAAACATTATTACTAACTGACTTACATTTTCACGATAGTCCTAGAGGACTTCTTCAAGCCCAAAAAAAGGCTATTATAAAAATAATTGAAGATGAGGCTCCTGATGATATCATTATAATGGGTGACCTTATGATGCGGAGGAAGCCCTCCCCAAGTGTCTTGTTAGCTTTGAAAGATGTCATCTCATCTATAAGGCCCCTTAGGAGAGCTACTATACTTAGGGGAAACCATGATAGTGAAACAAAGGCTGATGATGGAGTAACAGCCCTAAGCCTCTTTGATAAGTGTGCCCAAGTTGTTATTCACCCCGTAATTGATGATAAAGATAAGAGAGCATATATCCCCCATTATGAAAATGAACAACGTATTATTGAGAGTTTACGAAAAGTCCCTTCAGGGTATACTGTATTTGGGCACTTCGGTTATTTTGGTTCTGTTAACTCTATGGGCGATTCTGATTTTACCATTAGTCTTGATTCTTTTCACAACAGGAGTTTTCTTGGTCATATTCATAGATTTCATCAAAAGCAAGTTGGAGAACATCAATTAACTGTCCTTGGCACTCCGTATACCACTAATTTTACAGAGGAGGATAAAGGAAACTACTATGCCATCTTATCTGATGATGATAAAACCGTAGAATTTAAAGAAATTTTTCATGGTCCTAAGCACATAGTTGTGGATTACAACAACATCCATGAGAAAAAAGCAGTCTTGGAGGATCCAAATTATTTTAAAATTGTTCGTGTTGTAGTAGATAAGCTATCAGATGCCGACAACCATATGATTGCGCGTGAGGTATTATCTGAGTACGATATAGATTGTTTAGAGATAAAATATAAACCAGTATTTGAAGAAGAGGAAGAAAATTATTATAGTCCTGAAAGAAACCCATTCACTATAGACGATAATATTTTAAGAGAATATGTTATGAATACTACTGCTTCTTTAGAAAAGGATGATATTTTCCTTGGCCTAGATTTAATTAATAATGCGTATAAAAAAAATCAGAATTAGAAATCTTTACTCTATAGAGGACTTAACCCTAGATCTAGAGAATTATAAGGGAATTACGTTAATTGAAGGGATAAATAAAGATGCGGGTGGCTCTAATGGTTCTGGGAAGAGTTCCCTCATTGAAGCTATTTTCTGGGGCCTAACAGGGAAGACTATTAGGAAAAGCAATGAGAATGCTATTGTCAATAACAAGTCTAAAAAGAAGTGTTGCGTCGAAATTTATCTTGATAATGGAGCTTTAATTCGTAGACAACGAAAGCCCACATTCTTAGAGTTCTTTGTAAATGACGATAATAGGACGAAGGACTCCGTACCCACAACACAGGCAGAGATCGAGAAAGAATTAGGCTTTAACTATAAGAGTCTGCTATGTACTAGCTTCTTCGGACAGCATAACAGCTTTAGTTTTTTAGATGCTACCCCAGAGGACAAAAGAAGTATAATTAACAACTTCTTAAACTTGGGAGATTTGTTTGATAAACGAAAAATTGTAAAGGACTTAAAAGCTTCCTACTATCAAGAGGCTAAGGCCCTCCTCGCTGTTGTTACTGAGCATAGGAGGAGTTTAGAGGGCTTAGTAGAGAAGAAGGACTATGTTCACGCTTCTTCACAAGACTATTATGAACGCTATGATAAGAAGGTGTTGAGCCTGTCCTTGGACGATGTACTAACAGCCGAAGACAAGGAGCGCAACCGACTAAAAGAGTTAAAAGCATACTCTAAAAGTATTAAAGAGTACGAGACAAAGATAAAACAAGCCGAGAATACCTTAGACCCCTCAACCGAAGAAGCTTTTTGTGAAGAATGCTACCAACAACTTCCCAAATTACCTGCTGACGAAGTAAAAAAGACTCTGACTGTACTCCGAAATGGTCTTGATAACTCCCATGCTAGGCTGGAGGAATTAGAAAATACAAGCTACACCTTGGAAATTACGTCTAGAGAGTATAAAGAGATTCAGAAGTTTAAAGATCTGCAAAGAGACTTAGAAAAGTATGATGAGTTAGCAGAGGGCCTCTCAAAAAAAATTAATGATACTGAGAAAAAGAGGACTCATCAGGAGAAGATGTACAATGTCATGAAGTTCTGGGAGAAGGTGTTCTCAGAGCAGGGAATCGTGAGGTATATTGTACGCAATATTCTAGGATTCTTTAACGCTAAATGTAATTACTATTTGTCGTATCTATGTGGTACACATTACCTTATAACATTCGATGAAGAATTGAATGAAAAAATAACCACCCGTGGGGCTGAGATCCAATATATATCCTTATCAGGGGGTGAAAGAAGAAAAATAAATCTAGCCGTATTAATGGCTTTAAAGGATCTATTTGTATTAAATAGTTCGTATGACGCTGATATCCTTTTCTTTGATGAGATTGCTGAAAACTTGGATGAGAATGGGATTGATGGATTGTTTAGCCTTTTACAAAAAATTAAAGATACTAAGGACGTTTTCGTTATAACACATAATAAATATTTAAGAACTAATCTGGATTCTAACAACAGAATTACTATGATAAAGACTGACGGAGTGACCACACTAGCGAAGGACTAAAATTATGGCATTAGCAAAACTAACAGGATTGGGGCAGGAAATTTTTGAATCACGATACGCATACCCAGGAGAAAAAACCTGGGCTGAACGGTCTAAAATTGTTGCGAAAGTAATCGCATCAGCGGAGAAAGATGAAGATAAAGAAAAAGTTGAGAAGTACTTTTACGATGCCATCGGTTCTGGGGACTTTATTCCAGGGGGTCGAATTATTTACGGTGCTGGTCGCAACCGTGGGAATCATAATTTGCTTAACTGCTATGTTATTATTCCAGAAGATAGCGTGGACTCCATTGGACAAACTGTACAGGATATGTATCGGATCTCCTGTGCAGGTGGAGGAGTAGGTTTTAATGTTTCCAAGATTCGCCCCAAAGGCGATGATATTGGAAGCGTCCAGAACTCCGCGCCAGGGTCAGTATCTGTACTTCAAATGATTAATGAGGTAGGGGAGCATGTAAGAGCAGGGAAGAATAGAAGAACCGCTCTTATGGGTATCCTTAATGTGACCCACCCTGACCTTATGGAGTTCCTTTCGGTTAAGTTGGACCAAGGACAACTGAACAATTTCAATATCTCTGTTGCAATTACGGATAGATTTTTAGAAGCTATTGAACTCAATGAGGATTGGTATTTTAGTTTTAATAACAAAGAGTACCATACCTTCCAGATGCTGAGAAACGAAGGCGACGAGATCATAAGCGTAATTGGGATGGATGAAGACGATGCTCTTCGTCGCGCCGAGAACTTCCACCGAAAGGAATGGAAAGACACTTTTACTTGCTTGGGTCAAAACGACATCAAAGCTAGGGATCTATGGGACTTGATTTGGAAGAATTCCGTTGAGTCTGGAGATCCTGGCATCTACAACATTGATTTGGCTAACCGCTATACTAATGTTTCGTATTTTGAAAGACTTGATTCGACCAATCCTTGTGGGGAGATATCGTTACCATCCTATGGAAATTGCTGCCTCGGTAATATTAATCTGTCTAATATGGTGCTTGATGACGGCAGTGATATTGATTGGAAGCGTTTGGCTAGAACAGTTCGTACAGGCATTAGATTCCTAGATAATGTCCTAACTGTTAACAAATTTCCTACTGAGAGATGCAAGCATGTGGGAGAAAGATCCCGAAGGGTTGGTCTAGGAGTAACGGGGCTTCATTATATGTTAATTAAGCTAGGTGTTAAGTATGGGAATGAAAAATGTTTGGAATTGTTAGAGCGTTTATTCTCTACAATTAGAGATGAGGCGTATAAGCAGTCTATCTACCTTGCAAGGGATAAGGCTCCTTTCCCTGAATTTGATTATAAGAAATATCTAAATGAAGAATTTGCAAAGACGCTCCCCGCACGAATTAGAATGCTTATCAAGAGACACGGTATCAGAAATGCTGTTATGCTCACTATTCCCCCTTGCGGTACTATTTCTATGTTACATGGGGTTAGTAGTGGGATCGAGCCCATCTTCTCAGCAATGTATAACCGACGATATCGACAAAACAACATCTGGAAGGACCAATTAGTTGTCGATCCGCTATTCAAAGAGTTCTTCGAACAGGGAGTCCCGTTGGATAACTTCGTCGGAGCCTATGATGTTCCCCCCGAGGATCATATCAAGGTACAAGCTACGGTCCAAAAGTACATTGATTCCTGTATTTCCAAAACCATCAACATCCCCACTACTTCTACGCCTGAGGAATTTTCTCAAGCAGCGTTGGATTATGCTCCATACCTCAAAGGTCTTACAGTATACCGTGCTGGTTCTAAGGGCAATGAACCCCTAGAGGCTATTCCTCTTACTCAAACGAACGTAGACAAGTATATGAAAGCTGAGGTCCAGGAAGCTGTTGAGACTGGCGAAGCTTGTAGTCTAGCGGGTGGAGATTGTGGTGCGTAATGGCTAAGTATGAGTGGATTTGCCAAGAGTGTTTAATTTATTGGGATAGGGAATATGGGATGGCAGAAAAACGTCCCAAAAGAACGCGATGCCCTCAATGCAATAAGCTTAGTAATAGGTATTGGCAAAATAATATCCCTGCGGTACATTTCAATGTGTATGGATTTCCTGATAGAGATAGGAAATTAGCTAAAACAGGGGGGCATGTCGCAGGAGATTCCGATGAGATGGCAAAGGAGCTTATAAAGGGGTGTGAAACATCCATGCAGACTGGGAATGCTATGTATCAGAGAGTAAACTTTGATCCTAAGGGGTGGAATGATGCAGCCGAAGAGTTATCAGGGCAAGCTCGTCTGGACGCTGGAGGGTTCGTTCCCATTGACGATAAGAGGAAACAAGAAAAGCAGGAATCTGTTAAAAAGATGACGGCAGATGCCTATAA
>Ga0209349_1000651_pt1 | contig 17387 bp, 8 predicted proteins | sample ETNvirnome_2_130_FD_184067 | JGI IMG/M metagenome (GOLD analysis project Ga0209349, IMG submission 184067) | Marine viral communities from the Pacific Ocean - ETNP_2_130 (SPAdes) (version 2) | ecosystem: Environmental > Aquatic > Marine > Oceanic | place: Pacific Ocean | collected 2013-06-22
CGTGAATAATGGGGCTTCCTCTAATCATGGTGTTAAAGGTACTGATGGTCTTTCTGGAACTAACTTAACGCAAATCGTATGATAGATAATTATATAGGGATTGATTATGGAACTTGTTATTATTAAACGGTATAAAGTAGTAAATTCTACATATCATGGCTAGAAGACGTTATAAAAGAGCAGCGAAAGCTTTAACTCAACTGTCTAGAGGAAAACAAGAAACTAAGTTTGCCCAGATAAAAGCTCAGAATATTAGAGCAGGCACTGAAGCTGCATTAGAAAGCATGAATAAGAAGTTTGAAATGGCAGGTCAAGCTTTGGTTACAGCAGATGCTCTAGCACAAGAATATAAGACAAAGAGAAAGGTTGAGAAAGGAGTTACATCTTTAGCTGAGGCTAAAGGAGGTGATGTCTCTTATAAAAAGACAGGACTAGGTGATATATTTAGAGGTGAAGGCAAGTTATCTGAGTGGGGAAAAGAAACTTGGACTATTGGAGAAGACAAAGCTCAATATGATAGAGCAGACATACTTGCTTGGGAAGAGAAAGGAAGGAAAGATTTAAAATGGGAAAGCGTTATTGGAAAAGAGGTAACTCAGTATGATAATGAATCTGGTGGAATGACAAAAACAAGGACTAAACCTACCACTCCTAAAGAGCCTAAAAAGTATTCTATAACAGGCGAATCAGAATTATATGACCAGACTCAAAAAGATTTTAAAGGTGAAGATGTAAATCTTCAGGATAAATATGGTGAAGGATGGTCTTATAAAAAACAAAGAGCTATAGACAAAATGCCTAGTCAACATCAATCATCATCTAGATTTAGTGGTGAAGAAATCTTAAAAAGACAGGTAGGCGCAAATGTAGAATCCTCTAACTATAGTAAAATTAGTAAAGCATTTAAATCAGAGTATGGGAAAGATAAATCTTTGATGACTGGTATAAAAGCTTATGATATTCAGCATGAAGAGTGGAAAGAGTCACAAACTAAACCAATACTAAAAGCAGATGATAAAGATTTAGAAGGTGTTGTTGTGTCTTCTACAGCTGTGCAAGAAGACATCAAGCCTGAATCTCCTTTAACTAAAATTGGAGAAAAATTAGGCATAAAAAAATATGCTGACGGCGAACTTGATATTGCCCCGTTTGGTTCCAATCAAAATAATGTCCCAGAGCCAATAGATGAAGATGAAATAGAATACTCTTTAACCGGGAGACCAATCCACGCAGGTAAGATGTCTAAAGATTATTGGGGCGAAAGGAAAGGTATAGATGTCTGGGAAAAATTTAAAGAGGGAGCTGCATCTAGGAGTGAAGCAAGGACAACAAAAAGAACAGAAAGAAAGGAAGCTAAGGCAAAAGCTGCTATAACTAAGTTAATTTCTGGCGATGATTTTGTATCTGCTGGTGAACTTGAAGAACTTGAAGCTGGGAGTAAGATAGAAGAAGCAGATTTGAGCTTTGATGATGATACAAGGCTGAGTCTTGGGGAGAATCCACATGATAAAGATAAACCAGCATTAACAAGTACATTTGACTCTAAATCTGGAGATATCCCATTTTATACAGATGCTAGTGGTGAGAGTTATACGGAATCGGATGTTACAGGAGGTCAGGATTTTACTAATCCACAAATTGCTATACAACGGGGAGCAGAAGCTAAAATGGATTATACAGGCTCAGTTGAACAAAATATTGGAGTGTTAGAGAATATGATGGGATCAGGTTTGAGTGATTTAACAGGAGAAGGAAGTATGTATGAAGATATGGGGATTGCTGAAATATGGAACACAGGTCCACTTGGAGAACAATATGGTAAATGGAATACAAAAGATGCAAAGCGCAAGAGAAAAAGTATGTGGGCTCAAATACAAGAAACTAATTATGGAGCATCCTACGGGAAGTAAATAGATGTTTGCTGCAATAGGACTAGGATTAACAGTAGCTCAGATGATTGGCGGGGCAAGTGAGAGAACTAAAGGTAATAAGAGACTGGCATCAAATCTACAATCTAGTCTATTTGATTTAAATAAGAGAGAAGGAGAGATAGGGCAAGCTGCTGAGACTCAAAGAGAAGTTGCGCATGGCGATTATCAAGAAGAGCAGAAGGCTCGTGGTCAAGAAATTGGTAGAGCTAAGGGTCAGACTATAAAGATGATGGAGGAGTCAAACACAGAATTTGCAAGGGATACCAATAAAGAAGGTGACCTTTCTGAGGCAGTGGAGTCAATGGATACATCTTGGGAAGAAAGCAAGCGAAGAAACACAATGCAGTTAGATAAGGTTATGGCTTCTATAGACCAATTTGAAGACGAAGAAAGATTAGCAGTAGAAGGAGAGAGGAAAAGATTAAATATGGAATTAGAAGGTGCCAAGGCAAAGTCAGGGTTCTTCTCTAACTTATGGGGATAATATGCCACAGAATGTATTACAAGCACTAAACATGATACTACAATCCCGTGAACAGCGGGAGAGAGCAGACGTAGCTGCTTCACTTAGCGGTATGGAACTGGCTCTACGTGAAAAAGAGATGGGAAGTATGGCTCTTGATAGAGCAGAGAGACGTAAACTTGCTTCTTTACAGTTTGCTGAGGCACAAAAGGCTACTGTACTTGCAAGAGATAGGTATGAGTTAGATGAAGATAGGCATGAGTTAGATAAAGATAAGGCTTTCAGAGAAAAGCTAACACAAATTCAGATGCAACAGGTTAACAACATGAATATTGGTGCTGAAAAATTGTTTACTGGTATGTTTTCTGATCTTTATATGGAGGCTACAGCTGGTGGTACAAATTTTAATAAAAGTAATCAAAATAATCTCAAAAAGATTTTAAAAGGTAAGAGATATGGATTTGATGAAAAAGATTCTGCGATAATATCTAGATATATATTGTCCTATGGTTCTGGTGGTGAAACACCTAATCCATACGCTATGGCTGACCTTGCTGGTTGGATGAAAGAAAAGTATAAGAGTGGAGATGCAGTGTTTATTAATGCCCTTGTTAGAGGAGGTATGGTGGTTGACCCTCGTGAATCTCCTGAGAGTGCAAGTAATTGGCTTCAAACATTGGAAGGAATGTCTAGAACAAAGCGTAATGTAATAAAATTACAAGAAGAATGGGCAGATTTGACTGATGATGACCCTTCAAATGATTATACTATGAGACCATTAGAAGGATTAATGGATTTTATTACCAAGCCAGCAACTGATAAAACGACAGGCATGGGTGGAGGTGGAGGTTTTAATTTAGGTGTACAATTATCTACTTTAGAAGCTGAGGTTAAAGCTATTCAAAAATTTCAAGATGAAGTAAGTACTATTGAAAGTAATACATCTTGGTCATCTAAGAAAAAAGATGAAGAAATACATAAACTTAAGTTTGAAACTGAAACTGGTGAAGGTCTAACTCCTTATCAACAATTATTTTCTAAGGGGGAAGTAGATTATAATATAGCCCCGGGTTTTTTAGCAGGAGGTAAGGAGGGAGAAGCCCTTTATGGTAAGAATATATATTTAAATGTTAATGAATATGCATCCAAATCCCCAGAAGCAGCAGTTGACTTTATTGCTGAAAGAAGAGACCAATTAGGATTAGAGAAAAGAGATGCTGAGATGGCTATAAGAGATTTAAGCAGGAGTATTGAAACAAGAAAAGGCAGAGCAGCATCCTTACCAGGGTTTTCTGAGTGGGAAGATGCAATTAAAGTACAAGACACAAAAGATAGAGTAGAATTGTTTAGAGAAACTGAGAGATTAGAAACTATTAATGAGGCTATTCATAAATTTTATGTGCAAGCAGATATTGAGACTGAAAGATATATAGGTGACAGTTGGTTGGGAGCTGGAAATGAAGCTAGAGCTTTTAGAACTAATCCATTATCTGATTTTCCTCGTGAGTTATTAACTAAATCAGAATACGAAAAAATTAAAGAAAGAGAAGATTTTAATAAAATACTACGTCAAAGACAAGGATATATGTACAGATAATGCCAATTAGTTACACATTACCAGTAGGGGACACCATAAGAGACAGAGAGTTTGGTCTCACATCGCTTCTTCCTGACCTAGAATCGTATGATTTTGGAAGTCAGGCATCTAGTTTAGACTATTTTCAAAACTTACTAAGTCAGACAACAAGAGCTGATTTAGGTCAGAGAGAAAAGGGTTCTTTATATGATTTAATTGGTGGAGCAGCATGGGGATTCACAGATATGGCTACAGCACACCTATTAAGGGGTAGTTGGGCTTTTGATACTGGTGGTCAACCTCTTGCTGAGGCTGTGGGTGGAGTAGATTTAGCTACCAAGTCAGGTATGTACGCAGAGCAGGCTGGTGAAGCACTTGGTTTCCTTCCTCCTATGAAGAGAATTGGTACAGCATTAAGGTGGGGAGTAAAGGTTACTGAATTTGGAAGTAAAGCAGTAGCTAAGAAGTTAGCAGCAGATACAAGTAGAAGACTTGCAGAGAAGGGTGCTGTTCAATTTACAAGTAAGAAAGCAGCAGTTGAGGCAGGTGGAAGGTCAGCTAGTAAACATTTCTATGAAGGTGTAAATGATAAATGGATAAAGAGGTGGTATAATACAACTGGTCCTGCTAAGGTAGACGGTTTTGGCACAGCTTTTTCTAAAGTAGCTGACAAAAATAGATTTATTACTAGTGTAAACACTAAAATGGCTAAAGAATTAAACGATGAAGCAACACGGAGAGGGGTTAAACTTGGTAAGGGAGTCGCTGATGGAATAACAGGAGAGTTTGCAAAGTATTTTACTGACCCTAGAAAGTTCCCAGTATCATCTATAAGCGAGATGGTTGCTCGTAGGTGGGGTATAGAAGGTAAACTAGCAACAGCATATACTCATATGTTTGAGGAGGCTGTAACATTTGCAACATTTGAAGGATTGCTTGAGGTAGTAGATAGTGTTCAACAAGATAGAGATTATGATATGGGTAGGATGGGTCATGCTGCTATTATGGGTCATGTTCTTGGTGCAGTTAGATTTATACCGGGTGGGAAGAAATCTGGTGGTACTTTGTTTGGTCAAGGAGGAGGAATAGACCAGTACAAACGGATGATGAAGAATCTTAAGCCTTTTAAGGGTAGAATTGACCCAAGTAACGAAGCTCATCGAAGGGGTACATATAAACTTTGGAATTATTTATATGATGGTAATCCATTTAGGAATAAGAATCAAACTGGTAAAGTATTAGATAGGTTTGCTGTTGAACATCCTCTTTGGAAGAGTGGGGTGTTTAGAGGTAAAAAAGCAGTTACAATAAATACAATGAGTCCTTCTAATGTTGCAACAGTTCTAAAAGATGGTACTAAGCAACAGAAAGAGGCTATGGGTACTATAATGAGAGATAGTCTTGATAAGGTCAGAATGGATTATAAAAGAGATTGGCTTCCTCAGTTTATGAAAGAATGGCGTAAAGATGTAAAAGGAAGTCTCCCAAGAATGTTTATTGGTGGAGTTGCTATGGGGGGTGGTCCAAGTATATTCTTTGATGAGAATCTCAGCTTGGAGGATAAAATCTTTGCTATTACTTTAGGTGGTCTAATGATGAGGAGAGGTCATGAACTATCTACTAGAAGAGTAACGACTGGTAAAGATGGTAACACTTCTATATCATTTGTTGCCCCATCTGGTATGATAGGAGCGGCTAAACCAACTGCTTATGGTGACCATTTTGAGAGAATGACGAATGATATTAGAAGAATGGGTGGGAATCCGTGGACTTGGGGAGGATATAATTCTTTAATGACTGGTAGGGGCAGTAGTCATTTAGATATAATGGATTCTATACCAGTTGGGGATACAGTATATGGCAAGAAGATAAAAGGAGTGCTTGAGAACACTAAAACTAAAGCAGGAAACTCTGTAATTACTACAGAGGGAGAGCTAAAAGTACATAAAGCAAGTAAAACAGACCCTCCAGAATCTGTTATGAGAACATATGAGACTTATATACAAGCTGCTAGAAACTTAGTCCCAGTAGAGACAAAGATAAAAGGTTGGGAGAACTTATCTAGCACGGCTAAGAAACAAGTTGCAAAAGAATTAGCAAAGAAAGAGTTTAGAACTCCTGAAGATATACTAGAGGCTAGGGTGGCTGATTCAATAGATATACTGTCTACTGGAGATAAGATATTAGGTCATAGTCTTGTAGATGCTGTAGCTAAAGTAGGCATTCCATTAAAACCAGACTCTAATGGTGTGTATAGACTACCAATACTTAAATATGAAGGAGCGCATAGGACTGAAACGATGGACGCTATAGACCATTACAATGCTTATGCTGATATCCTAGAGAAGTCTGGTAAAATTAAAATAGATGCATCTGAAGAGATTGGTAATCCTCAGACTATTATAACACCTGAGACTAAAGGACTTGATGAATTTACATCTCAAATGCAGACTGCTCATCAAGCATACTCTAATATATTTGGCTATACCAAAGAGAGTCAGTATGAGATACATCCTAGTTCCCAAACATTTCAAGATTTAATAAACATTAAAACTTTCTTCGAGAATAAGATAAATGCGAAGAATTTAATGGATATAATAAGTGGCGAGAGTAAGATTAATAGTGAAGATGTTCTCAGAGACCAGAAATTAGAACTTGCTAGGACATTATGGACTAAAATATTTAAGGGTGAAGGAGGTCAGTGGAGAGGATATATAAAGTTAAAACCTGAGAAGGGTAATTATAGAAATCAAAGATTTGTTAATAATGTTCAGAGATTAGCTATGCAAACTGCAATAGTTAGGCATGGCGTTAGTGGAAGAAGAAATGTAAAAGATGAAAGTGTTCCTGTAGACAATGTTAATCAGCTAAGAGAAATATTTAGGTCTGAAGGTGTCAATATGTTTGAGCAGACTGGTCGTTTAAAGGATATTTTTGTAGAGCAGATGTTTAATGAGAATAAAAAGAGCCTAATGGAAGCAGGTGGAATGTTAGGTAAGAACAATAAGAAAGTTCCTATTTCTCCTGAGGCTATGAATACTGTGATTGCTCTTTCCGAGACTGGTTTTCTTAATGAACATCTTACCATGATGAAGTGGGGTAAGTATGAGGATATATTTTCAAAGTATGCAGCAGAAAACAATATTGATTACTTTGAAATGTTTGTTAATGGTAACAAGAAATCATATGCAGAATTATCAGATGCAATAAAAGCTTATTCTAAAGGTGAGGACACTAGTAATATAACTCCAAAAAATGTAGAATTTATGGCTGAGAAATTCAAGGAGATGGTTGAAATTCTTAAAGATAATCCTGCCTATGAGGGCAAGACCAGTAAAGATGTTATAGCTGTAATTAAGGGAGATATTAAATATATATTTAAGACACTTGAGGATAGGATAAGACCTCTTATTAGAACAGTTGATAAGTCTGGGAACAGCACTGGATTTATAAGGGTTAATCCTAAAGATACAGTTCATCTTACACCTGAGGGTGTGATAAGTTTAAAAAGTCATATGTTAGCATTAGATAAAACTAGGGCTAATTCTGATATGGATGCCTTTATTACAGAGCTTGCTACTGTACATATAGATGGTGATAAGAGGATGAAGGGTTTTACTGACTGGTTGCTTGGGACGCAGATGACTAGGCAAAACTGGAAGAGGACAGATAGTATTAAACTTATGGAGATGGCTACTGCTCATAAAATATATAATCCTATCGAAAGAAAATTTGAGACTCTATCTATGGATAAATTGAAGGTAGATGATGCTGTTAGGTCTATTATGAAATCTTTTACAAGAGGTGATGTCGATTCGGCAGCAAAAGTAGAATCTTGGATGAAGGAAGTAGAGGACACATTTGGTACTGACGGTCAAGGAGAGAATGGTTATTCTTCTATGACATTTGCCGAATTAACGAGAAAATATGATTTTGGCGAGTATGACTTCGCATTAGGTGCAACAGACACCATGCTGGATAGACAGATAAACTCTAAAGGTGGAGTCGAACCGGCAGATGTACAATTACAGAGTATGTATGATAAATACTTTGGCGACAAGAATAGATTGAAGTTTATGAACCATATGATAAAGGCTGCAACAACACCTAAAAAGGATGGAACGAAATTTAAAGGTGATATATATGAACTTACTCAAGAGGTAGGCAAGGCGTTTCTTGATATGAGCAATACAATCACAACACCAGTGCTACATTGGAGTGAGAGACCCGGTGGTTTAGAATTAACTATGAATCAGAAGAACAAGACAAAAAGAAGTGAGCAATCTGATGCCATAGAAAGAGCAGCTGGAGGAGAGCCTGGAGTGACAAATTCTGTTGCTATTATACCTGAGATTTTTAGGGGAGTAGAAACAATTAGGTTTACTGATAAGGTTACGGGAGAGACGAAGAAAGAACTGAGACCTAGACCTAAGGTACTTACAGAAGGTGTATCAGATGAATTTGGAAATATAACATACCCTAATGAAGAATTAATAAATCAAGGTCTGTTTGAAGGCAATAGATTGGTATTAGATGCTACATTTAAAAGAGCAGAGGATGGTACACTGACACAAGCAGGAAAGGATGACATTATTAGTGAAAAAAGTGTCCTCTATATACCAGGTAGGCAGGAGTGGGGTTATAGTGTGCCTATGAATGATGTTTCCATAAGAAAAATAGCTGAAACATTCATGAATAAGCTTGAAACAGGTAAAGTACCAACTGAATTGGCTGACACATGGCTTAAGGAATTACATATTTCTTATAAGAGTGGCTTTAAACCAACAAAAGTATATGATGTTGTTGTTGATATGATGGAGAATCCTAAAGTAAAGGATAAAACTGGTGATTTACAGAACGTTTGGGTTGTTGATAGTTTAGCAGAGGCTGAGGCGCAATTAGCCTCAATGAAAGATGGGCTTGGTGGAGCAAAAAACTTTGATGATGCTATAACTCCAAGAGGAGACCATCATGTATTAAAGCACAAATATGGTGATGATAAACATATATATATAAGAGGGACAGAACCTGAAGGTTTACAAAGAGACCCAAAAGGTCGTACAAAAGGTGAGCCTTACATCAAGGACGTCCAACATCCTGGTGCTGACAAGTGGGAACTTAATGATAATGCTTTAACTAATCATATGTCTGCAGCTAAGTGGGTAAAAAAGATATTTGATATATCTACTGGCATGGATGTTTTTGGAAAGAATTATATAAATGACAGAATGTATGATATGCAGGGTGCAAAGTTAGGTGAGTTGATAAAGAGGGCAGGCTTATGGTCGAGTGCTAATCAAAATAAATTAAGACGAGATGTTATCTCTGACATATCAGCTCTCTATAAAGAACATGGCGATAGTGCTATGCAGAAATATGCTAAGGTTTATGATAGGATGTTAGCTGGAAAAGATAGACGAGTTGTAATGCAGGATGAATTAAAAGGTGATAGGTTTGATATATTTAGCAACCATAAACTTGAACTTGAACCTATGCTCGAGGCTTTGGATATAGCTGACAGTAAAAAAGCTAAAGACAAGAGCGATGCTATCAAGAATACTCTTGGTCAAATTGCTGAACTAGAAAGGTTTATTGATACACATTCATCACCATCTTCTCAAGATTCTGGTACTGTTTCTGCACCAGACAGGTTTAATGCTCTGGCTGCTCTTTATGGAGCAAAAGTGAGTCATAATATAGGTGGGATTAAAGGGAATATGTTAAGAACTGGTGGTGATTTCTTTGTTTCTAAGACTGGGTTTACTAAGAATAGTGAGTATAATCAATTCTTTATAGACAATCCTGATGTTGCTCAGATAGAATTCACTTCTGGGAACAAACAAATTAATGGTAAATATTATGGCAAGACTGCGAATAGCATTAATCCAGCTGTCGAAGGATGGGAATCTTCTAAAGATTTAATAAAAATGCCAATAAGTATAGAGGATTATAACCTTACCTTTATAAAAGGGAACAAAACAAAGTCAATCATGTCTCCCAATGCTTTTATGGATTTAGGAAAAACAGCCGGTGAAGCAGCTTATGATTATTATCTGCATGATAATGTTACTAAGGGGATAGATGAGCTGACCTCTTTACATAAGATTAATAATTATCCAAAGGCTGTAGCATTAAATAAGTTTTGGAATAAGAATTCTAATGAATCATCATCTGTTGAATGGCAGATGGAGAGTCCATTGGCAGAACAAAGTATGTTAGCTAATGCTAATATCATTCCATATATAAATCCACACTCTAAATCGTGGGAGCAGAATATAAAGACTCAGATATTAGACCCCATATTAAGACCTAGAATAGATGGTTCTCAGTTTGTACATCAAGCACCTCATCCGAACGAAACTGTGCGAAATTCAATACATTATTGGGATGGAACAAGAAATAGAATACATAGATTTGGTGAAGGGGCTTTACCTTCAACCGTTAGGCACGTAGGATTTGATAAGAATAATATATTTTTTGTCAAAGTTAAAGATATTAATGACCCTGTTAGTGATACTTCTAATGATTTATTGACTTGGAAGGATGTAAAAGAATCTGGAGAAAAAACTAGAGATAGATATCAGATTGTTACTGACCGTGGAGTGTTTTTTGTAGAGAATCAAGCTCAAACTAAAAGAGGTACAGAAACTAAGCATGGGATAGTATTAAAATCTAAGATAATTGGCTCCGAAGCCGGAGAGTGGTGGCAGTCTACAAATATAGGTGAATTAAATGATAGATTGCCTGATGGTTACCAAATATTTTCTTACGGAAGAAGAGACCCTGTTATTGGTGGTGATTCTACCATACCTCTTCTCATTAGGAGAGAATTTAAGGATATGGCTGATGGTAATGTAGGTACTCTTAATGAGATGGATGGTCAGATGTCTGCTGAGTTAGATAATGACATTGATACAATTAATATGTGGTGGAATGGTCCAAGAGAATATGCTAACAAGATTATTGATAGAAAAGGAGAGGTTCTGTGGGCAACTCCTCCTACTAAAAACAGTAAGTCAAGTATGGATGGATTAAGACCTTTTGATTGGGAAAGTCATAAAAATTATAGAGGCAAGTTAAAGACAGCATCCATGATGAAAGGTAAGCTAATGAATTACCAAAGTATAATTGATTGGCTATGGAAACATAATACTGGTAGTATGCTCACAGCTGAGGGTTCTCAAGGTTTTCAAATTGGAAGAAATGTTTTCGCAGCTATTCGTGGAGATGATATTGCGAAGCAGAAGATAAAAGCAAAGCTACGAAGTGATATACAGGGTATAGTTGATGGTACAGGTGGTTATGATGAGAGTTATTATAGAAAATGGGAGACAGATTTCTTATTTACAGGACCAGCCCCATTGTTTCATGCATATAATAGCCTTGAGGGAAAAGGTATGGTTGATATAAGTAAACAGGTTCCAGTAAATGCAGCTGGTCAAAAAATGATTATAGATTTTCTTATTACACCATATAGAAGATTTAAGTCTCTTGTTAATGGTAAATGGGAAGGCTCTAAAAGAAAGAAAATTAAGTTTGACGAATTAATAGAGGGAGTAAGAAATTATGACAGTGAAATGAGGATGGCTAATTTTAGAGCAATGAAGCAGGCTAAAAACACTATTCTTTTTGGAGATGATGTTTCACCTAAAAGTATTTTTAATGGTTGGAATTATGGTGCTAGGCTATTTGGCAAGAGCAAAGGATGGAAAGATATGTTGCCAGCAGATAGGCTTCTTGCAAGTGTAGTCAGTATGGACTATAGAAATATGTTACACTCTCCTCCAAGTGGCACAAGAAACCCATATGAATATGCAGATATAGTTGAAACAATGATTCATGCTGAAAATCCATCAGATTTTGCGAGAATATGGGGAAAAGAGTTTAAGACATTCTCAGAGCAACAGTTTTTTATTAAGTCACTTCAGAATAAAAGAGATAGATTAATGAAAATAGCTGCTGAAGTTAGACCAACTAATCCAAAAATGTCTCGTGATTTGTATATTAAATCAAGAGAGATAAATAAAATTATTGATAGAAATTATAAGTCAGCAACATTTAAGTACAGAATTGATAAAAGTGGTAAACCTCGTGAACAGTATGGTAAATGGAATAAGAAGAAACAACAAATGGACTGGGTTGATAAGAAGAAGGGGAATCGAGAATTTGCTAAAATTTGGGAAAATGCTTCAGATAACTGGAGAGAACAACTAGTATATGAGGCTACAAAGAATTTAAAGGGCGAGAAAAAGAGTGAAGCTATTACAGCTTGGCATATACGGAATAATACATACGGTTACGATAAGAAAAGAACTAAAGATTCTTTAGTTAGGCAAAAGCTGTCTAAAAGAGGTCTTGTTGTTGAAGCTTATCCTGACCATGATATGATTTCTGCTTTAGCTGCTCAAGATGCATTTGGTCTTCTTGCTCATAATGAACCATACAAGTATTCAAGTAATCCATCACAAGTAAAATCTATTCATCAAGAGATGCTTAATGAAGCTAATAAGATTGGGGAAGATTATCCAAAAGAATACAGAGAATGGAATAGGGGTAATAGAGCATATAGTAATGAAGCTGAAATAGAACAATCATTCATGGATAGGTTAAATGAGGGGTATGATAAATATCATGACATAGGTGGCACTAATTTAGCAAATAATTTCTTATGGCAATTTATGACACCAAAATTTGATTTAAGTAAACTTGTTGTAAGTGGGAGTAGAACATATTTTGCTCCACAGCAAAGAGGATGGGGTACTAGAGTTTTATTGGGTTTAAGATTTATAGCAAGAACTGATAAGATGCTCCCTGAGGCTAAACAAACTATAGCGAATGAATATGCAGCTGGTGTAAGCCGAAGTTTCTTACGTTTTAATATGCATAAAGGTCAAACAGACATATTTATGAGCAATCAGGACGTTATGAAGAGAGACCCTATAACTGGTGCAATGACAAGAAGAAATGAAAATGGTTTATTAGATATAAGGAATTTGTTTAAGATAAATCCATTGGATTATTCAAAGAGTGGAGGAATGGCAGATGTATTATCTGAGGTTCATCCCGGTTTTCAAGGAATGTCGGTCTCTCTTTCATATAAAGAGATGTTAAATATGTTTGGTAGCGGAGGAATACCTCAGTTATTAGATTTACATAGAGCATTTTATTTACCAGATGCCGCTGTTACAGATGTAAGTAGATACGGTCCGCATATGGCTACTAGTGGTTATCCTGCGTTTTTAAGGGCAAAGAAAATGGGAGTTCGTGCTTATGTAGAGAATGAGCATAGTCGTACTACCTTAGACCCTGAGGGAACATTTAAGCACATAAAACCTTTGGGAGAGTATGGTAGGGAAAAAGATTTATTGGAGTCAATTAATGAAAGATATTCAGAAATTATATGTAATCAAGGTAATGGTTAATTATGGGATTTAAGCTAAATTATATATGTGTACCAACTATTCCATCTGATGCTGTAGGTAGAGTTAAGAATATGCAATCATTAGCGTCTAAGTTTAAAAGTCACGATGCTGTCAAGGGTAGACTTACGAATAGTCAAATAGCAATGAATTTTTCTAGATATTTTAAACAAGCTACTAAAAAGAGTTTACTTGGAGGTGATAAACATATTCCAACTGTTGAGGAATTGAAGCGTATGTATAGGTATGTCAATAAAGGCATAAGAGATTTAGAACAGGGAAAAATTGATTCTTTTCAAAAGAACCTGTGGCTAACAGAAGAAATTGTTAAAAGAAGCCCAGAGATGTCTACTTGGTATAAAAATGAGAATAGAATACAATCTAATTATCAAGGTCAAGAAACTAGAAATAATAACTCATTACACACTATGGCAGCAAAATTAAGACAGCAGTCAGGTGAAATTGGTCTTATAGCAGGTATGGGTAATATGACCAGAGGAAAAGCAGAAAAAGAGATTCAAAGGATTGAAAGAGAGATTACAGAAGCTCATAATAGAGAAGATTGGGGAGCAAGAGATTCTCTTATAGAAGAATTAGATACTTATTATAAAAAAGGAGAGGGTCAAGTTTTTAAACAATTTTATGAGCTAGTAACTAATGGGAAGGCTTATGCTAATTCACGCAATACTCATCCACCATTAATAGTAGCAGCGGCTAAAGTTTGGAGACAGGAAATTAAACCTGGTCTAGACAAAAATATAAATGAAGGTATTGATTCATTTTATTGGGGCTTAAAAAACTTAAGCGGTAAGCTATATAATAATAAGAATTTTAGGAATTCTTTAAGAAAAGTTGAGATTATAAAGAAACAAGTAGATAAATATATGAAAGACCCTAGTATGAAAAGTGATTTTCCTGTTAGGATGCTTGATATAGTTCCCACATTGGGAAAGGTTCATGAGCTTTATAATTCTAAAAATAATCCTGAAGCCTATGTAGAAGCTGATAATACACTATCAAATTTAGTAGAGAATGTAATCAATATGGATATATCTGTTGCTGGTACATTATTTAAGACTTCTGATGGTAAATCTAGAGAGTCTATGAATGTGTTACCTATGCTAGACCAGTATACTAGGACTGTTTCAAGGTTTAGTATGGTAGGTAAGTCTACTCAAAATATGCTTGAAAGTGTACACAGAATTATGGAGAAGAAAGGAAATGATGAAGCTCGTGCTGAGGAATTAGAGTCACATATAGATTTTATAAAAGATTCATATACTGATGCAACAGAGATTAAAGAGGCTACGTTCGGTGATGAACTTGTAAGAACTCTCACAAATTTACAGGCTACATTTAAATTAAGTTTGCCTAATCTTAAGTCTCCTGCGAAAAATGTTACTCAGGCATTTCAACATTTCACATGGTGGGGCTATAAAGGGATGAAGAGGACAAGAGAATTCAAAAATGATGAGAAAAATAACATAAGAATCAGTACACATTTAAAAGATAATGGTATATTATTTCAGAACTTAGGTGAAACATGGGGAGGTCCACAGGCAGAGAGAATATATGACCCTGTAAGTGGATTATGGACTGAGAAGATTGATGTTAGCATTAACGAACAAATGCAAAGAAACTTGGAAAAGGTGACTCAAAAGGGTTTATGGGCAATGACCAAAGTTGAGAATGCTTGGAACAGAAAAGGGGCTGCTGAACATGGTTATGCAGAAAAATGGAGAATAGATGAAGCAAACCCTTCGTTTAAGTGGCAATTTGAAAATAGTATATTAAGCAGAGCAAGAAGAAATGATATAAAAGAATTACAAGATGAAAATGGTAATTCATTACATAAATTTGATAAGAAAAAAATAGATTACAAAGATTGGGCAGTAGATATTATAACTACTTTAAGTAATCAAAAAACACATGAATTGTGGACAGGTGAAGGTAGAGTCAGTGATTATGACTATCATTTTGAAATGTTTAGCAGGAAGAGTGCTGGTGATTGGGCTGATGCTGCTATTAAAGACATCCATTTTGATTATTCTAGATTAGCAAAACCGGGTATTATGAAGAACACCAAAGGAGGTGTATTAGCAGGTCAATTTAGGACTTGGTGGATTAATAATATGAATTATCAACGAAAGATATTTTTAGAAGGTAAAGATGATATAATGTCTGGTTTATATAATGGTGACCATGCATGGAGATTATATAGAATGGGTCTTCAAGATATGTTATTGTTAGGGGTTTTATCTCCATTACTCAATATAAATATAGGCGCATTGGTTGACAATAGAACTTGGTGGGATTCTGCTACAATGGGTGTTAATGTAGCTCAGGCAACAACTCAACAATTAACTGATGGTGAGATTGACCCAGACACTAGAGATGCTATATTGGCAGGCACATATAATAATGGTATTATAGTTAATATGTTAGGTGTTCATGCAGATACCACTCTTAAGTTAGGTAGTTTAGCGGGTTTTGAAGGAATGAGTCAGGATGATACATTATCATATTTATTTGGTTATGATGCATGGGCAGATTTCACACAAGATGAGAAAGTAAAAGAATTTGCATCTACGTTACACACTGGTATAGGAAGAATGGTTACAGAACATATACCTAATTTCCTTGGTGGGGCTGGGATTGGATATGCAGCTGAAAAAGAGTTTGGTATAAAAGCAACACCAACTCAAAGAGGGATTAAACAAGCTGCGATGCAGTATATGGGTATAGAACCTGAAGAGATTAAAGAGACATTAACAAAACCAAGTAGAAAAATTAAGACAACAAGTCCTTATCCTTTGACTCAGAGTGAAATATTACAAAGAATGTTAGCTGATATATCTATGGGTGGTAAAAAAGGTCCAAGACCTAGCCCAGTAAGTATGGTTAAACAATTAGAGAGATTACAAACGTAGCAGGGGGCAATGTTGGTATTGGCACTACCCCCTAACAGATAAGGATGCTACGTTAATCTATTATATTCCATTCTTTTAGTTCTTGAAGAGTTGGGCATTTACCATTTTTCAATAATTCTTGATGTTCCATAATAAGTGCTAGACAGTCTGAATGATATTGTAATTCATTTTCTAAAAATCTCATATATTTTATATATTTTTCACTTTTTTTAGTAGAGAAACCTATGAATCGTTTTAGACTAGGTGACATATTAAGTTCAGTCATATTTACTCCTTATCGATATACCATTGACCAATGCATATAGCGTCTGCATTATAATTAGTTATTTTAACCTTTTCAAACCATTGAGCTTGTTTATTAATTTCGGGACTTACAGCAACATCTGCTATATCCATTGCTATCTGTTTGAAATAGTTCTTTCTGTCCTTTTTTACTTTAGGTACATTAGACCACCCCTTCTGCCATATCTGAGGCGATACTAAGATCGTCTCTTTACGTGCAGATGCAAGAAATCCTTGCCACATCCCATAATTATATCCAAATTTGAACGTGCTGACCACTCCTTGACCCGGGAAACTGTGTACCCATTCTATAACTGCTATGTTAGCTTCCAATAAATCATGTTGTATTAATTCATAAGTTTCTGTTGATGTTGGTTGACATCTATGTGTGGTTTTTAAAAGCCCATTCTCGAATACTGCCATAGCACCACTCCATCCCGGGTCTATTGATATTAATTTTGCTCTCATATAAACTCTCCATCGAATTTATCAATTAGATATGCGATAGTTTCATTCTCATAGATTTCTTTTATCTTAGGTTCTCTCAGTTTACATCCTTTCTTCATAACTTCTTGTGGTATAACCTTAGCAGGTTGAAACCAATAGCATTTACTCTCTCTGTATAACAAACACCCTGAGCAGCTTGTTGTTTTACTAACGCACCGCTTCAGGGTATTCATTCATTAAGATGTAGCAGCCTTTAGATGCTTTGCAGCTACCTTAACTGCCTCAGCTCTACTAAAGTACATACGACATTTATCTCCATTAAAACCCATTACATATGAG
>Ga0209349_1000661_pt1 | contig 17270 bp, 33 predicted proteins | sample ETNvirnome_2_130_FD_184067 | JGI IMG/M metagenome (GOLD analysis project Ga0209349, IMG submission 184067) | Marine viral communities from the Pacific Ocean - ETNP_2_130 (SPAdes) (version 2) | ecosystem: Environmental > Aquatic > Marine > Oceanic | place: Pacific Ocean | collected 2013-06-22
GCCAACGACAAGCTCGACGAGATAGACAGAAGAACGAGAGAGACCGGAGCTACGGTCTACGAGATCAGAGAGAACCAACGACTCGAACAAGCGCGGGATGAAGCTCGTCGTGAAGCTCGTGCAGAGGCAAGGGGGGATTGATGAAACCGGGAATCAAGTCAACAGAGTTTATCATCAGCATGGTCGGCATGGTCGGTGGAGTGGTGCTGGCCAGCATCGAGGGCAACCAGTGGACACAGATGATCGGAGCCATCCTCGCAGCTGTGTGTGGGGGGAGCTATACGATGGGGCGTAGTCTCGTGAAATCAAAAGAGGCACTCGGGGCCGCACACATTGAAGGGCTCAGGCAAGTCGCAAAAAAGCCCAAGGACTGAGAGATGCCGTCGCGGCGAGGGACACAACTAGTGGTGCTCTTGACCTCGGTATACGTCTGCTCAGCGCTGGCAGTTCTAAAGTGGGGGCCCAGGCCTTTGCGTCGGTTAGTGGCGAGATTACTGAGGGACTGAGCGCGTTCGTTGATGCGGGCGTAGAGATGAACGAGGCACTGGATTGGCAGGCGACTGCCGGACTGAAGTGGAGATGGTAGGTGAGCCAGATAGGCAAATACTTCAAGGCCTCTGAGTTTGAGTGTCCGTGCTGCAAGCTCACCGCACCGAGTCGCAGGCTTGTAGGTATTCTTGACTCGGCTCGTGCTCAGCTAGGGCCACTCCGCATCAACAGTGGATACCGGTGCCCCAAGCATAACGATGAGGTGGGCGGGAAAAAGAACAGCCTACACCTGCCTATAGGCGGCACCGTTTACGCGGCTGACGTTACCTATTCAGACGTGGGCAAACGCCACGGAGAGCACATCCTCAAGCTCTACATAACGCTTGAGGGCATTGCCCGGCGGTACGAGGGGATGAATTACGGACTAGGCCTCTACGGGACGTTTACCCACTTCGATACCAGGGGTGAAGTAAACAGACCGATGGCGCGTTGGTCGGAGTTCCCATGGGTTCGCTAGCTTACTACTTCCTCTGTGGTGGGTATCTCTGTGTGATTGTTTAAGGCGTGAACTCGCCGTTTTCATCAGGTAGATCGCAGAGTCCCCAGAGCTGGCAGCCACGCTCTGATGGGTCGTTGGGGACGAAGAGTTCGAATTGCTTCCCCCCGTGAGATGTTTTAGCCCACCTCACAACTTCGTCAATGGGCCAATACGAATGACCGGGTTCTCGACTTTGGAAGAACGTGGGTCTCACGTTGTCGGGGTCTCTGCCTTGCGCCCCGTCCCCTAGTTCTTTCTCCAAGGAGCGAATCTGGACAATGCGGTCTTTTCCAAATCCGTCTTCAGCGAGTGCCCGTATCTCCCCCTTGCGACTATGCAGGCAAGGAAAGCAACCCACCCGACTGGCGGGGAGTTCGTCTCTCAGGTAGAGAGCGCATGGGCGAATGTTATTCCTGTTGTGGATTTCGACCACGTCCTCGACCAGCCAGGATATGCAGGGGCGCCATGTGTCCGCCCCTAGTGGTCCGCCTGATTCCCACCTCTCCATCTTGCTCCTTCTCAGGCTTTCTTGTGCCCGTATCCCAACGGCGTTAATTGGGTTGTCCAGTGATTGAAGGAACTCTGCAATGGGGCGCACCTTTAGCTCCTGCGTGCAGAACCTAAATTGCCGAGAGGCAAACATCTTCTTCTTGCGAACAAGTTCAGCCATCCCGCCGGGATACTTTTTTGCCTTTAGCCGATGCAGCTTCCCGCAGAGCGGTTCAATGACCTCGTCAAGGTATCGGTAAAGGTCGGGGTGCTCCCAGCCGGTGTCCGCAAAGACATAGTGCACCGGGTTTGTCGTCTCCATATTATTTTCTTTGAAGTAGAGGATCATCGCGGTACTATCCTTCCCCCCACTCACTGAGCAAACAATGGGCCTGCCGCTATCCTTAATCTCCTGGTCGTTCATGGTCCCCTCCTAGAGGCGCCCGGTGATGACGATGCCATCGCCGGACAACCTCTTTTGCATCTGTTATTGTTATTGGTCTAATAAGCATTAACGCTCACTTAGTATTCGCCAATCACATACTGCCAGGCAGTTGGTAACCCGTTTCGCTTGCTCCTGCTTTGCCCCCGATGACAGTGATAGCAGGCTCTAAAGTAATCGCCATGGTAGCCCCATGAGTGGAGGCCGAGGTAACAAAACAATTTCATGCCGCCACCTCCACCGGTTGAAGGGCCTTGTTTTCCTTGCGACGGAAAAGCGAGAACGCGCGCTTGAAGAAACCGGGCACGCGCTTACGACGAATCTCCAGGGCAACACTGAGTAGACTGCCCTTTCTTGTCAGGATGCTTAGCTCCTTGGTGGTCTCGCAGGCAGTCTCATAGAACTCAGCAATCTGCCGCTGTTCTTTATCATCGGTCAAGCGAAAGCGCTTTTCCATGATACTCGCCTCATTCGACAGCTGTTCGTGAATCTTGACAATAGACTTGTGAAAATTCGTGAGCGACTCTGCGTCGTGAATCCATTCCTTGTACTCTTTTTTCATTTTGCGACCTCCCCCTGAGAAAGTTCGGCCAGCAAGTCAGAGTCACCATCAGAGTAAGTCTCGGGTGGCACCTGGCTTCGAACCAGTTCGAGTTCTTCGGCTTTATCCTTGAGCAGGATGTTCAGTTTGCGAATGTGCTCATGAAGGTGGTGCTTGTTCTTCTCCCACCGCTCCTTCTCTTGGGCCTTCGTCTCACGGTGAACCGGGAGCCTGCTGGCTTTGAGTATCTTGAGCTTGGCCTTCAGCTCACCAATCTCACGCTCAAGCTCCCGGGGATAGTTGGTGGCCCCCTTGTCGCGCACGCTGCTGGTGCTGTTAAAGCTGCTCACCATGTTGTCTGTCTTCTTCTCGGCTATCCACAGCGCGCCCACGAACACGATGATGACCACGAGAACCCATGCCATACCGCCGGCACTCACCGGCTTTTGTTCTTCTTCTTTCATTGTATTACCCTTTGCTTAAACGTCCACTTTGTACGACGACAAATAAAGACCTGTTGCACCGAGCACACCAGAAATGGCAATGCCCAACGCCCACTCAAAAAACGTCATTCTTATTTCCCCTTTTTCTGCGGCCTCCTGTTCCATCTCCCCGTAAACGGGATGACGTCGGCCAGTTTTCTAGTATCCTCTCTCCATGTAACTGTGAAACGCGAACCAAGCTCATCGGGGACTGGAGTGCCCCGCATGCAATTCTCATTACGCATCTGTATGTGAAGTTCCATTGCCTGCTTAGGCGTGTTGCCGTAAGCCACTATCTTGATAATGCTCGCCCCCCTGGACGGCTCCCCTGACCGATCAAACGGTATCTCTGTCTTGACGTGCATAAGTCCCTCCCCCTGCACTCCCCTTCTTGTAGTCGGTGACGACCAGGCGAAAGGGTGTTAAAGCCTGGCCGCCACCTGGTGTGGCGAGCAACCACACCTAGAACAAGTATCCCACAACCTCGGTGTACTTCCCATTCTTCCGAGTGTGGACCTCCCTTGGCTCCAAGAGGTCTTGGGCAAACGACAGTGCGTCAGCCACAGTCCCCGGAACGTCCTTCACGTGCTCGATGTATTTGTCTCTCCGGATCCACCACTTCTCTGCCTTGTGCCTCGCGAAGTCTCGGTGCTCCAAGCAGATCCACTCAGAGGCAACCATGACAAAGCCATCCCAGTAATCGACGCGCAGCGTCATGTGCCCGGCTCTGCTCTTGTGCGCCCCATATGCAACAGATGTGACCTCGTGCCGCTCCACTGCCTTCTGCCCCTTCAGGAGCGCTAGCTTGCTTGCCTTCTTCCCAAGTTCCTTCTCTTCCATCTCGAAGATGTGACCGCACTCGGGGCACATCCGCTTCGATAGGTGGCACTCTGCCAGGCAGATAGGGCAGAACTTGACTGGAGCTTCACCCTTGCCGCTTGTCTCGGTGGGCAGAACTACGTCGTCAATGGGCCCGTGCCGAGAGATATTGCCACCATAGTCTAGGACCAGGCAGTCATCCTTCCCTTCCGCTGGGCGCATGCCTCGACCAACCATCTGGACATAGAGCCCGGGGGACACAGTGGGCCGGAGAAGGACAATCATATCTGTCTCGGGCGCATCGAAGCCGGTGGTCAGAACGTTGCAGTTCACCAGCGCTTTGATATCCCCCTTCTTATAGTCGGCAATCCACTTAGCCCTGTCCTCTGCAAGGGTCTCACCTGTGATGGGCGCAGCAGTCACACCTGCTCTTCTGAGGGCGTCTGCCACGTGGTGGACATGAGCAACCGAGACACAGAAGAAAAGCCAACTGCGGCGATGCTCGCCGTGCTTGAAGGCATCTGTGATGGCAGCCCCGGTGACGTGGTCGTCATCTGCCGCCGACCCCAACTCCTTTAGATTGTATTCCCCTGCCTGAATGCTGACTGAACGGGTATCAATCTCTGCCGATGTGGGGGCGCTCGTGACTGGGGCCAACACGCCCTCATCAATCAGTCGCTGGACTGGAAGGTTGTAGACCACCGAGTCGAACATCTTGCCCTTGCCGCCGGTCAACATACCGCCGCGCATCCTGTACGGGGTGGCAGTCAGCCCGATGACGCGGAGCTTCGGGTGAGCCTCAAGCATCCTCTCTAGGAATTGGCGGTATCTCCCCTGACCTTCCTTGGGCACCAAGTGGCACTCATCGATAATGATGAGGTTGGGGGGCTCGACGTCTTTGTTGTAGATCGATTGGATGCCGGCAAACGTGACGGGGTATCCTAGTTCACGTTTCTTGAGTCCTGCTGAGTAGATGCCGATGCCGACATCCGGCATGTGCAGTCGCATCTTCTCTGAGTTCTGCTCGATGAGTTCTTTGACGTGTGTGAGGCACATTACCGTGGTGCCCGGCCACTTGGTCAACAGTGTCTCGATGAGCCCTGCCTGCACATGGCTCTTGCCTGACCCGGTGGGCAACGCAACCAAGGGGTTGCCCTCTCGCTTGAAGAGATACTGGATGACGGCATCAACCGCCTCCTGCTGATATCCCCTTAGGCTGACTTCCATTCTTCACACCCATTTCGTTGCTCTGTCGCAGACAGATCTTTATTGGTTCTTCCGCATGTCCACCTGCCCGCTCCAGGCATCTGGACGTGATCGCACGTTCTACAGTTCTTCGAGAGTGGCAGCCCTTTGTGGCACTGCCCGGAGAAGTTACACCACCTACACTGATACCAATCAGGTCGATTAGATATCTTCGGTGGCGGCACTCGCGACTCCACGATATCGAGTCCTCGCCCCAGATATTCTTTGGCCATCGAGGCGTCATACTTCACGCGCTCGGTGTAGATCTCATCGTTGTTCTTATTCACAGCCATGTATAGGCCGCGCTTTAGCGGCGGATTCAGCCCCTTCATGTACAACTGCATCTGGGCGTAGTGAGCTGGCTTGGATTCAATCAGCCCCTTCTTCTTCAGGTCTTGAAAGCTCTTGTCGTTATGCGTCTTGAACTCCAAGAGGTGTGGCGTCTCGGGAGCACCGGGTATCCCCTTAGCAACTCCGTCAACGCTTCCACCAATATAGCCATCGGCAAACGAGACCCGGTATTGATCACCGTGGGGGGTGTGGTCCCAGACCTCGCAGCCGATGGACCGAAGGAGAGAGACGAAAACATCTTCTTCTCTCTGCCCTCGGTCGAAGAGACGAAGCATTCGACCCGACCATTGAACCTGCGCTGCCCACCGAAACGAGTACCAGATCTCGCGGGTGCACTCCCGTCCGATAATAGAACAGCCCAAGTGTGCGCGTCGGCTATCCTTCTGGTTGCTCGCTCTGTCATCATCGATGAGTCGCGCAACTTCGCCGTCCGGGTCGAATGCAAACTGGGTCATTTTTCAATAGCCCAGGGGGTAGCCATCTCTTCGCCAACAGGAGCAGCATCTGGACACTGTTCCATCTTTCCAAACCTGTTGCTCTCGTCCCAGTCGCCATTGGCGGGTTCGAGCTTTACGGTCAGCATGAACGGCTTGCCGTGAAGCTCATTGGTGTCCCGAAACTTGGGCACGCCCACTGCCGTGCACAGACGCTTCAGTAGCTTCTGCCCCATACCCTGCGTCTTTGGGTTGGTATGCTTGATGTTGTAGCCGTCAGTGATGCGGCTACCTTCCCACTGACCATCGAGAACCTCGACCGTCACCGGCATGCGCAGACCCCAGTCTCGCTCCACGATGTCGGAGTCAACCACCGCCACCTTCACGACAGTCCCATCTGGAATCAGCCCGCTCTCGATGTCGTCTGTGTCAAAAGAAAAATACGCCATTTCACTCCACCCCTTTCAGGAGATTGTTGATACGAGTCAGGTCAGGCGGCACAAACTGCTTGAGCCGACCCCCCCTTGTTTTGGCAACGAACTTCTCGTCACCCTGTGTTTGAAAATGTCTACGGATTCTGCCTTCAGCATCCTTGTGGGCCTGAAGGGCGAATACGTGGTCTACTAGGTAGGGCAGTTGCTGCCGCATCCGCTGGCCCGGCATGTCTGGCGCGCAGACCAAGCCCCCTGTGAACTCATCTTTCACGCGCTCCTGCTTGGCCGTCATGTACACACACTTCTTCAGGTCACGAAAGGCGCGGACAATGGCCGTGGTCTTCACGTTCATCTCACCGTATGCCTTGCGTCCATCCTTGTTCGCCTTCAGTTCCACATTGAGGATCTGCTCGGCAATCTCAGAGATGGAGTCGAGGCAGACCCACGTGTACTCTTCGGCTTCCTTTGATGACGCCAGCCAGTTCAGGATATCCATCAACTGCCCGGGGTGTTCAATCTCCACCGCAGGGTAATCGAAGTCTGCGAGTGACCGCAGCCCTGCCTCCGCACTCAGAATGAGACACGGCTCTTTGATGGTCGAGATGGCGTACGTCTTGCCTGACCCCGAAGGCCCATAGACCACCATGCTCGTGTTGTCCTCTTGGCCGAGCTGGTTTGTGCTAATTAGTTTCATCTTCTGCCTCCCACAGTTGCTCTACGAGTGCTTCTTCAAACTTACCGATTCGCTCGGCAAGATCTTCAGCCTCTAGCGCAAGATCATTGGCCCGTTCTTGGAACACACCGAGCGCTAGAATAATCAGTTTCCGGTTCTTCTCTTTCTCGCTGAGGGGGAAGACCTTCCCCTTTTCAAAAATTTTTGAATCATCCAGACTCAGCACATCAAAAACTATTTGGCTAAACTCGCCTTCACGCTTTGTCATACGTAACGCTCCTCACTCCACAATCCGTACTGGACGATCAATTGCCCGGTTTGCTCATCAGCATTGCCGGCCATCAGTTTTGCGTACTCGGCTGGCGAGTCGAGGGCCAACCACTTGATGCCAGACCGGATGTTGTTGTACCCAAGCCCCTGGGGCTTGCCTGCGTCTGGCAGGTCCGGGTCGTTCTCTGTGATATCCCAGGACGTGCCCATCACACACGGTATCATTTTGACATCGCCCCAACTCTGCGCGATGTACCTCAGCCCGCTCTTCACTGCGGACATAACCACGTCGTCATCGATTTCAATCGTTACTTCAATCTTCATCACTCACCTCCACCACTGTAACCGCAGCCTTGGCAGGCTTGGTCTCGATGCAGGTCTCGCACATCAACTGATAGAGGTCTGGTTCTTCGACCGCCAACTTCTTGAACGCTCGCACATCGAGAGAGACCGTGGTCTTCACCGGGGCAGGCCTGCACCGGAACTTACTCTTGATTTCAGCGAACGCTTTCACATCTAACTTGCGTGTCAGCTTCCCGGTGGTTGTCACCTTAAAGAAGTTACCCTCATTCGTGGTGGCACCTTCCTCGCGAACTCCCATGAGTTCGATGAGCTGCTCTTCAATCTGCACACGCTTCTCGCGTGCAGTCTTTTCCAGATCTTTCGCCTTGGCTAGCTCAAAGCCAAGAAGGTCAACTGGTTGTGGTTTCTTTGTTGCGTCTGCCATGCCGGCCCCTTTCTTTGTTATTCCCATAATACCATTACTGAAGGACATGTCAACAACGTAAAGGTAAAAAAGAAACAAAAAAGAGATACTTGTTCGTTGCACGCCAGGGTGATAGACTCGGGATGTAACCAATTACAGGAGGTTTTTTTCATGCAGGTTGTAGGAATCAGACTTAGCCAGCAAGTGCTGGATTTGGCTGACAGTCTCATCGTCCACGTGGCGAAAGACATTAACCGTTACCCCGGGACGTCCCCTAGCCGAAGTGACGTTTTGAGGCAAGCAATGGTCATGGGGCTGAAGGCTATGGAAGAAGAAAAACAAGATAGTGAATAAAAATTACGCCAGCTCGGAGGGGAGTCGTGGCAACAATGCTAGATGCGGCAATATCAATGTGGGACAATGGGATGAAGGTCATTCCCTTACAGGGGAAAAAAGCGCTCATCCCGTGGGCTAAATATCAAAATGAAACGCCAACCCAGGAAGAGGTAGAAGCCTGGTGGGAGAGATGGCCAACAGCTAACGTTGGCATTATCACAGGTAAGGACGTGGTGGTTGTCGATGCCGACTCGCGTGATTCAATCAAGTGGGTAATTGACAATCTACCGCGCACCCCCTGGGCCGCACAGACCGGCAAGGGCATGCACTTCTATTACGGTGCGTCCGATTTTGAGATTCGAAATTCAGTTAACCTTGACGCTAAGGTGGATGTCAGAGGTATGGGCGGGTATGTTGTTGGCCCACCCTCCGTGCATTCGAGCGGTAAGCGATACCGATGGGTCATAGATAAGGCAGCAGGGGCGCAGTCATTTGATGACCTGCCAAGCCTGGGGAGGGATGACCTCGCCCTCATCAGCTCATACAATGGCGTCGAGCAGAAAGAAGAATATCTCTTTGACTCGACCACCATTCGAGAGCCTCACGATGGCTCACCCATCGAGGAAGGCGGGCGCAACAATGCGGCGGCATCTATGGTGGGTCAGTATATCCATGAAGGTCATGACCTAAAATCTATCAAGGGATTGCTCGGTCAGTGGAATGACACGAACCCCGAGCCACTTGAGAAAGAGGAACTAAACACCACCCTGGCCTCGGTTGTCACCACCCACCTGCGCAACAACCCAGAGGAAGACATTGCCATCGAGCACGAGGGGTTTGAACCCAAGGCCATCGAAGGTATCGATGTCAGGGGAGTACCCGAGCACCTGCTCGACGTCCCCGGTGCCCTGGGCGCCGTGTGTGAGTATATCAACCGCACGGCCATCTATCCCCAGCCGGTACTCGCCTTGGCTGCAGCCCTGCCCATCTTGGGCACGCTCTATGGCAGATACTATCGCAGTCAGACCAACCTGCGAACCAATGTCTATTGCTGCACCATCGGCTTCTCTGGCTCAGGCAAGGAGCACCCACTTCACTGTGCTGACCAGTTATTCACTGAGGCTGGGGCAGGGGAGAGATTAGGGACGGGCCGGATGTCATCGGCACAGGGACTGCTCAAGCACTGCCAGCGGGCACCGGCCACCTTGCTTGCTATCGATGAGTTTGGGCTGATGCTCAAGTCTCTGACTTCAAAGCATGCAAGCACCCACAAGGCCGATATCATGGCCACCCTACTGGAACTATTCAGCCGGGCCAAAGGGACGTTCAGGGGCATGCAGTACGCTGACACGGACGGGTCCAGGCCCCGCGTGGATATCTTCCAGCCATGCGTTAGCCTCTACGGTACAACCACCCCAAACCATTTCTATGAGTCACTCAAAAGCACTCAAGTCATGGATGGTTTTCTGAACCGGCTCATCATTTTTGATATCGGTAACTCGATGCCTGAGATGCAAGAGCCTCTCATGCTCGAACCACCCGAGCCACTGGTCAGGTACTTCAAGATGGTGCTCCAACACATCCGCTCTAAGCAAGGGGCCGCCATGGATATCGCCAACGGTACGATGGATATCCCCTTGCATACGGTGAAAATATCGCCTGACGCTAAAGAATATCTCTTTGACTATGAGAAAAATATCCGCGGACAGATGGTAGAATATCGCCCTTCAGGGACTGACGCTCTGTGGTCTCGCGCCTATGAGCATGCCGTGAAAATATCCATGATACGTGCCATCGGGCAGGATTTTAAGCGCCCTGAAATATCGCTGACAGATGTAGAATGGGGCTGCGAGCTGGTATCCCACCAAATCAAAATCTGTGTGTGTGATGTGGTTGAGCATGTGGCCGACAGTGAACACGAAAGGGCGCTGAAATCTGTTCTTCGGCATATCCCCTATGATGGGGTGAAACTGGCAAAACTTACTATGGCGACGCGGGCAATCCCCCGAGACCAGCGGCAAAAGATTATCAAAGACCTAATTGACAGTGGCCAAATATCCCAGAAACGACACAAGCCCAAAAGGGGCAGGCCCACCACATACTACGTAAGAACACGGGGTCCCGATGTTAACTGAAGAGAAAGAACAGATAAAACTGGCAACCTATCTCGACTCGAAAGGATATCTCTGGTGTCATGTGCCAAATGGTGGGCATAGGCGCAAGGTTGTTGCGGCATCCCTTAGGCGTCAAGGCGTCAAGCCTGGGGTTCCGGACGTGCTTATCTTTGCGCCTATCCTAGCAGCTATAGAGTTGAAACGAGCAGTGGGCGGGAGCGTTAGCGCTAACCAGCGCAAGTGGCTAAGCGCCCTAAGCGATGCAGGCTGGGAGACCTACATAGCTAGGGGCGCCGATAGTGCCATTGAGTGGTTAGTTGAGAAAATCGAGGATACCGCAAAGGGTGAGAATGAAGATAGTCAGGCCGAAGAATAGGCAGACTATTATCATTCTGGGTTAGCCCTCCCATGCTCCTTAAGCGCTTTCTTGAGCAGGCTTTTCACCTTCTTCGCGCCTAGCCCCATACGACGGTTAAACAATGCCAGGCACTCGGCTTGTGTCTTACCACGCGCGCTAGCTAACCCCGTTTGATACTCGCTCAAAGTCCAGTCACCACGCTTGCCGTGTAGGTAGTGGGTAAAGCCATACATCTTGACGCAATGTGAAGCTTCAACAGTTTTGAATTCTGCCCCAAAAGTCTCAATATTCATTTTGAGCTTGAATGTCTTTTTGACTTTCAAGCGCTTTAGCTTGGCCATGGTTGGCTGATTAGGTCTCTTGGTCCCATCGGTATTGTACAGCCTCGCATCGGTTACCACGGCGCTAGCTTTAAGCCTGTGAGCCAATTTATCATGGCATGGCCCACACGATAGAACGGCGCCGGCTTCACCTTCAATCAATACGGCTTTTCTAGAGTCTAGGATTGTCCCGCACCTGCAGAATATTTTGGAGCACACCCCACTATGAAGTGCGTTTAGGTTTGCTGCTAAATCTTTGTCTATGGTGCCCAGCATGGCACCGGCAATTGCTTTCTGATACATGGTCTTTACCCTTCCAATTCGTTAATGCAATAGATGATACCTTTAGGCTCCAGCTGCGTTTTGATAGCCCGCTTGACATTTTTCATGGTCCCTACAGTCTGCCAACTAACGCAAACCCCGTCTTGGTAAATTGCTGCTACCCATCGTCGGCGGTAACCTCTAAAAAATTCTACGGCCCTTGTTGGTTTCCTGTTCATGGTCTTTACCCTTTCAAAATTCTAAGAGTGATTTTCTTCTGACTCGAACCATGGGCAGGAAAGCCAATCGCATAACCGCGCCCCTTGCGAGTACATAGCGGTTTCCCCGCACCACACGAGATGCATTGGATTGACCCATACGTAGCAGGGCAAGTCACAACCCTATTTCCCCCAGGGGTTTTCGTAACACCCTTGCCAGTGTCAGCAGGCAAGACCACCACACAATCTAGGCCATGGTCTAAGGCTTCGTCGACGTCGACCAATGATTCAACCGAGGTATTGATAGCAAACCCGGCTCCACTGTTTTGAATGGCCTCCCGATTCTTCCTTCTAATCGCCCAGTGTGAGCGACTACCCACACAAGCTTTGTGAGTGTAGACAATCGGCGTACGCTTATAGAATCGGTTGGTTGTGGCAAATGTTTTGAGCGTGTCCGCGCAAATGTGCTCGGATGTTTTCCCATTCCATAGGTCGCCCCCTTCGTTGTGGCGATAGAGTTGGGTGAAATTGCGTATCTCTCTCATAAACTCGGAAACAGATAGCGTCTCGTATTGTCCGGAGTCTACGCGGCGACGATGTATGTTTCCATTCCCTTGCTGGTCATAGCAACCATTGCCAAGCAATGGGCATGACTTTGGGCAAGTGCCTGTCGTGGTCCGCGTAACTGTTACGGGTCCAGTTTTAACATTAGCCGATGGTTTTTTTGTGTAGTGGTGGCGTGTTTGTGCCGACCCCATACGACGTTCGAACATGGCATCTTCATATGCTCGCGCGGATTTGCTTCGGTCCTTCATAGCATCGCCCCCAATGCCGTATAAAAACCATCAAGCCATAGGCTGACTTCTTTCTTAGTGCGCAATCCCCCCGACAAGTGACGCCCTTGGGCGTTGTCTATGATTGTTGGGTGCCGTGGCTTGCTATTAATCACAAGCTCGATGCCGTGATTTTTTTTAATTGCCTGAATGTACCAGTCTGGATTTTCCATGATTTACCCTTTCAGTGTGTGGCTCTAAGGTGCTCAATCCTTAAAGCTTGTTAGCTAATTCAATCCATTCCTTGGTTGTCCTAGGTGTTTCTATTTTTTCGGTGCGTATGTAGTGGACCCAGCCACAAGCTTGATTCTCAAAGGCTTGTGCCTTCTTCTTGGAAGTGAAAAGCCTGCCACATTCGCGCTCGTTTGATTCGGCACAAGCAAAAATCACCCTATAGATGTAACTCATGCCCCGCCCCCATCCGTGATTCTAAAATGCGACCAATGGGCCGTGAACAGTTCGGCACCTTCCCCCCGGTATAGGGTCAGAAGGCGATCCCCACTGCATTCATCATCCAAGTAGCCAGCAATAACAAAACTGTCTCCCGGCTCCGCGTATGTCTCATCTGGAAACATAACGTTAGGAGTCATGCATATAGCCCAATCACCCCTGATAAATTCCCATGCCGGTTCGCTCATGACCCATTCCTTTCCTCTAGGAAATTCTCGAACCGCTCGTACCATTCACTCTCAAAAGTAAGGTGATAGCTGGCGGTACTGTTGTAGTATCCAAGGGATAGGACCGACACGGACCCATCAAGGATTTGTGCAAATCCTTTGACGAACCACAGGGGGCGTCGCCATGGCTCAACCCTGCCAATGAATGAGGGAAGTTTCATAATTTACCCTTTCAAGTTATGCCTAAGGGGCTCAATCCCTAGGTGTGCGGCGATTATTTCGCCCAATATGGGGGATATGCTATCCCCCGACGCGTATAATTTCTTTGTAAGTCTAGGATGAACGTAGCCGGCCCCTTGTCTTCAGGGGCTACACCCCACCAAGTGCGCCATGCTTCCAATTTATTCTCGTCGGTGTTAGTCCACCAATTGAGAGTTTTAAGGCAACCTGCATTGGTGTTAGTCAATCCCTTAATTTCCTGCGATACATCCATGCCCATCGATTGCAGATATTCAGCCATGCACACAAAATCGATATGAGTCTGCAAATGATCCACTATCTCATGCCCCTCTGGATATTTGCCAAGGGGCAGAAAATCACGAACGGACTCCGCTAGGATTTCGTGTAACTCCCCAAGCAATCCGGGATGATTTGAGGCTAAGAGTTTCAACTCTTTCTCGGCTTGTTTGACGGTTGAGCATAACTCTTCGTTCTTTGCTTCGTCCGGTTCGCCATCTTCACCAAGTATGCCGGCAAACCCTAGGACCCGTTGCCCGCCCATTACATCAATGGCCATTTGCCAGGCTAGGTCAATCGGTTCATACCAAGCCCCGGGCGAGTAAATCGTACGGATTGCAAACCCGAGCGAGTCCTGAATAACTATGCCTCTATCCTTTTTCATTTCTGCCCCCCGTTCTTTTTCATGCATCGTTTGCAGTAACCCCTAGGCGCGTTTCTGTGGTGGTCAATAGTCGAATCAATGCCAGGCAATTCTCGCCCACACAAAGTTACCAATGGGGGATGCGAGCGAGTGCAATACTCATCCGGAAACACCCCACCAAATTTGGCCATATCTACCAGATGCGCTTTGCTAGCGTAGATGTGCGGGCTAGAGTGTAGGGTCTCAAATTCGCCGCTACCATTTAGTGGAGTCCACGCCACCCATTGCGGGTCAGTTTCTAGCGCCTTCTCCCCTATCTTCAGAATTTCCTGAATGTGTGGCGGAAATGGTTTGATTGAGACCTGCTTAGGCTGGTCTTTCTTGGCCTTAGGTGGCTTATTCTTCGTCATCTTCGCCCCTTTCGTCTTCAATTGCTCGGGTAAGTTCTAGGTCGTCAATGGCATCAACCCCGCCAAAATAATCGAGTTCAATCTCTTCGTCTTCATAGTCAAACATGTGTAACCCCTTTCATTATACTTAGACGGAAACCGCTCTAGGAATCTGACACAAGCGCTAAGCCTTCGAGAAAATAGACAATCTTCGAATCACTAGTCTCGTGTAGGAGCCGTGTAAGCTTCTCCCATTGGCCATCATTCATTCCCTGCAGTTGGGTGTCGAAATCTTCAAACTTCTCAGCCCGCCCGGTCTCAGGGTCCGAGTATTCCTCGGGGTCCCGATAGCCGTAATATGTGGAATAGTTTCCACCTCGATATGTCTTACTCATAACTCGCCCCCATCAAAATCCTCTAGAAAGCCCCAGGCTTGTTGGAGAGTCCCGCGAAATACTCGACGATAGACGGTGATAATCTCCGAGGCTGCGCCCATTCCCCTCATTGCATCTCTCAAGATGTAGTCCACGTCATGCCCTGACCTCTCTAAATTCTCCACGATTAAATCAAGACGACTTTTCCGCTCATGGACAACGCTAAGGTCGAAACGATAAGGGTTCTTTTTTCGGTTCGAAACTACCAGTTCGCGTTTTTCTAGTTCCTCTTTGAAGTTCAACTCACTCATGACTCAACCCCTTTCATGATTTCAGTTAGTTCTTTCCAAATTTCGTCCGCCAGCGAGCCATAGCCCTCGATATCCACCAGGCTGCTCTCGTCCCCGTCTTCGACGTCTTTTGCCGTGATGGTTCTGAAATCGTCGCCTACCATTACGTCAAAAACATCCTCTTGGTGGGTTGCGGGATAGAGGGCGCAAATACGCGAACCCTTGCGATGTAGTGTGATGTGGTAGGTCATGACTTCCCCCAATCCCACTTGTGACCACCAATCCGGATATCATCAATGTGCGCTATCTGGTGAATCTCAGACCATGTCGAGAAGCACGACTCGCAACGATAGCTGATATCGTTGAAATCGTCCCCGCCATCTCTGTTTGTGACGTGGGTATTGTCTGATTCACAGACGGGGCAAGCCCCTAGGCGGGGCTTTGGGTTTTCTGTGTCGTAGGTGTATTGAGGTCGTGGCTTCATGCCCCCACCTCTTTCTTGAGTTTTGCCAAAGTATGGCGAATGTCCTTAATAGTCTGCACTACCTGTTCCTCCATTTCAGCGAGGCAAAGATAGTGCCCTTCCCGAATGCGGTCTCCCTCGCAATCGAGATGCCACTCTAACTCTTTGATGATTTCTTCCATATCGTTACCCTTTCAAGGTGTGTTCAAAAATATCATGCGGACCCGGGCTTTTTTGCCAGGCCGGGGCTAGGCTAGTCCGTGGCCCTGTCGTGTCTTTCAAATTCATTCCGAGGTCATGCTGTGCTCAATGATTTGAGTGAGGATAGGCACCAACGTGCACTCCGCCCACATGAGGTAGCAGGCATAATCCTCGCGGTTGCCTAGGCAGAACTCGATAGAGTGGAGTAGGTCGTCAGAGGATTCGCACTCGTCGATGCTTTGCTTCTCGATGATGTCCAATGCTAGCGTCTCACGTTCTTCAGGGTCGAGTGAGTTGAGGTAATTAGAGATTGTTTTCGCACTCTCGGTTTCAGCCTTTGCCTGACTTTGAATACGCTCCATAAAAGCAAACGTCAGGTTCTCAAGTTGTCCACCGGAGGCGTCTTCACTGAAATCTAAACCGGAGCATTTCAAAACGTACCATTCGGCCGTAGGGTAGGCTGTGTCCCCGCCTGCCACGATGTGCCGGCGCCCTGCCGGGTCAAGCTCGCGCTCTGCTTTGTCTAGTGCCTTGGTTACGAATCCCATGTCGTTACCCTTTCGTGTAGTTTCACCCAAAAAGCCCCGAGATAATCGAGGCTGAGATGGGCAGGTGTGGGGTTGGGGCTAGCGCCCTAGGTCGAATGATTCGAACCACATCGAGCACCAAATGGCAGCGTCGTCGTGGAACTCGACCGCGATATTCTCGGGGTCGAACGAGGGGAAATGCTCGCTGACTAGGGCGCTCGCCTCGATACGAGCGGTGTTGAACGTGATGACCAATTCTTCGAGGTCATCATCCATGCGGATTTGAGCAACTTGCTGTGTGCCGAGAAATAAATACCCTTGAAAACACTGAGCTATGGTGTCCTCAAGGGTGTCGTAGTGAATGGTCCCGTCAGTCCATCCTGCCGAGGTGTGTGTGAGGGCGTAGCCTTGAGTTAGAACGATTTGTAATCTAGGCATGTGGTTGCTCCTTCGTTGTTGATAGAGACATTATGGCAGCTGTTGCCTTGGAGCGCAACAAGAGAGTAACGCCTATATAGAGGTTAGACGGATTTACTTGCGGGAATCTGACACGGAAGTACTAGGGGCGTACTTGGCTGAAATGTATGAGGAAGTAGGATATAGTCGACATAAAAACATACTAACAGTGGATGTAGGAGAGTGGGAGGGAGGGTGTGGTGTTGTGAGACAACAAGAGAGCAACAGGAGAGGGTACAGGAGAACAACATACTATATAGATATAAAAATACTTTTTATATATAGTATACTACAATATAGGCTAACCTACCGGAATCATTGAGCTTTTCGGCCAAAACAATACTCTCTTTTGCATGACATACGCGAAAAGCCGAGTCATAACGCGGGGTTAGCCGATGTATGACCTAGCGTGCCATGGACCTCCTGAACAGCTGTTCATTTGACCGAACGGTTATGAACTCGTGGGTAGTTAACCGGTCGGTTATGAACTGCTGAGTGGATAACCGATCGGTTAAACCGACCGGTTGGTTGAGCTAATCAACTCGCGAGTATACTACTCATGGGTAGGTTATCGATATCCCACCCCGGACCCGGCCCCCCCCTCTAAGGTTAATATCCACCAAAACTAATTTTCCCCTCACCCTTTTCCCTCTGGGGAATAAAAGAACCTACCCATCCTGGTTTTTTCGCCTAGGTTCTTTTGCCGAGGTTCTTTCCCTT
>Ga0209349_1000662_pt1 | contig 17236 bp, 11 predicted proteins | sample ETNvirnome_2_130_FD_184067 | JGI IMG/M metagenome (GOLD analysis project Ga0209349, IMG submission 184067) | Marine viral communities from the Pacific Ocean - ETNP_2_130 (SPAdes) (version 2) | ecosystem: Environmental > Aquatic > Marine > Oceanic | place: Pacific Ocean | collected 2013-06-22
ACCAACTCCAATTACCAAACTAGAAGCCTCATTCTGAATGGAACTAGCCCCAGAGTCGTATAATACTGAGGATGTTACCCCTCCGAATCCCGACTGAGTGAAAGAAGAGGCAACCATTGTGGTAGCGGAACCGTTTTGTGTAAAGTTACCATTATACAGTAAGGGTCCGTAAATGTGGGAGAATACAGTTTTCCCTCCATGATCATAACTTCCGCTTACTAAGTGGGGTGCTGTGCCGTGTCTACCGAACTCTCTAGCATAGCGATTGTAAACCTCTTGTACCCCAGACCCAAAGGTGTAGTCAGAGTACTGATCCCAACTACTTACTCCATTAAAAGCACTATTAGCTAGGGATTGAATTGGGTCTAACCAAGTAGTAGAAGCTTGCCAGTCCCCAGATACATCTTTGTAATGCTCATAGGCAGCCCTCAAAGCATCCTTTTCTTGGGTTGAATGCATTATTCTTATTATCTCAGGACATTCCTCTCTTCTGACATACAGTAGGCAATTACCCTCTTGTAACTCATCATTAACATTTTTTATACCTCTCCAATGAAAAGTATTAGACGAGTCTACACCAAAAAACTGCCTCTCAGAGGCACTAGTTTCACAATAGGACCAGACAGGGTGTAAAGCACTTACCCCTGATGGGAATGGGTCTTGAAACTCACACGCAGAATAGTTATAACCCAAAAGCAAAGCTCCCCCTCCAGAAGCTCCTGTATTCAAATCTAGGGTAGAAGGCTCATAACTATTGGGCATATCGAAACCAGTTCTAGAATAATACCCATTTCTAGGCAGAGACATATGGAAAGTTCTTCTTCGTAAATTATTTCTAGGAGCAGAGTTCACTTTAGGAACATCTCCTACCCATGCTGGCTGACCATTTCCATCCATTATTTCATCTCCAACAGAGTTCACATAAGGACGAGAAATATTAGTAGAAGATAATCCATGACCCAACCCTTGTTGCTCTCCCCAGTAGGTCATGTTTACTCCTGAAAGAGCCCACGCATTTACTACCGTACTGGATGTAAACACATCAAGGGGAGTATGCATTGGAAGAGGACATGCAAATAGGGTAGTCTGAAGGTATTCAAAAGCGTCTAAAAATAGTTTGACCCTTGGAATAGCGTGAGCGGGTATAGTTTTATTTAAAGCTTTTAGGGCTAGTACAATCCCTAGAGCAGTATCAGGAATCGCAGACTTTTTAGATTGAGAATAATTATCAGCACTTAGATGAAGATCAAAATGAGATGATTTTCCACTCCACAGAGGTAAAAAACTAGCTCTCTTATTTGATATATCACCCAGTATTTCTGTAAAATTAGGAGGAAGTTCAAAGCCAGAAGTAAAGAGGACGAATCGGTTTCCTAAACTAATATCATCTAAACTAGAGAGAGATTTAGAAGCGATGTAGCTAATCGTAGAGGCTACTAAATCACTATCTACTTCAAAAATCGCTAATTCCGTCTGAAGCGTAGTTAGTAATGGCTGGCTTATTTGTACTTTCTCGTAATACCTAACTTCCTCGAAAGGCGGGATGGGATATGCCCTACCTCTATAATTGAATGTAAAGGCGGGGTCTGAACCAGGAGTAGGAAATATCCCGTTTCCGAAGAGAAAGTCGGCAGAATGGTCTTGCCACAAGACCCTTAATATTTTATCCACACATCGTCTTATATTAGAGTCAGCGTCAATAGCAGAACGGTCAGCTTGATTAGTATCTCCTGGAACAACCACCCCATATTGCAAAGCTAGGGCTTCTGTCCAGAGATCAAAAGGATTATCCTTATAGCCTACTTGGTTAAAATAAGAAGTTCCAGTACTAAGGAGATAATAGATTAGAAAAGGAAGATATGATTCATGTAAATCATACATTACTCCTGACAAGTTGAAAGTATTACTTTCTCCAAATAATGTTTTTAAAAGAAGCTGGGTAGCCCACTCTGTTCCTTTAGCTTTATAAATCCTAACTGCGTTTCTTATTTGGGATCTCCACCTTCCAGGGTCTGCTCCCAATAATTCCCAACCGATTAGATCAGCTAAATGAGGTAGGTACTCTTCGGGACAATTATCTATATCATATAGAGATTCTAATTTATCAATAGGAGAGTTAACATCTTGATATGAATACCCAAGAACCCGTAATAATTTGTTGAATGGTCCTGCTGGAACCTCTTGAGGAGTAAAAGTATTATATACTAAATAATCTTCAAATGCTTCCTTTACTTTAAAGTCTGTAGCATCTGCGTATAGAGGAGAATAGAGAATTTCTACAAGGGTTTTTAGTCTATCTAAGTTCTGGGTTCCACTAGTATAAGTACTAGAGGATACTCCTGATACAAAATCAGTAGGAACTACTTCTGCTCTCTGAAAAGCAGGTAAATCTAGATAATTTTTCCATAGGTGTTCTTCAAAGCCTTTGATCCCTTCAGTAATATACAGACTAGTACCTGTGAATAAATCCGTTAAGCTATCTGAGACAAAGGAAGATGGATCATACGAACCCCCTGTGGGGGCACTTGTGTTTAAAAAGTAAAACCACCCTAGAGAGTTAATTAAATACTCATGGAGTCCAGAAGCTCCCGCAACCCCATAAGCAGTATATAAATTCGCACTAACTCCTGCTGGAGTGGTGATGCTTGACGCTGGCGCATTAAGCCTTATAGCAGGAAGTAAATGAGTGTCTAAATATGTTTTCCACTCTGCGCTTGTATTAAATTCTTCAAGTTGAAATTCTAAGGGATCTAGAATATCTCTTTCAAAATAGAAAGGTGTAACCCTGGTGTTTTCGTTCTGTTTTATAAAGAAGGGTGCGATCCCAGAAAGGGTATTTATGGCAGAGAAGTTAGGGGTGGCTGAGATGGGGAGAATTGTGGAGAGGTTATTAGCCGCTTGAAGATGAGTCTTCAATAGAAGATCCAACGGATCATGCTCCACTCCACTAAGATCAAAGTCTTTCATGGAATAAACCGTAGGTATAATCTTTTCTAAGGCATCTCCATAATTTCTCTTGAAGTATGTCTTAGTAGTAGGATCAAAAGCTTTGAAGTTAATCCCCATTAGACTCCTTTAACATTTATCGTAACATTGTTTAGCTGAATAACTTCGTTAAACTCTACAAAAACATCCGAAAGCAGGTTGTCCACATCCGAAAGCAGGTTGTCCACTTCGGCATATCTTACTCTAGCAACATCTGTAAATACTGTTCTTGTAAAATCTGTTAGAATAAAGGGATCTCCAAAATCAATATTATCGCTATTGAAGTAACGCAGGATAGAACCTCTAGTAGAAGCTTTTATTTCTTCCTCTCTTGGAAGAAGATCTCTATCTACTGAAATCGTAGTAACTAAATCTAATGTTCTTACAATACCATCTACAATTACAATCTCATCAGTAAGCATTTTTTTCTCGTTAAGGAAGTCTAGCATCTCCATTTTGAACGAGGTGCTGGCTTGCTGAAGTTGAACATCACTTGCTCTCTCTAAGACATACACATCAATAATATTGGCTGAACTGTAAGCCTTTCTTACAACAGCCGTAACCTTTCCTACAGTTCCATAGCTAGAGATGAATTTAGAGGCTCTCGCCACATAATCTTCTAGAGTTACAAGCCTATCCTGAGACTTGAACCAGAGGGGTGCGTACTTCTTAGCATGACCTGAGACTTGAACCAGAGGGGTGCGTACTTCTTAGCATGAGCTACACTTTCTGCGTCCGCACCTCCTGTAGCTAAAGAAGTATTCTCCACCGTAGCTGCCATAGTGTTATTATCATCTCCTTGAATTGCCACAGTAGTCTCCGCATTAATAAAACTCTCTTGAATATTTCCTCTTGTACCCCCTCCAATCCTATAAGTAACTTCATAATCGGAGCCTATGGGTGGTGAGATCCCTGCCATATTATCCCCAAAGACAATAGTTCCTCCAAATGCATCATTAAGGTTAACTTGAAAAATTTTATCACTAGCTCCCGAAGCGAAGTAAATACTTTCAACTCGGGTATAGGCTCCCGAAGCATCAGATACACCAGGAGCGTCCACATAAACAGAAACACTCCCCTCAATGATGGGACTCTGAGTTAGATTAATAGCTTTAATACTATCGTATGTATTAAAAGTTCCTCTATCCACCACTAAAGCCCCTTCTAATAGGGCTACATTAGTCCAAACTTTCCCAGCCTCCAAGTTGGACTCCTCTAAATTGAGAAGGAACGAACTGTCAGCGGTAGCCTCTGCAATTCTACCTGCAACCACCTTATACATCGTGTAGGTAATTAACCCCCCATCTTCGGGAGAAGTTATAGTTATTACTCTTTTTGATGGTGCGAGGGATATATTAGTCTGGTCCTCTCCTACGAGAGGATTTTCTGTAGTTACTGTAGCGTTTGCGGCAGCAGCTAATGGGCCTCTCATTCTCACTCCTACTAATTCAAGAAGCTTCTTTACATTTCTTCTGTTTCGTGCTGTAGACAAAAAACTTTCATTAGCTAACATATCAGCTTTCAGAGATAGTACTGCACCCATATAAGCTATAACTTCAACAAGCATTACACCTAGGTCAGACTCGGAGAAATTTTGATAATCTAATGGATAAACAGCTTTCATATATTCAATAATAGAATTTCTTATAGTTAAGAATTCAGTTGCCGAATAATCAATTAATGTATCCTTCCTGGCATCAGGAATAATGACATCTTTCATAAAATCTGACTTTACTTCGCCTGTGAAATTTGCTAAACTCATGCTATCCTTACTCCTACTTCAAAAATTGTATTATTTAACTGTGTAGCAACCACGGATAGATTTATTACTAATCCCATGCCACCTTCTATATTAACATAATCTGATTCTAAGATTTGTAATTTCTTTACTGCTACTTCAGGCATGAATAGTGCAATAGAAGTTAGAACCTCATGCCTAATATTTATAAATAACTCTTCGGTCAAGGGCTGAAACAAAAATTTCTTGAGACTCATCCCGTACTGGGGTATCATAACCCTCTCGCCTTTTTCCGTTTGAATAAGCTGTTCTAGATTATTTCTTAATAATGTTAAACCGCTTTCTCGATTATAATCCCCACCCCCCTTAACTTTCCCTGTAGGGAAAGAGAAGCCATATGTTTTTTTACTCCTTGCTGTTACATCTAGCTTTCGCTGACGATCAGGAATAACTCCATGAATATTAATAGTATTACTTAGTGCCATTATAAATCAATATTTTTAAAATATGGTGCTTGTGCGTTGTAGTTTTTTTGAACTTCTTCTAAGCTCAATGCTTTAGAATAAAATTTGGTACTTCCTAAATGTCCATATAATCCACTTACCTTACCATGATATCTACTCATGAAACCGTCTGCGGTTGGAAGTTCAGTAGGATGCCCCTCCCATACTAAGAATCCATCCGTATAACCCCCTCCTAAAATCCAGGGAGTTGTATTAGTATTTAGCTTTGGGCCATTAGTAAAGTCTAAAGTGCTGTTTGTAGAGGTAAGATTATATTCAAAAGATCGCTTCTCAATAGTACCATCTATGTCCTCTCCATAGTACCAAGTAGGAAGGGCTAGAAAACTATGAGATTTTTGGAGCCCAAAGGCTGTATCAATACCAGAAGAGGCCATTTTAACTCCATCTAAATATACTGCCATTTGGTTAGAAGAAGGCTCCACGGTGTATACTACATGCATAAACTGTCCTGAGACATCTCCAAAATTTCTACCATGTGACCCACTAACATCTAAATCCACTTTAAATTTGTACATATTATTTTGATCAGTACAAAAAGCCTCATTAGTAGCAACAAACCCAATTCCTGAAGTGTTGTATGAAATTGTAGGCGCAGCAAAGAAGCACATCTTCTCCGTAGGATTATCATTTGGTGTGTCGTTCGGAGTAAGGTCTGAAACTACTTGTCTATCTCTACTAAACCCCATTACAAATCCTTTAACATGCTCACTACCGAAAGTGTTAGGGGGTTCATCTGTGGTTATCTCCTCACTAACTCCTCCATTATTTTCACACCCTACAATCAACCTATTATAACTATAGGGTCCCCATGCTCCATTGGGATTATCATGGTCAAGGGAAGAAGTTTCAATTCCAGGAACATATACCCAAGACTCTATTGTTGCTCCATTTGAATTATAAAATAAGTTATTAAACTCATAGGACTCTGGGAGTCTTACTGCATTACCTAGTTCAGGGGTATCCCCTGCTGTATTATATTGTACTAAACCTGTTAACTTTGGCATCGACAGTCCTGAAACATAAGCATCAGCCGTAGATTTAGATAAAAACTTTGCGTTGTTATATATTATGGGATTCAGGGGGTCTAGAGTTTGCTGGATCCCAGAAGCTACGCAGTTTAAGACTCCCCACTTAGAAACATCGTCATAGGGGCTAACTGTAGGAGTTTCAGTAGTAGCTTCTAAAAAGTTGTAAACTGAAAATAACTTATCAACTGTGATTTCATCAGTAAGATTTAGTAAGGCAACCTCTCTATCTCCTGTTGTACTAGAATCAAAGATGATCCCAGCCTTTCCTATGGTGGGAACCATTAGATGATCTGAGCCAAACCCAGCTTCACTTCCCGAAGCCGCTACGAACAATGGGTGTAGAGGAAGAACTACTCCAGATACTTCAGCTTGTCTAAAGATTAGATTCTTTTGCATCTCTAAGGATACCCTAACATTGTAATCCTTTAGATAAGTAAAATCATTAATAGGAATATGCCCAACAAAAGGAACAGAGGCATCTGATCCGAAAGTACCAGGAGTAACTACAGCCAACTCTATCTGTTTCTTCCGCTTGTCTACCCTTGAATCATGTTTAGCTGTATTGGACATCAGGGCTTGACGCATGTTATAAACTACCGAAGTTCCAGAACCAGCATCAATTGCCTTATTTATCTCGGTGGTGAGGTCATTAAGATGCTTGCTTCTTTCTCCTTGTAATTGTTGTAATAAGTGGTCTCCATCATAGTACTTATTTAACAAGGGATCATCAGAGATTAAATTAGGATCAAACAGAGTATTCATGAATATATCAAGTTCATCAATCCCAATTGGAGTACCCTTACCCCCCAAGTTGGGAGCATACTTATTGAGGTATTGTTCTCCCGCAGGGGGAAGAGAAATAGTGGGTACAGAAGGAACTCCTCCTGATTGAGAATCATAATATAATCCGTCAATAGTTAATAAGAACTGTCCTTGTTTCGCTCTAGGAGGACCATATTCTAATCTGAAAATCTTCACACCTTGATCAACAAGTTCTCCATCCATATCTACCTGAACCTCTCCCGCTAGTAATCTAGCCCAATCACCTTGAGTAGTTCTTCTTATATTAGTTCCTGCTAAGATAGCCTCTGGAATACCATCTCCTCCCCCAAGGGGCTCGATCCTCAATACAGGTTCCGCTACTGGATTATTCACTCTAGATTTGAAGATATCCCCAATAACTTTTAACTGAGCGTCACATTTAGCCGCAAAATTCATTGATTCCTGCATTTCTCCCTTGATGATTGCGAATTGAGTGTCTGGATCGGGTCCCTGTGGTCCGAACGATCCTATGCCCCCAGGAGGCTCCACAATGCCTCCAGGAGACCAAGTGCCCCCGTTGTCCAAACAGGTCTCTTCATCGCTTCCTTCGGCTCCATAGCAAGTCCCAGGGGGCGCATCGGGGATCCAAGTTCCTCCGTTCGCTTGACACTCCAAGGCAGTCGATCCTGTCCCTCCAAGGCAGTCGATCCTGTCCCTCCATCGCAAACCCCTGGAAGACCTAGCCCAAAATTAGAGGCCAAAGCTCCGCTTCCCTTATTAGCTGCTAAAATCTTACCAAACTTATCTAAACACGCTTGAAGATTTTGTATCTGACCATCAAGCGTTATTATATTATTATATAAGGTTGCCCCATAAGTGGCTGCGTAACCCAAAGCTCCTAGAAAACCTCCCAATGCAGCTAAAGCATCTCCTTCACCTCCATCTGATCCCCATTTAGAAGAGTCTCCTACAAACTTCCAACGCCCTGTTTCTGTATCAAATTCAATTATCCCACTATCTAAAAATAATTTTTTAGTAATGAGTGCCGTAGCGTTGTTTGCAGCGTCTCTTGCATCTTTTAGAGTACCTCCCATCTGCCCTAACATTTCAGAAGGAAGTAAACTCAAAAGGTCTTCGGTCATATTTAAAATACATTGAGGAGCCCCAAACCCCATACCTATTGCATCTAATAGGCTGGGGTCTGAGCTACTGCCCAGGACCTTTGCTGCTTTTTCTAGATCAAAAACTCCCATTTTAGTTTAAGTTGATTACTCCGTTAGGTGTAGAAATGTTGATATTTCCATTATTAGAGGTCATATTGATATCTCCCTCTGCCTCTATATCTATCCCCTGAGTCTCAGATGTGATCTTTATCTGTTTATTAATCTGAACTACATGAGTTCCTCTGGAATCAATACGGATTACAGAGTCTTTTCCATTAGTAGTAATGAACATAGAAGGTACATCTTCCATAGGTGTACCCTTCCCCTCATTACAAGTTAAGGTCATATCATTATTTTGTGCTAAGAGGTTTACCGTTCCCCAACTCTTCACCTTATCTGGATTAGGGGCATTTTTTCCCGTAGAGGTATTTACTATATTCAAATTCCAACCATCCACCACTCTAACATCAAACTCACTCTGATGAGTGGTATAAGATTGTGGACCCATGCTCCAGCACTCCACCTCCCTTGCTGCTTGATGGGGAGAAACTCCGTCTGTAGAGATCTTAAAGTGATCTCCATGCTCATTTTGAATCACGATACAAGACTTATCTGGGGAATCGTCACAAACTATTTTCTTATCTAAATGGCTCTTCATCTCAATTCTACAGTTGAAAAAAGAGGGGTCATAAAGATCTGACATAACGAAAGCATGTCCTTTTGGTGATTTCCACACATACTTCATAGGTCTTGCTCTAGCTTTATAAATGTCTTCGTCTGGTAGAATTCCTCCCGATTGGTATGGACCATCTATATCCGATCCTGGAACTTGGTATGGAACATCAGGGTTTGGAATGGAACCTAAGTAAACATATTTCTTCTTAGTTGTAGTAGATGGGTTTCCATCAGGGATATGCGCTACCATAACAACAGTATCCTTCTCTGGAACTGCCCAGAACCCGCTTCCCCCCTTACCGTGGTAGGGAGTACTGTATGTTACAGGAACAGCCTCTCCTAAATGAGGTAGAACTACTTCAATACCTCCCCCTTGATATAAATCAACCTCACTTTTAACCTTTCCAATATAAATCATTGGAAATCTACTTAAAAGGGACGGAGCATCTTTACCACCAATTAGGCCATACTTCCTTAATACTGCTTCTACAGCTTTTCTTATTCCTGCCATAAATTAATTCTCCGAACCCATCTCTCCTTGGGTAGCAAGTTTTTGATTTATAGCTTGGATATTTTCTAACAAATTAGTACTAATATCCCCACCCATTGACTCAGCCATAAGAACTTGATCTGCTGTATATACTTGCCCAGATATAATAGAAGCTTCAAGGGCTTCTTCTTTCTCTTTTTCGCTTAGGTCGGTCTTTAAAGCATTAATATTACCGTAATCTGGGGGAGTCGAATCTACTTGTTTAATTAGGGTGAATTCGGAGTAGGTTTCTTTGTTACTAATAAAATGCTTAAAGCCCATCACATTCCAAAATCCAGAATACATCTTTGTAGAGAAGGCATTTTCTTTTCCCCTACTATACTTATCATAATAAGGAGTATTGGCGGCCTGAGCTTCTCTCATAAGCATGATTACGGGTCTAGATAAACAATGAAGTCCCGATAATTTAAAGTAGGGAACTGTTTTAATACTACAATCTATTGCAGCCGTAGTAATGCTATCAAGCATACCTTTTACAAGTAAAAATGTGTTTTTAGGATTCTCCGCAGCAACAATATTTTTAGATCCTTTACTTGTATCTGCTCCTGGTAGGGAAACATTTTTTCCTGATGTAATACCACACATAAAGTTTATAGTATCTCTATAGTCCTCCATAGTAGTTATTTGGAACCCAAACTCCTCTTCTACATTAGCCTGTAAAGTCTCCAATACACCTCCCAGGGCTTCTAAATTTCCTTTAGTTGTATATTCTAAATACCTCTCCATCTCTTCTGCTGTCATACCACTTTTTTCTACAGCGTCTACAACTGCTGTACTCTTCGTATCTCTTTTTAGTACTTTCCCTGTTCCCGCTCCACTAGCCTTTCCTTTTTCTGAACGATTATCCACGAATAGTCCTGCAAACCAATAAGGATTAAGATTCGCTTTCATTGATAGTATATTTGAATTTTTATGTCCTGATCTGAATATAGGAATTCCTGCTGCTGCCATCTTCTTAAATTCCTCAGTAGCTTCTTCGGAACGGTCGGCGGGAAGAAATAGTCTATCATACGCTCCCTCAGATATTCCATATAATTTAGAAAATATAAATTGACAATATGGAAATACTCCTTTTTTTGGTGGCTCCTGGGCCTGCTGGTTGCCGCCGAGTGCCTCGAAGCGGGCGAGACTCATAGATGAAAATCTTTCTGAATCAGAGGGGTGGATCCATTGAAGGAAACTATTGACTGAACCTTCCGCACTAAATGTCCTTTCAAATTCAATAGCTCCATATACAAATTTATCAATTAGCTGCTTATCTCCAAATATAAGTGCTGGCTGAGTTGCGGTAGCTATAACTCCATGATCCGCTAATGCTTTTAGAATAGTTATATCTGTTTCCCATTCCATAGCAGGGCGCATACCTATGCTGGAGTTTGAACTAATATCCTTTAAAACTCTGTATATAGTTTCTTCTTGATTTTCATCATACCTGTTAGTGATGACTGCGTGGAATAGTTTCGCCCTCTTTTTTATGGCGACCTCGGTGAGAAAGGCCGAGTCGGGGTCGAGCCTCCTATAAACAGATGTGGTTTTTTCACCAAAAAAGTGAAGTAAGGAATCTGACCACTTAGTATTTTTTCCAGTCCAATAATCGCTATACGGATCAAATTCTTTATATGCAGACCACGCTAAACCCTCCATCATCTTTAAAGTTTCCTCCTCTGTGTCTACTGTAGTTGAATCTGCGTCCTGCTGCCCCTCCCTATTCGCCATTACTGTAAATTCAAAGCCCAAACACTCAAGAAGCCGCTTAAGTACCTGGAAACCGAAAACAGTTGTCATTGTAACATCTCCCTGCATTTGTGAAATGATTCCATCTGTTCCAGATACTGCGTTTTTTTCTTTATCAGTATTAATTTTAGGATTATTATATAAGCCCTCCCCCAAATCTTTCCATTGTTTCCCTTCCTTAGCTATTCGTGTCCCATTAGCAGTAAGAACATCTGTTAACATCATCTCTTGTAGAGAGGCTAATCCCTTGGTTAGATCTGGCATCAAAACAACTACATTCCCCATCGGGATATCATTTTGGGAAATAGCTCCACAAATATACTTAGTTATTAACGATTTAATAATTGTATGAATATCTCCAGGGATATGATGTGCTAAAAACTCAAAGGGACGAGCCCCTGCATGGTCTTTACCATAAGATAATTCAATACCTGAGTGTTCCTCCTCCCATTTAGCAGTATACCCATCTCCGTAATCCTCCCTATACAAATTTGCGACTCTCTTTACTTCCTCAGAACTCTTGTGTACAATATTACCTTGCCCAAAAGCATTAAAATCTGAAACCTTTAATTCCTGTATACAAGTTTGCTTTGTACCAAACCCTGCCCCTAATACTCCTTCTCTAGCCCCTTCTCCTAATTGTCCTGTGTTAGCCACTAAAGTTATAGCTAAAGACCGTACCCCCTTAGCATCGTACTCGTTACTAGCTCCCATAAGCGTAGTAGAAAAGGGACCAGCCCACGATTTGAAATCGTAGCCCATACCATAAGCAATATAGACTTTAGCAGTTCCTGCTCCGTTCATCATCTCATTCTGAGTAAGAATTGCTTGTTGAATTTCTGCCGTTGTCTCTGCTTGAATTTCTTTTATTACTTCCTGATCTACAGTATTTTCTTTATGATACTTTGTGGACGGTGCCTCTAAAGGTTGTTCTGTTGAAAGAGTAAGCTTCAATGGAGAACTCCATCTACACTTTACATCAACAGGAGGGTCCGCTTCCAACCCTGCTTTCCAGGCATCGTAATTATCAAGCAACTGGTACATACCATTTTCAAGTTCTGTTCCAGTAGGGCTTCCTGGTATATCTCCTTTTTTATAGAAAAGCCTACCAGTATAAGCAGTCTCTCCCCCATGTGAAGGAGCCCAAGCAACCCATTGTGTTTTTAGTTTTGCGCCTTCGGCCTCTTTAGCTGCCTTAATATTTTCATCATACTTATCTTTCCACCAGACCCCATACGAAGACTTTCGGATATCTAATTGAGTGAGTTTACTAGGATCTCTTTTTGTTCCAAATTTATGAAGTATAATTTCTTGCATGTTACTATGCTTCAAAAATTTATTCTCAAACTCCACCTCGGGGTCAATAAACTTAATGTTAAAGACTGATGCGCCACCTCCTGATTTACCTTGGGCACCATAAGAATGCTCCATTTGGAGTATATTATTAGGACTGCCGTATCCAAATAGAAAGAGATTCGGATTACCTTCTACAAAATGTGTAATATCCCCAAAATTATCCCCGTACTGATCGAAGAGGTCCGACATAGCCTCTTGCTCAAATCCTACGAGGACATTTGCAGTTACACTTCCTTGTTGATAGCTCATAGTTATAAGTTAGCGTTTGGGTAATAGTATTTGATTACCTATCGCTAAACCTTCAAAAGGGTCAGGAATACTATTAATAAGCATCAGTTTCCACCACACCTCAGTTTTTCCAAAAAAAAGATGAGATATCAGATCAGGTCTAGCATCGTACCCCGCAGGAACTCTACCTAAATCATACTCTGCTTTTTCTAAAGCTTTTAAATAATTATCAAAAGGTACACTTCCTACTGTTGAAGTAACTACTTTTCCCCTATGACGATAATTCACAACTCCTATATTATAGCGAGAAGTCTTTACTCCTCCCCCTCTACTGTTACTTGATCTAGGCATAATTAACCTCCTTGTCCAATAGGACCTATAACAGGAATAACATCTAAGGTTCCCCCGATCTCATTTGTACTAGCGGTAATAACAGACTCCCATCCCGCTAAATTTTCTCCCGCTACAGAGTAAGCCTGATCAGGTTTAAAAGTTCCATAATCTCCTGTTCTAATTTCTTTTAACTCCATATCAATCTTTACAACTCTAGGAATTAGAGTATCCTTATCATAGCCCGTGTTGGGATCATATGATAGAGCATAATTGAAAACTAAACAAGGAATTGCTCTATACATCATTCCAAAAGTTAGTCTTACTATAGGAGGACCAAAAATGGGGTTTTGAACATTGTTATAAACACTTGATCGGATAATGTCCATCCAGTAAACAAAGATATCTTTAATAGCATTTGCTCTATCTACATCTGTATCTTTTCTAAACCGAGTATATCCTTCCTCGGTAAGAGGAAATCCTAACTCACCTAACTGATCAGCATCAACTGGTGGTGCAGGTCGAAAAGCATTAGTATAGTCTGAAGATTTAGGTCCAATCTGCCCCTCTCCTCGCTCAGAAAAACCAGCAGTCGAAAAGAACTTAGCCTTATCCTGCTTTGGATCTCCAGTAGCAGGTCCAACTATTGATTTATTAGTATTCCACAAATTAGCTAGGTGGGGGAGAGTCAGCTTAAAACTAAGAGAGAATGTCCTTGCGTCTGACCCCAAGTACGCGAACAACTCACTTGCTCTACTTAGGGGTTTCATACTCGCATACCTAGCTGACTTACTCTCTCTAATCTCAGGGTCCTCATAAAAGGGGAGTCTAACCATAATTGGAGGACCATTTGGATCGGTGGTATTTGGATACTCAAATTGAAGAAAGGCTTTCTTTTCTAATAAGGAGTCTTTCTGTCCATAAATCGTCATCGACTCAGCAGCCGTTGCTGGAATTCTCTTTTTGCCTTCTGGAATAGTTATAGGAATTCCAAAATTTCCTATCATGGTAAACGCGGGGGTGGTTTTTTCAGATGAGCCTGTTCCAATTACTGTCTCTTCGCTAATTTTATATGACATAGTTTAACTCTCTGGTCCTTCTAGCTTCGGTGCGGTGTTGGTGTCGATGGAGTCCTGGACCTGCATACTAGCTGCTGCAAGTTTTACAGTCTCTGCTCCGTTTGCTGCAATCTCAGCCAGGACTTGAGCCTCTGATCTACCTGACATAGCTTGTCTCATAGACTTTCTAAGCTCATCGTTTGAGATCTGTAGATAATTATCATGTTTTTGAAGCCCTGCATTAAATGCCTCAATTTCTGATTTAATCTTATCCTTCTGTCTTTCATGAAGGTCCTCTGCAATTGCTGCGGCCTTTTCTCCTTCCTGCTTTTCTTTTCGCCATTTCCATAGAGAAAATCCAATTTGTACTGCGGTGGCTGCTAACATAACACCACCCACTACTTGCCCAAGCACGGGAACCACCTGAACGGCAGCAGCACGCGCCAGATTCTTACCTAAGAATCCTCCAAATGCTCTAGCTGCACTTCTGCCTCCGAGCTTTTTAAGCATTCCCCCTACCCCCTTACCGATAACAGGTCCTGTTGTCCTAGCGATACCACGAACTGCCGTGCCCATTCCTTTATTAATGATTCCCGTTTTTCCAAAAACACTTGCTGCGCCTTTGCTCATCATCTGGCCCGTTCTTCCCATCGCACTCATTCCCCTACTCATGATCGAACCACTCCTAGCAGCAGTCGTAGTAGACCTTCCTAACACCTTAGTAAGTTTACGCAGTCCAGGAATTTTTCTACCGATTTTGGTATTGCTGAATTTAGTGAGAGCATTCTGCATCATACGCCCACTACCCGTGCCACCACCATCACCAGCATCGCCCCCCATCTCCCAAGCGTTAATCACCATAACATGCATAGGGTTCGCAGCAGAGCCTAGTTTTTCTGCAAGCATTGAAGTGTCTCCACCCTTCTTCCCAAAACCGTACTGTGCTGCACCGAGAAACCCTTTCTTTTTAGAAAACATAGTAGCGGCTAAAGGTAGGAGCCCCATCGCAATACCCAAACCAGCTTGGGCTCCTCCACCCGTCTCAACACCCATACCTGTTCCGAGGGCTCCGACTCCTACGCCCATAGCCCCCATACCCATCATCGCTCTCAAGGGATCTCCCCCTGCTCCACCTGCCATCATCGCGCCCAAACCTCTCTTAATTAGGATGGAGGAGGCAACAATCATCATCCCCTTCAGTATTCCCTTGAAGATTGGGCTATACTTCTTAAAGATTTCAATTATTTCTGGTAATTTCTTAGCAATAGCTACTTTAATTGGGGTGAGGATTTCATTCTTCACGGTTTTCAATGTGTTTCCCCAGTCCTGCTGAATTTGTGCGCTCTTTTCTTCTAGAGCAATTTGTTCGGGAGTCATATTCTCATACGATTGCGCTAATTTCATAGCAGCTTGTGCGCCTGGACCAAACATACTCTCTAATGTATGGAGAGCAACATTCATTTGAGTCCCATTAGCTTGCATATTTCTTACGATATTGAGATACTTATTACCTTGCTTTAAGATGCCTTTCTCCATCTGCTCCGTCGTTGCTGTACCCTGCATCATAGCTGTTTGAAGATCTTGAACACCTCCCAGAACAGAGTGTTGTACAGCCTTACTTCCAGTAGCAAGCATACTGTTAGTAAATTCACCAATCAGTTTCTCATTTCCTGCTCCAAATTTAGCAGTAAGCTCCATTACACTCTTATTAGTATCTTCTCCAATACCAAGAGCAGCCATAGTATTCTCACTCTTAGCGAGATTCTCCATAGCCGCAACAAGTCTATCTGAAGAAATCCCATACTGCTGACTTAACTGGATCATCCTCTTAGAGGATCTGTCTACTGCCTCTTGATCCATGCCCAGGCTAGTTTCCATCCTACGCTGCGACTTAATAAGACCATCAATGTTACCCCCTAAAGCAGAAGTTCTTACTGCTGCCAAAGAGGTATGTTTTCCAAGCTTATTCATCCCCATCTCTGTCTGCTTGAAAGTAGCATCCATCGCAGCGACAAACCCTCCTGTAACATTAGACATTTCTCCTGGGAACTTACCTACAATATCATTAACATCCATCCCCATTCTCAGGGCACCTTGCTGATACTTGTCTGCTTGGGAAATGCCTTGGGTTATAGCCTGTCCCAGCATCGCCATAGGGTTGATAGCCTGTTTGAGGGCTCCCATTAGTTCAGACCCAACTGTTCCTAATTGAGCATGGAGATCATTGGTGGAGTCCCGCACATTTTCAAAAGTAGTCTGCACAGGTTTGATACCTCTAGCACTACTATTTAAAGCTTTTATTTGAGCTTGCGCTGCATCATTACCCTTAGCCATAGACCTCTGTAACGCTTTTGTAGCGTCAAGGAGTTGCTGGGTTGCATTCACCTGATCTTTTGTATTATCCTGGGGGGGCATTTTCCTGTTCTTCTCGTTCTAATATAACTTTTTGGGCTTGAGTTAGGTTTACATTCCAACAAAATTCCATTCTATCTAATCTATAAGTTCTATACACCCCTTTACCTAATACTGCATAAAGACCTCTCTTTACTTTGTTAGGGATGTTCTTCAACTTCTTCCTACTCTTATATAGTGTTTTTAGGATAACATCAATAACTGCCTTGGAGGAGTACTCTAATCTGAAACAAGCTACAATAACTCCGTTCGTAGTTCTGGTCCTCCTTATTCCTTGAGGCTCATACTTAGAAGACACCACCATGATTACCCTTTCATTCCCTCCTGTAAATCTCCCAAGAGTATTTCTCATTTGAGATGCTGGTGTGTATCTGAAGATTATGAGTTCTCCTGGCCTAAACCTGCTGGTCAGACGAGGGATTCTGGCAACAATACTTTCGATCTCTTGTTGCTCCGAAAATATTACATCTGTGGTATCAGGTGTGTAATCTTTTAAGAATTTTTGGATTGTTGGTGAAAATTGAGCCATGATCTTCTGTTATATTATATATATTCCCACATGCATAACACTCTCGATATAGACATTGTTGATTTTATTGATTTAATAAACCATACCTTGAGTAATGAGTTTGTAGAGATATGGAGGTATAAATATTCAGAAAAATTTATTAAGCATTTTCAGCTTAAACTACT
>Ga0209349_1000663_pt1 | contig 17231 bp, 30 predicted proteins | sample ETNvirnome_2_130_FD_184067 | JGI IMG/M metagenome (GOLD analysis project Ga0209349, IMG submission 184067) | Marine viral communities from the Pacific Ocean - ETNP_2_130 (SPAdes) (version 2) | ecosystem: Environmental > Aquatic > Marine > Oceanic | place: Pacific Ocean | collected 2013-06-22
TGTTCATTCGATTCAGGGAGGTGACAGACTGATGGCCTATTACATCGCCCCCAAGACGCCAGATCAACGTGCCACATCCATCGCCCGCGACACAGACACCTGGACGACGCCAGTGCAGCGCTGCGCCCACTGCCCGTACTGCACGCACCTGGTCCGCGTGCACCGGCGGGGCAACGCGCTGGCGGCCGCCGCCAAGGTGCGCGGCCTGTTGGCCGACCACCTGCGGACACGACACAACGACATGCTAAAGGAAAGGCCGAGACCATGATCAACGACAACGCCAACCACAACGCCCGCGAAGCGGACGTCGAACTCTACTGGACGAGCGCTGACGGCTCCGGTCGACTGCCGATGGGCACCTATCCGAGCGAAGAGGCCGCGACCGCCGCGATCCCCGAGGCGACCGCCGAGTTGCTGGCAGAATGCGCCACCGACCAGGAGCGCGACGATATCCGCGCCGGCAGATGGTCGGCGATCGGGCCGCCTCGGGAGGATTTTCTTATGCCGACAATCCGAGAACGACTGTGGAGGAGCGCTAGTGCATGCCACGTACACCGTCGCCGACCTTGCTGCTGAACTCGGCGTCTCGCGTCAGCGCGTCCACCAGGTGATCGCGGGCCTCAAGTTGACCCCGCAAAAACGCGGCGGTGTCCTGCTCTTGACCGGCGCCGAGCGGAGGCGCATTTTAACCCGGCCGCCAGGAAAACCCGGCCGGCCCGCGCACTCGCCGGCGTAATGCTGCGCACCGGACCTCACTTGACTCCGTATATACGACTATGCCATACTGCGCCCGATGGCGACGACGACGGCATGGCGGCGGACCCTTCCTCGGCTTTCCATTCAACACCCTAGACGTCTAGGCCGGCGCTGCTACTTGTGCTTCAGGCCCGCGCTGGGCAAGCTCCAGGCATTGTCCTGGGCGGGGTGGCGGTGTGAACCGTGGCGGGGGTTGTTCCAGTGCTCGGCGTGTCGCCCACGACGGTTGACTGGCAGGACTGGCAATCACGCTGGGCACCAGGTCAATCGCAAAGGAGCCTCACCATGAAAACCGGAAGAACACTCCAAGACCTCGCGGCCGAACTCGACCGACAGCAGTCTGAGCGCAAGGACTTCGTGGCCGAGCAAGGCGCCATGCGCGCGGTGGTCCCAGACTGGTGTCGCGGCGTTGCGCTGGACGGGCTGAACGGTGCCGTGATGCCGATCAGGCCATACGCCCACACGCAGTTCGCGACGCACCTGGGCATCCCGAGGCGCTACTACGACCGCATGGCCTCGGAGCAACCCGCGTTGCTCGCCGAGAACCTCAATACGTGGCTCCAGGCTGACCAGGACAAAAAGCGCATGGTCCGCACTATCGACGGTGAGGTTCGCGCGCTGTTGTCTCCACGGTATCGTCCGCTCGACAATTTCGAGTTGGCGACGGCAGTGCTCCCCACGTTGATGGAGGCTAACGTCGAGGTCTTGTCGGCCGAATTGACCGAGACGCGGCTCTACATCAAGGGCATCCTCCCCAGCCTCTCTGACGAGCTCCCGGAGGGGTTGTCGTGGGGCGCTGGTCACCACGCCGTGGGGCAGATGCAGGAGCGGACGGGTCGCATCGTCGCCGCCATTGTCATCAGCAATTCGGAGGTCGGCAACGGCACCCTGCGCGTGGAGCCGAGCGTCTTCACCACGTGGTGTACCAACCTGGCGGTGATGGCGCAGGCGGCGATGCGGAAGTACCACGTTGGGCGGGCCTTCTCGTCCGACGCCAACTTCGAGGTGCTCCGCGACGAGACCCGTAAGGCCACCGACGCCGCGTTTTGGATGCAGGTCCAGGACGTGACCAGGGCGGCGTTCCAGGAGGACATCTGGCAGGCGGCGGTCGCGTCTATCGGTGAGGCCGGCAAGGCGCCGATCACGTCCACGGCGCTGCCCAAGGTTGTCGAGGTGGCGGCGGCGCAGTTTAAGCTGACAGACGGGCAGGCGAACAGCGTCCTGACCTACCTGGCGGCTGGCGGAGACCTCACGCGCTGGGGGCTCTGTAGCGCCGTCACGCGGACCGCGAACGACCAGAAGGACTACGAGCAGGCATCGTCGCTGGAGCGGCTTGGCGGCGAGATTCTGGATCTGCCCTCGTCGCAGTGGCAGGCCATCGCCGAAGCGGTGTAGTCGGGTGTCGGGCGGTCGAGCCTGCGCGGGTTCGGCCGCCCGGCTGTTGGTCGTGTCGACCGAAGGGACGAGCGCAATGGACAAATCAAGGGAGAAGAACAGTGGAGGCACGACAACGATGGGTGGACGAACTCAACCAGGGGGAGCCGCCACGCGCCCCCGGCTCCGCAAGTCGGTCCTGATCACGCTCCCGCGTGACGTGCACCGCCGCGGGGTGGCGTTGGCGAAGCGGAGCGGGGTGGTATTTTCGCACCTTGTCGAGAAGCTGCTACGGAGGGAGAGTGATGGCCAAGACCAAGACCAAGGCTAAGGGGAAGAAGACGGCCCCGAAGAAGAAGACGGCGACCAAGGCGCTCGCGAAGCGTCCGGTGAAGCGTGCCGCGAAGAAGGCGGCGAAGAAGGCGGTCCGCAAGCCGAGAGCGTTGGCGCGCAGACCGGCAGGGACGAAGCTGGCCCCTGTGCCGGCGGCGCTCCCCGAGTCCATGGGACTTGCCGCACTCGGGCTCTCAGCGGCTGGGTTCTCGGAGCACGAGAAGGAACTCCTGGCCGCACCGTTCCAGGCCCACGAGTATGAGCTCCTCCCGACCGGCATCGCCTACGTGCCCCACGTGCACATCCGGCGTCGGCTCACTGCCATCTTCGGGGCTGGCGACTGGGGATTGATGGGCGAGGAGCCGCAGCAGAAGGGACGGACCATCATCCAGCGGTGGATCCTCATGGTGCGGCACAAGGCCATTGCCCTCGCCTTCGGGGAGGCCAGCTACGTCGAGAACAACAAACGGCACAGTTGGGGCAAGGCGCTGGAGGGGGCGAAGTCCAGCGGGCTCGTGCGGTGCTGCAAAGACCTCATGCCGATCGAGCCGTGGGACCGGACGTGGCAGTTCCAGTATCGGCTCCAGCAGGGCGTCTACGTGAACGTCCGTGGTCGGGACGGGACGGAGCAACAGTGGCGTCGCTGGGACAGTCCCCCGTTGTCCGGGGAGACGGGCATCCACGACTCCAGTCCAAACCAGGAACGCTACGTGCCGCCCACCAAGGCACGACGTGCGGCGGCGCGTGCCTCAATGCAGTCGGCTGAGGCAGCGGACGACGACGCGGCTGCGGCACACGCGGTCCGCCAGGAAACCACGGCGGCGGTGCCCTACGGGGACAGCCCGATCGGGTCTGACTCGAAGGCCCACCGGGCTCTGCGCGCGGCCATGAAGACGCACGGGACAACCGAGACGATGGTCAAGGACTACATCAAGGCGTTGTGGGGGTACACGTCCACGCGCCAGATTCTCAAGAGTCAGTTTGACGCGGTGCTCGCGTGGGTGAAGATGCCGACCGAGTATGCCGTGTCTGGAACTATAGGAAGTTCGGAGGTGGTCGATGGTGACTGAGCGTTCTTTGATTGAGGATACACAGTCGGTGCGAAGTGAGTTGGAGGCGGCGTACGGCAAGGTCTTGCTTGCCTCCAACAAATCCGGCCGACCGATTGAAGTGATTCTGGGCACGCTCATCGGAGCCATGCTGGCTGAGAAGTGCGAGACCGAGGCACAAATCGCCAAGGCCATCCAGCCGATCCTGGTCTCCCTCTCGGACGCCATGGATCAGGTCATGGCGAAGAAGAAGACCTGACGATGCTGCGTGGCCGCTTCGCCTTCGACCCCGAGTCACACGTCTACTCCCTCTACGGGAAGCGGTATCGCTACATCGTGCCGGGGACGACGGAGATTCTCCGGGCGGCCGGCTACTACGCGACGGCGTTCTACACCCGCGAGGGGCGAGAGCGGGGCTCAGCGATTCACCGGCTCTCGGCGGCGCTGGACCTCGGGTTGGTGGACGTCGACAAACTCATGAGGCTCAGCATCAGCGGGTATCTTCGGGCCTTCGTCCGCTTCAAGGAAGAGAACACACACCGGTTCGACGCCGAGTGGATTGAAGGGGCAGTGGTGAACAGGCGTCTCGGGTTTGCCACGCACGTGGACCGGGCGGGCGCCCTGGGCGGACCAATGGTGCTGAACTTGAAGACGGGGTCTCCCTCTCCCGCCGACCCGGTCCAGTCGGCGCTCGAGTTACTGGCCTTGGATGGACGGTGGTCCCCCCGGCGGCGCTACACGCTGTATCTCGGGGCCAACGGACGCTACAAGTTGGTGGAGCACGTGAACGCGGGCGACGAACGCTCAGCACTGGAGGCACTAGGCATATGGCGACGAAACGAGCACCAGGAAAGTCGGCACGGAAGGCTGGCGCTGCTGGATCCGGTCCCAGCGTAGACGCATCACTGACGCGGCCGGTCTCAACGGAACTGGCTGAGCGGGTGGATATCTTCTCGGCGTCGGTTGGTGACCTCCCCACGGTGGACGGTGGGGCCATCGTGCTCCAGTCTGCGGTGGACCACGACACGGCGGACGGGCTCTACCGGGAGGCCCGGGCGCTGGAGAAGGCCATCAAGGCTGACACGCGCTATGTCAAGGCCAAGGCCAAGGTTGCGGAGTTGCGCGCGGCGATGCGGCTGGTCATGGACCAGGTGGCGGTCCGGACCCCGCTGCTGAGAGACGCTGTGACGGCGTACAGGCGTGCTGAGGAGGAGAAGGCGCGCAAGAAGGCCCAGGCAGAGGCAGAGGCCGAGCAAGCCCGTCTGAGAGCCGCTCAGGAGGCTGAGGCGGCAGAATTGAGGGAGCAGGCCAAGAAGCGGCGGGGGCAGTTCCGGAAGGATCTGCTTGAGCAGGCCGAAAGTGCGGAAAAGACCCCACTCCCATCAGTCGACAGCGCGGTGGCTCGGGCGCTGGCGAAGCAGGAGGAGAAGCGGCGCGACGCGGGACACGTTCCCACCTCACGCACGTGGCGAGCGGAGGTGGACGAGGTCGGACTCGTGGCGGCGGCGGTCGTGGCGTCCGATGAGACGTTGTTCGATCTCGCCAAGTCCATGGTCAACAACAAGGGGATGGACAAGGTGACGGCCGAGGCCCTGGTTGGCCTCAAGCGGGAGAAGGGGGCCTTGGTGGCCTCGCCGTATCTCAATCAACAGGCGCGTGCGCGTGAAGCGAACATGTCCATCCCTGGCGTGCGTGCGGTGTCGGTGGAGACGGTGGTGATCCGATGAGCGTGGAGATTATCGCGGAGGTGGGGGGCTCGCACGGGGGCTCCATGGAGGTGGCGGTGTGCAGTATCGACGCGGCGGCTGAGCAGGGGGCCGACGTCGTGAAGTTCCAGTGTCACCCTGACGGTGGTGGGCGCCCCACGTTCTCGGACGGGCAGTGGGAGACGCTCAAGATGCGGTGTGACGACAAGGGCGTTGAGTTCCTGGTGACGCCGTTCACGCTGGATGCGGTCGGGCGGATGAACCCGTTGGTGAAGCGGTGGAAGATCGCCTCGGGGCACACGGCCGACCGGTCGCTGCTCCACGCTGTGGCACTCACCGACAAGCCCGTGCTGCTATCCACGGGGATGGCGAGCGAGGCGGAGATTGACATCGGCCTGGAGTGTCTCGTGAGGGATGTCGACGTGACGCTCATGGAGTGCGTGAGCCTCTACCCAACGCCGCCGAAGTATACCCGTGTGCGGCCTGACAGCATGTGGCCCGATTGGGGGCTTTCGGATCACTCACGTCGCATCGCCACATCGGTGCTCGCAGTCCGTCAAGGCGCGTCTGCCATCGAGGTGCACGTGATGAGTAAATACCCGGTCCATCCCTTGGTTGAATCCATCGTCCATCCAGACTGGGAAGTTAGTTTTGATCTTGACGGAACTCAAGGTTTCATGCAATTCGAGGATCTTGTCGACGAGATCCGGTTCACCGAGCAGATGCGGGAGCCGCCGGCCAAGAAGGACGATCTCCTGCCGATGCTGACCGAGGTCCGGGCGAAGTATTGGAGGGCGACATGATGCGTGTGGCGGTGGTGATTACAGCCCGGGCGTCCTACCCTCGGGTGCGGACCGTGCTGGAGGAACTCAAGGGGACGGTGGAGCTCCATGTTCTGCTCGCCGCGTCTGCGACTGTGCCGATGTATGGGGAGGTCGACACCGACCTCATCAGGGACAACCTTTACGACGGCACACACCTCGTTCCAGTTTTGCGGGACCACCCGAGTTCGCTCGTCGTTCGGCACGTCCCGTCCCTGGTGACCGGCTTCGGCGGGCTCACAGCCACGCTCACCGCTGCACTGACCGTGGATGGCGTGGGACGGGAGATTCACCGGATCGGCCCGAGCGTGGTCGTCACGATCGCGGATCGATACGAGACTCTGGCGACAGCCTATGCGGCCGTCACACAGAACCTACACCTCGTGCATCTCCTGGGAGGCGAGGTCTCAGGCAATGTGGATGACCGTATCCGAAACGCCGTCACGGCGCTCGCCGACACACATTGTTGCGCCACGGCGGAGGCGACACGGCGGGTTGTCGGGACAGGCGCACTCAATGCGTTGCAGACAGGGTGCCCGTCCATTGATGTGGCAAAGCACTCTACGGGGTACCCGGAGTTGACAGAGGGCACAGGCGCAGAGATCGATCTGCGTGCGCCCTACGTCATGGTCTTGCAGCATCCTGAGACCGAGTCCCCCCTTAGTTCAGCGGCGCAGATGACCTGTACGCTTGACGCGGCCTGGAGTACAGGCTGGCCCATGGTCGTCTTCTGGCCAAACGCGGACTGGGGCGGCGACCACTCGTCTAAGTCCATCCGTGAGTGGCGCGAGGAGCACCCGCGCGCCATGGTGCGGTATGTGCGGCACACGACCCCGATGAATTTCTACCGCTTACTCCGAGAGGCGAAGTGTCTCGTTGGGAACTCCAGCGTTGGGATTCGCGAGTGCGCCTACCTTGGGACGCCGGTCATCAACCTTGGGCAGCGGCAACGGGGGCGTGAGCGGGCCGAGAACGTGCTGGACAGCGGGTGGGAGCAGGAGCAGATCGCGCAGGCCATCATTGAGGCCCCGGCGCCCTACCCCTCCAGCGACCTCTACGGCGACGGGACGGCTGGCGAGAAGATTGCGGAGGCGATCCGTGCTCTCGCGTAGCCAGCGTCTCGGGGCGTTGGGGTATATCTGGTCGCCGACCGAGCGGCACACGTCCTGCCCGGTCTGTGAGGCACCCAGCACGATATTCCGGGACTACACAATCGACCGCTACGGATTCCTGGTCGACGTGGGATCGTGCACCACGTGCACCCACCACTGGCTCTTGGGGTATCTCACTGAGGAGCGCGCACGCCTCTTCTACGCCGACGGCTGGTACCGCAAGCTGGTCGACGCCCACCACGGGACCACGACCACGCCACACGCGCTCCGGGACGTGCAGCGGGAGTATGCCAAAGGGCTCGTGCGGACCTTGCGAGACTTCACGGGCCGGCGGCGGATTCATCGTCTCGTGGACGTAGGGGGCGCGCCAGGCACGATCGCCAACATCGTGGGCAAGGCGTTTCGCGTTGACTCGGTGTCGATGATCGACCCGGCGGCGCCGGATGCGGCCAGTGAGGACGACGTGTTCGAGGATCTCGACCTCGTGCTGCTCTGCCAGACCATCGACCACGTCATCGACCCGTATGCGCTGCTCTCGAAGGTGCACACCTGGCTTCACTTCGATGGCCTGCTCTGGCTGGACATTGTGGACTTCGACCAGCGCGGCGAAGTGAAGATCGACCACCCGCAGATGTTCTCGGATGCGAGCGCGCGCCAGTTGCTCGACCGGGCCGGGTTCGAGATTCTTGGGACACACGACGGACTGACCCCAGAGCACCGGGGTTACATTGCGAAGGCGACACTATGAAGATTCTCCCGTTGATTCCCGCGAAGAGTTGGAGCACGGGGGTCGAGAACAAGAACTTCCGCGAGTTCCATGACGGGTTGAGCCTGGTGGACATCGCGGTGCGGTGCGTAGAAGAGGCTGGAGTCGGTCAACCCGTGGTCAGCGCCACGCAAATGCCGCGACTGAAGACCAACCCGATCATTTCGATTCGGCCCCGAGCTCTTGCGCTCGACACCACGCCCATGCTTGACGTCGTGCGACAGGTGTTGGCGTCAGACCTGGGGCGGGGTGTCGACGCCGTCCTACTCGTCCAACCCACGAGCCCGCTGCGTCTCCCATATCACCTCAACGCCGCTGTTGATATCGCGGACGCGGCTGTTCCCTTCGGGGCCACGTCAGTCGTCTCGATCGTGCCAGTGCCGGCAACGCAGTCGGCGTCTGCACAGTTGCGATTCGACCTGGGCGTGGGACTCGTGGCTGCGAACGATGGATCCTCACTTGACAGCATGCCGTCGAACCGGCAAGCGCACATCAAGACGTTTATCCGTGACGGGACGGCGTACCTCCTTCGTGCCAGCGTGGTTCGCGAGGGGCAGTTCTACGGGTGCTCCCCGGCTCCGCTGATGGTGGACCCGTGCGACTCGCTCTCCATCGACACGCTGGACGACTGGGACGAGGCCAAGCGGCGGTATGCAGAAAGAGAGGCTGGAGAATGCGAAGGTTGACTGGACTTGTGATACTTGGTGTGTCGTTGCTCGACTAGTGGAGGTCTCATGACACTAGAAAAACGCCGCAGTCCGTACATGTGGATCACCGCGATCACCGGCCTGCTCTCAGGCGAGGACCACTGCGAGTGGGCGGCATGGCTCCGCTCGAACTACACGTTCGAGAAGCGGATCGACGGGGGTGGGGATGCGCTCTCACGGTGGATGTCAAAGCACGACGACCTCGTGGCCCAGCGCGTGGTCGAGCTCAAGCGTGACGGCTGGCGCGTTGAGGTCGAGGACCAGAACCGGTTCACGGTCAGGGGCAAGGCCACGGTCGGCGGCAAACCGGACATCGTGGCCTTTCAGGGTGACGAGGTGCTCATCAGCGACCCGAAGGGCGGGAAGCGGAAGCACAAGTACATCTGGCAAGTGCGGGCGTACATGGTGTTGTTGCCGCTGAAGGACAAGCGGCTGCGCGGAAAGACCATCAGGGGCGAGGTGGTCTACCCGGACGGTATTGAGCCAGTGACGGTGGACGCGGACGACGCCGGTCGGATCTTCGCGCAGATCACGGCGAGCGGACCGGGGCCTGAACCCAATGTCACGCCGAGCGAGTCGGAGTGTCGCTACTGCCCAGTATCAGAATGCGCAGAGCGGGTGCTGGGGGGAGGTTCTAGTGAGCAAGAAACCAGGCAGAAAGGACAACATGACGCGACCTAAATCCACTAAATCCACGGACCCCCGCGATCCATCCATCGGCGAGGACCAAGTGACCCCTGCCGAACGCGCCCGCCGTCTCGATGGGCGGCCCTTCAGCACGCGAGACGAGACGTTCCGCCGTGTCGGTGCGGACCAGACGGGGCCGTGCGCGCCGCTCGCGCAGGCCGAGAAAGACGCGGTGAACGCCAGGCTCGCGGCCGAGCGCGCAGCGAAGCCGGAACCGGTCGGGATGGACGCCCACGCGGAGGCCTACGTGATGCGGACATACCCGAGGGTATCCCGTACCGCCAAGGGTGAAGTCATGGGCACGTTCAATAGCGGCTGGCGGGCACATGCGCGCGTCGCGGAGGCGGACCGGCTGGCGACTATCGAGGCAAATCGGACCAGCTACGAAACGCGGATCAGAGAGCTCGAGCGGGAGATCGGCGCGCAAGGCATCGACATCGAGCTCCTCGAAGAGTGGATCGACGAGCTAGAAACGGATGGGAGCGCCCATCAATGACGCGATTCCGTTCTGACTCCTTGAAGAGCGGATCGACGAGTGGTCCTGGTCCGCCCTGGCGCGTTCGGTTGACGCCAAGACAGGTGGCTCATGCGCGCGACGTGGCGGGCACGCGACAGCGCAATAATGTGCGCGACCAGAGGGTGGAAAGGTATGGGCGTAGTGGCGATCCGTTTCGGGCGCATCTTCATGGGGCGCTTGGAGAGAAGGCTGTCGCTGTTGCGTTCGGCATCGAGTGGACTGGCGCCATTGGCGACCTGTCGGCTAGAGACGTGGGGGCGCTACAAGTGCGAGCGACGACGCACCGTCAGGGACGGTTGATACTGCATCCAGCAGACGCGGATGACGAGGCGTTTGTCCTGGCGGTCCTTGATGGGGTGGAGGTTGAGCTTGCGGGGTGGATCATGGCTCGCGACGGCAAGGCGGAAGCGTATTGGTGCGATCCCACTGGACGAGGGAGGCCAGCGTTCTTTGTGCCGCGCAAGGCGATGCTCCCAATGCGCACGGTGCGGCCGACGGGCGCAGCCGCGACACAAGTCAGTTGAATTGTCTGTGCGAATGGTGTACAAAGAAGTCGCGCCGGGGTCGATGAACCCCGGCGCGGAAGACCCGCTGGACAAGACAGCGAACCTGAGTGGACTTCCACTCTACCTTTTCTGCCGCAATCCAGCAACCTTCATCACCCGGGAGCGGGTCACGCTCTGATGCTGCTGATCAAGTTGCACATCGTGCACGCGCGGCGTCCGGCTGACGACCAGCCGCATCCAAACAGGTTTCGATCTGAGTTGCGCTCTTTCGAGTGTGGGGGCGAGAGACTACACACACCCGCTGCGTCAGCCATCCAAGACGTGTTGAGTTGGAAGGATCGGATTTCTGACTAGATCCCATAACTGCAAGTATTTAAGGGCGTGCACGGCGCTGTCAAACAGCGTGTCAAGCAAACGAGGATTTCCGTCGGTTGAGACAGGAGGTGCGTACGGTGAGCCAAAAAACCCTTTCCGCTCCCGGCCCAGACGACAAGCGGCTCGCGAGGGTCATGGACCAACTCGCGAAGGTCCAGACGGCCCGAGACCAGTTGAATGACGAACTCCGGAAGCTGTCTGAGATCCTGACGACGGGGAGGACGTCGACTGTGGGGATCTGGCACGAGTTCATCCGGCAGTGGGAGGAGCGGACGGGTGAGGTCTACAGCCGGCACCAGCGCGGGAAAGACTTGGGGTGTCTGGGGCGTCTCTTGAAGGCGAACACCCCCGAGCGTATTCACGAGCGGATGCCGTTGTTCTTCCACTCCAAGGACCCCTTCTTCGCGCGGTGCGGGTTCACGCTGGCGGCGTTCGAGAAGGCGTTCAACGGGCTTGTGGTCCCACAGGGCGACTTGGTTACGCGGAACGCGATGGACACCCGGGCGCAATTAAAACAGGACGGATTACTGCCGTGACACCGATCATGTACGCCCGGTCAGATCGGGAGGTTTTCCGCTCCGTTGTGCGGCAATTTGATGGGATTCCGTGGTATGTCTTGGTCTACGATCTTCTCGCCGCCTGTTGGGGGAGGAGGAGGAGGACGCCATGACAGCCGATGACTTCGCCGCGTTCTACATCGCGTACGAGCGGCTGTGTGTCCAGCTTCAGCACAAGACCTCGGCCCCGGAGAGCAAGGCATACTTCCAGGCCCTACGGGTCTATCCGCTCGCGACACTCCAAGTCTCCGCCGACCAACTGTCCCGAGATGGGACGCGGACGGGGTGGTTTCTCACGACCCCCCAGTGGGCGGAAGCCGCCGACGAGATTCTGGAGACCCAGGACCGTCAGGATCTCGACGCTCTCGCACGCGGAGCAGGCCCTGAGAGGCGTTTCCTGCCCCTCCCGACCGCAGACACCAGGGAAGCGACGAAAGTGGAACAGAAGGGCATCAGGACGGCCAGGGCGGCATTCCTCCGGGACCTTCGGAAGAACGGGTGGCGGGGACTCGCGCGGGTCTTCCGGGCGGTTCCGTTGTCTGGCACCAGGCACGACCATTGTCCGGACTGTTGGGACACTGGGACGCTGTTGAAGGATGGGTGGGCATCGCCGTGCGCGTGTCGCGGGGAGAACCCCGTGGTGCTCAAGGCGGCTGAGATTCGGCAGCGGGAAGCGGCTCGGGCGAGACGACGACGGAGGCACGCCATTGCCTGAGATGAAGATCGTCACCATCACGGCCGGCCACCCGAAGTGCCAACGCTGCGGCCGACGGATGCCCTACCCCGGTCCGATCTGTTTGGACTGCAAGGGTATCGAAGAGAGCCAACCCAAAGACGAGAAGAAAAAGTCTGACGACTAGGTGTATACTGTGTCTCGCATGGCGACGACGGCGGCACTCCCCACCAAGAAACCCAGTGCCCTTGGGCGCGCACGCGGGTCGCTCTCCACACAGTTCTCTGGGACCATCGGCGGCCACGCCTTTGAGCCTGAGTACCGCTTCGCGCCGGTCGTGGACGGGAAGCACGTACGGCAGTGGCGGTTCGACTTCGCCTTCCCTGGCCTCCTTCTCGCGGTCGAAGTGGAGGGCGGGATGTTCTTCGGGGGCCGGCATGGTGGGGCACGGTCCGTGGTTCGAGACCTTGAAAAATATACGGCTGCGGCAACGCTCGGTTGGCGCGTGATCAAGGTCACCCCGCAACAGGTCAAGACTGGGCGCGCGCTGGAGATCATCCAGTCGGCGCTCGGGCTTCGGGAGATCGACTTATGAGAGGGCGCATTGTAGGCGTGGCCGGCAACAGGAAGTCAGGGTTCATCCGGGGGGACGGGGAGACGTTCGATCGGATGTTTCACGGGGGCTCGGTGCCGGAGGGGGCGGTCCCCCTGCGAGACCTTGAGGAGAACGACGTCGTGGAGTTCGAGCCCTTGCTCCACAGCAAGGGACATCGCGCAGCGAGCGTGCGGTTAGTGGTAAAGGCAGAAGGGGACGTGGTCCCCGCTTCCGTATACCTGGAGGACCAACATGCAGGCCAAGATTGACGAGCAGGCCAGCCTTGGACATCCGGGGTGGGGAAACCGGTGGAAGCAGATCATCCAGCGCGCGGCCGTGCTGTCTCACTCACGATCCGGAGGAAACCCCGCATGACGCCCTGGACGCCTATCAAACTCGGCGGCTACGAACTCGTGGAGACCGGGCTCAAGATCACAGGCTCGCCGAAACTCGCAGAGGCGGACGCCGCTGGTCGGTGGCTCGCCGAGATGGACCGGCGGACCCAACGCTGGCTCGGGCTCTGGTGGCTCGACGCCCAGGATCGGTTTCCCGAGACCTATAGTCAGCTACTCGACCCCGCCATCCACAACGCCGACACGCTCACGGAGTACGCCCGGGTCGTTCGGCGCGTGGTGGACTGGGAACCCGAGGTGTCGTTCAGTGCTCACCAAGCTGTCGCGGCGCTTGACCGGCCCGCGCAGCGCCGTATCTTACGGAAGGCGAAGGCAGAGAACCTCACGGTCTCAGCGGTCAGGCAGGAGGTGCGCAAGGCATCACGGCGAACCATCAGCACGGGTGCGGCGCGCGGCGCCTACCGTGTGGCCTACCTGGACCCAGAGTACGGGCCGGACGCTGTGAAGCAGCTTGAGCAGTTCCCGATGCCAGAGCACCTCTTGCTCAACGCCGCCGTGTTCCTCTGGTGTCCCGAGCTCTACCGGGACTCCATTCAGGACGTCTACAGCGCCTGGGGCGTGCGCAAGGTCGGGGCCTTCATCTGGCATACCCAGGAGCACGGCGGGCCGTCCGGCTATCTCTCCACGCGCCATGAGCACCTCCTGTGGCTCGTGCGGGGGCGGTGCACACCAGACAACCTGACGCCGATGGTGGACAGCGTGGTGTCGGTGAAGGCGGCAAACCCCGGGTTGAAGCCGGAGCGGTTCCGGCAGATCATCAACCGGCTCTACGACCACGGGCGCAAGGTCGAGTTCTTCGCGCGCCGCGAGGGGGGATCGAGTCGGTCCCGCCGAGAGTGGACGTTCGTGGGCCAACGGGAAAGCGGCGCGGCATGAAGCGCAGCGGGTTCACGCGACGCGACAAGCGCAAGCGGCGGAAGAAGCAGCAGATGGACACCAGTGGGATGGAGTTCGGGAAGCCGGGCACGCGGACAAAGCCGGCAATCATGGACGTGGAGGTGCGCAAGAACGTGCGCGCGGAAGTCATGCGCCGCGACACGTCCTGCCGGTTTCCTCGCGAGAGTCGATCGTTCTGGCCCTGCGACGTCATGCGGCCACGGGAGTGGGCGCACCGAACCGACTGGCGCCGGGCGCGCACAGCGGGGAAACCCCCCGAGGAGCGTCACCAAACACAAGGGAGTTTCGCGCTCTGCGGGAGTCACCACGACGCCTACGACGAGTTCCAGATCCAGGAGGAGGCGGTCGACCCTGGGCGTGGGGCAGACGGACCGCTCCGGTGGTACACAGCAGACGGCGAGTTTCTTGGCGAGTCATAAATCCTAGACGTCTAGGCTGGGATGGCCGACAATCGCCGCTCAAGTACACTGGAAGGTGCGCATGGCCAACATTGTTCCGCTTCGTAAAGTGCGCGGGAGCACCGTGCGCATGGTGCCGGCTACGACGGTCGAGTTGCTCCTCGAGCTCGAAGCCCGGGACTGGGAGATGCGTGCGCTGGCCGGACAGTTCGTCGTGAACGCGCACGGGGGCACCATCGAGAAGCCGCTCCGCGATCGGATCGAGGCGGAGAAACGGAACCTCCTCCGGCTCGTGCGTTACTGCGAGGCGATCCAGGAGGAGTCCTGATGGGCGGCAACATGGGCGCGAAGGCCCTCCCTGATCTGCCAACCTCCCATCGCCGGCAGTGCACGTCGAAGTCAAAGCAGTCTGGTGAGCGGTGCAAGCGGTATCCAATCCCCGGCGGCAACGTCTGTTGCATCCACGGCGGCAAGATTCCAGCGGTGCAGGCGAAGGCGAAAGAGCGGCTGGCGATTCTTGTTGACCCCGCGATTCGGGCGTTGCGGGATCTTCTCACCACGAGCGCAGTCAAGAAGAACCCATCCCAGGCCCTCGGCGCCGCCAAGGACGTGCTCGACCGCACTGGGCACAAACCGACAGACGAGATCGACCTCACGGCAACCACGGCAACCGTGGACTTGGAAGCGATAGACAGTTTGAGCACTGAGGAGCTCCAACTCGTACTCCCGGTCCTGCGGAAGATTCTCGGGCGAGGGGAATCATGACCAACCCCATTGAGCGGATCATCGTCGCCAGCAAGACGGGCGCTGGGAAGGTTGTCGCCGCCTGCGTAGAAATACGGCAACGGCTCCGCCGGATGAAGAGAACCGAGTCGGTAGATTTCAACGCCAAGACGGTAGCCCGAATCGCCTGCGCGCCGTGGCGTGGGTCCTGGACGGTGAACCGGAGCCGGCGATGACGTGCCCCGGCTCGGTCTGTCTGGACCATGAGGGGGATGAGCAGGGATGACCCCAGAGCACGACATACAGGGGAAGTTGTTCGGGGTGCCGTTAGTAACTGGTTATTCGCGAGGCGCTCTCGCTGTGCGCGAGATGGAGAAGTCCAGGGCTGATGCGCTGATTATGCAGCATCATTACAGCCACAGTCCCGTCTGGGCGTCTCATACTCATTTTGGTGTTTTTGTGAATGATAGCCTGTGCGGCGTGTTGCAGTTCGGGCCGGGCATGAATCCGGCCAGCGGGGATCGGGTTATTCCGGGGATGGAGTGGTGCGAACTCAACCGCATGTGGCTGTCGGATGATCGGCCTGTTCAACAGTTGGCGACTGGCGCTCTCGCTCTTGCCTGTCGAATTTTACGGTCACGCCGGCCGAAGCTAGGGTGGTTGCAGACCTTCGCTGATGAGCGCAGCGGGGTAGGTGCAGTCTATCAGGCAGCAAGTTTCCTCTATGTTGGCTCGCACGAGACGACGTTCTATCTACTGGATGGGGAATGGTTTCACAAGTCGCTGCTAGGGCGAGCAGAGACGGATGGCCGGGGGTGGGGTAGCGGGCCAAAAGCCGCACGGATACGCGGCCGTGAGTCTGAAGCAATCCCGCATGTTTTCCGGCAGCATCGCTATATTAAGTGTTTCACGAAGCAAGCCCGGAAAGGGCTCCTGCTCCCAGTGTTGTCATATCCGAAGGCGGCTCGATGACGCTCTACACCACACCAGGGCGGTGCCAGCCGTGAGCGAGGGGCGGGTGTGAGCTACCGCCTGCTGCAAGGGGACTGCCGCGAGCAGATGCGGACGCTGGAGTCCGGCTCCGTCCAGTGCGTCGTGACGTCGCCCCCGTATTTTGGGTTACGGGACTATGGCGTGGAGGGACAGATCGGCCTGGAACCCACGCTAGATACCTACATCGAGACGATGGTCGAGGTGTTCCGCGAAGCGTGGCGGGTGCTACGGGATGACGGCTGCGTATTTCTGAACATGGGCGATAGCTATGCGGGGCAAAACGGGATCAAGACAAGCACGCCGAACGATCAGACGGCAACTGGATCACGCTGTCCCTATTGCGACGGCACAGGCTACGCTATCGACCCTCAGTCGAATGAGGGGCCACCGTGTCCGAGTTGCGGCGGCACAGGTGAGGAGCACAACGAAGCCTTCCGGTCAGGTAAATATTCACGGCAGCGCGCAACGGTCCCCACTGGGCTCAAACCGAAGGATCTTTGCATGATCCCCGCCCGCGTCGCGCTGGCGCTTCAGGCCGCCGGCTGGTATCTCCGGTCAGACATCATCTGGGCCAAGGGGATCTCGTTCTGCCCGTCCTACAGCGGCTCAGTGATGCCGGAGAACGCGACAGACCGGCCGACAACAGGTCATGAGCATGTGTTTCTGCTTACGAAGTCGCCGCGATACTACTACGACGCCGAAGCGGTGCGGGAGCGAGGCACGATACCAGCCGGGACAAGAGCAGCGAAAGGATCAGGGACACGCGAAGGGAACAGACGCCCGAAGGAGTACGCCACATATAGCGGTTCGCGCAACCTCCGCAACGTCTGGGCCATCAACCCGCAGCCGTTCTCCGAGGCGCACTTCGCCACTTTTCCGATGGCGCTGGTCGAGCCGTGCATCAAGGCGGGAAGCCGGAAGGGCGACACCGTCTGCGACCCGTTCGCCGGCAGCGGGACCACGGGCATCGTGGCGAAGCGTCTCGGGCGAGAGTTCATAGGGATCGAGTTGAACCCGGACTACTGCGAGATGGCGCAGAAGGGTATAGGCGGGCCGCTATTCGAGGACGCCAGCGCATGAGCGTCTACGCCAAACGTCCCCGTCCCCGGTGGTGAGGAGAGAGGACGAGACAGGGAGACTAGATGACCGTCTATGACGAATCCGGCGGGAAGTATCGACTCGTCTTGCAGGAAGACGGGAACTTCGTCGTGCGCCGGGTAGAAGACAACAAGACGGTGACGTGGCTTGGACCAGACCCGGACTGGCGGAGGCC
>Ga0209349_1000666_pt1 | contig 17172 bp, 23 predicted proteins | sample ETNvirnome_2_130_FD_184067 | JGI IMG/M metagenome (GOLD analysis project Ga0209349, IMG submission 184067) | Marine viral communities from the Pacific Ocean - ETNP_2_130 (SPAdes) (version 2) | ecosystem: Environmental > Aquatic > Marine > Oceanic | place: Pacific Ocean | collected 2013-06-22
AATATTCTTGACCAAGGTGTGAAGTTCATTTGGAGGTTGTTTAGCAGAAGGAAATAATAGAGCAATATAGCACTATATTACAAGCAATATAGCACTATATTACAAGCGATATAGCACTATATTACAAACAATATAGTAGTATGTTACAAGCGATATAGTAGTATGTTTGAAAAGAGTAAACGAGATGCCGATACCAGCGCCACAAAAAGGTGAGCCTAGAAGCAAGTTCTTTTCTCGATGTATGGGAAATAAGGTCATGGTGAAGGAATTTCCTGATGCTAAGATAAGAGGGGGTGTCTGTAAGACGGCTTTTGATAAGAAAAGGAAAAATAAGATGATTTACAACGTTAACAACATCATCACAAATTTTACTATTAAGAATGAAGAGAAAGAGGGAGTAAACTTTCTTGTAGTCCCAATAATTGCGTTAGTGGAGGGTGTACATAAAGGTTCAGGGGGGGCTGGATTTTATCCTTCAGCTGAGATAGACCGTACAGCACAAAATTGGAATGGAGTACCCTTGACAATTGACCACCCAAAAGATAATGGGGGAGTACCAGTAACAGCAAACAATCCTGACACTTTAAAACGATATTCAATAGGCACTTTTGAGAATGTACGATATGAAAGGGGTAAATTAAAGGGAGAAGGATGGATTGATAAGGAAAGGATTGAATTACTGTCTCCTGAGGCATTAGAAATGTTGTCTCTGGGTAGAAAGATGGAAGTAAGCACTGGGTTGTTTACTGGTAGTGACAGAATGCCAGGGACGTGGAATGGAGAACAGTTTGAAGAGACATTAATAGACTTTGTTCCTGACCACCTTGCATTACTTCCCAATGCTGAGGGGGCATGCAATTTTGATGCAGGTTGTGGAGTAAGAGTGAACAAAGAGTTCGGATGTGGAAGATGTTTAACTAGAGAGGGAGGTGAAGCAAATGTGAAAGATGAAAAGATTGTGGTAATGGAGAGGACGGAGATTGAATTGCCTTCTAATCTATTTACCAGTTTGAAACAAGTGGGGTTCTGGGTAAACGAAATATCACATAGCAAGATTAGAGAACAGCTCTTTAAGGTTGTCAGTGATATGGATAAACAAGGAACTGCTCATTTCTTACGGGAGGTCTTTGATAAGAGTTTTGTCTTTGAGAAAGTAGCTAATAATGAATCTAAGTTGTTCAAAGTTGGTTACAAACTTAAAGATGATGAAGTCTCTCTAAAAGGTACTCCTGAAGAAGTAAAAGAGAAGGTAGAATTTCTAACAATTAATGAGGAGAGTAATATGGAACGGACTGAAGCTGTGGATGCTCTTATTGCTAATGAGTCACTTCCTTATGTCGAAGAAGACAGAGAGGTATTGACTAACATGGCAGATGAGAGTTTCGAGAGGACATTTACATTGAATGATTGTAAGTGTCAAGAGGATGGAGAAGCTCTGGTTAAAGCCAACACCAGAGTGGAAGAATTAGAAACTAAGATTGGCGAAATGGAGGAGAGTTCAAAAGTGGATGAAACAAGAGAAGAGGAAGTAAAAGAAGTAACTTTTGAGGCTTTACTTGAACAAGCAAGTCCTGAACTGAGAGAATCTATTGAGGCTGGCATTAAGACTAACAAAGAAAAGAAAGACAATGTGGTTCAGATTATTCTTGAAGCTGAAGGTAATAAGTTTAGTGAAGAAGAGTTACAGGCCATGCCTTTCGATACTTTGGAGAACATAATTTCTATGACTCCTGTGAAGGTTAATTATGCTGGTAATGGAAGTAAAGTTGAAAAAGCAAAGCAGAAGAAGTTGAATGAGAGGCAAGATGATGGTAGTGGAGTCCCTGACATTCCACAGGAAAAGTGGAACAAAGATGGCACACCAGACTTTAGTCATCTTAGTGCTTAGATTAGTTAATTTTAGTTTTATTTTATAGGAGGTTTTTTTAATGGCTAGCAATAGAACGATTGTATTAAAAGGAAATGGGATGTATCTTGAGGGATTAATCACAGCAGCAGCTGTTCCCCCTGGTACTATCATGGAGAGGGTGGCTGGTGCTGCTACTTTTAGAGCACAGTCCGTTGCTGAAGCTGCTGGTACTTATCCAGAAAAGCTGATAGCAATAGAGAACTCTCTTGTGGGAGATGAAACCGGTACAAGTTGGACAGCAAGCACCAACATTCAGATGTACAAGGCACAGAGTGGAGACATTGTTCAGTTGAAACTGGAAGATGGTCAAGCTGCTACTATTGGAGCTGCTATGACAGCTAATGGTACTAACGGTACTATAAAGACAAGGGATACAGGAACTAACCCTCCTTTCGCTTATGCGTTAGAGGCTGTTGATGCTTTGTCTGACAATGCTTCACTTGACCTGTTGGTCAAATGTGTGATAGTTTAAGTATTTTTTAATTTATTTATTGGAGGAAATTTTAACGATGGCAAATATAGGACATAATCTAAGAAACTACAATGAGCAGATGGGTGAGTCTGCTAGTGTAGGTACTGTTGATGAGTTTCTTGGTGGAGCAAGTGGAGATATGGCACACACTCTTATAGCCAACAATATGAATGTTGGTTCTTTGAGAAATAATGCTACTCTTACTTATGACGCTTGGAAGAACATTGACACAGCAGTGTTGAGAGAGTACCAGATTAGATTGCAGGGGATTGCTGACTTGCAAGCTAAAGGACTCACTTATCAAACTGATGGTCTTAATCAGACTATGTTGCAGTATCAGGATGAGAGTGATGTTACTGATGCAGAACTAAACATGGACGGAATTAATAGGACTGAAAGAGATAGACCAGAGTGGGATACTTTACATCTCCCATTACCTATCATCTCTAAGAACTTTAGTTTCAGTGCTAGAGAAATAGCAGCTAGTAGGAATACCGGTCAGTCCGTTGATGTTCGTATGGCAGAAATGGCAGCAAGAAAAGTCGCTGAGAAAGCTGAAGAGATTCTCTTTCAGGGAGCTAGTGCATACACGGCTGGCCCGTCCGGTGAGACTGGTACTATTAGAGGTTATGAAGACCATGCTAATAGGAATACTGGTTCTGTGACTGCGGCTTGGGCTTCTACAACTGGAGCAAACATATTGACTGATACGATAGCGATGAAACAAGCAGCTATTAATGATAGGAAATACGGACCGTACACGATGTATGTTGCAACTAACATTGAATCTAATCTTGATGAGAACTTTACAACTAATTACCCTGTCACTATAAGACAGAGAATTTTGCAGGTCGAGAATATAACTGAATTAAAAGTTATTGATAAAATGACTTCTGCTAATGTATTGTTGATTAGTATGCAGAGTGATGTTGTTAGATTGGTACAAGGTTTACCAATCCAGACAGTTGAGTGGAGTACTGATGGTGGAATGATGGTTCACTTTAAAGTGATGACCATTCTTGTACCACAGGTTTTCAAAGACCAAAGTAATCGGTCTGGCGTTATTCATTATTCGTAAAAGGATGTGGAGTTTTGCAGTAACCAATCTGTACATCCTATTTAAATTGAAAGCCTTTAACCAAAAGGAGTTAGTAATGAAGAAGAATAAAAGTTTTAAGAGAGAGGATTTTGAACCAGAAGATGCAGAAGAAGCAACAGGCGAGTTTAGACTTAGACGAGGTTATGGTAAGCACATCATTGGCAAGACTAACAAGGATTTGACTATAAAGGGTAAAAGGTTGAAGAGGGTGGTAGAAGTAGGAGATGTTCTGGTATGCCCTCCTTCTCGTGTTGCAGCTTTTATGGATAAGTTTGAGAGGATTGATGTTCTACCAGAGAAAGCAAAACCAATACAGAAACAGTTGAAGAAACAGCATAAGGGCGGAGGAAGATATGATGTAATCAATGAGAGGACAAGAGTTAAATTGAATGCAGACTTCCTTACTAAAGATGAGGCTGATGAGATGATAGCAAGCGAAGGAGTTGACCCTGAGGATGATGAATAGTGAAGTCGGAGTATTGGAAAGTGCCTGAGATGTGGAAAGGAGAAATAGTTTACATCTTAGGAGGAGCTCCTTCTTTATTAGATGAGAAGTTGGAGTTGATAGAAGATAAGAAAGTGATAGGCGTGAATTGTGCTTTCTTGTTGGGAGATTGGGTAGATATTGTTTGGTTCGGAGACCCTCCGTGGTTTGATTGGAATGAAGAAAAGTTGGCTGAGTTTGGAGGGTTAAAAGCTTGTTGTTGTGAGAAGATGAGATTTGACCAACCAGCAATCAAGGTTCTCGAAAGAGGAAAGAAGATGGGGTTGGAAGATGGTAAGAATTATCGAACTCGTATATCGTGGAACTGGTCTTCAGGAGGGAGTGCTGTTAATCTTGCTACTCTGTTGGGAGCTACTAAGGTAGTATTGTTAGGGTTTGATATGAAGCCTGATGATAAGGGAAGGAATTGGTGGCATAATCTTCATAAAAACAAACTTGACCTTAGTGTAAGAGACCCTTATCCAATGTATATGGAATCTTTTGAACATATAGCAGAGGATGCTAAGACATTGGGAGTGGAGATAGTGAATAGTACCATGTGTTCTATAATACCAGAGGATTGGATACCAAAGAGACCATTGGAGGAGGTAGTGAGTGAAGTTTAAAGCTGCTATACTTGACGACATAGATGAACCACTAATTGTTGACGACATAGAGATTCCAAAACTGTATGTCGGACAGGTCTTGGTGAAAATCTTTTATAGTGGTATCTGTGGAGCACAGTTAGCAGAGATATCAGGTGCGAATGGTCAAGACAACTTCCTCCCACATCATTAACCAGTAGGATAGAGGGCTTTGAAAAAATGCCTTTAGAAGAAGCTGTGGGAGAATGTTGTAATGATTAAAGTAGTGTGTGTTCTCAAAAGTTGTGAGGACTATAGTTGGGATTATGCAAACAAATTGTATGAGAATGTAAGAAGGAACTCACTTTATGAATTTGAATTTATAATTCTTACTAACTTAGAGAAATTTGATGTTGCACATAATATCAAAATTCTGCCATTAACAACTGGTTTAGAAACATACTGGGCGAAGTTAGAAATTTTTAAAATTAAAGGACAAGTAGTTTATTTTGATTTAGATACTATAATCGTTAATCGTATAGATGAATTACTTAAAGCAATAGAATTTAGTTCAGATGCAAAGAAACATTTTTGGATGATGGAAGCTATTAGTGATAAAAGAAAATTTGCTTCTGGTATCATGGCTTGGCATGGTGATTTTAGTTTTATACTAGATCAATTACCTACAAACTATATAGAGAAATATGATAAATGGGAACAAGATTATATTGTTGATAGATTAGAAAAAAATAATATTTACATACACTCAATAAATGATCATATTAATTTAGCTTCATATAAACGAGATTGTAAAAATAAAGTATATCCTATGGTAGATGTGATTTGCTTTCATGGAAAACCTAGACCAAGAGATATAAATTGGTTTGTGGGAGGAAAACAGTTTTGACAGACGAAGAGAATACAATAGAAAAGGCTAAAACTATATCAATAGTTATGCCAACTCGTAAACGACCAAAAGATTTGTGTAGATTAGTAGAATCAATTATTAAAACAGTAAGATATCCTGAGAATATTGAAGTTTGTATTTGTGTTGATCATGATGATATGGAATCTGCTACAGCATTAATTCCATTATCAGATAGAATAGATATAAAAGTTTGTATTATCTCTGCACAAAGATGTCATGGCAACTACTGGAATAGTGCATGGAGACAAGCTACTGGTGATGTGATCCAAATGAGCAGTGATGATTTCATTTACAGAACAAAAGATTGGGATGTAGAAGTGCTGGATGAAATAAATAAGTTCAGTGACAAGATGGTGATGGTGTATGGTGAGGATGGTTTTCAACATGGTAAATTAGCCACACACATGTTTATTCATAGAAGATGGACAGACGCTTTAGGAGAATTTGTTCAAATGCTTACTAATGTGTTCTATCATGATACTTGGATTGATGTACTGGCAACAAGGATAGACAGAAGAAAATATAGGGAGGATTTATATTTTGAACATATGCATCCTGCGGCTAGGAAATCGGCACAAGATGAAACCCATAGACAAGCTCGTACAAAATCTGGAGGAGATGAAACTAAGTGGGAGACAAACTGGCAAGGTGAGTTAATGCAAAAGGATCATGATAAACTGAAAGGATTGCTAATACCATGAATAAACATGTAACACATACTTTGTCAATACTTATACCTTCTCTAACAAACAGAAAGAAAATGCTAGATGAACTTTTAAAATCTCTAGAACCTCAATTAGTTGAGGGAGTGGAGATATGCATTAACATAGACAACGGGAAGAAATCTACAGGGCAGAAAAGAAACGAATTAATCAAAGGATGCAATGGTGAGTATATAGCATTCATAGATGATGATGATAAAGTCAGTGACGATTACATTGCTCTGGTTCTTGAAGCGGTTAAAACTGGTATAGATGTGGTTGGTATGCATCTTTTAATGACTCGTAAAGAAATACAATCTACAGAAGAAAGAACATACCACTCATTGAAGTATAAACACTGGTATGATGAACCTGATCCAGATAGGAAGGGTAAACGAAAATATTTTAGAAACCCCAATCATTTGAATCCAGTGAAAAGAGAATTTGCGTTACAAGTTGGATTTCCAGATAAAGATCATGGAGAGGATCATGATTACAGTAAGAAACTACTTCCTCTGTTAAAAACAGAATTCTATATAGAAAGTCCTATATATTATTACTTAGCAGGGAGAATAGGAACTTAATGGACATACTAATAGAGCAGGATGCAGGATTCGGGGACATTTTCTTTTGTCAAAAGATTGCTGTAAAACTGATGGAACAAGGTCATACAGTGTACTGGCCAGTATATAAAGAGTATGAATACATAAAAGATTATATTCATAATGGTGTTATATGGAATGTGCCAGAAGAGAAAAGAAGTAAAATTCGTTCATTAAATATCAATCAATCTACTAACTATTTTAAGTTTGCACATAGAAAAGAACTTGGTTTCAATGTCATGCAGACAAAATATAGATATGCTGATGATCAATTTAAAACTGGTGGATGGGAAGATTGGCAAGACTATTTCAAAATAAACAGAAACTATAAGAGAGAAAGAATACTTGAAAATAAGGTTTTAGAAGGTGTTCCAGAAAAGTTCTCTCTTGTGTGCAATCATTTTGCTACTGATTATCAATTGTTAGAACATAGGGGTGGAGGGAAAGCTATTACTAAAGCACAATATCCTATAGTTGAGATTACTAAGTTGCCAAATACACATCTTTTTGATTGGTGTGGAATTATACAAAAGGCTTCTGAAATACGAATACCTGATTCTAGCTTTCCGTATCTTGTAGAGATACTTAAAACAACAGATAATATTCATATGTATGCTAGGAGTCATGAAGGACAAGTGAAGACAAAACCCATTTGGAAAAAAGAGTGGAATTTTGTAGAAAAATGGGAAAGAACTAATATGCGTTTTCTAGTCACAGGCATATCAGGATTTGTAGCTCCCTACTTAGCAAAGCATTTATTAGCTAATGATCACGAAGTATATGGAATGTTGCACAATTCTCCTGTTGGTGTAGTTGATGGTATTCAATATGTAACGGGTGATCTATGCGATATAAGAACATTCAAATATTTAAGAGAATATAATTTTGATGGTGTTTTTCACTTAGCAGGATTAACACACCCTCCAACATCCTTTAAAGAACCTGAGTTATATTATAAGACTAATGCTACAGGAACTATGAATTTGTGTGAGGTGTTTCGAACAGGTAGTGTGATAATGCAATGCTCTACTCCAGAAGTTTATGGAGAATGTTCAGAAGAGGAAATATTTGAGACATTTGCTATGCTCCCAAACAATCCTTATGGAGTATCAAAAGCTGAAGCAGACAGATATATACTTAAAGAAACAAAAAAGGACAAGTTGAATGCTTTTATTGTGAGAGCAGGATCACATACAGGAGCAGGTAGACCATCTTGTTATTCAATTTCATCTGATGCTGAACAAATAGCAAAGATGAAAAAAGGATTGCAAGAACCCATACTTAAAGTAGGGAATATTAATTCTCAGAGGGCTGTGATGGATGTTCGAGATGTAGTAATAGCTTACTATGAATTGATGATAAAATACATGGATGGTAAAATACCCAATGGTGAGATATATCATGTAAGCGGTCACAAAGTAAACACAATAGAATTCTACATTGATATGATGTTGCAGTTAGCAGGAATTGAAGCTGAGAAGGTAGTTGATGAAAGTCTTGTCCGTAAAATAGATATACCTATACAGATACTAAACAGTGATAAAATGAGAGAGCTTACAGGATGGTCTCCAGTTATTTCTACTGAAAGAACACTCAAAGATTTATTAGCTTATTGGGAGAACAAAATTGGGAATTAAGGAAATTGACACACACAAATTAAGTTTGCATCCTACAAGGATTGCTCTTTGGAAAACTACAGGTTTTTGTTATCCTATACATATTGAAGTTGGAATAACAAATAAATGCAATCATCGCTGTGTACAGTGTACTCTTGATTGGATAAACCATAAAAATGATTCTCTTGATGCAGAAGTGTTTGTTAAGACATTGGGAGTTGCTTCTGAAATTGGTGTAAGGTCAATCTATTTTGCAGGAGAGGGAGAACCTGCCCTACATGAAGATTTACCCTTATTTGTAAAGACAGCACATGACTTAGGAATTAAGGTAGCACTTTCTACTAATGGATCACGCTTAAATACATTAAAAAAAACATTGCCTTACCTATCTTGGTTACGATTTAGTGTTGATGCAGGAACTCCAAAAACATTCTCTAGTATTCATGGAGTACATAGAGATGAATTTGATAAGGTTCTTTCCAACATAAAGTTTTGCACACATGAAGTTAAATTATCTGGACATAATGTACAGATAGGTGTCCAAACTCTTCTAATGCCTGAAAATATAAATGAGATAGAAGGACTTGGTGAGATTACAAAAGAGATTGGTGTTCACAACTTTCAAGTGAAACCCGCTCATTGTCACCCTAGTAGTTCTTATCAGATAAATAACTATCAATATCTAAGAGATAACTTACAAGAAAGACTTGAGAAATTAGATGATGAAAATTTCACCACAGTAGTGAGGGTGAAGAGTCTAGAACGATTAGATCAAGCAAGAACTTATAAAGAATGTCATGCGTTTCATTTCTATTGTCTTATTGATGCATGTGGGAATGTGACTCCTTGCAACATTTTCTACGGAAAACCAGAGTACATATTCGGCAATATATATGATAATAATCTGCATACCATCTGGAAGAGTCAACAAAAGAAAGATGTAATAGAAAAGATTACTGCATTAGAACATTCTCTATGTGAAGAGTATAGATGCCGACAGGATGTAATGAACAGATATTTAGAAAGAGTAAAGAATCCAGAACTCAATGACGAATTCATTTAATGCTATTAGAAAACATATATAAACAAGTTCACGATTCATGGGTTCAGAAAAGAGTGAAGGAATGGTATGATAGTGACCAATCAGAATGGTTTGACCCCTTTGTTGTTTTATCAGTACCCAATGTCTATTTAGAAATATTGTTTAGATATCAATATTGTATTAAAGGATTAAAAGATATTGAGATACTTATAGAGACAGGCACAGAAGAAGGTGGCACTACAGATATTATGGCTAAACACTTTGATAAGGTTTACACCATTGAAAAAAGTTTCTTTGTGTCAAAACGACAACACGCATTTGAGACTGACCCTGCAAATGATAATGTGTCTTGGTTGTATGGAGACTCACCAAAAGTTTTAGCAGATTTGAGACATAAGATAAAAGATGAAAGATGTGTGTTCTTTCTTGATGCACATACAAGTAACTCTTCTTGCCTAGTACAAGAGTTAAAAATAATAAAGAAATATTTTAATAACGAATCAGTCATTATAGTAGATGATGCGGTAGATATAGGAAAAGTTAGAGGTTATCCCACATTAGTAGAATTTCATAGATTGATAGAAGCTATCAATCCAGAATACACTGTAACATTTACTGGATTAGGGAGAAACATATGCCTAGTGCATTAATATATGGAAAAGAAATATAAGAATGGTTGGAATCCTGTTAAAACAACATGGAATAAAGGATTAAAACGGATATTAAATAATAAAGGAATTTATATATGTCAATAAAAAGTGTTTATGTTTGTGATAATTGTAATAAGGAACAGATTTTTAAAACATCTCCCATACAATTGCCAAAAGAAACAGAAAATCCTTTTATACATTTACATAATCCAGATTATTCTGGTGAGCAACATTTTTGTAATACTGAATGCATGTACGAATTCATAAATAAAGAAAAGGAGACTAAATGAACGAACTACCAACCCTATATCAAAATTTTATACATTTAAGCAGATACTCACGATGGTTGGATAACAAGAAACAGAGAGAAACATGGAATAAAGGATTAAAACGGATATTAAATAATAAAGGAATTTATATATGTCAATAAAAACGGCACTTGTTCTTGGAGCAGGAGGTTTCATAGGAAGTCATTTAGTAAGAAGATTAAAAAAAGATGGTTATTGGGTACGAGGAGTTGATTTAAAACTTCCAGAATTTTCTGAAACTGAAGCGGATGATTTTATTGTTGGAGATTTAAGAGATATTATCTTTTGTAAACAAGTTATAGATAAATCTTTTGATGAAGTATATCAACTAGCAGCAGATATGGGAGGAGCAGGTTTTGTTTTCACAGGTGATAATGATGCTCACATAATGCATAATTCGGCTATGATAAATTTAAATGTGCTAGAACTCTGTAAAGATTATGTCCCTAGTCTAAAGATTTTCTACTCTTCATCAGCTTGTATGTATCCAGAGCATAATCAACTTGATCCCGATAATCCTAATTGTGCCGAAGACTCAGCTTATCCTGCTAATCCTGATAGTGAATATGGATGGGAGAAACTATTTAGTGAAAGACTATACAAAGCTTACGAAAGAAATTATGGGTTGGAAGTTCGTATTGCAAGATATCATAATATTTTTGGTGAAGAAGGAACTTGGGCAGGTGGTAGAGAGAAAGCTCCTGCCGCTATGTGTCGTAAAGTAGTTGAAGCTAATTCTGAAATAGAAATGTGGGGAGATGGAAAGCAAACAAGGTCTTTTTTATATATTGATGAATGTGTTGAAGGAACTATCAGACTTATGGGTTCTGATTATAGTGATCCAGTTAATATAGGTTCTGAAGAAATGGTGACGATTAACGAACTAGCAAAGAAGGTAATGAGAATTGCAGGAAAAGAATTAGACATAAAACACATAGCTGGCCCAGAGGGAGTACGAGGAAGAAATTCAGAGAATAGTTTAATTCAAGAAGTATTGGATTGGTATCCTTCTTTACCTTTAGATGAAGGACTTACAAAAACATATGATTGGATAAATAAGGAGTGTAAGAAATGAAAAACCCAATATTAATAACTGGGGCTGCAAGGTCAGGAACTTCCATGACTGCAGGGGTGATTAATCTTTGTGGAGCGTGGGGAGGAGAGTTAGCAAAAGCCACTCCGTACAATAAGAAAGGAATGTATGAAAATAGAGCGATAGTGAATGAGATGGTGAAACCTTTGCTTATTACAGTTGGCGCAGACCCGATGGGACAAAAACCTCTTCCTAACATAAGAGATTTTGAAGAGATAGATTCTGTTCAATGGAGGGAGAAGTTCATAAAGATTATGAAGTCTCAGGGGTATAACGGTGAAGAAGATATAATGATGTATAAGGGAGCAAAGATATGTTTAATGTGGAATTTGTGGGATAGAGCGTTTCCAAATGCTAAGTGGATTATTGTCAGGAGAAGGAGTGAAGATATAATCAGTTCTTGTATGAAGACAGGTTTTATGAGTAAGTATAAGGATAGAAATGGTTGGTTGTTATGGGTGAGGGAGCATGTTAAAAGATTTAAGGAAATGTATGAGAATAGGTTGGATGTCAGGGAGGTCTTTCCACAGGAAATGATTGATGGAAATTATATAGAAATGGAATCCACTATAAAATGGTTGGGACTGGAGTGGAAAGAACAAACGGTAAAAGATTTTATTAGTCCTGAGCTTTGGAATAAGGAGACAATATAATGGCAAGAGTAGATAGTGATGAGGTAAAAGAATTGATAAGTACAGACGAAACTATTACAGCACAAATAAACGCTGCGAATGTTTTGGTTACTGAGAAGTTGGGAGCGGATACCACTCTAACTACTGACCACCTCAAAGAAATAGAAAGGTGGGTGTCCGCACATTTAGTAGCTTGTTCAATAGAACGACAAGCGGTTAAGGAGAAGATAGGAGCTACGGCAATAGAGTTTGTAGGAAGTCAATTCGGGGGTGGAGGATTAGGATGGAGTTTGACTACTTATGGACAACAGGTTTTAGTTTTAGATACCACAGGAATATTAGCTAATGCTGGTAAGAGAAAAGCGAGGGTGGATACGGTTGATGCCATAGATATGACTTAATCTTTATATGGTTATATATGAACATCATTAAAAAAGTGTCTCCAGCGTCATCTGGCGACCTTGAATTGAGGAAAATAACATGACTATGTTGACTAGGAACCATAATCAGACAATAACGTATTGGGACACTCCAGTTACGGATAAATTCGGAGCTAGAACTTTCGCAACTCCAGAACAAATAACTGGGAGATGGGAAGATAGAACGGATTTGTTCATAGATTCAACTGGCAGAGAAAGTGTGTCAAAAGCGTTTGTGTTTGTTGGTCAGGATTTAGATTCAGAGGGGTGGTTGTTTCTGGGAACATCTTCAGAAGCAAATCCAAAAGATGTTGATGGAGCTCTTGAAATAAGACAGTTTATTAAAACACCAAACTTAAAAGCAACTGATTTTGAACGAAAGGCTATATTGTAATGGCAAAAGCTGTTAAAATAACTGGGTTAGATAAAGTAGTCAAAGGTCTAAATAAATCCTTGAAGAAGATAAAGAATAAGACAGTAGCAGGAATGCTAGAGGCAGCGGTCTTGGTAAAAGGAGAGTCTTTAAGGATTACTCCGATTGATACAGGAAATCTAAGGAACAGCGCCTACATCACATGGGGTGGAGGAAAGGTAAAAACTAGGTCTAGAATAGAACAAGGAACATTTGATACCAGTGATAAGTCAGGAGCAAAGGTTGCTACTGAACACAATCCAACAGTGGAACGAAGAAAAAGTATTATGACTGTCAACCCTTTTGCAGAGATAGGTTATACAGCCCACTATGCAGCAGCAGTGCATGAAGCTCCCCAGAGTAGAAAGTTTACGGTTGGTCAGTCTAAGTTTTTAGAACAAGCGTTAAGGAATAATTCTAGGAACATATTTAAGATTATACAAAGGAGGGCGAGTATTGTATGAATAGTCCAGCAGAAGATGTATCAGCGATATTGGCATTGTCATCATCGGCTACAGGATTAGCAGAAGGGACCAATTTATTTATAAGTCGGGAGCCTACTACTCCAGATGCTGTTGTTACAGTATTTGATACAGGAGGATTTGAACCAGCATCTAGTACGGAAAGGAATGAGTTTCCAACGGTACAGGTAAGAGTCAGGGGGAGAAGAATGGGTTATGATATTGCTTATTCAACAATGAATACAATTAAGGGAGTCTTACACAAGTTTAATAACCAGACTATTAATAGTACAGTATATCAAGGAATATGGGCTTCGTCAGACATAATTTCTTTGGGGTATGATGATAGTGACAGACCGATTCTGACTTTGAATTTTAGGATTCACAGAACGGCATAATTTTTTAACAATTAAGGAGGTGAAAAGGAATGGCAAGTTCAGGTTTTTCAGGAGTAGGTTCGACTTTCAAGAGGAATTCTGTAGCAGTAGCAGAAATAAATTCTATCAGTGGTTTTAATAAGACAAGAGATATTATAGATGTTACGACTTTAGATTCTACTGGTGGGTATCGAGAGAAGATAAGTGGATTTAGAGATGGTGGAGAAATTACTTTGAATATGAACTTCACTAGGGCTGGGTATGATTTATTCAACTTTGATTTTGAAAAAAACTCAGCTAATCAGGCTTATGTTATAGTACTTTCAGATACTGCTGCAACAGAGTATTCATTTGGAGGTTGGGTTACTAACATCACATTGGACGTTCCACTTGATGACAAAGTAACTATGACAGTGACAATATCAATTGATGGTCAGATAACTCAGACATCATAAACTTTTTAATTAAGAAAGAGGTGACTTATGTTCTTAACCAAAGAACAAATATTTGAAGTAAAAGATTTAAAGACAGAGAAGGTTCATATCAAGGAATGGAATGGGGATGTATTTGTAAGAACATTGACAGGAGCAGAGAGAGACAAGTTCGAGAAGTCTATCTTTAATATTGATACAAACAAAAGGACTTTTGAAAATCTTAGAGCAAAATTAGTGGTAGCTGTTTGTGTTGATGAGGAAGGCAATCAGTTGTTTAGTGAGAAAGATATATCAGCTCTTGGTAAGAAATCAGCTCACGCTTTAGATAAGATATTTGAAGTAGGGCAAAGATTGTCAGGGATTACTAAAGAAGATGTTGATGATATGTCAAAAAACTAAAGTCGCCAGAGCGAAGATTACATTTTAGATTAGCTCTGGCTTTGGGAGTATGGCACCCTGATTATTTATTAGCAGGACTGACTTCCAGACAGCTGAAAGAATGGGAATTGTATTACAATGTAGAACCGTTTGGAGAAATACAACAATATTATCAGACAGCACAGATATGTTGTATATTAGCAAATGTTAATAGAGATTCAAAGAAACAACCACAACCATTTAAGGTTGAAGATTTTATGCCTAAATTTGAGAAGGAAACTAAAAAAGATAAGGTAGCATATATGAAGAAGCAAATGTCAGCAATGGCAACCAAATTTGTTAAAAAGGAGGATAACCAAAGTGGCTAATATTGGAACTTTGATGGTGACAATAGATGGTAATACCTATAAACTCCAAAGAGAGTTAAAGAAAGCCGAAATGCAGATGAAAAGGTTTTCTGGGAGAGCTGCCAAAAGTTTTACTGCTGTTGGAGCAGTGATTCGAAAAGTAAGGACAACTGTAGCTATATTTGGAGCAGCTGTAGGAATCAGTATAGGATTAGCTACAAGGCAGTTTGTAAAGTTTGAAGATGCTCTGCTCGATTTACAGAAGGTGATGTTGGATAGTGAGGGGAGTGCTAAACAATTTATAGGAATTACTAAAGAGATATCAAACACCTTTGGCGAGGCAGCTTCAGAGGTTCTTCAGGGAGCAGCCAATTTTAAACAAGCAGGTTTCACAGTTCAGGAAGCATTCAAACTACAAGAGGTAGCAATGAAGGGAGCAACTGCTAGTGAACTATCAGTAATAGATGCTTCTCGAAAATTGACAAGAATATTGAAAGGTTTTAAAGCTCCAGCATCAGAAGCACACAGAGCATTCAATCTTATCAATGCGGTATCTAATAAATTTGCAACGAGTTTCGGTGAATTGGCAACAGGTATGGCTCAATTTTCTCCTATTGCAAAACTGATGGGTTTCACAATGGAAGAAACAGCAGCCGTACTTACTCCAATTATAGAAGTGTTCGGGTCAGGGAGTGAAGCAGCTGTGGCTATGAGAACATCTATGTTGAGATTAACTAGCACACAAACTAGAACCAGAGATACTTTAAAAGCATTATTAATAGACCAAAAGAATCTCGATGGTACTTTTAAGAGTGGTAGAGATATATTGTTTGAGGTTATGAAAGCGTACCAGTTACTTGATGACAACCAAAAGATATTTGTAGCTCAACAGTTGACAGGTATAAGACAGGCTGGGAGGGCAGTAGAAGTATTTAATGGTTTGACTAAAGTATTAAATGTTCATGGTGTAGCTTTGAAGGACGTAGGCTCTATTGATAAAGAAGTAGAAGTTAGATTGAAGTCGTTAGGGAAACAGTTAGGGAGGGCAAAACAAGCCTTTGTGAATATGGGGATTGATATTGGAGGATTCTTTGCACCAGCAATAACGAAAGCAACTAAGTTAGTGATAGGCTTCTTAAAATCTTTTAAGACAGGAGGGGATTTAGAAATATTTACAAAGGTTTTGAAAGAGCTTGCTAATATCTTCCTTCAACTAGCAGATGATTTGACAACAATAGCAAGAGCGGTAAAGAACACGATTGGCAAGGTAGGGAGAAGTCTTGGTAATAGAGGGTTAAAGTTTGACCCTAAAGCATTAGGTGATAGGGAGAAACAAACAGAAGGGATATTAGGTCTTAAAGATAAAGGAACTTTCATACAACAACTGATGGCACAAAGAAGGTTTGGCACTGGGACGGGAGGTATGAGTGAGGAAGCCAAACAAATAAAAAAGAATCTTGATGCTTTATTTAATGGTGCTGATGAGACCGCAAAAGAATTAAAGGAAACATTTAAGTCCTTTAATCTGGAAAAGATGGCATTAACTAAGTCAGCCTCAAGAGTTGCGATAGCACAATTTGAAAAAGAAGCCGAAGCATATAATATATTAGTTGCTGAGGGTAAAATTGGTGCGGAGGAATTGAGAGACTTTAAAATTGATTCTATAAGTAAAATAAAATTACAACATAATAGAGCTTATCAAACCATGCAATCCAGTATCATGTCTTGGGGAGATGAGTTTGGTAATACTTTGACTGATATGGTTATGGGAGCGGAAGTAAGTTTTTCAGACATCCTTAACTCTTTCACCAGAATGATTGCTGATATGGCTGTTAAAATCACAATCATTCAACCGATGATGCAAGCGTTATTTGGACAAGCAGCAGGAGGGTCAGGGTCAGGGTGGGTTGGACAAATTGCTTCAGCACTTGGAACAGCAGTTGGAGGGTGGATTGGTGGAGGTACAACAGCAGCAACTGGTTCGATGCTTACAGCACAATCAGTCCCAAGTACTTATCAAGACCCAGCTAGTTCGGCTGCTGGATATAATTTAACTGGAGTGCATTATGGCATGGCAGAAGGAGGAATAGCTACTAGACCAACAGCAGGGATATTCGGTGAAGCAGGAGCAGAGGCATTAATACCACTTGATAGAATGAGTCAGGTTATGGGAAGTATGGGAGGGGGAGGGAGTAATGTGGAAATAAACATTATCGGTGCTCCA
>Ga0209349_1000668_pt1 | contig 17125 bp, 18 predicted proteins | sample ETNvirnome_2_130_FD_184067 | JGI IMG/M metagenome (GOLD analysis project Ga0209349, IMG submission 184067) | Marine viral communities from the Pacific Ocean - ETNP_2_130 (SPAdes) (version 2) | ecosystem: Environmental > Aquatic > Marine > Oceanic | place: Pacific Ocean | collected 2013-06-22
ATTTCTCTGGCTGTTTGGCATATACCTAAAAATTGATGCCAATGTGAATTTTTTGAGATTACTTGACAACCTGCTGACCATTTATCTACTCTTGTAGATGTACCACTAGATTTAGCAGTTGCTCTATGAATATTGATTCCAAATAAACCTGTAGTTGTGTTTGATTCATCTAGGTCATATTTGTTATCTCTATTTGCATCTCTATATACTGTTACGTCTTTTTTCTGTCCTAATGCAGTATATTTTCCGCCATGTAATCTTATTTTATGGCTTCCTCTATATTGTCCTGGTTTAAGAATTGCAACACCTATTTCCAACATAGGATGTTCTACCCAATGTGTTCCTGGGTCTGTTGTGCATGGAAACTCATAATAATGCCAATATCCTTCTTCGCATTTATATGATATTGTCATCAAGTCATCAAATGCATTTGTGACTCTACCTTTTGTTTTTGAATTTCGGACTCCAACTATATTTACGTCGTATCCTTTATTGCTATTGTCGTGGAAGTATTTATAACCTTTACCTTCTACGGTTGTTTGAATTTGTTCTCTTGTATACATAGTCTTCTCCTAGTGTTATTTTATTATAAATATCTAGTAATGAGTTATAGGTGGTGTAGTCGGTGTAACAATTTATACAACTCTATTGTATATATTATATGCTGGGTAGCCTTACTTTAAGTTTTTTAATCTTGTCTAGGAATTCTTCAATTGAGTATTTCTTTCCTCTTTCATCTTTAATTACAAAGTTTTTTAATAGGAAATGATTTTGATCTACTGCCTTCATCAATAATTCAAATCCTTTACATGACCAAAATACTCCAAAGCCATTATCATCTCCTAATTGATTAATATCATTTACAGTATCAGCTTCTTCATTTCCTGGATATAAAATATAATAACGCATCTACTTAGATTTAACTACAGCACGACCTTCTAATTTCTCCCAATCCTTCTCCGGTCTAACATTTAAGTTTGTTTTCCATGCTCCCTTAATGGTCGGAACATCTATTCCTAATTCATCTGCCATAGATATAAATGCATTTATGTCTTTAGGAAAACAACTGCCTCCAAATCCTAACTTGCCGTCTGGGCCAGGCACGTTAAGATGTGAATCACCTATTCGTTGATCTGCAGCAAAACCTTTTAGTGCTTGGTTCCAATCTGCGCCTACTACATCACATATTAATTTCATTTCATTCATGATAGATACTTTACTAGCAAAAAATACATTATTCATATACTTGATAAGTTCTGCAGTTACAGTATCTGTCTCAATAATATGACAGTGCATAAATCTTTCTTTAAATAGTTTTGCAACACGTTCAGTTAATCGTTTTGTTCCTCCAAATACCATTCTAGCTTGAGTAAGAAAATCTAACTTTGCTGTTCTTTCAGTTAGAAATTCTGGATTGAATATGATATTCAATTTTGGAAATTTTCTTATAAAATTATTTGTAGTTCCTGGAACCATTGTAGATTTTAATATAATAATATTATCTTTTCTTTTATTACTTATGGCTATTTCTGTTAATGCCTTTTCTACAATTGCTAAACTGATAGACCCGTCTTCGTTCATTGGTGTCGGAACTGCGACAAATATAAACTCACACTCCAATACTTCTTCAATTGTATTTAAATTTCTTTTTGGGTCTTTGTCATGAACCCTTACTTCATGTGTAGGTGAAAATCCAAATGCTATTGAATTTCCTACAAACCCATTTCCTATTATTCCTATTTTCATTTTAAACTCTCTTTAAATTTAGTTATATACTCATTTAATGAATGAGTTGGTTTCCATTTTAATAATTTTTTTGTTTTAGATATGTCAGCTAATGTTATTTCTGCTTCGCCTGGTCGTTTAGGAATATAAATTTTTTCTCCTCCAAACATATCAGCTAATTCATTAATAGAATAATTGATGCCTGTTCCTAATGGAAATGCTTCACCGTACCAATCATCATGACTTGCTGCTATTAGTCCTTCACATATATCTAGGATATGTGTAAAATCTCTTCTTTGTTCACCAGTGCCTACAATTGTTAATGATTCTTTGTCTTTAGTTTGTTTTTCAAAGATACCAACTATAGTTGCAAAATCGCCATCATCAGGTTGTCGATCACCATACACATTAAAGAATCTTGTAATTACTGTTTTCACTTTATATATATTTGAATACATTTTACATATCTCTTCTCCACACCATTTTGCAAATCCATACGGACTTTTATGTGTTCCGCCATAAAATGTACTACTTCCAGAATATACAACTTTTGCATCTATTTTTCTTGCGAAATCTAATATTTCCATTGTTCCTCTTGCATTTACATCAAACCATTCAGATGGTTTTTGAAAGCTTGGTTGTATTCTAGCCAATGCTGCTAAATGAAATATAATATCAAATTTTGGTAAATCTACATATTTCTTTATATTTCTTATATCATCTATTATATATCCAACATTCTTTCGTTTATTTTTTTTACTACTTGAGTCTGATATCAAATTATCAAGTACTGTTATATCATACTCTTTTTTTGTAAGTAGTAAATCTACTAAGTGTGAGCCTACAAATCCTAGGCCTCCTGTTACTAATACTCTTTGCATACTATTAACTTCTTTTCATATGTTTGTAAATTATTTATTGTTATTTTTAAACTGCCTAATTCAAATAATTCTCCTAACTCTTTTTTATGTCTAGCTAGATGAATATGTGATCCTAAAAATCTATCGTTTACTATTATTTCTGGTAATTGTTGTATATATTCAAAATCTCTATTGTCAAAATCTTGTCCATCTATTTCAACAAGTATATCATTTTTATCTAGTCCTGTCAATGAATGGCACCTTTTTTTCATATTGAATTTTGTATTTGGTTGTTCTGACTTAATATAGCCTTCCCAGTCTGCATCACTATATATTCTACTACACCATGGTTCTAGAACTTCTAATAATTGATCATTACAATTCTTTATAATGAATCCAACATCATACTTTGGCGGAATAATAGGTTTTAGAAATTCATCATGTTTAACAAAATGTCCCCATTTTCTAATAAAATTTCTAGTGGCCTTTTCATTTTGAGTTAACCATTCGTCCGTCTCTCTATTCTTCATAAATACTTGGCCGTCTGGATTTCTTGTTGCTCCGTCAGCAAATCTACTACCTCTACATGTCATATGATATACACAACCATTCCATGTTTGTATAAATTTAACTCCATTTAATTGAAACCTATTAAATATATCTGAATCTTCTTTTGATTGTGGAGCATATAATGGGTCATGTCCATTTATCTCTTGAAAATCTTTTTTATAGAATGCCCATGGAGCAAATATACCTTCTGTTGTCTTTACTGAACGTTCATTATCTGTTGCTTGTAAATATGCAAATAAGTTATCTTCATCAAATTCTTCAGGTTCAATTCCAAAATCTTGTATAATTTTTTCTGGTCCTGGTGGATGTAAGGGTGGTTCAATTCTTGTCAATGAAACAATCGTTTTCTCTTCAAGATTAGATTCAATTGCATCTAATGCACCTGGACATAAATACATATCAGCATGATATATCATACAAATATCATTAGTAGCTACATTATTAACTAATCTATCATATAATATTGTATGACCTAATCTAGTTGGTCCTCCATTTCTCATGCATTTGAAATTAGAATCTTTCTGCATCATCTCCTGACACCAATCCCATGTGCCATCATTTGAAAAATCATCTGCTACACAAATTTCTACTTCATGCTTTCCTTGATTCTTTCTAATTGAATCATAAGACCACTTAAGATACTTAAGATTATTTCTTCCTGGTTGTATTAAACTTATCTTCATTAAAATACTTCTTTTACTTTATCAATTAATTTAGAATAATCATTATTCTCTCCTGGGTCTAATACTGGATGTACTTTACAACCACCTAACTTTCTAAAATAAGAATTAGGATTGTCTAAATAATTTGGACGCAATTCTTTTCCTGCAGGGACATAAACAATTGTAGGTGCACCAAAGTAACTACATAATATCGAACCGCCACCATTTACTGTTACAAATCCATTTGCATTAGAGAATAATTTTAACTGGAATTCGTTGTATGAATATTGTGGGTATTCATTTTTTAGATCATTCATGTTAATTACTTGTCCATTATAATATTCACATAATTTATAATCTGATATAGTTCCTAAATTTGTATCTTCAACTAATGATATTTTATTCTGTATTGTTTGTGATTCATTTTGGTCTGTAACAAATTCTGTATTGTCTGGACGTTTGTATACTACTGTGTATCGTTTTGATGTTAAATGATTAAATATTTCATTTAATGTTTTAATGTTAATATATCTACGAGATTGATTTATATGATTCCCAGATTCTATATTGAATATATTACTAACTACGACGAATGGTCGATCTAAATTAACATCATTATTTGAATAATATTCTTTATATGGAGGTGGTGTCCATCCTAATGAATAATCTAATACTCCATTATGAAAATTACCTTCGGCGTCTGTCATTCCATGAATCCAATTCATTGGAATCTGATCTTCTGTCATTCCGCCATCTAATGTTGATAACGTTCTTTTAGTAAATTGTTCTTTTACGTTATCACAAAAATAATAAAATGGTTTCATATCTTTACTAGTAATTACTTCTTTGAGTTGACCTTGTTTATGTAACCAATGTACATGTGGTACTACACACGCTAATTCATGGGCAAATTCAGGATTAATCTTTATCGTTTTCATCTTCTATAAAATCTTTAAAATCTTTGTCCAAATTATTCTTACTGACTGCACGTAATTCATTTGCAGAACGTAGTACTTTATGATTTTTACGAAATGCATTTATATCTGGAGTTTCTTTATTCAATTCTGCTAAATTTGCTCTATCCCCTTCTCCTGTATAGATATCACTTTTAATTAGTTGTTCTAATGAATCCAAGGTCATATCAGCTTTATATGTACGTTTTTCTGATATGTAATTATATTGTTTATTTTCATATACATCTATCATTAATTCTTTAAGTCGAACTTTGATATCTTCAATTACACTTTCTTGATGACTAACATTGTCAATGAGATTATCTTTACGAAAGAAATATAATTTAATATTCTCTGATATTAGTCTATCGAATAGCGCGGATAGTGTGTCTATGTTTGTTGTGTACATTTTATTTCTCCATTCTAACTTCCGGGAAATATCTCAGAAATTTATCATTATCATTTTCTCTTTTAGATAAGATTCTTGTACGTATCTCATTAAAGAAATTCCATGCTAAAGGAACAAATAGAACATGGTCTTGTTGTTTATAAGTTGTAATAAAATCGGCTGACTTAATAATCGTATTTGTACCTGGTGTGTATAGATTCTGCTTTAATGGGTTATCATCGATAATAACATCTAATTTAATGTCAGCAAAATTTAAAAACGTCATTCCTTTTGCAGCTGCTCCATACCCTACTATCTTATATCCTTCTGAACGTGCTTCATATATACAGTCTTTAAAATCACCTACTATGGTTTTAACATTATTTTGATATTCAGAATATAACTTATCTGATAATAGTCCTCTTTCACGTTCTACATCAATATGATTTTGTATTAATGCCTTATTAATATCTCGTTTACTAAAAATAAATAGATAACTAATTCCATGTACCGGCGTTTTAATTACATCGACTAAATTTAAGTCTGTCCTTTTTGCTAGTTCATTCATTGAATTAATATTAAAGAATGAAATATGTTCATGATAAATAGTATCAAATTGATTATTTTGAATCATCTCGGCCTGTGATGTTTGTATAAACAAATATGATTCATCATGCATTAATTTTGAACAATCATCTAGAAACAGTTTTGCATTTTCATTATGTGCAAAAACATTTTGTGCAATCAATACATCAAATGTATGATCGAATGGTCTACTACCAAAATAATCACATATTACATTATGATTTTTAGAACTAAGTTCATATAAATTTTCGGCAGGGTCAATACCAAATGTCTGTACTCCTTTGGTTTTGAAACAATCTAATTGAGAGCCATCATTACATGCAATATCTAATACATTACTCACACCGCCACTTACTTTAGCATATTCCATTACGAATTTAGAAAACCACTCAAAATTGTCTCGTAATGTTTGAGATGTTCCACTAACATATAAATAATCTTTGAATAATAAATCTGGGTCGACTGTATGAGTTAATTGTATATGATAACAATCTTTACATACATTTACTCCTAATGGATATTTTTCTAATTCTTTTGTATTGTCATGATATGAATTAGCTAATGGCTGTTCATTCAAGTCTAGTAATAATTCTAAATTACTACTATCACAACAAATACATTTATCTTTTTTATTGTACATACTCTTTTATTTCGCCTCTATTTGTTTGTATTATATTAGAATAATTTTCAAATATACTATTAGTTATGCTTTCAACCGTTTCATTGAATTTGAATTTGAATGTTCTTTCAAACTTTTTCGTAGATATTGAAAAATTGTAACATTTTGTTTGTATTTTAGTATTTGTAACTTGTGTAGGATCGGCATCATATTCTTTAACTGGTATATTAATGGTGTCACTCACTTCATATGCTATTTGTTCTGCTGTCTTATTAAATGAAGCTAAATTATATAATCCTCTTTTATCATCTTCACAATCAATTATAGTTATTATTGCTCTACATAAATCATCAATGCCCAGTACTGGACGCATTATATCTTTTATATATAATTTTATTTCTCCATTAGATAATGCACTACATGTCATTGCATTAATCATTACATCATTTCTCATTACAGGAGAATATCCACATACTGTTCCAAATCGTAATCCATAATATTCTATATCAGATTTTTCTGCATATAAATCAATAGTATGTTTTCCTATATCATATTGATTATATGGCTTAAATCCATAATACTTTTCACTAACAGTTTTACCACCTACTGAACCATACACGCTAGAACTACTTGCATATATAAATTTTTGTTTTTCTATCTTACCTAACAAATTAATAAAGTTTGTAACATTATTATCAAATGCTGACGAAAATTCTCCTTCACACATTTTCACACTAGAATGCCCTGCTAATAAAATAACAACGTCAAATTTATTAATAAATGATTTTTCTAAACTATTAAAATCTGCTTCTATACATTTATGAGTAGGTTTATCAAACCAACATGTATCAACGCATGTTATATCATATTTAGTATCATCTAACATTTCATACATTGACAAATCACGATATAATCGATTGCCAATATATCCATTACTTCCTAATAATAATATCTTTTTCATATTAATCTTGTTTTTACGTTAGTTCCATATATAGGTTCCACAAACGTTGCTTCATCTTCTTTTGGTAAGCTTCCCCATTTATTAATAAATTTCTGAACATTAGCTTGTTCAGCATTTATTTGTCTTTGCGATTTACTTTTAAAATCATCTTTTGCTTCGTCTCTAAAATGACTGCCTCTAGCTGAAAAATGCCATACTACCGACTGAGTTGTCATTATAAATCTATAATCTTCTAATTGCATTCTAATAAATAAATCTTTATCTTCCCAACTTGCTGGAGCAAATATTGGGTCATTACCACCAATCCATTCATAATCAGCTTTTCTGCAAAAGAATCCTGCCCCACCGCCTTTACGTACTGAAGCTGTATTTTCTTTTATGAATGCAGCTGACCATTGATCGAAATATTCATGGTCAAAATCATTATGATATGAACCAAATTCTTCTTCACTTACAAATATTGTACCTGGCCTATAGTCAGGGTCGTTAGGAAATATCTTTGGTTGAATCCTAAATGACGATGCTATAAGTCTAACATTAGGTTCTATATTATCGTATAATTTTAATAATTCTAAGTCTTGGTTTGGGGCTATCCACATGTCAGCATGAATGATATTTACAAATTCTGTTTTTGCTTTATCTACACAAAAATCCATTCCGCCACCTATTCCTTTAGGATTGTCATTGTGATCGATATAAGCATCTAAGCCAAGCTTGTCTTTATTTCCTTGTATCCATTCATCGGTTCCATCCGTACAATTTTCTGCGTGTACTACTATAGGCATATCTTTATAATGAGCATTTTGTCTTACTGACTTGATAGCTAATTTAAGATATTCTAAATTATTATTAGAGGATATACAAGTTGTTATTTTATGCATTTTTTAAAATCTTTATATCATTATCTACCATTTTTATAACTAGTTGTTGAAATGATGTTTTTGGGTTCCAATTCATTTCTAATTTTGCCTTTGCATAATCTCCCCTTAACACATCTACTTCAGCAGGTCTCATAAATCTTGGGTCTTGTTTAATATAAGGTTCCCAATCTTTTATACCAACATGATTAAAAGCTTCAGTTAAAAAATCTTTAATTGAATGTGTTTCGCCAGTTGCAATAACATAATCTTCAGCTGTATCTTGTTGTAACATCATCCACATAGCTTCTACATAATCAGGAGCATAACCCCAATCTCTTTTAGCTTCTAAATTACCTAATGTAATATGATCTGCTAAGCCTAAATGTATTTTTGCAACGCCATCTGATATTTTTCTTGTTACAAATTCAATACCTCTTCTTTCACTTTCATGATTAAATAATATACCGCTACATGTATACATTCCATAAGATTCTCTATAATTTTTAGTAATCCAATGTCCATATAGTTTTGCAACGCCATAAGGACTTCTAGGATAAAATGGAGTAGTTTCTTTTGAAGGATTTTCTACCATTCTCCCAAACATTTCAGATGAACTTGCTTGATAAAATTTAATTTTTAGGTCGTGTTCTCTAATAGCTTCTAACATTCTTAACACGCCTAATCCTGTAACATCTGATGTTTGTTCGGGCGTATTCCAACTTTCTCCAACAAATGATTGAGATGCTAGATTATAAATTTCGTCTGGATTAGATTCTTTAAGACATCTTAATAATGAATTTTGGTCTGTTAAATCTCCCGTTAAAAATGTTATCTTTCCTTCTAGGTGATTTGTGTTTTTCCTGTTAGGAGTAGATGCTCGTCTTTCCATTCCATAGACTTTATATCCCTTCTCTAATAATAAATCAGCTAAGTGACTTCCGTCCATTCCATTAATTCCTGTTATCAGTGCTCTTTTCATTATTAAAAATCTTTATATTCATAAAATTTATCTTCACCATTGATAAGACTATTTATATTAGCTTGAGATAAAGATTTAAATTTTTGGAATGCATTATTTTTACGATCTGCAAATGCATGTGGATTATTTTCTTCTAAAATATATAAACGTTTTTTAGGATGTCTTCTTGCATGTACATGTAATATATTTTTACATACAAATTGTAAAAACTTTTCTTTCAATATTTTTTTTGCCATAATAGAAAGGCCTTCATCATCATTATAAATAAGACATAATGGAATATTTACTCCGGACTTTATTAAATCGGCTGATAATACTAAACACGATCCACTAATCTTTGGTTCAGTAATATAATTAAAATCAAATTCATCTGATTCAGAATTAATCAAATTCATTTTTTCTATTGACATTGGAGATTTAGCTTGATTTGGATTCAAATGTCCTTTATCATCATCAATAAACGTATGGTCTAAAAATTTAGGATGTACTAATGGGTCCCATGATGAATCCCACATCTTTCTGTCTGCAAAACTCATAATGTATCTATGTATATTTTGTGAATCAGTGTATTGAGATAATGATTCTATTGCATTTAATGCTTCTTTTGGAAAGAAACTATCTGTTTCACCCCACATAACATAATCAACCTTTTTACAATACTTATAATTTAGATCTCGTCTATAATCTGCATGATAATAAAATCCGTCCGATGTATCGTGTATCCAAAAATTGATATTTGGCATCGCAAGAGTATGTTGTAATCTACTAATACCTTCTTTAAATTGACCAACCAAAGCTTCTTTTGATATTTTATCTGTATCAATCTTTTCAATATGTTCGGATGTATTAAAACAAAAATCTAATGTTACATTTTCTTTGTTTTCTACACCTTCTAATAAATTAATAAGTCCATCTATATATTCTTTGAAAATTTCTATTTCAAAAAACATAACATGGACGCCTATTACATATTTCTTTTTTAAATTAATTTTCATACAATTTCTCATAAGTTTTTTTCATCCAATAATATGTCAACTGATCATCTTTATTGTTTGGAATACTATTGTACTGATATATCCATCCGATATCAGTGAACGGCGAATTATCTTGTAATAATTCTTTACGGTGTAAATCGACCATATTGAATTCATATGGTAATACTTTATAATCTATATCTAATAAATGTGTTAAAAAATTAACAGGCGTTTGGTCTGTTCCTGCATGCCATGTTTTTTCTGCATTTAATAAATTATCTCTATTTTGATCAAAAAATTGTAGTATTGAATTAAAAAATTCTTTATGAGATTCATTAAATATTAACATTCCAGAATCAAAATAATGGTCAAATCTAAACATATAGCCATCAAAGAAATATTTTGAATAATTTTCTATACTACGTAATACCCAATCATAAGATCCATCATTATGTACAAAGCAGAATTTCCTTTCACTCAGTTCAAATACATTTGGACAATTGGGATGTGGTATTGTATCTGCATCTACATACATTATCTGGTCATATTCAATATTATTTGCTTCTAATAAATCGAATATATAATATCGTTGCCATGATACTGGCATATCCTCGTGAGGTCTTATAAGATCATTTAATATAAACAATTCACAATCATTTTTCTTGCTCCACTGTTTCCAGCTATCAATACAAAACTTATACGGGTCACTTCTAGTTTCTGCCCATCGACCGACTTCTTTTTGTTTGCCAGGTAATTTTACATCTACTATAAAAACAATATTCTTTTTCATATTTAATTCATATTACAAATTACGCCTTCGCGTGTTACAAATGTCAGTTGTCCATCTTTACATGTAAAGCCGGCATGTTCTCCAATATATTGACTTATATTTAAATTACTTTCATGAATTGCAGATGGTATAACTCGATCTGGTTGTCCATAATCATCAAAAATAAGTATCATATTTTTATTTTTAGCTAAAAGTCGTTTGATATCAAATTGTATTCGTTCTTTATCATGTCCAGCATCTACAAATGCAATATCGATATTATCAGGTATTTTAAAATCATTACTATATATGTCTAAGCAATTATATTCTATATTATTAATATCTGAACATTTACTCTTTATTTGTTCTACATTTTCTAATGATTGTTCATATGAGTATACTTTTTTAAAACATTCTGCAAATACACGTGTTGTATCTCCTTGACATGACCCTAACTCTAGACATGTTAAGTCTTTTTTATTTTTAAAAATTCTTAAAATATCTTCTTTAAATCTCCTACTGGTTGTTTTAACCCACTCATCTTTATGAGTTAATTTATTTAATAGATAATTCTCGTCATAATTATCTTTTACAGATTTCCAAACATCTTTCATATATTTATTTCGATCATCTTTAGCAAATCCACTAAAGAACCATACGTGACCATATTTAATGAAAAACGGAGTTTCATCTTCTTTTAATTGCCAATTATGACCAAACATTTCTTTTCTGTAAATATGTGATAATCTATATGGAATAGGCCAATATTCAATTTCAGTATTGTTCTTTTGACATATATAGTTAACAATTGTTTGGTCTGTTCCTCTTCTTACTTTTGTACTTTGTAATTCTAAAATTTCATCTAAGTTATCATAATAAAATTTTTCTATTTGTTTAAATAATTTTTTATGACTTTCATTAAACATTACAAATTGAGTACAAAAATATTTACTTATATCAAAATCAAAATTATCAAATATATGTTTATAACCTTCAACACTTTGATGAACCCAGTTTAAATTATCTTTTTCTAATCCTACTGTTAATTTGTTACCAAATGTTTTAAAGAAATTAGGACAATTCCAATGAGGTATTGAACATGCATCAACCATTGCAACTTTATTATATTTAATTTTTTTGTTTTCTAGAAAGGAATGTATATCAAACCAACGTTGCCACGTGACTCTGTGTTTAGATAGATCTTCATTTTCACATTTATCATATATCACAAGTTCACAATCATTCTTCTTACACCAGAATTTCCAAGCGTTTATAGATATATCCATCCAGTTCCAGCCTCCAAATTTATCTAAATTTTTATCTTTTGGTGTAACTGCAGGTATAACAACTATATTTTTCATATCTTTAATATAATAATTTTTTTGCAATAAAACAAGTTATTTACAATAATTTATAATAGTTTCAATATATTTGTTTGCAAAAAGAGATATTTTTTTATTATAATCAAAATCAACATCTTCATTAAATACTTTTTGTAACATTTTTAAAACTATATCATCTTTTCCGTCTATACTAACAGAATTAATATTATGTTCTTTTCCATCAAAATAAACGTCGTATAAAAACTCGATGTTGAAATTATCATATAAAACTTTAAAATTTAAATTTTTTGTAGTATTTAAGATTTCAACATCTTTTATTTTTTTGTTTTTTATATGCTCATATAGAAAATAAAAATCATGATATGCAAGTTTAAAAAATAAATCAAGTGGCGTGCTATTTTTAGAATTCTTCTTACGTTCTACAAAATTATTTTGTTCTAATTTATAATCTACTATACGAAAATTTTGTACATCATCAACATATAATTTAACTTTATGTTGTTCAGCTATATCAAATAATTGACAAGATTGTTTATATGTTGGTGTTAATGGTTTTTCACAAAATACATTTTTACCATTAGATAAACAATTTTTTACTATTTCATAATGAGTGTCTTCTGGTGTTGCAATAACAACCCAATCAATTTGGTCTAATTTATCCAAGTATGAATCTTTACTTCGACAAATAAATTTTATATCACAAAATATTTTAAGTTTATCATATAAAATCTTGCCCCATTTCCCATATCCTATTAATCCAATTTTTTTCATTTAATTATCTTATTGATGGTACGTCCCAAATAATCCTTTTTTCTTAATATTAGAATTTAAATCTTCATTGTATACTTTTGTTCTAGATGAAACAGGTCCTTGTTCAAATGGTATTCCTACATTTAAATCATCTTCTGCTTGATTTACTAAAACAGTTACTAAATGATCAAATGCGTCCATAAATCTACAATCATTTGATTCTAAATCTACTTGTGGTTGGGTTTCAATAAATTCTTTAACTATATCTTCAAATGGTTTTTTGTCTGTAATTCTACCAATAATAAATTTTTCATTTCCTGGCCGATCTAGGAATCCTGCTTCTCTATATAAAAATACATCTCCATAATTATCAACTACTACTGAGATTTGTGGATATGCAGCTTTTCTCATATCTAATCCATCAACCATTTTTATTTGACTTCCAAGTATGCCTTCTGCTAATGTAATCATTGCATATCCAAAATCAACATTTAGATTTGGACAATGTTTTTCTTTTTTCTTATTAAATTTTTGAAATTCATCTATTAATTGTGCTCTATCATCTTTTGATAAAAATCCATCTAATTCATGGGTTCTATCAATATCGTCACCTGATGTGTCTGTCATACTTCCAAAGTCTTCTCGAATAGTTATATAATCAATACCTCTACCATTCGTAACTTTTGAATTAACCTCAATAATGTAATCCATTAATTTAGACATATGACTGACATTTTCTGGAATAATTATATAATTCAATCCTAATTTTAAATTAGGGTTCTTTTCATTTCTTATTTTTAAAAATTCTATTATATTATTTTTAACTAATTCATATGACCCTTTTTTTCTTGTTACTTGATATGTTGATTCCTCATCAACACCATATAAAGAAACTCTACAAGAATCTAATTTCAATAATCCAGGATGTTTTTTTATATATTGTTTTGTTAACATATAGGCATTTGTAATCAAAGGTACTCGTATATCTCGACTTTTAGCATAACTTATTATGTTACCAATTCTAGGATGAGTTAATGGTTCTAATCCACCTGAAATAGATATGGTTGAATATTTTGGCATACTATCAAAGATGTCTTTAAATATTTCAAAACTTTGTTCTTTTATCTCACTTCTATATCTAGCCTTTTGATTACGTCCACAAAAGCCACAATAAAACATACAAGACATTCCAGGATAAACTCCTATTCGTACTGGAAAATTATATATCTTTTTTAGACAACTTTGTACAGCGCCTGTATTTACTAATGGAATAATTGTTTGCCAATATTTTTTTCCTAATCCTTGATTAATAATTATTTCTTGTAAATATTCTGAATTTCTTATATATTCATTTAATTTAATTATTTCTTGTCGACTTGAATTAGTTTCTTGTATTAATTCTTTTTGAGTGTGCCATGGAATATTTGACATTCTGTGTATAATAGTTACAATAGCATCAAATTGTTTTTCAGTTAAATCTGGTAGTTCTTTTATTAAAACATTTTTAACATCATTACTAATATCTAATGGCACGTTAGAATATAACCATTTTTTTAAATTATTTTCTTTCATAACAAATCTACTATTCTAATTGATTCAAATGCTTCAACATACTTCCTACCAATTTGTAATCCACGTGTTCTTGCTATGTCTGTAACATACTCTTTACACATAAATGCTCGTTCTAATTGAGTTTCATAGCAATCTAACATTTTTATTTTTGCGTCTATATCTTCTTTAGCTAAGGAAATAAAAACATCTGTACTAAATGTTCTATTATTCCATGGTAATTCATAGCCTAATATTGTTGAATGTTTGAATGCTCTAAATGTTTCTTGATATACTATTTGATGGTCTTGGTGATGATCGTATGATGAAGGACAAAATATAATATCATATTTTTCTTTTTGTTGCAAATTCCAAAAATAATCTAATAATTTTTGTCTAGACTCATTTAGAACTCTAGGTTCAAAATTTGCAAATGTTGCATTAGCTCCTATGACCTTCATAGCATTAAAAAATTCCTGTACAGGGTCTCCTGTTGATAATGGCTGCGCAGAAGTTAATGCTAATGCATCTATCTGATACGTATCACGATATTTATGTAATGTTGCTCCGCATCCTAATTCGATGTCATCTGTATGTGGAGCAATTGCTAATATTCTTTTCATATTTATTTTTTTATTTGTCATCTGATTTCCAATTTTTTAATTTGTCAACAATATTATCAAATATATCTCCTGTTGTTTTATGTCTATCCATTGAGGGTTGTTGGTTTTGATATCCAAAAGCTATGTCTTCTGTTGTTTTATCTGGTTCTAATGCTCCTACAGGTATTTTTTTATTTACATTTGGATGAATTCTCTGTTTATGTAAATACCAATCAAATAATTTGATAACTCTTAAATTAGCTTCCATTGCAAGGTCTCGTATACATTCATCTGATGATCTATGACATGTTACTAATTCTGCTATATCATACCATTTTTTACTTATGCCAAAGTGTGTTGGAAATTCATCTTTTTTCCAATCTTCATTGCTACCAACTGTCCATATTAAAAATGGTTCATTTAAATATTCTTCACATGCATCGCTCATAAATTTATCCCAATTAGCTTTTTCACAGAATACGTCGTCGGCAATAAAAAATATTATATCTCCTGTTGCAACTGTTGCCCCTGTATTTAGATATTGTTCTAATGGAATTCTTGGAGTTTCAAATATTTGTATATCTACATTATATTTTTTACTCATATTTTTTATTTCTTGTAGATTCTTTTTTGTTTCTAAATCATCATCATCTATAACAGCAATATATTCTATATTTTCATTTTCTTGTGCTCTGACAATAAATGATTCTAAAGATTCGATTAAATATTTAGGCCTGTCACGTGACATTGTTACTAATGATATTTTCATATGGTTGCAACTCCTGATTTTTGAACAACGGTTGTTGTACATTCTTGTGCAAAATTTATTGCTTTTTCGATATCATTACTTTTTATATATTCATAAACAAGCCCAGCTATAAATGTATCACCTGCTCCGGAGACATCTTTTACAGAAACATCTGTTGTTGGATATATTTTACCTTTATATTCACAACCATATTTACCTTTGGTAACAATTAATTTTTCTTGTAACCTTGGATAATTTGGTAATTTTTCAAAATTCTTGTGATGTTCTTGACTATTAATTTTAATAAAGTCTATATTATTACACCAATTGCCTAAAAACTTTTTTGTATCTAAAAATACTGGACATTCAAAATTCTCAGCTATTAATTTTATATCTTCTTTTTCTAAAAATCCTTTACAATAATCCGATATAACAACTGCATCATATGAACGAGTTTTTGAATCGCTTACATCTGCAGATATTCTTTCACATTTATCATTTTCATCTACTCTTAATACCATTTGATTATATCTTTCATCAACATATCTAATTTTTTTAATTTCTTTAGTATTTGTAATGATATCAACATCTGCTCCTAACACTTCTAAATTAACTTGTACGTTAGCTGCCATACCTGGGTTTGTTTTTTGATATAGCGGTTTTATTACTGGTACAGGAGCTTCTGGGGCTAGCCTTTCAATCTCTCCATACACAAATACATCTGTACAACTGTCTCCTACTACTAATATTTTCATAAATTTGTAAAATTACTATTATTGCAATTGATGATCATCTTATATGCTTTGATTAATTCTGTTATGCCTTGGTCTATTGAAATACTTGGTTCCCAACCAAAACTTTCTAATTTTTCATTTGAGACTATATAGTTTCTATTATCATGATCTGACTGAAAATCGTTTTCAATTATTACAAAGTCTGGAAAGAACAGTTTTACTTTCTTTGCTAATTCTAATTTTGTAAGATTTGCGTCTGATAATCCTACATTGAATACATTATTCTTCATTTTATCATAATTCTCTATACAGAACATAAATGTATATGCGATATCTCTAACGTGTATATAATTTCGTTTATAATGTGATTGGAATAATACAATACATCCTTCTACAATCGCTTTATGAACAAAATCATTTACTAATAAATCAGTTCTCATTCTTGGAGATGCTCCAAATACAGTTGCTAATCTTAAACATATTCCTGCATCCCAC
>Ga0209349_1000669_pt1 | contig 17123 bp, 19 predicted proteins | sample ETNvirnome_2_130_FD_184067 | JGI IMG/M metagenome (GOLD analysis project Ga0209349, IMG submission 184067) | Marine viral communities from the Pacific Ocean - ETNP_2_130 (SPAdes) (version 2) | ecosystem: Environmental > Aquatic > Marine > Oceanic | place: Pacific Ocean | collected 2013-06-22
CGAGTACTCGTACTACGGCTACGAGTACTCGTACTACGGCTACGAGTACTCGTACTACGGCTACGAGTACTCGTACTACGGCTACGAGTACTCGTACTAACTTTTTTACCCCTCATGTAGGGGTTCAGAACTCAGATTGTACTGGTGTCCGCCACGGCCCAGTAAGAATAAAAATCCGGCTCCAAGATGCCTTCGTCAGCGTCAGATTTTTCAAAATCGATTATGGCGTTTTTCGCCTGATCTATCTCCACGAAAAACTCGATGATGTCACCAGTTTCGCGGCAACCCACGGCGTAGTCGACTTTGACATTTTCGATTGCGGTATCGCCAATGAAAAGATCAATAGTGATTTCGGGACCGTCTGTTTTGAGGTTATCGACCGCAGCTAGAACCTCGTCCAGGCTATCGAATACCTCTGTTTCCCACGGGCGGCGGGGGGAGTACCGGGTTCCGAGGTGCCAAGTTTCGAACGCGAGTTCATTGTCGAATGCGGTGAGTATTTTCTCACAAACATCTTGCACCTCGCCTCCCGAATCCGGATCCTCCCGGTCAATGGTAGCCAGGGCCAGGTCTGCCCTACGATTCAGTTCGGTTAACTGGGTATCCGAGTACCCGTCCGTATTATATTTATTGAATTGGTCGTTCATAAGATTTTCCTCGTGGTGGTTTAGTACTGTCAAATCAGTACTGCGAGTAGCACTCCCGATCGAGTGCTACTGACAGTCTCTTGTCAACTGACTCGTTTATCTGCCCATACACGGGAGATTGTCCGGCCACGATAGAGCGCGTCGGCACTCGCACTCTGGGTCATCACATCCTAATGTTTCAATATCTTCGTTCTCCTTGCGGTCTTGTTGCCGCGCCTCGACATATTGCCTGGCTTGGCCCAATGACATCCGAATTCCGTTCAACAGAACAACCTTCTGGGGAACTGCTGTGCTGCCATTGGCGTGATGCCGGCGGTGGCTACCGCGTGAATTGGCGATAACTTCTGCCGTGATACCGGCTGAAATTGCTAAATTCACGATGGCTTGTGATGCGTGTGGTGCGTGATTAATTGTCATGCTGTATCTCCTGATTTGATTGATACTGATAATTTATGGGGGTTTCTACTGCCAAACCCCGAATCCTCCAAGGTGAAAGGGGTTATTTCTTGTTTCATTTAATTGTGTGACCATATTATAGCATTGTGCGTACATACGCAAGCATTTAATTACTGATCTTTTATACAGTATTTGAATCGATTTTATGCGTATAATGGGGTATGGACCATCAGCATCCCAGGCCGATCCCAGCCCAGCCGGTGTACCTGGATGACACCCAGGCCCAGCTCGATAGAATCGAATCCATGCTAATTGAACTGACAAAACACATGGTTGACACCACTGAATATAGACTTCTTCATCCTGATGAATATCCTATGTGCGGAGAAAGCGGTTGAAGCGGCACAAATACAAAAAACTCAATGTTTCCAGCCTAATACCCTAATAGCCTGTGAGAAAACTAACCGCAATTGCTATATGATGGAGATTGACCCCAAATATTGTGATGTCATAATACAGCGATGGGAAGAATACACTGGAAACAAAGCAGAATTGCTCCAACAGCTAGACGAGGTATCTAATGGCTGAGAAGAACAAAGGCGGCAGGCCCAAGGTAAAGATTGACTACAAAACACTCAAGGGGCTATGTCAGATACTCTGTACCGGCGAAGAGTGTGCCGCAATACTTGATATTGACTATGACACGCTAAACAACACGCTTAAGGCTGATGGACATGGGGGTTTTTCGGACTACTTAAAAAAGCACGGTTCTGATGGCAAGGCATCACTAAGGCGCAGACAGTTTAGATCGGCCCTGGACGATGGCAATGTCACCATGCAGATATGGCTGGGCAAGCAGCACCTTGAGCAGACGGATAAGCGTGAGACTAACGTGAATGTCCGTACATACGAGTCTATGGATGATGATGAGCTATTGCGCGAGAAAGCGAGAATAGATCAGGAATATGAGCAGTCAACCAGGCATTAATAACCGTGCTGATATTATCAAGGGGATGCGGATAACCGAGAGGTTGACCCTGATCAATAAGCAACGCAGGTTATCTAGCCTTTATGCCTGTATGTATGATTGGCAGCATAAATTCAATGCCGCAACGAAAACCCATCTGGCCTGTCTGTTGATGGCAGCGAACCAGGTGGGCAAATCGCAGACAGGCTGCATCATAGACGCATTCCACCTAACCGGCGAATACCCTGAAGATTGGGAAGGCCATAGGTTTGAGCAGCCCCCACTGATATGGTTGTTGGGGCATTCAGGAGAGAAGACCCGAGACCTGTTGCAGCAGAAGTTATTCGGAAGACTAGGCCCAGACGGGTTCAGCGGCGGCTATATCCCTGGCGAGATGATTGTTGATCACAAGGCAATGCAGGGTACTTCAGGAGCCTGTCGAGAGGTCCGGGTTAAGCACACCCAAGGCACGTCAGTCTGCCAGTTCTGGAGTTATTCCCAAGGCCAACACGCACTGATGGGTGATGTTGTTGACTGGTATCATATAGACGAAGAACCCAAAGACCAGACCATCTATCCCCAGATTATGACGCGCACATTGAATGGAGATAGAGCCCAGGGAGGCAGAGGGATACTCACCCTAACCCCGGAGAATGGCAAGACAGAACTAGTATGTGGGTTTATGGATGACTTAAAGGCAGGCCAGTATTTGCAGACTGCGACATGGAACGATGCACCACATCTGAACAAGGAAACCCGGGAATCTATCCTCGCTGCATATCCCAGCTATCAACGCGCTATGAGATCCAGGGGCATACCGCTGATGGGTGCTGGGCTGATATTTGAGCATTCAGAAGAATCCATAAGCTGCCCACGGTTTAAAATCCCTGATTACTTTTTCGTGATTAACGGCATGGACTTTGGTTGGGACCATCCCCAGGCACACATACAACTGGCTATCGATCCTGACTCGGCGAGAATCTATGTAACTCAAGCGTGGAAGGCATCGAAAAAACAACCTTTCGAGGCATGGGAGAGTGTTAAGCACTGGGCTAAGAAGATACCAACATCATGGCCTCACGATGGGCTGCAACATGAAAAGGGCAGCGCCAAGCAGCAACGGGAATATTATGAAGAGGCTGGCTGGGAGATGCTCGATGATCACTGTACCTGGCCAGATGGCGGTAACGGTGTCGAGGCTGGGCTGATGGAACTGAACAACCTGATGTCTACTGACAAGTTCAAGGTCTTCGATGACTTGCATGAGGCCTTAGAAGAGATAAGAGAGTATCACCGCAAATCAATGCCCAGCGGAGTAAGCCAGATCGTCAAAATAAAAGATGATCTTATTGACGCAATCCGTGGAGCGTATATGATGGCGAGGTTTGCAGAACAGAAATATATGATTGATAATGCACAGCCAGATGAATATGTCGAAGATTACAGACCTAACTCGGCAATGGGATATTAATGTCTATAAGCCAACTCCAATCATTCGTTAATCACGTCAACATAGCTGATGAGCTAGACGAAGAAATGCTGAGTGCTATTGCCAACAGGGTGAAGCGGCAGTATGACGAAGACCTCGATTCAATGACTGATTGGAAAGAGTCCGTTAGTAATGGCATTGACCTGATGAAGCAGGAGTGGAATCCAAAGTCTACTCCGTGGGAAGGGGCGAGCAATTATAAAGACCCGTTGCTATCAGAGGCTTCTACGTCATTCGGCAACAAAGCGTATCTTGAATTACTCCGCAGTAAAGACCTGGTATCTACTGAGATCATAGGCAAAGACCCTGATGGTCAGAAGAAAGACCGAGGCAGCAGAGTATCTACGTTTGAGAACTATCAGATAAACCATGAGATTGATGATTGGAGATCGGAGCAAAAGCGGTTGTTTTACTCTAATCCCAATGTCGGCTGTACATTCAAGAAATTAGTTTATGATCCGATTGAAGAAAAGACCGAATCACATTTAATTCAATTCCCTGATTTTGTGGTAAATCAAGCGACCAAGAGCATGAGCAAGTGCCGGTCATTCTCACAGGTCATGGACTTTAGCGCGAATGATGTTGAGGTCAAGGTCAGGTCAGGCCGCTGGCTGGATATAGATGATGGCGAAGAAAGCAAAGAGCCTGACAAGCGTGGGGATAAGGGCAGCAACGAGGCTGCTGATGTCACTGAATCAATCGACAATCCTGAGATGTACATCGAGCAGCAATGCTTCTTTGACATTGATGAGGATGGATATGAAGAGCCTTATATAATAACTGTCCACCACAAGTCATCTAAGGTGGTTCGGATAGTGGCTCGATATGACGAAGAATCTATTATTGTCGATTTAGACGATGTGGTTATGCCGTTGCCTAGAGCGTTGGAACTGAGAAAGGAGCAGGAAAAGCAGGAGTTCGGTGGGGAAGAGGGTCTGGCTCTGCTCAATCTACCCGATGAAATTACTGATACCGACCCTGATAAGCTGGAATTATTGAAGATTATTCCGTTTCAAAACGTGGTTAAGTACGGCTTTATCCCTGCGCCTGACGGGACATTTCTTGATTACGGCTATTCGCATCTGTTGGGTGCTATTACCCAGGCTATTAACTCAACGACTAATCAGCTATCTGATGCCGGAACCATTGCTAATCTTGGCGGTGGGTTTTTATCAAAAGAATTCAGGAAGTCGATGGGTGCTGTACGCTTACGGATTAATGAATGGCTAAAGACTGAGGTTCCTGCTGATAAGTTTGCCAAGGGCTTATTTCCTAATCCGGCCAAAGAACCATCACAGGTATTATTTCAGCTTAACGAAAACCTGAAGGTCAGGGGCAGGGGATTTCTGGCTGTCACTGATTTAGCTGATCAGATATCAGCAAACACAGCTCCCACGACTGCGCTCACGATCATCCAGGAGGCTATGGTCCCCACATCGGCTTTATTTAAGAGCATTTTAGATTCAGAGGGGGAGGAGTTCAGGATTTTATTTAGGATTAATCAAAGAACGCTGGATGATGAAAAATATTCACAGATATTGGGTGAGCAGGCGAGTGTTCGCACTGATTTCAACTCATTGGATATGGTGGTATCGACTACGGCCAACGCTGAAATGTCCACCAAAATGCAACGGATTCAGGTAGCTCAGATAGAGCTGGCGCAGTTTCCTCTTGTATTACAGGCTGGTGGCAATCCCCTGCCCATCTTGCAGAACTTCTTTGAGGCTATCGGCAGCACGATAATCGACAGGGTCTTTCCAGAAGAAGGAACTATGAATCCGCAGGAGCAGCAACAGCTTGAACAGTTGAAGCAGGCCCAGGAGCAGGCCAACCAAATGCAGCAGTTACAACTACAGATTTTGGAGAGAGAGCAGACCAGGCTGGATCAAGACTCAGCCGAAGATAGGCGCAAGACCGCGAAAGAGATCGAAAAGCTAAACGCAGACATAACCAAAGTGTTAATGGATGCAGCATTATCCGGCGAGAGAGCTGAGTCTGAAGCATTAAAGAATCAACTAACGAAATACACTGGATCGGTGAGTGTTTTGTTGGACAGCTTAACTAAGATAGGTGATATAAATGATCGACAGATTACGCAAAGTCCTGCACTACAGCCCGTCCCAAATCTCCTCGGACCAGTTCCACCAGTGGAAGCACGATCCGGTAACGGAAGCCTTATTTAAGTACCTGGTTGAATTGGTTCTCAATGAGATATCGGAAGAATTGCCGATGGACTCAATCGATGAATCCCTGATATTGACCCACCAGCGTCAAGGCTATATAAAAATGATTGATAGTTTATTCGCTTGGATGCCGGAGAATCTTGTTCATGATTAGACCCCTGGGCAATTACATAGTAATCGAAGCAAAGAAGATCGAAAGCGTTTCGGACGGTGGAATTATCCTCCAGGGCGATACGGTGGGCAAGGAGCAGGCTGTTGAGCAGACTGGCAAGGTTGTAGTTATTGGCCCCACGGCGTTTAAGCGGTGGAAGGGGTGCGAGAGTCCCAGGTGGCTGGCGATGGCTATTAAAGAATATATGCGCCTGGTGAAAGAGCATGGGGCAAATAGTTGCGGTATGTTTGAGGCTATCTGCGATTATTGGAAATGGGAAGATCCAGACTATCCACCTCACAGGCAGTGGGGACTGAAGATTGGGGACGTGGTCGAGCATAGGAAATTCAACGCAATGGATAGTGTTACTTCTGGTGACATTGTATACAGGTACATACCAGATATTGAGATATTGGGGGTGATCAGAGATGAGTGAAGAACAAGCGGAAGAAGTTGTTGAAGAAGTTGTTGAAGAAGTCGTTGGAGAAGTCGTTGGAAAGGCTGTTGAAGATGTCGTAGAGGACAAGAAAGAATTCGACTACGATGAAGTCCAGGAAAAGCAGGCGCGTGATACCGGATGGGTTCCTATTGATGAATGGGAGGGTAAGCCGGAAGATTGGATTAAAGCTGATGTTTACAATGTTCGCAGGGGTTTGGTTGGTGAACTCCGCAGACAAAAACAGATTAATGCGGGATTTGAGGATAGGCTAAATAATGTTAATCAGATCCACGCGGGTCAGCTTGAGGTGCAGCGCAAAGAACTGATGGCGGCGAGGGATGCGGCGATATTTGATGGTGGTAAGGAAGGGTTAGAGATTGCGAAAAACAAGCAGTATCAGATTGATACACTGAACAGCGCCCCTCAGATGCAGTCTTTACCGCTGGAGTTAACTGAGTGGAACGAGCGCAATCCCTGGATATCGATTCCAGGGGCAAAATCCACCTATGCTCAGACGTTATTCGCCCAGTCGTTGGGCCAGGGGAATAATGTGGCTCAAGCTATAGCATTGGTAGACAGGGAGATATCCAGAGAATACCCTGCGGGGAAGAGGCCCAAGCCTCCGATGTCAGAGCAGGAGGGTGGATCGAGGCCGCGTGGATATAAGAAATCAGAGTTAAAGTTGACGATGGGTGATATAACGCAGCAGGAGCAGAGGATGATTGATGCTATGCCTAATGCCTGGGCTGGCAAGACCGACACACAGATTTTGAAAGCGGTAGCTGATGCGAGGAAGGGTTAATGAACGAATTATATGGGCAGGATGATGATGGTAAGAGGGTTAATTCGACTCAAAAGCAGGATTTAGCTGTAGGCGCATCTGGTGATCCGCGTGATCCCAACCAGGAAACCAGGCCAGCACGGGTTCCGATGAAGCAGGGAACTAATCTCGGTTTTGAGGATTGCGATTTTGACAGATCAAACTACAGGTATTACGCATTTAACGAAGATCCCAATAAACCTGGGCGTATTGATAGAGCCAAGAGCGCATATTGGGAGCATGTAACTAACCGGAACGGCGCTATTGCACAAAGGGCATCTGGTGATGGTACAACGTATTTGATGCGATTACCGATGAAATATGCGTTAGCGGACTCAAACAGTAAAAAGAAAAAAGTCCTTGCAACCATGGCGGATCAGACTAAAATAAGTGCGAATGAGTATGCCCCTGACCCTAACACAGGGAAAGCAGAGGGTGGCACATCGATTTATCAGGACAGAACGGTATCTGATAATCCTTATAGTTAGACTCTTCAAGCTGTAGACCGCAGTAAAATTGACGAGAAACGGTTAAGTCCCGCTGGGGCTTGTTTTTTATTCAATTTATTGGAGGTTTACTCATGTCAGGTTTTGACCTAGTTGGCACTGAGTCCAATGGTTCAGTGGACGGCAAGCAAAAGACATTTGCTGTTGATGCCACCCATTCTGGAGTTCTTGGTCCTGGTGACCTTGTTTTAATAACTGGTGACGGTTCTACTACTGGAGTTTCAGAAGTAGATATCGGCACTGCCAGCGCCGCAAATACTGGTGTAATCTCTTCGGTTGCACTTAATCTTGCCGGCGAATCACTTTCACAAACCCACCTTTCCGCAAGTACTGCCGGTGATGTTCTCGTCAATGTTGATGCTTTTGCCACCTATGAGGTAGCCGTTACAAATGGCCCTATGGTGGTTGCCGATGTTGGTTTGAATTGTCCGGCTGTTGTAACTGCTGGAACGGTCACTGGAAGTTTATTTGTGTCCAACATGGGCGCAAACGCAACAGGCGTTGCGACAACTTCTACTCTTCCACTCCATATTGTTGCTCTGAAAGAGGATAGCGCAGGTGTCTTAGGCAACCGCGCAATAGTTCGTGTAAACGCAACTACCTCTAAACTCGGCGCAACCGGCATAGCATAGGAGCTAATCATGGCTGGAGTAATCGGCACAGGTAGTATCCCACGGCTATTACAGGATGGTGTGGGTCAGGTATTTGGTAATTCTCTTGCAGAGCATGAAACCAAATACGATAAAATGTTCAAGGTCTTGAGTTCTACTAAGAATTTCGAGGTCAATGTTCAGTTGGAGGGTTTTTCACGCTCTTCAGACAAATCCGAAGGTGATGACATTACCTTTGATTCCAGGCGGCAGGGCTTCACCCCGAAGTATCAGCACTCAACTCTTGCGAAAGGGTTTATTGTGACTGAAGAGGCTTTGGAAGATGAGCTTTACGGTCAATTAGACGAGGGCGCACAGGCACTTGCTCGATCTATGATGATCGGCAAAGAGCTTGATGGTGCTAATGTATTTAACAACGGCTTTGATGCCACGGTCACTATGACAGATGGCGATGGTGCTGAGTTGTTCAATACTGCTCACTCTAACGGCCCTTCTGGTGGTACTTATTCTAATCGGCTTGCTGTTGATGCTGATTTGACTGAGGCAGCACTTGAGGATGCTTTAGCGATTGTTCAGACGATGGATGATGCCCGTGGCTTACCGGCTGCGCTTCAAGCCAGACGGTTGATAGTTGCTGCTGGAACTAACTCATTCAACGCACAGAGAATCCTGGGGTCTGTTCTTCAGAACGACACAGGCAATAACGCGACCAATGCAATTCGTGATATGAACTCTGTGCGTGATGGGTGGATGTCCAATCCTTATCTGACTGATGCAGATGCGTGGTTTTTAACTACTGATGCCCCTAGTGGGCTGAAGTATTACACGCGCCGCAAAGTTCGGTTTGGTCAGGACAATGCTTTTACCTCTGGTAATGCACGTTTTAAAGCTGATGAGCGGTATTCATTCGGCTGGGATGATGCGAGGGGAGCCATAGGGTCGCAAGGAAATTAGATCCTTGTAGCTGTCCATGTAGCGGGGTTTCGGCCCCGCTGCTTTTAACTGTAAACAAAACTTGTTTCAATTGGTCCGAAAGGACACAGGAGTAGAACATGAATACAACTAATTTCCCCAATGGGTTTGTGAATGGCTTGACCATTCGTAACAGCCCTATTACCCAGCTTTACCCAGGCAATATATTCTGGGTCAACGGATCGTCAGTTCTTGGCGGTGGTCAGAAAGTTGGCGGCTCTAATGGCAATGCAGGTACTTATACCGCCCCATTTGCCACGCTAGATTTCGCTATTGGAAAATGTCTAGGGGGTCGTGGTGATATCATAATGTTAATGCCAGGTCATACCGAGACAGTTATTGCCGCTGGCACTATCACTATGGACGTTGCCGGTGTTGCTGTAATTGGTCTGGGTGCTGGCACTTTGCGTCCAACTATCTCATTTACTACCGCCACCGCTGCGGCGATTGTCGTATCTGCGGCAAATTGCTCAATTAAAAACTGCATATTCTCAGCGGGTTTTGCTGATGTTGCAGAGGCATTCACTCTAACTGCGGTGTCTTTTACCATTGAGGATTGTGTATTTCAGGATGCAGACACCGGCGAAAACTTTATTGAGTTGTTTGATACTGGCACTTCAGATAACGAGGTCGATGATCTTGCTATATTGAATTGCAAGTGGACATCGCCTGATACTGCATGTACTTCGGTCATTAATGTCGATTCTGATATTGATGGTCTCACGGTCCATGACTGTTATTTTGATCTTGCGGTAAATGGTGTTTTATCCATTATCGCAGAGGTTGCAACTGGTAAAGACCTGACCAATATCGATATCCGCAGGAACTACGGCACTCGATTAGTTACTGGAAGTGCAGTGGGTTACATAACTTTCGTGGACACCACAACCACTAATACTGGTGTGATGAAAGACAATATCTGGAGATCACTGGACACTGCTGGTGAGTTGTATGTTACTGCTGGATCGAATATTACATTCGACAATAACAAAGCCACCTCGGCAATTGATAAGTCTGGATATTTACTGCCGGTTGCTGATAGTTAACAGTGCGATTTACTCGGACTGAGAACTGTCAATTCTTGGCAAATGGGGACAGCGGAAAGGTCTTTTCATCTAGCCTGGTGGATCGACTCTTTCCCTTCCTTTGATCACTCCGCTAACGATTTCAGAGCTTAGTGCGAACTCAAACCTCTCTGCTTTGGAGAGAATTATTTTAAGAGGTCATTATGTATAAGCAAATTGATATGGCGGTTCTAACCAACGATGCGAATGGCATTGCCGAGGACCAGACCACTGGTGGGGCTGCTGATTTAAGCCTTGATGGTGCTTTGGTTTCTGGCGGTATTGCCACTACCACCAACTCAACTGCTCAGATGGTAGCGATTGAGGGGACTGGCAATAATTCTGGAATTACCTTCACTATCACAGGGACTGACCCTAACGGTCAGGCGCACTCTGAGGTACTTACGGGTGCGAATAATGGCACTGCCACGACTACAGCGTATTTTATCACTGTATCTACAATAGCTGCTTCGGGGGCTGTAACTGGAAATGTTGAGGCTGGCTGGTTAGCTGCTGATGGTGCGGCAACCCAGGCTATTGTGATGAATTGGAAGCAAACGCCGTTTAATACGGGTTTATATTTCGATTTAACTGCTGGGACCATGACTTTATCGGCTCAATTCACCCCGGACCTTCCAGATCCTGCTCTAAGGGGCGGCACGGATTATACCAATACTTATTCAGATGATGCTGATTGGAGAAATGTTGATGGGTTGAGTGCTGTAACGGCTGATGATGAGTCTAATATTGCATTTCCGGTGGGCGCAATACGGTTTATTCAGACGGTTGGTTCTGCCACCGGAACGGCTACGGTAACGGTGGCTCAAGGGGATTACTAGGGATGGCAATAGTTCGCGTAGACAGATATGTGATGGGAACGCATAATTCTATCAGTGATCTGTCTGGTCAGAAATACAAGCGCAAGGATATGCGGCTGCAATGGAACAATCTATTGGTGGGAATTGATGAGTGGTCTCCGAAGCAGCCCCAGCTAACGATTAGGGCGAGAAGGGACAGTCCCAGCATTAAAAACCAGACAAGAACGCAGGATCAAACAGAAACATTACTCGATCCGACATTCAATCCGGCGGGCGAAGTATGACCACATCGAGAGTATTTACCAAGTCGGTTGGCGAGATAATCGAGGAGGCATTGCGGGATGCCCGTATTATTGCCGCTGAACAGCCGGTGAATGGAAGTGATTTCGAGCGCGGGTTATCTTCGTTGAATAATGTGGCAAAGTCATGGCAATCTCAGGATTTAAACCAATGGCTCCAGGAAGAGGCTGTTTTGCCGTTAATTACCAGCCAGAAAAAGTATTTATTGGGTCCAGGTGGCGCTGAGGCCGCTGATGCTAATTTATTCTTCAACACAACACTGGGTGCGGCTGGGTCAGCTACAGATACAGTAATAACGGTTGCTTCCAGCACCAACATGGTTGCAGCGCCTAATATATTAACCTTAGATCCGACCGACTCAACGCAGGACTGGACTGCTATCAACTCGGCCACCTTGTCAATATCGAGCGGATTGGTGGTAACGAATGTCTCAAGCACGGCTGGCGGTGCTGATTACGCCCTTGCAACCACGGCAGGAGAGACTTACAGAGTAAGGTTCGACTTTACCCTTGGTACTAGCTCAAGTGTGGCGTTTAGCGTCTTAAACGTGTCTACAGTGGCAGCTACGGTGACTCTGACATCTACCACCCCAAATAATGAGCTAACGATTACCGCTTCGACTGCTGAGATCATATTCAGGGTTCAGAATGTCTCAACCACTACAGGCCACACTTCGACCACGGCTAATTTGGAATATGTGGATGAAGATACCGGATCTAGGATAGGCATTTTATTAACTGACGGCACTAGATTTTGGGATAACGTATTAAATGTGGATTCGGCTACATCGATTGACCTGCTTAACGGGTTATCTGGTGCTGCTACCAATGCGGATAGTGTTTACTTTTACACGACCAAATTATCGAGGCCAGTCCGGGTATTATCGGCTCGGTACGCATCCACCATTACTGGGAGCGAGATCCCAACAGATAAATGGGCCAGAAGTGATTATTTCGATCAGCCTGACAAAGACGCGCAAGGGACTGTTAGCCAGTGGTATTACTCGCCTCAATTGATAGAGGGAGAGTTGTTTGTTTGGCAAGTTGCAAACAATGATAACAATATTTTAAGGCTTACTTATATGAAGGCCGCATTGATATATACCGAGTCAACAGACAATTTAGAGTTTCCAAGCGAGTTTTATTTGCCTTTGAAATGGGCTATTGCTGCTGATATGGCCCCTGGCTACGGGGTTAAGCCAGAGCGGCGATTAGAAATTAAACAAGAGGCAGTGATCAGTCTTGAGAACGCGTTGGGCCACGATTCAGATGATTCATCTATGAGAATTCAGCCGGACTTCACATGACCGTTCTAGCGCTGGGTGGACAGTTTTACAAATCGGACTCGTTGCCAGTAGCGGCGCAGGAGTGCGTTAATCTATATCTGAACAAAGCCCAGGCAGTAACGCCATTTAGTGAAAACCTATTCCCCACTCCTGGGATTAAAACAGGGACAACGGCTGGGACTGATACATTTAATCGTGGTGTCCATGTTTTTCAGGGTGTGCCTTATGTTGTTAATGGGAATGATTTATATCGAATCGACAGAGCGACTGACTCATTTGGCGTGGACAGCTACTCTTCTACGAGGGTGAACGGTGCTACCACTATCCCAGGAACTGGCAGGGTGATTATGTCGGACAACGGGGCTCAGGGTGATCAGATATGTATTGTACTGCCTGGCCAGACCAACACTTTTAACGCATATACTTTTACTATTGCTGGTGGTCTTGTACAGATTTCGGACAGTGATTTCGATGGACCTGTATCTAGTGTGGATTATGTAGATGGGTATTTTATCTTTGCAAAGCAGGATTCACAGAAGTTTTTTAATTCTAATCTAAGGGATGGAACTGCCTATACTGCGACTGATTTTGTTTTGGTTGAGGCTGATCCTGATTCATTGGTTAGAATGTTTGTCTTGAATAACGAGGCTATTGGATTGGGAACTGAGACTTTCGAGCCATTTCAAAATATAGGTGGTGCGGGTTTTCCTTTCCAGCGTGTTGCTGGTGGTGTTCAGACCAAGGGCCTGGCTTCTAAGTTTGCGATAGTTGAGGTTAATAATTTGATGGTGTTCTTGGGATCATCAATTAATGAAACCCCATCTATCTGGATAAGCGATGGCGGGAGGCCGCAGAAGTTATCCACCACTGCTATTGATAATGCTATTTCTGGGTATTCTGATGCAACGATATCGGGAGCATTTGCTTACAAGTATTCTCAAGCTGGCGCACAGTTTATTGTCTTTACATTTCCAGAAGAGGAAACATTTGTTTATGATTTTACCGCTGAGGAGTGGCATACGAGGGAGTCGGTTGATGGCTCTAATAACATAATCCCATATCGCGTTTCGGGCGTTATGGATGCCTATGGGGTGTTGATGGTTGGTGATAGTATTTCCGAGAACATTGGAGTTTTGGATCGGGGGACATTTACTGAATATGGGATTATGTTGAGGAGAAGGTTTGTCATACCCTATGTAGACAATGAGGGTCAGCCATTTTGGGTTGATTCGTTGGAGTTGTATGGTGAGTCTGGTGTTGGGTTAACTTCTGGACAAGGTTCTGACCCGCAGGTTTTAATGAGTTTTTCTGTTGATGGTGCGAGGACATTCAATAACAGGATTTCACGGTCTATTGGCAAGATAGGCGAATATACCAAGCGTACAATATGGAATTCGCTTGGTCGTATATCAAGAAATATGGCAATTAAATTTGAGGTATCTGATCCGGTTAAGTATGTATTTTCAAGAGTAGAGATTATTGCTGAATGATCACACAGTTCCCTGCTAATGAAAGGTTGACAGACAAAAACGGCAGGCTTGAGCGCGGAAGGGCGCAAGAGCTAATTCGCGAATTGGTACAGTTGAGCATTTTAACTGGATCAGGCAGTCCTGAAGGGGTTATCGAGGCGAAGATTACGACTTTATATATGAATACAGCCGGAACCGCAGGAAGTATTTTGTTTATTAAGCGAGATGCTGACGATGGTTCGGGTGACAGGACAGGTGGATGGATACTAATCTAGTACATAATTTTATATCGGATTACCCGAGTTTTAGGAATTATTGTGATGGATTAGATTATGAGGGGATAGAAAACCCGATAGACGGGATATTTTACCCTGGGGTGACGCTAAATATTCCTGCGCCGATAAAAGAAGAGGTCAAGCATAAGATAGAAGAGACTGTGGGGCGGTCAATAACAGTGAATTTCATGTTTATGCGTCTATCCACTAAGGGAACGAAAGCTCCTCATCAGGCGCATACTGACTCAACGATGGGGGAAAAAGGTCTGGTGCTGTATCTGAATAGGGAGAAAGATTGTGCCGGGGGAACATCGTTTGTGGAACATTGGACAGGGATGGATACCGACCCTGCGACAGAAAAAGAATTAAATATCTGGCTGTCTGACCATAGTAAGCCGGACAAATGGGCAATCAGAGGGATGTTTAAAATGAAAGAGAACGCGGGATGCATATTTAATGCGTCAATGATGCACAGGGCGGAGCCTATTGGGGGCTTTGGAGATAGCCCAGAAGACGGAAGATTAGTGTTAACAGCGTTCTTCAATGATTGTTAGGCACGGAAAGGCAGAAGACATACCGAGATGCCTAGAGATGTCAGAGAACTTTTACAAAGTGGCGGGATATGATTCGGTGATCCCATTTAGCGCAGAGAGTTCAGAGGTATATTTTGAGGCAGCAATGGAGATGGGTTTGTTTTCTGTCGCAGAAAAAGGTGGACTAGCCGGGTTTATTCTAGGCTTATCTATACCGTTCCTGATGAACAAGAGCTATTTGGTGGGGACTGAATTGGCTTGGTGGGTAGAGCCAGAATATAGATCAACTAACATAGGCGTTAAGTTGTTGGAACATATAGAGAAAAGTGCAGAAGAAGCCGGATGTGTAATGTGGAGCATGATGTGTTTGGAGAGTCAGGCTCCTGAGAAGATGGAAGAACTATATTTAAAGCTTGGCTATGAGCCAAGAGAAAGAACCTTTACTAAGGTTTTAAAGAGGAATTTATAATGGCGGCAGTCACGGCAGCGGTGGTGGCAGGAGGATTGGGTTATGCGGCAGCTGGTCAAGACCGTAAATCCGTAGAAAAATCGACTGAGTCGGCAGAAAGGCAACGTGCTGAATCGATTGCTTTTATTGACAAGTCTATCAAGCAGGCCAGGGGCGATTTATTTAAATTGTTCCCATCGACTCAGAGGTCTATGACCACGGGATTTCAGGGGAGTCTTGACGTATTTAATCAGGCATTCCCGCAGCAACTACAGGCTTTTCAGGGTGGTAATGTGGCGGCTCAGAACCAGTTAATAGCTGGATTACAGCCCCAACGAGCGGCCATTTTGGGTCAGGATATTAACTTTAATCCTCAAGCCACGCAGTTACAAACACCAGTATTGCAGGGTACTTTGCCGGAGTTTGGGAGCATTGATGAATTGGGGTTGCAGGCTAGTTCTCCTGCCGCTGCTGCCGCTGCTGCTGCTGGTCCTGGTGCGGGTTTACAAGCAAACGTGACTTCTGGCGCTTTAGTCCCCCATAAAGACCATTTTCACACCCCAGATGGCAGAAAGGTTAGTGCATCTGAATTGATGACATTCTCAAACCCTGCGGGGGCTGCACAGCAATTGCAAGGCATTGACCCGCAGTTAGCACAACAATTGATTGCTGAGTACCAAGCATCACAGGGAAGTTTGTAATGCCTCATATAGCAGGACATTCGAGACAACAAGGGTTAACGCCTTTTCAATCTACTACCTATGTAGACCCTGTTACTGGATTACCAACCCATGAGCCCCCTCCTTCGTTTGACGGCACAGGTGGAGCATCACCTGTTTCAGCACCAGGCGCAATGGGTACAAGTTTCCTCAATGTCCCCCAAGCAGACCCCAATGCTGCTGCATTTGGATTGTCTGGGGCAGAAGATATATTAGGCAGGGGCGCTCTGACTGGGTTGGATTTGCTTGGTCAGACATTTGATGTGGGTGAGCGCAGATTTGATGCTGGGGCGCAGGCTTTGGGTCGCGCTCAACAGCAAGGGTTAGGAATAGCCGGTGGCACTTTAACTGACATTAACAGAGTGCTGGAGGGGGGTGTTGAGGGTCTGGGACTTGCTGGTGGAGGAGCTGCTGGAATATTAACTGGGGCAAGGCAGGAATTAGGTGGTGCTGGTGGTCTAGCTAGTGGAATATTAACTGGCGCAAGGCAGGGATTAGGTGGTGCTGGTGTTTCTGCTTTAGAGGCGTTGTCTGCTGGTCAGGGCCAATTAACGGATGTCGTGGGCCAGGGAACTCAGGCTTTGGGGGGTGGTGAACAAAGGGGTCTTGCAGAAATCCGCGCAGGCCAGAGTGCTTTGGGTGGCATTATTGGGCAGGGTGTAAGTGCGATAGACCCATTAACCAGGTTTGTCGGTCCAGGTCAGCAAGCTGGAGATGTCCAGGCTGCATTAAGCGGGGCATTGGGCGCGGCTGCACAAGCGCAGGCTTTTCAGGACTTTCAAGCCTCTCCAGGCCAGGCATTTTTACAGGGCGAAGGTGAAAGGGCGATTTTAAGAAATGCCGCTGCCATAGGTGGATTAGGTGGTGGGAATTTACAAAGAGAGCTTGCCAGATATGGTCAAGGTCTTTCATTACAGGATTTAGAAAGACAAACCCAGCAGCTTTCTGATGTAGCAGGTAGAGGTGTTACCGCTGCGGGGACTGGAGCGGATATAGTCTCTCGATTGAGAGGTCAGCAAGCAGGATTAGGC
>Ga0209349_1000673_pt1 | contig 17105 bp, 18 predicted proteins | sample ETNvirnome_2_130_FD_184067 | JGI IMG/M metagenome (GOLD analysis project Ga0209349, IMG submission 184067) | Marine viral communities from the Pacific Ocean - ETNP_2_130 (SPAdes) (version 2) | ecosystem: Environmental > Aquatic > Marine > Oceanic | place: Pacific Ocean | collected 2013-06-22
TCAACAATTTTTTGTGATGTTGATACATTACTGCCTAATAATTCATTCCAATTTTTAAAATCTGTTTCTGTTATTGTGCTATATTCTGTTTCGACATCAAAATTTGCCTGACGTATTTGAACTGTATCAGATGTTTCTTCTGTTATAAATTCAATATCGTCTGTAAAAGGATCTGCAGTTTCTACTGCAATCCATGCGGTTTGTCCTTCAATTATCTCATGCCTTAAAGGTTTTAATAATTTTAAACGTACGCCATCAGGGTGTGTCCAAGAACCTTGTTGGACAATTGTATACACTTCTCCTCGTCCGAAATTAATAACAAGGTTGCCATCTCTAAGGTTTACAGCTGTAGATAAGTCATTAAGATATTCCTCTCGAGCATTTTTAATTGGTTGACTACTACCAAAGATCGACCTTATATATAACTCTGTGCGATCTGGTGATATTTCTTCAATATAAAATGCTGGATTATCTACATTTCCTACTCTATCAGTATGAAAATTGTATATTACATTAAATTTGCCGGCTACTATATCTACTGCTGCAGCAATTTGAGATAGGTTGATAGATACAAGACCTCCTGCGTTGGCTACTGAATGTTGAATACCATAAATGCTATCTATATAGACTGCTGGGTCACTTTTTGAATATAAATGTACTTCTACTTTAGTATCTTCGCTTCCGATAGTGTGAGGTAAGAGTTGAAGGTCTGTTTTGTCAACAATTTCTTTAGTCCATTTGATTGCGTGTATTGCACCATCATGTGATTTTATTTCTTCTTTATTTGCAAATCTATCTAATGACATAATTTATTCTGGTCCTTGTTGTCCTGGCGCTTCACCTTTACCTAATTCTTCTGCATTATGTACTAAATAATCATATACATAATACACACGTTCGTTATCTAATATTAAACTATATACAGTATCTACTGTCGTATCACATTTAAATGTAGAATGAAGTAATTCTGTTGTTCCATTTTTAATTAATACATCGCCCTCTGCTAAAATATTTGATTCAATGCCATGATATTCCCAAGTTTCGTGTGGATTAATTGCTTTCCATCCATTTTCAGTTTTGAATGGATGTTCTTTAGTAACAAAATATTTAGAATCGTTTAATGCATATATTTCATGTTCTCCTGGATGTATATTTACTCTTTTAACTTTTGATGTACCTATTTCACTCTTCACAATATCTCCTACTCGAATCTCGTCAATTCTTTTATATGTGCTATCTGGCATAGTTACTAACGTTTCTCCTACGAAACAGAAGCCTCCGCCTCCTCCTCCTCCAGTACCACCACCACCTCCGGTGCCGCCTGTTGATGGATATCCTGGATTTCCTCCTCCTCCGCCTACTCCAAAGGTAGGACCAATAACATTAACAAACTCAGAATCTGGAGCATCTACCTGATTGCCATCCATATTTATTCCACCATATATCATATATTGTTTCAAAGTTGGTCGATTGCAAGTACTTCCTAATGATGTATAATTAGTTGCACTACTATCTGTACATATCTCAAGTTTATATTGTCCTATTGTATATCCTGTGACTGCAGGATATTGAAGCACTCGAGCTATCACAGGCGGGTTATTTTCTGCATTTGGAAATGTTAAAGTGTATATCAATTGAGGTTGTATCGTAACTGGATTTGTAATGCCGGCAAATATGTCATAATTTTCAGGATGGAAAAGAAGCCATGGTATAGGAGCGTCCGGAAAGTACTTATATATTACGTCTTTTGCTGAATCTGGCCAATTAATTATAGATTGTTCATGCGGAGTAGTTGTGTCTGAATAATTCCATTGCCAAAGTCTAATGGTTTGAATTAATCTAAACATACGTCGTACATATGTACGTCCGACTTGATTTTTAATAAAATCTACCGAAGTTTGTACTAATTCGTTACTTGCAGGATTTGAACTAATATTTTGGATAGCGTCGCTTTGTGGTATTATTTCTGAATCCCATGTGTCTTGTAAAAAGTCGATGTATGTTTGAGAACTAATATTATTTGGTCCAACTGTCCATCGATCGATATCTGATTGATTGATCTGTGTTGTAGCAGTTTGATTGTTTTCTCTATATTCTATTTCACTTTTTAAAGCGGTCACAGATGCTAGCCATATATCAATGTCCGAAATAAGATTAATTACTTCTTGACTAGCTTGATGAAATATATCTATAGATTCTCGTACATCTCTATCAAATGGAGTATCATTATATGAACCATCTCCAGATATATTAGGAGGAATTGTATTAAGTAAAGCAATATCATCTCCCCAATCTGGAACATCTATTGGATATTTTGATAATCCTGCAGTCCAATATTGATCTGTGTATAAAAGAGCGTCATTTAAGTTTAAGTTCTGTGCTGCTGCATCATATACAGTGTCTCCATATGTTTTATAATAAGATTCGTTGACTTGGAAAATAGGGTCTGTTTGTACATTTGCTTGATCTAAAAATAAATAGGAAGGGATATGTAATGCAACACTTCCATGACTTCCTTGATTCACCACATCCATTGATTGAGAAACTATATCCATTGCTGTTGGTCCATAGCCTAAATCTTCACCATAATCAAAAGCAAATTTATTGTATCCGTCTTGTACTAAATTAATTAAATCTTGGTCGCTTTGTTTTGCAATTAATTTCCAGAAACATCGATCTGAATCTACTTCATTGCCTGTTATATACCCTTGATTAGCTCCTTGTGTAAATGGCCCTTTCTTTAACATCCAAGCATCCGCTCCTATATCTGAATTTGTTACCCATATTTTTTGCAAGTCATTTTTAACTTCAGTGGCTGCTTCTGCATGTAATCCAGTTACGAGATTCATACTACCTAGGGTACTTTTTAATGCGTCTCCATCAGTAAGAAAGCAGTCTAATTGTGATATTAGTATTGATGTATCTATTAAGTTTACAGAGCTAGTTGAGGCTGGAGGTGGTGGAGCTCCTGAGTCAACATAGTTTCCGTAATATTTTACAGACCCTGCAGGTTCATATGGGTTCCACTCTTCTTTATCCCAAAAATCTCCTTCTTTTGTCCTAAGCCACCATGACCTATAATCCCATGCATTCATTGGGTCGTTATTTTGCCATTGGCCAGCTTGATCTTTATATGATCCCGGGTGATTAAAATCGTTCCAAATGGGAGCCCATCCGCTGGAGTCACTTAAGTTTATGCAAATTCCTTGTTCTGTTAAATAAGTCGTAAACTCGTATTGGGCACTGCCAGTCCGAAGAGTCCATCCACCATTTATTTCAACGTCATATCCATTTAATTCATTATAATATCGTACCAAATCTCTATTACCTACCAACCAGAATTGTCCGTACTGCATCATTTTCAACTGGCCGCCGTCATTCTTACACATTAGTTTGCCTTCAAATTTCTCTCTTAACTTTTCTTTCCAGGATTGATTTGTATATACCGTTGAAAAATATGGAGAAGGGACATACTTATTTTCGTTATCATCCCAAGAACTTTCTTGGCTCCATGGTGACCAATAATCTCCTGGGTCTCTTTTAAATGGAAGTTTTGGTTTATATCCTGAACGAAGACGTGTTGTTAATGTCCATTGATGATCTAGAGTTACTAATTTACGTCTAGTAAATTCTTGTCTTGCAGATTCATCTACGTCAACATTATCAGTATTACTAACACTGCCTGCTATCTGTATATCATATTTATTATAGTCATCATCAGCAGCTTCTTTAATGTCATCATACGTAAGTCCTTCTTGAACTAATAATACTTCTAATGTTTTATAATTTGGTATTGGATGTGCAATATCATTCTTTACATAATACACACAAAATATGGTATTAGGCCTGGCAATCAGTCTACCAATAGTTGGACCACGCTCTAGGTATTGTGCATGGAGATCAAACTCATTTATATCGCCGGCTGCTAGAAAAAATGCTGGCTCTGCCGGTGGCGGTTGATTATATGCAGGGTGAATTGTTGTGAAATGTGACCAGGTCTGATCAATTAAACTTTTTATAGATTCGGCTGATGCCGAAGGTTCTAATGAATAAAGTCCGTATTCAACTTTTTGTGCTCTATTGGCTCCCCAATCGGGGTCCATGGAAATTTTTAAATGATTTGTCTTTGGGTCGCGTTCGACTGGATGTGACCATGCTGTCCAAGTTGCTGTCTCGAAACTTTGGTCTGGAGCATCTTCTTTAATTTCGTCAATATTGCTTACAAAGCTATCTAATACAAAATCGTCTGGCATATTATTTCACCACTTTAAAATAAAAATCATCAAATGTTTGTGTATCATCATATGAGCTAGTTGCTCTAGTTATCTTCAACATTATTTTATAGTATCGTTCTGGCATGAACGAATCCATTCTTAATTTCATGAAACTTCCATTACTATCACAATCTACTTTTGATGCTGTCGTATCAAATGGTATTATTGTTTCGTCAGTAACTGAATCTATTATGCTATAATAACTGGATGTTGGGAGTCTTTCTGCTGTTAAGTAAAAAGATGAAGTTCGAAATGTCCTAGATGGAAATTCTGGCCTTACACCTATTCTAAATTTAGTGATCTCTGATGTACGATATTCTGATTTAATATTTTTAAAGTAAGGAATATATGTTTCGGAATTTATTTCTGAAACAGAACTTGAGCCGACATTTGAAGTATTATCCCATGCAACTTCTAATCTAGGAACAAATATTGTATGTGACTCTCTTCCGAAGAATTTTAAATTACCTAATACTTGTCCTGATATTTCATCACTATAAGGTCTTTTGACAATAAATCCATAATTAGATATACTACCGGATAACCAATTGGCTACAATATCTGTAACATTCATCCTTATATCTGGAACTTCGTTTTTAAATGACTGGGATGCTTCATATGAAGAACCTGTGATCCATGAGCCTCCTCCGAGTGTTTCGGTTGTTCCTTGTACAGTACCTGAACTTGGTACTGATCCTGTCGTCCATCCATCTGCTGCATCATCACTTGTTTTATAATACCAAGATGCTCCATATTTTTGTATTGGCTCATCAGCAAAATTTCCATTTCCATTTGTCCATGATTCAGATACTGGGAATGCTTTAATAGTATATTCTTGTAATAAATCGGATGCATCCGCTGCTTTTAAGCTAAGGTATACAGATGCAGATTTTGCATGATTTGTAACTTTAGGTATATCGCCAGAAGCAATTGATGATGATAATGTTGTTATTTGACTTCCAAAGTCTATTAAAAATCTAGTATTATATTGATTGGTTTGAATAATACCATTTAGTTTAGACCCTGAAGCTATTTTTGTAAGTTCTAGTATTTGATCAATACCTGTATTTTGTTTTGGGTATTTTTCATATAATGTTGTATCTTTTTCTGCGTAAAATATTCTATACATAATTTATCCTTTAAGGTTTGACAATTCTTCCTTTAATATCTAAATTAGGATTTTTAATTTCAAATATACAAGGGTCTAATGACGGATAAATAATATTGTTCCTAGTTGCTGCTTGGATATTATACACGATATTCGAATATCCAGATTTAGTTGTATTTTGAATTTCTATTGTTGGAACGCTTTGTACACCTTCAATTCTATCTAGTTCGGATGTAAGTTCTGACATATTAATACTTCCGTTTATTTGCATTTTATCGGTATGTAACAATATTTTTAATCTATCAATACATCGTGTAAGTACTTCATCATTATTATATTTTGCTTTTGGAATTATTTCAAAATCTACTAGAATGTTGACGACGTGTGCAGATTTAATACTAATTGCATCGGTTAACATTCTGAATTGTGATAGATATGTACGTATATTTTCTTTTAGTGCATTGTTTGGTGATACAAGATTCTGATCAGAATCATATCCTAATAAATATAAATTTAATGCCAAAGGGTTTGCAATGGTGTCTCTAGGATAATCTATATCCTGAGTATTTTGTTGAGTATCTCCAATGACATATGCTTTTGATACACTTCCATATTTTGCTGGTAATGCATACACTCTTGCAGTATAATCTTCTCTTGTTATTATTCTATTCTGTGCAGCAAATGATGCTATTGCATTTTGACGTATACTTTCTACATCCTGTTTTTCTGTGCCGCCTCTTGCTGGTTCTGGATTATTAATTGCTACTGAATTTTTTGCTGTAGATAAATCAACTGTCGAATTGTCATTTATATATGTTACAGATTGTATATTGACAATTGTATTAACTCCTACATTGTCCTTTATGCCGCCGCCCATAGTATATTTAACAGTTAATGTTTCATTATTTGGCGCTAAGCCGTAAGTACTTGTAGCTAAAAAGTTAGATGGGTCGACATTAGATGTAGTGGTTCTTCGTAAATATTCTAGGCCTGCGCCAACATTTGTTGGATTTGGTATAATTTCTTCATCCGCGTCAGAACTTATGCCTGAGCCGAATTGTAGTTCTGTTGTTAAATTAGATCTAACTCTTGCTACATACCGTCTTGGAGTTCTTCTTAATTTTAAGATATATGGTACAGAACTTCTATGCTGTGACAATTCTGGGTCATTATAAGAAATATTAGCGATATCTTCAAATACAGTATCTTGAGCTAAATAATTAACTTCGTGCCATGATTGTTCTGTATCACTTGTTACAGATATTATCTCTAACACATTAGTTTCTGGTAGTAATATTTTATCATACTGTTTGGGTTCGGTGAATGTAAAATCACGTGTCATGATCTCTCCGGAAACAACATTTGTTTGTTTTCTAAGTAGATAATATGTAACATTGCCGCTTCCATCAGTTTCATAAACAGAAGTTTCCGGGTTGTCATTAAAATCTATATTTTCAGTTGTTCTAAATAATATATCATCTTCTGTCAAAACTTCCATGCCGTTTTGTATAGATAATGCATGTCTATAATCTGGACGTGCAGCTGTTCCGGAGCCTATTGCTGGCACTAGTTGATATACATCCAACTTACAATGTGCCGGTGAACTTAATCTTGGACGATAACCAAACAATTGAGACAACATTAGTACATTACCTTCTTCTTGAGCTCCTGATAGTAGTGATTCTCTAAACGCTTGGTCTGTATAATACGACAGTACATCTCCTACATATGATGCCATTTCCATAAACATCATACCAGGCGACGATTCGTTGAAATCTTGGTATGTATTTGGAAAATATTGTTTTGTAAATGTTATTAGATTTTGTCTAAATTGTGCAAAATCTTTTCCTAAATATCGTATGTCTTTTTTAACTAAATCTGCCATTTTATTATCCTATTCCAAATGAATCTACTTGAATTAACGTTGAAGGTGATGTATCAGGTGTTATACTAGTGATTATGATTTCATTTTCTGTTGCCATTATATTAATTGTAAGATTTGCTCCAGTCAATCCGACCCGGAACTTTACTTGAATATCAATAGTATGTGCATCAATATGTCGTATGATTATAATATCATTAACTACAATATATGGTAACCAACGTGCGATATCTGCTGTTAATGTCTCTTTTAAATAATCGGCCATCTCACGTGTATTTTGTTTGAATACCGATTCTCTAATATGTGTTCCAAAATCTGGTTGCATAAATCGTTCGCCTTTGAAAGTTAACAATAAATTTTTTAAGTTTGATATTGCCTGTTCTTCTGTAGAATATGATTGTGCAAATACAGATGAGCCTCCTTTTTTTCCGGAATCATAATGATACCCCGGAGCTAAAGCCGAACCTGAAATGGCTATTAACTCAGTGCTATATGCAGCTGATGACTTATCCATTGGCAGTAAAATGCCTACTGCCACATCTGGAGTTTCATTAATAGGTTGATATTGGTATATCGCTCTGGCCATTATTTAATGCCTTTCTTTTTATCAATTGCTTTCATTAATGCGGAATAATCCTTTGTCATTATGTCTACTGTTTTTGCAACATTTTCATTTGCCATATTAACTGGCGCGCCATTCACATCATGAGTTGCTAATGATTGTTGAGGCCTCTTTTGTGTACTGAATGTTTCTGCGTCGCTTGAGTCAAATGACATTGCTGGATATGGCTCCATTGCACCAAAATCTGCTGTTGTAGCTGTTTCATTTAATAATTCATTTAACATGCTATTTTTAGTATAAGTCTTTTTCTTTTTAGCTTTAATATTATAAGGATTGGCTTGACGTTCTACCATCTTATGTAAATCCATGCCATGATTAATAACTTGTTTATGATTAGATTTTTGCTCGTTAAGTGCTTCTTTAACTGCAGCTTTAACTTCTTCTCGAATAACTTTACGTAATATCTTTACGAATGATTTAGTTTCCATAGAATACTCCTTTTTAATAAATATGTTTATGATAAAGATTAGCCGAGTCTATTTCAGGCCAGACCAAGGTATTGGTCCTGTTCCCGGTCCACGAGGAGTTGTTGGTGGTGGTGGCAATACTCCCCAATATTGTCCTTTAATGGATTTGAGGTGTTTTTTATACGTGTCTACTAAAAATTTTGCAACAAGAGGTTCTTTTTTCTTATTAAATGCTTCATGTATTCCACTAGCCACGGCTATAACATTCCCAGGAAATATTATAATATTACCATATTCTATTAATTGAACAAGACTGCCCATTATTGGTAAGTATATAGCAATTGCAGCAGATGGTGCATGAGGAAGAAGAGGAGACACGAGCATGCCAGTCCAAAATTTTACAAGAGCTTTAGATACATGTAAATATGGTATCATTTTTAAATCGATTGGCGACGCTTCCATCATTTGAAATGCTTTGAGCCAACCTTTATATATTATATTATATCCTGATTTACCTTTTTTTATTTTTTTTGTGCTAAGTAATACAAGATTATTAACGGGGTCCTGCGATAACAACATCGATGTAATATATGATTTAGTAAAAAAGTGTGCAGATTCTTCAGGGCCTGATAACTTTTGTGATACTAGTGCTGCAGTTGTTGCTTGTTGTAACTGATTCCATAAAACAGGCATATTATTCCCCTATTGTTTCATTGCTTCAAGATCTTTTTGTAATTGTTCTATTTTCGTTTTAATAGATTTAACATTAGAACTTGTAGTTGTTGAGTTTGATTTATGTTCAGAAAAAGAGCCGGCATTTATTGGCGGACTAGTTGGTCCTACGCCTGTCATATGAATAGATATTGACGATGCTTGTGCATGATCTGCATTATCTTTAGCATGAATTTCCATTTCATTACAATATTTTATTACTTCTTTCATAAAGTCTAGATAATTTGTATAAAATAAATCTAATTCAATTGCCCAATTTGGTGTAGCTGTTGTAATATCTTTTTTAGCTGATAATATGATATCTTCTATATTCGCATTAAAATGTAATCTGTCGGATGAAATTATAACTTGAGAAGTGTCAGTTGCTGTCGGTAATTTTCTTCCTTTACCTAGGTTCTCTTGACTTGGCGTTAAATTTATTTTTTGTGCAGATGATAATATAATAACACTATTTGTATCATCTGGGTTTTCGATTACAAAATCATTTGGTCCGCCTTTTGGTTTATGTCCGTTTGATAACACTGTTATAGGAGTTCCTTGGTCGCCTTTCCAAAATGGAGAGTTTTTATATTGAGATATAGATCCTCCTATCCCTGTACTCAGCCGGATGCCTTGTCCATGGCGGCCTTCAATTAAAATATCTCCTTCATATGGTTGTAAGTTTTTAACTGTGGCCACTTCTTTAAAATTCTCTCCTGGCTTGTATGGCTTGCCTGGTGGCGGTGCTTGTGGTCCAGAGGAAGCAGCATAAGAGCTGTCCTTACCTGATTTATCAATCTCAAATGATTTAGGTAATGGATTCAAATGTTTATTTCCATGTATTGGAATAGGCGTAACATAATAATACTTATCTGCCGGCGCGCCTGGGTTGGCCATTACAGATGGCGCTTTCGTTATTAATACATGTTCGCCTTCACAAGGAATGTGCATAAAATTAAATAAAGGTTGTGCAAATCGTTCTACACGTGGTCCACCAGTACTAGTACCCATACGTACTTTAACTGAAGCTAATGCTAAATCTTCACCTAATGTGTCTGTTGATTTTTTAAAGGTCTTCTTGGTGCTGATGACTTCGGCTACTTCTAACGGCATTCGTCTCTTCCTTATTATTTTTTTGTATGTTTTTTATTTCTGTTTCTGCTTCTTCTAATAAACGTTTTCGTTCGTCATCTGATAAGCCGAACTCATTCTCATTGTCATCTTTGTTGGATGCTGAAATTAGTCGTTGGACTACTGCAGTAAGTTTAACTAATGCATCGTCATTTTTAACTGAAACTTCTAAATAATCTTTTATTAAAGGAACTATTACAGTCGCATCTCCTAAATTTTTAATTAATGGCTGTAGTTCTTTAATTAATGAATCTATCTGTCGTGATTTCTTTTTTGAGTTATGATATACGTCACGCATAAGATCAGAAAAGTTTGTCCCATTAAATAATTCGAATTCTGTACTCATATTAATCCTTTAATATAAATATAAGAACTAACGTGTAATGTCGATAATATTTCCGGCCTTACAATATACTGAATACATTTTCTTGTAGTCTCGTTTCATTATATTAACAACTTTGGTAATATTTTGGGTTTTAAGACCGGTTCTTTCTCTTATTAAGATATAAAGAGCTTTTTTGTTGAAGTTTTCTATATTCTCTCTAATACGAAATAATTCTAATAATGTATCTGCTACTATTATATCTCGTTTATTACTGAAAACTTTATTTATATTGTCATCGTACCATTCGACCCATAAATCGGTAAAGTCTCGTAACGATTCTTGATGGTCTGTTAATGCAATTTCCGCCGACAGGTTTCGTTTTTCGTCTAACACGTTTAATCCCTGGCGTGCTTTAAGTTTAGCATAATTAGCATTGTTTTGAATAATTAAATAATTTTTAGCTATAATAGAAAAATAAGAAAATGCTTTTCCTTTGCCTTCTTGAAATTTGCCAATTTTTTGTACTAGAAAAGCTACTACTTCTGATTTGATGTCTTCATAAGATACATCAAAATAACTAAATCTAAAAGTGTAATAAATATTTTCAACTAACTTGTTGAATGGATAATTTATGTATTCTCTAAATACTTTATTACGTTTAGCATAACTAGGTTCGTTATTATAAGCTATTATTGCTTGATCAGTTATATACGTAAAGTATTGTTTTTTAGAAGGCTTTCTTCCACGCCTCTTTCGTGGACCATGTTCTTCTAAATAAGCTTGTTCTTCTGCATGCCATTGGTAAAACTCATCTACTGCACTCATTAAAATCCTCTATTCAAATCTTCTAGTATCTCTTTAAGTTCTGTAAAAATAAAGCCTGTCTCATCATCGGCTTCAAAAGACCCAAGTCTATCAACTCCACGAACTCTGGAATTTATTTCTCCAACTCTTCCTTTCAATCGTTGTACAAAAGTATATTGTTCAGTATTTGATTTTTCTAAATCTTCAATATAATCGGATTGAGCTTCTTGTTTTCGTAATTGATTATAATTAACAAATATTGATACTGCTAATATGATCGATAATATTACAATTGTTGTTATCATTGTTTATCTCCAAATAAATCTTCAAACATCTTACTAGCGTTAATTTGTGTTTGAGAATTAGTTATTATTTTGGCCGGTCTTTTCTTTTGGATAGGTGCTGCCGGCTTATTTTTATACCATTTTTCAAATTCAATTCTTGCTGCCATACAATCTGCTTGATGCATTACATATCCTAAATTAGTTTTTAATTTAGAATCAGCTGTCCTTGACATATAATATGGTTTATTACTTTCATCATATAATCCATCAGTTAATTTAATACCTAACATTTCATTCCATGATATTTCAATTCCATAATGTTGTAATAACCAAATTGATAAATCGTTTACAAGTGTAAATGGATTATCAGGATTAATCTTATATTCTTTACCTTGATTCTTTCTATGCCATTCTGAATCATTTGGAATATATATTTCATTACCTTCTCCTGGAAATCCCATTTTGCCAATATCATGATTTAAGGCTACAAAAATCAATTCTTCTTTAGTATAACCAGACATATCTGCTTCCATACGTGTCCATAAATCATATACTTCTTGAGCACATTCAATTACTCTCAATACATGGTCAACATATCCGCCTTCAAATGCATTATGAAAATGATTAAAACTTGAGGCTGGTTGTAATGACATCCTATCTTCCATATCTTCATACATAGCTAAGAGTTTCTCTTGTCTTTCTCCTGTAAATTCTGTTTTAATTACGTTTATTAAACGTTCCCAATTTTGTACTATTTGTTCTGCTGTTAATTTCATATTTTTTATTTTATATTATTTCGTCAATTAATCCTAATTCTTTTGCTTTATCTGCTGTCAAATACATATCTGATTTCATTTGTGTTTTCCAATATTGCGTATCTTTAATAGTCTTCTCAGATAATATCTTATATATAGATGATTCTAAATTTCTTACATTATCAAGATATGCAGTTATATCACTCATTTTTCCGCCTAGGAAGCTTGATGATTGATGTAACATAACTGTTGATCTTTTACTCATCATTCTGGAGCCTGTTCCGCATGCCAATATGATTGCTGCTGCAGAAAATGCTTTTCCTCTGCAGATTGTATTTACTTTTACATCTAATGATTCAATATAATCAATTATCGCAAACATTTCGTGCACATCTCCTCCTGGACTATTAATCATTAAATTTATTGGAGATGTTTTGTCGGTTCTATTTTGTAATAGATTTCGTATACGTATAATTAAATCTGTTAATGTATGATCTGTTATATCGTCATTAATAAAAATAATAGAATCGTTATAATCAACTAATGTTCCTAATTGATTATGTAATGATTCGTATAGATCACCTAATGGTTTAGGTTGGTTTGTAGGTTCTGGATGTTTTTCGTTGTACATATTATTTTAATATAATAAAATTTTTTCGTAATTCCAAATTTATTGAATTTTTTTTAACTGACGGCCTAATTTACGTAGTTGTGTAGTGCCTGATTTAATATCTTTCTTCCATTTAGCCTTTTTTAGATTACCTCTAACCAATGCCATTTGTTGTAAAATAGACAATCTTAATTCTTCTTTTTCATACGTAGATAATTTTTTCTTTTTTGGTTTTGGTTTAGTAGGCTCTAATGTTCCTTTCAATTTAGGTTGTTCTTTACCTTTATGAAATACATTGCCTTGTGGGTCGACAAATACTTTCATAAATTGCCACCCTCTCATTCTACCTTTAGATACATATCCACTTTTAATGTCTGGTGCTGGAACTGTTGAATGAGAACATCTCCAACACAATACTGCGGTTGTATCTTCTCCTACGTCTGAATACTCATTACACCTAGGTCTATTCTTAAGATATTCCCAGCCCCAATAATTTTTATCTTCAATACTATTTCTACATATCATGTAACGTTTATTATCTCGTATGCGTGTTTTAAATTTATGTGTAACTGTTTTCTTTCTTGCCATAACTATTTTATTTTAATTTAAGACCAATAGCCTCCGCCTCTACGATTACCTCTTCTTTTTGGTTTTTCGTCATATATATCTTCAGGCTTATCTTCTTTTTCTTTTTTTGTTTCTTCTTCCATTACTTGAATTACTGTGTCAAGTCCTTTAGCAAATTTTTTGCCTTCATGTTCTTCTAATTCTTCCATTTGTTCTTTTGTTGGTTCTACTGTAACTTCGATCTCTCCGCCGTCAAGAGTTATTTCTTCTTTTAATTTATCTTGATTTTTGGTAATTCTTTTTTTTAACTCTTCAAATGGATATGGTTTATTAAATTCCTTTCCTTCTGGGACTGACATTGTTACCTTATCTAACTGTTCATTCCTTCTTGAAAAATAATCTTCTTTTTTTGGTTTTCTTATTTTTGCAAATGCCATATTGGCTGCTATTATTAAAGCAATTGCTAATGGGTCAAATACAAATATAATTAAAAGTAAAAACCAATTAACTACTTTATCCATTGACCAATTAGTTATTGTAGCTAAATATTTAAGCGGACCTAATTCTCTTTCATCTTCATTAGATATTTCTTTATTTAATAAAGCTATATCTGTTGTTGTGATTGAATCAATAACTGCTTCTAGTTTTAGGTTAACAGCGTCTCTATCTTCAATCGATGTTTTTAATTCTGATTGAAGAGCTCGTCTTGCTGAACTAGATGATGTTGTGATTACTGTTTCCGCTTCTTTATCATAATATTGTACTTGTGTTGGATTTGAAAGTGATATTCTTAAATCAGAAATAGATTTTGTTAATTGGTTCTTTTCAATTTTAAGATCATCTTTCGTTTCTTCAAACCTAATTTGTTTTTGTTGTAGTACTAATAATGACTTATCTAATAATTCAGACTTAATTGCAGTTGATTGATAAGCGCCAGATAAGAATCCATATATACCTCCACTTGTAATAATCATTAAAACAAAACAGGCTGCCATCAAGTATCCCTTTAATACTTTATTAATGGTGTCCCAATATTGATATAATAAAGATGCAACAACTAGTTTAGCGAACTCTAATGAGCCAGCCATTATTATTACTTGAGTCGATGCTCCGGCAAACAACTTACTTAATCCGAATACTGAATAGAATGCTGCACTACCCGAAACTGCTAACGCTGAAAGTGCTATTAAAAGCGGAAACAGTCTAGCTTTCATTTTAACTTCCCGATACTCTGTCTGTTATGCGCGCTAACTTTTGTCTAATTGTATGAAATCTATTTCTTGCCTCTGTAGGGTCAATTTTCATGTTTCGTTCTACAACTTGATCTAAAATCATGATCATGTTGTCAACTTCATCTAATAGTCTTAATACATTGTCTTTGTCTAATACTGCCATTGTAAACTCCTTTTTAATAAATATACATTACTATAATATATAGAAAATATTTCAATAAAACAAATAATTTGTGGAGAATGTCGGATTCGAACCGACGACCTCTTCGGTGCAAGCGAAGCGCTCTAGCCAACTGAGCTAAATCCCCGTATCTTAATATTAACATTCTCTTCCGTTTTCATAAACATGCTTTACCGTTGGAAATCTTAAAGATAATCCGCCTTCTTGGTTTTTAGTTTCTTCAAAGTATTGAACGGTAATTGTTTTACCAATTAATTGTTCTGGATGAGCTTCATATCTAATTCTTTGTTCTTGACTCCAACCAGATCCTACTGCTACTTCATGACCTTTATGAGTAATATAAGCTTGAGCTAACATTGACATTAATACTTCTTTACCATCTCTAATAACTCTGTGGTCTTTAAAATCTACACTTTCAACTACATATTCCGCATCATGGAACTTTTTACATTTTAATAAGTTTTTAGTTCTTTTACCTTCATATGTACAATCCTTTCTTAACATAACTCCTTCATGACCCATTTTATCAGCTTCTACAATCATATCTGATAATTGTTCTTCATCTCTAACAAACACTTGATCAAGTACACTTAATGTACTATAATAACTACCTGGTGAAATTACATTTTTTAATTTTTCTATTCTTTCTGATAATTTTTGATTGCCTTCTTTAGTATCAAACTCTTCTAATGATAGATAATCAAATATAACATATTTAGGTTTTTCTATTGTATGATTTTTTCTTTTGATTTGTTTCATTACTCCTTGGAAGTCTTCATTACCATTTTCATCCATCAAGCAAATCTCTCCATCAAATACAAAATTTCCTGGTATTAGTGCTATATCATCTAATACTTTTTGTAAGGTTGTAAACTCATTTCCTTGTCTAGAATAAGCAGTTACAACTCCTTCTTCTTTTCTAATGATACATCTTACACCATCCAATTTTCTAGATGAATACCAAATTTCTTTTTGAAACTCACAAAATTTAGGTTCGTATTTAGTTGCTAATGCAACATCAAATGTTGGAATTAAGTTTGGAATAACTTTATTGATAACAGATTCAGAAGCTCTAATTTCTAGGTTTCTATCTATAATAGAAAGAATTAAATTTTTGAATTGCATATGATTTGTAATAAAACCATTTACTAATGCAATTGCATCATGACCTGTATAGTCTCTATTTACTAATGCATCTAATAAATCCCATAAATTAGTATAAGGTTGATCTAGATCACAAATTTGTATATTCTTTTCAATCGATTTAGAAGTAACATAATATTTTAGATATGGATTATATGTATAATATAATGCATTTTCTATATAATCGTTACCTTTATATGATTTAATTATTTCTTTTTTTGCGATAAGAGAACTTGTATTCTTCATTTCTTGAACAAATAATTGAAGTTCTTCTAGGTGTAATTTCTGGTTATCTTTCATCTTTTATATCTAATTTTAATTATATATAAAGATAAGAAAAAAATCTCATATATCCTAATTTTTTGGCAGCTTTTTTTCAGAAATGTTGTAACCACTTGATTATCAATAAGTTATAACCACTTGATTATCAATAGGTTATCTCTTCTATAATCTCTGCTTCTTGTATAGTTTCACAACAATAGAATGTACCATCTTTACGTAATAATGTATCAGACATAGACCATTCCTTTAATAGCTGTTGATCAAATCCTGGTTTCAATTGATGTTCTGCGATAATACGTTTGACAAGAAGTTTTTTACCTTGAAAATCTATTAATTGAAATCGGTGCACTGCGGGTTGGTTTAGTTAATTGTTATTAGTACCATAATTTGATCGTAACCAAGCTCTTTCATGGAAGTAATATAAAATCATTTTAGTAATTACTTCTAATCCACTAACTGTTAATCCTGCTTTATAACTTCCTGTTACAAGCCATGTCAAAAGAAATGTATCTGTACTAGCTACAATTCTCCAGCTTAATGTTTTTAATAAACTTCTAGATTTAGTTACGTTCATTTAAGTACTCTACTTAATTGTAACCGTTTTTGGTTTATTATCTTCTGTTAATGGCGCAAACAGATGTAATAAACCATTTGATAATTTAGCTTCTAATTGACCTAGGTCAAATCTTCTGCTAATTCTCCATCCAAAGTTAAATGCTCTTTTAACAATATTTCTTTGAATGTACTCTGCATCTGCTGTTTTAGAATCTTTCTTATATTCTACTCG
>Ga0209349_1000678_pt1 | contig 17032 bp, 28 predicted proteins | sample ETNvirnome_2_130_FD_184067 | JGI IMG/M metagenome (GOLD analysis project Ga0209349, IMG submission 184067) | Marine viral communities from the Pacific Ocean - ETNP_2_130 (SPAdes) (version 2) | ecosystem: Environmental > Aquatic > Marine > Oceanic | place: Pacific Ocean | collected 2013-06-22
ATACTCAGAGACTTTGAAGAAGTTTCTTAATAAGTATCCCCATATCAAGACTCACATTGAGGCTCTTCTAGGGCAGGTTAGGAGCGTCTCTAGGCATGCAGGCGGTGTTGTTGTAGGCGAGAGCCTAGACAAGTGGATGCCGCTTGTTAATAGCGGCGGCGTGAGGCAAACTCCTTGGTCTGAGGGGCAAAACGTAAGACATCTTGAACCTCTTGGCTTTATTAAGTTTGATATTCTTGGGCTGGCTTCGTTGAGAATGATTGAAGGCTCAATCCGACACATTCTCAAGAGGCACCACGGCGTTGAGGATCCAACATTTGAAAATGTAAAGAAATTCTATAACGAGAAACTTCATCCCGATGTTATTGATTTTAATGATCAAAATATTTACAGAAATGTTTTCCAGAAAGGTAAGTGGACTGGTATATTTCAATTCACAGAAAAAGGAGCACAGGAGTTTTGTAAGAGGGCGAAGCCGAAAAATCTGATTGATATTTCTGCCATCACTTCAATATACCGCCCCGGGCCCCTAGGCGCAGATGTTGACAAATCTTATGTCGACGCAAAGCGAGATCCTGGAAGTGTCAATTACATTCACAAGCTTATAAAGGATGTAACAAAAGAGACCCATGGGTTCCTTATCTTCCAAGAACAGATTGCTTTGCTGGCTCACAAACTTGGCAAAAACATTTCCCTTGACGAAGGCAACGCTCTGCGAAAATATTTGACAAAGAAAGGGGCTGGAGATGAATCAAAAAAGAAAGAGAAGATTTATAATAAATTCGTTGAAGGCTGTATAGAAAAGAAGTTATCAATGTCGCAGGCTGATCAACTTTGGCAGACATTTGAATACTTTTCTGGCTATGGCTTCAATAAGTCTCACGCAGTAAGCTATAGTATTCTTAGTTTCCAGTGTGCATGGCTACTTAATTATTATCCTGTAGAGTGGACTGCCGCTTTCCTTGATAAGGAGCCTGAAAGCAGAAAAGAAAAAGCAATTAACATTGCTAAGTCGATGGGGTTTAAGATTCAGCCACTCAATATAAATTCTTCAGGGACAGTTTGGGAAATTACTGAAGATGGTAAGACTCTCATTCAACCATTGACTTCTGTTAAAGGTCTAGGAGACAAAGCTATTGAACAGATTGTACAGAATCGTCCGTTTAACACTATCGAAGAACTGTTGTTTAATGAAGATATCATTTACAGTAAGTTAAATAAGAAAGCTTTGGACGTTCTTGTTCGGAGCGGCGCGGCAGAAGGATTGATTGATGACAGGTTTTCTGGAGTGAAACATTTTTGGTCGGCTGCTGTTGTTGATCGTCCAAAAAAGGAAAAACAACTACATGACAACATTGAACTTTATAGGCCAGAGGGAGACTTTACAGTCGAAGAAAAAATTGCCAACAAAGCTAACTTGACTGGTGTTTTTCCAATTGATCTTGTGTTGACTGAGCGTGTAAAAAGCAAACTTGAAGAATATTTTGTTCCTCCTATCGCTGAATATGACCCTGAACTTCAGGTTGTTTGGTTTATTCCGAGAGAAATTATAAGAAGAAAAACAAAAAACGGTAAAGAGTATTGGATTGTTAATGTGATTGATTCAACGAGCAATCAAACTTCTATCAGATGTTGGGGAGTTCGAGAAAAAGATATAATTCATATTAATCGTCCTTATATGTGCAAAATTGATTACAATGAGCAGTGGGGATTTTCTTCGAGATCTATAAGACATAATTGGAGGTTGCTGGGATGAAAAAAATATGCAGTGAATGCAAAACAGAAAAAGAAACAACCGAGTTTCACAAAAAGCACAGTACGAGAGACGGTCTTTGTTCTCAATGTAAAACTTGTAGACTTTCCTATATGAAGAAATACCACAAGGAAAACAAGGAAATGCTTTCTCAGAAGTCTAGACTGTATCATGAAAAAAACAAAGATGTTTTGAAAGAGTATGCTAAAAGATATCGTGAAAATAATAGAGAATATCTCCGTGAAAAAAATAAATTGTGGCGTGAAAGCAAAAAGGCAAATCATTTGTACAAAGCACAGTGCTCTACTGGTCATTACTATGTTGGTTCGACAACGCAAGGCATGGAGGAACGTTCTAAAGAGCATTTTAGATATTATGGTAGTCAGAAGACAACTTTGTGTAGACATTGTGAAAAACACTCCCTGAGCAGAGAAGATTTGGAGTGGATTGTTATCAAGGAGTTTGAGAGTCCCAAAGAGATGAAACTGGCAGAACAAAAAATGCTTCAGAAACTATCTGAAGATCCTCTTTTGTTAAACCAGTGCACCGCTTTTGGTGAAGAAAGCCTCAAGAAAGATCGCGCAAGACAACGAGAGAGGAGGAAAGACCCTAAGATTCGGGCTGAACAGAACGCGCGCCAAGCGCAGCGGGAACGCCAAAGAAGACAGGAAGATCCAGAATATCGAGAAAGACAAAATGCGTACAGTAGGGCCGCTGCCCGGGAAAGAAGACGGAATAACCCTGAGTGGTGCGAAAAAGTCGCTCGAAACCGGCGCGAACGGTACCGGAAAAAAAGTCAAGATCCTGAGTGGCGCAAAGAAGAAAGTGCGAAGGCCACAGCTCGATTTCAAAGAAAAAAACAAGAAGATCCCGAATGGTATGAGGAATATAAAGCACGCAACAATGCTAGCAGGCGAGAAAAAGATACACCTGAACGTCGCAAGGCTGCAGCCGAATGGCAGAGAGAATATCGCAAAACTGAAAAATATGTTGAATATAAAAGGCGTAAAAAAGAAAGTGAAAAAAGAAAACAAAAGAAACTTGACAAACAAAAAGTATAAAAGTATAATGGTATAAAGGAGTTATGATGAAACTTAAATTTTATAAGGTTAGAAAAAATGCAAAATTACCGATGAGAGCGCATTCCACCGATGCGGGAATGGACCTATTTTATTGTCCGAATCCAAATCAAGATCCTGATTGCTATTGGAAACCTGAAGGGGAATATAAAATTCCACCTGGAGCATCTTGTTTGGTGCCAACTGGCCTTAAGGCTATTGTTCCGGAAAATCATATGTTAGAGATCAAGAATAAGTCTGGTATCGCTCATAAACAAAAATTACTTGTTGGTGCATGTGTCGTTGATCCAGGATATACTGGCGAGGTTTTTGTTAACCTTCATAACATTGGAGGTTCAACAAAAATTATTAAACCTGGCCAAAAAATTGCACAGGCTGTTTTGGTCCCAGTTGTAATCTGTGAGCTTGACGAAATTAATCGTGATCCATCAGAACTAAACACTAGTCGTTCCGATGGGGGCTTTGGAAGCACGGGGCTAGTATGAATAAGAGCACACAAGAAGTTATGTTTTCTTCTAAATCTGAAGAATGGGAAACTCCTCAAGGATTATATGACTATTTGAATCTTGACCATAGGTTTACTCTTGATCCATGCGCTACCCACAAAACTGCGAAGTGTGAAAAATATTATACTGAAGAGGATGACGGGCTTAGTAAAAGCTGGGAAGGTGAAACAGTATTTATGAATCCTCCATACGGGAGAGACATTAAAAAATGGATCAAGAAGGCTTATGAGGAGGGGCAAAAACCAAAGACAACAGTGGTCTGCTTAATACCTTCACGAACAGATACAAAGTATTGGCACGATTATTGTATGAAGGCGTGGAAAATAAATTTTGTGAAAGGACGACTTAAATTTAAAAATGATAACGCTGGAAATAATTCTGCTCCTTTCCCTTCCGCTATTGTTATTTTTAAAAATTTATATGGTTGTGGCGCGGTCTTCGGCGCAGTTGGCATATCAACCTTGGAGGCCAGATGACAAAAGCAGCGAAAAAGATAAAAAGAAGAATTAGAAAAACAAAGAAGAAGCGCGCCGAGCAGGATTTAAAAGAAAAGATTGGTTTGTTTTCACAAATTGATGATTGTTGCCTTGTGTGCGAAAAACCGTTTGACAAAGAGAATAAAGAAATGGTACAATCTTGGTATGTTATCGTCCGAAAAAACCAAAATAAAGTTAATCTTTATTGTCCGGAATGTTGGGGAAGAGCCAATAGTTTTATTAAAGAAATTAAAGAGGAAATGAATGCAAAATAGTCTTAGTTTTGATGACGTTCTACTAGAACCAAAATATTCAGATATAGAAAGTAGAAGTCAAATTGATATAGGGAATCATTTAAGCGAAACAGCATATTTGGAATTGCCAGTCATATCAAGCCCAATGGACACAGTTACCGAAGATGAAATGTCGTGGACTATGTATGATGAAGGTGGGTTGGGGGTAATTCACAGGTATAACACAATCGAGAAACAGGTTGCCCTTGTTAAGGAGAGGCGATGTTTTAAAGCTGCAGCAATCGGGGCAACTGGAGAGTACTTAGCACGTGCGCACGCTCTATTCGCCGCCGGCGCGCGTTACCTGTGTTTAGACGTGGCCCACGGCCATCATGTTTTAGTTAAACATGCGCTTAAATCGCTAAGAGATGTTTTTGGGAGTGAAGTTCATTTGATGGCTGGAAATGTTGCAACCCTTGAAGCTTTTAATGATTTGGCAGATTGGGGAGCAGACAGCATAAGAGTTGGAATTGGTGGAGGCTCAATTTGCAGCACAAGAATCAACACTGGCCATGGCGTTCCAACTTTTCAATCAATACATGATTGCTCGTATACGAACAGAGATGCAAAAATAATTGCTGACGGCGGGATTAAAAATAGTGGAGACATTGTAAAAGCATTAGCGGCAGGAGCAGATTTTGTTATGCTTGGATCGATGTTGGCAGGCACTGATGAATCACCAGGAGAAATATTTACAAGTGGAAACAAAAAATATAAAGTTTACAGAGGCATGGCTTCGAGGTCTGCACAAATGGATTGGAGAGGGCAATCATCTTCTCCTGAAGGAATATCAACTACAATTCCATACAAAGGCCCGGTTGCTGATATCTTACGGGATATTGGAGGTAACGTCAGGAGCGGGTTTTCTTATACCGGCGCTCGTACTTTAGAAGAGTTTCAATCAAAAGCAACATTTCTTAGCCAAACTGCTGCTGGCCAGTATGAAAGTTCGACGCACATTTTGAGGAGATAATGTTTCATAAGTTTAGAAAAGCAGAGAAGCAAGTTTGTTTTGAAGACTTCGACAAGAATCATGCCGACCTGAAAATTAGGCTACACTACGATGGCTTGTATCAAAATGAATTCTTCAGATTGATGATGAGAAAATATATTAACAAGGATGAAAATATGATGAAGATTGTTGATGAGTATAAAGAAAAAAAGAACAGTCAGAGCAAGTCGAATAGGAAGAAGTCGCAGCGGCTAATTCAAAAAGGCCGAGAAGTAGAAGAACAATTTGCCTTAAACCCCGACGAAATAGAAAGCGTATTTGATTTGTTGGAAGAGGAGCATTCAGAATTATGAGGAGTTGTTGTAACTGTTGTATTTCCAATGACGTTGGGTGCCCAATTAAAGAATGCAGATACTGGATTAATTACAAAAATGATTTAAATTGTTCTTTGATCGCAGTTGAAAAAAATGGCCCTATGACTCTGAGAGAAATTGCAGAGAGACTAAATGTAAGCTTCGTGAGAATCAAACAAATCCAAGATAAAGCTTTGAAAAAAATGCCGATTAAAAAAGATGGTACTGCGAGCTTATAAAATCTTCTTTTTTAGTAACGTGTGACTATTTATATTAAAAGCGTCGAAACTTTTTTACAGGAGAAACAAAATGAGTAAAAAGACACTTCTTAAAGAGGCGACCATCCGTCGTTTCATGAAACTAGCCTCAATCGGACCGTTAACAGACCCATTTGTCGAAAAGATAAATGAGATGGGCCTTGGTCCCTATGCACGCGATGAAGACGAAATGGAGCCAGAAGGAGGACTTCCTGGCGAACCGCTTCCTGGCGAAGAGGAACTTCCCGGCGAAGAGCTTCCTGGTGAAGAGCTTCCTGGTGAAGAGCTTCCTGGAGAGGAGCTTCCTGGTGAAGAGTCCGGAATTGATTTGTCTCCGGAGCAAGCGGAAGAAGTGGCTGAAAAATTGGCTCAAGGATTCGCCGGCGTCGTTGAAGACGCTCTAGGTGTTGAAGGTCTTATGACTGTTTCTACAGAAGGAGAAGGCGAAGAGCTTCCGATGGAAGAGCCTCCTATGGAAGAAGAGCCTCCTATGGAAGAAGAGCCTCCTATGGAAGAAGAGCCTCCTATGGAAGAGGGAGAAAAACCAGCTTCTGAGGAAGAAGAATCTCTGGAAGAGGAAGAAAATTCAGATTTGGATGATGATACCATCGATAAAATTACAGAAAAGGTAACTGCTGCTCTCTACGAAAAGTTGCAAAAACACAAGAATGAAAAAAATAAGAAAAAAGAGTATGTGGACAACCTTGCTGAACGCGTCGTAAATCGAATTTTTTCATCCACTAAAAATAAGTAAAAGAGGTTCATATGCCAGATGGCATGAATGAATTTTTGTGGTTCGCTCTCGGAGTTTTTTCATACAGGATAATCTCTGGGGTGCTTCAGTATGGCCAACTGGCTGAGTTATTTGAGAAACAACTCGCACACATGTTAAATGTTTTAGATATTTTATCGGAAGATCTTGACAATGCTCTCGAAATGAAGTATAGTGTCATAAAGGATTCAGGTGCTTCTAGTGAAGAAATCAAAGATCTTCGGAGTATTGATAATAAATTACATAAAATTTGGAGAGAAATGACCATCGCACGCATAATTACTCATTGGCCGAAGCTTTATAAAAAGCTTATACGGTTTAACAACTGGAGGGAGGCAATATCATATTCGCGAAAATCCAGAAAAAAGTTGTTGTAAAATTAGGAGAAACGTGCTATAATGAAAAATAAAAAGGAGAGTGAGGTGAAAGCTACAATTTGGAAAGTATTTTCCGACGAGGAAGGAAACCACTATCGTCTGCAGATTGAAGGAATAAAAGGAAAGCGTGTGAAAAATAAAGTTCTATCTGCCACTAGTGGTTGGCGAGAAGTTGGCTTTGGGTGGACAAAAAATCAAGAGGAGGAAACTCTTTTGTTATCAAGAAATTTCAAAGAGCCAAACTCATGGCGAAGCTGGGCTAATCAATTTCCGTTTGAATTACAAGAAGTTAATAGGAATGGCAAATTTAAAAAATTTAAAAGAAAGGAGAATTGATTGAAAAAATTTGAGGACGACTCTCAAGAAGAAACTTCCGACCTTCCGGTAACGGATCTTTCACAATTTTTAATGTTGAACGATCCCGCCGTTGAACCAGCGAAACTCAGAATGATTGGATTATATGGAGAAGTTACCGAGGACAATGCCGCCGAAACGACTTATTCGCTAATGGCGCTGAGAGAAATGGGCAAAAAGGAAGATCTTTTAGACCCAGAAGACCTTGACTCAGAGAAGGTGGTGACCTATGAGTCCATGGACTTTATTGTATCAACTTGGGGCGGCAGCGCTGTTGATATGTTTTCGATATATGACATAATGCGAATGGTAAGAAATGATTGTGACATTAATACTCTAGGCATCGGCAAAGTTATGTCAGCAGGAGTTTTACTTTTGGCAGCAGGCACGAAAGGCCAAAGAAAAATTGGTAAAAATTGCAGAGTGATGCTTCACGGTGTTCAATCTGGGCAACATGGCAATATCTCCGATCTTGAAAATGAAATGGCCGAGGCCAAATGGACTCAAGAAAGACTAGTCAGTTGCCTAACAGAAGAAACAAAGATGACTAAAAGATATATTAAAAAACTTTTGGCAAAAAGAATGAATGTATATCTCACAGCAGAAGAAGCTGTAGAGTTAGGAATTGCGGACGAAATCGTTTGATGCGGACTAATTATAAGCATGGATATTAAAGAAAGAATTAAACAAAGGTTCGACAAAAAAACTATAAACTTTCAACGGCTTCTCGAGATGGTTGAACAGGCGTTCGTCGAGCAGGCAACCTCAGTGCCATCAAAGAAATTATTAGAAGGAGACGGGGCTAAGGCTAGACAAAGAAGCATTCGACTTCCCACGATCATAGCTACAGAAACATCTGTAGGTCAGAAACCTGGCTCTGAAGAGCGTGAACAGTTTGAGATGTGGATGGGTCAAATGGCACGAGACGCCCAAACACCCGGAGACAAAATTACAGCAATTGCTGAATTTTTAGATCCTAAAGTGGTTGAGAAAAATATTGAGGAAGCATCAATTCCTCAAGCTCTATCTTATTTAATGTTTTTGAATTCTTTTGTTTATATGCTTAAAGAATTTAATGCTTCTGTTGCTGGTTTTATGTGGGAGCCATTTTTAGCGACTATATTTGGAGGTAAATCTATACAGGTGCCAACTAGCGAGGGCGATATCGCAGATATTCGTATTGAGTTTGGTGGTAAAATGTCGCCAATTAGTTTGAAAATCCTAAACGAAGTTGGTGACGTTAAGGGAAGCTTTACAGATCTTGTTGGACACTTCGCCAACGGCGGAGAAGAGATGAGATATGTTGTTGTCGTAAAGAAACAATCTGGGAAAGGATCGATCTCTGAAGTGACTTTTTATGAATTCAATATTACGGCTGACAACTTCTTTGAATGGATCGGTAATGTTGCTTATGTTGAAGAACTTAAACTTGTTAACCAAAAGTTCTCCCTTGAGCAAGTTGGTAAAAAAAGCTGGCTTAAAATGGGTTCTGCGGACAAATGGGGTGAAGAAGGGAACTACGTATGGGTTCGACATGCTGTAGGAGGCCGCCCAACCAAGGCCGGCGCGATGATGGGAGCAAGACCCAAATGGCTTAGACTCGCTCTTATTGAGAAAGCTGGCATAAGAATAAACACTGACGCAGCAGAACAAATTAATCTTCAAGGAGTTCCGGCAGATGGGACCTTACAACTTGATACAAAATTATCTGCTGATTTAGCCGCTTTCGAAGCCGGCGGAGCTGCAGGCTCCCAAACTCCTGGCGCAACGCTTGCTTCTACATATGAGCCCTTGCCCGGACAAGATACTAAAGATACAAAGGATCTATGGGGATCTGCTGAAGAACTTCAGAATTGGTCAGCTATGGCTGCTCAATCTACCAATAAAGCGGCCTTTTTTCAAGAAGTGCTCAAAAGCGCCCCGGGAGCAAAAGGAAAACAGTTCCATATCAATGCCAAACATTACAGTAGGAAGTCAGCTGAATTAGGCAAAATTAGGATCACTGTTCCGTCTGTTAAAAACGTGTTTGATGCTGCTGCGATAAGAATTGGCGAGGATATGACTCTTATGTTTAATTCCATGGCCGAACTATCAGATAATGTTGGAAGATTTTTCCTGAGCGATTGTGGTGGGCAAGAATCGTCAGCTGCATGCACAGAAAAAGACATCGAGAAAAGAGGCGCCGCAGGCAAGATGGCTATTCAAAATTCTAAAGATTTAGAAAAAGCAGTTGTAAAATCTGTAAAATCATTAAAAAACACTTGACATTTAGTGTATAATGTCTTATAATGTATATAACGAAAGAGGTTGAGCATGGCGAAAAAATATGATTCGGGACCTTCTCTACAAGAGAAGATTCTGAAAGGCGCTGATATTCTTGCTGACAATGTTGCGTCAACACTTGGTCCTCGTGGCAGAAACGTGATATTGCATCAGAAAGGATTTAATCCTATCATCACAAAAGATGGTGTGACTATTTCAAAGTTTGTTAGCCTTGAAGATCCATTTGAGAATGCTGGAGCACAAATCATCAAGCAGGCAGCAGCAAGAACTGCTGATGAATGTGGTGACGGTACAACAACTTCTACTGTTCTCGCACGAGCAGTACTGCGAGAAGCTCAGAAATACATCGTGGCTGGCTCTTCTCCTGTAGAGATGAAGAAAGGCATGGATAAGACAGTTGAGTCGATTGTGGAGCAAGTAGAAGAGATGTCAAAGCCTATCTCAAGTATAGAAGACATTGAGCATATCGCAACAATTTCTGCGAACGGCGATAAAATTATCGGAAAATTAATTGCGACAGCTGTGGACAAAGCTGGAAAAGATGGTTCAATAACCATTGAAGAGGCCCGCTCCATCGAGACCAGTCTAGATCTTGTTGAAGGGTTCCGATTCGATTCAGGGTATGTCTCTCCTCAATTTATTACAGATGAAAGAAGAGGAGCTGTGAAGTACAACGAACCTCTTATTCTCGTAACTGACTATGATATTGAAACAGTAGAACAGCTTTTACCTATCCTAGAAGTTGTTGCCAGAGAAAACAGACCATTTATAATAGTTTGTGAAAACATTGAAGGGCAAGCGCTAGCAGCTGTTATCATGAACGCTATGCGAGGCACTCTTAAGGTTGCTGCAATTAAGGCACCTCGTTATGGAGAAGAAAGAAGAAGCATTCTCAAAGATTTGGCGCTGTCAGTTGGTGCAAAATTTGTCTCTAGAAATTCAGGATTAAAACTTCAGGATGTCAAATTGATTCACCTTGGGACAGCAAAAACTATTGATGTTCTTAAAAACGCCACAACGGTTGTTGGGGGGACTGGCGATGTGGAAGAGGTTGAAAAGAAAATTGATGCACTTAAGCTTGAGTTGGTGCAAACCGATTCTGTTCACGAATGTGAAAAAATTCAAGAAAGGATTACTAGACTCGCAAGTGGAGTTGCCATCATTCACGTTGGTGGTGCAACAGAAGTTGAGATGGTTGAAAAGAAATATCGCGTAGAAGATGCCCTCGAGGCCGTTCGTTCCGCACAATTGGGAGGGATTGTCCCTGGTGGTGGTGTAGCTTTGGTTAGAGCGGCGGATGGTTTGGATCTTCAATTTGAAAATGAAGATCAAGAAATTGGATCTAAAATTGTATGTGAGGCAATCAAATCTCCAATTAGGCAGATGGCACTGAATGCTGGTGAGAAGCCGGATTTGGTTTTATACGAAATTTTATCTCTGCAAAAAAGCGATGGCAGAAACTTTGCCACTGGTAAACTTGTTGACATGTTCGAAGCCGGCATCATCGATCCCGCGAAAGTTACCAAATCGGCTCTTCAGAATGCTGTTTCGGCCGCATCGACGTTAATTACTACAAATTACGCAATAATTGAGAACGATTAGTGAGTCAGCAAACTATTTAATACCAGGGAGAAAAGGAATAAATGGCTACTGGCACCGAAACCGCACTTCTTGAATTGAATGGGAAATTTGAAAGAATAATGGATAACATTGAAATAGTTAAGGACAAGCAAGAAGAAATGGCGGAGGATATCGTGAAAATAAAAGAAGCCGTTTACAATCCAGATGAAGGGATCTATGCGCGCATCCGCGATCTAGAGAGCTTTAAAAGACAAGTATCAAAAGCGTTGTGGATCATTGTAACAACTTTAATTGGTTTGGGGATGCATCAAGTTTTAAGTTCGTTGGGTTAACGTGATGGCTACCTACAGATATTATAGAAGTTATAAAAAAGTCGAAAAACCCAAAGTTAAGGACGATTCTATTTTAGAACGCATCGAAGATATTTTAAAAATTCCGTTTGTCTATGGTAGTACGAAGCAGTTTTTAGAATCCATTTATGAACAATATAATAAAAATGGAAGCATGACTGAAGCTCAACTTGGAGCCATAAAAAAAATAGAAGAAAAATATTCAGAAGAAACAGTGGCAGATTATGAAAAATGGAAAGTACAATACGATGATGAAAAAAAAGAAGTAGCAATGATATGCGCGCACTATTATAAAAATAATCCGCCCTATTTTAAAGATCTTGCTGAAAAGATATTGAGTAAGTCGGACTTCGTTCCGACAGAGAAACAATTTGTTTCTATGTGTAAGAATAAATTTACGCAAAAAGTAGTTGACGAGACTAAAGCTGAACCAAAGTTTGCCACTGGACAGCTTGTTCGCGGCAGAAAAACCGCGCCGATAAAAATTCGAAATTGTTATTTTTCCGTTATCGAAATTGGGGCAAAGCCAGTGACCAGTTCTGCCAGGGGAGCCAAAGTATATACCTTGCTCCCTTTAGGAAAAATACAGATGGTTGACTGTGAAGAAAGATTTTTAAAAAAAGTAAGAAAAACCCCTTGACAAAATAATAAAGGAGTGTTATACTTTAGATGGAGTGTTAAATGAAAAAAGTTAGAATCTCTTACACAGCTGATTTTACTGAAGTCCCGGTAGAAATTTCAAATATTTTACAAAAATCTGTAAACATAAACGAAGAAGTTAGTGTCTTTATCAAATCTGCTCAGAGAAAGGCTTTGAATGAAGAAGTTGATTCTTCATTCAATGATGTCAAAAGCGCCAGAGAAAATCTTTTAAGAAGTGTGGTAGTTCTGGAGGACGCCATGGACATATTGCAAGGTTACAACCGCACTGTACAACAGTTTTTACGCGAGGAGGCGGAGAAGATTGAGATTGGGGAAACTGGTCCACCCGTCGATGATCTTCCCGAAAGCGGAGAGGAAGAGATTGGTGAGTAGTTTTAAAAAAGGAGATCTAGTTTTTATTCCCTCCGATGTAACGCTACTCCAGTTTAACCATGATTCACACTCTAGGGACGAGGCACCAAATAAATGGATTAAAACGGAAAAGCCGGCCCATGCAATTACCGTTGAACATAAAAAAGGATGGGCACCATATTGTAAAATATTATATAATGGTCAATACTGGTTTACCAATGAAGAAAACATATACGAGTGTAGATAATGGTAGTTAAGTTAACAGAAGTATACAAAGATAATAAATTTTCAGATGATGGTCGTTTGGCTGACTCATTCTCCCTTAGAGAAATATTTATCAATCCAGAACACATTGTTTGTTTGAGAGAAGATGAAACTTACAAAAGACTTCTATCAGAAAATCGTTTAGGACAATTGGATAAAAGACAAATTTTTACTAGAGTATATCTCAACAGAGGGCAGTCGGGTATTGATCTTGTAGTGGTTGGCACACCGGAGACAATACAAGAAAAACTTGGGCTGCATTCAAACAAACAACTTTTAAGAGGTTAAAAATGGCAGATGAAAAACATTACGTTCTTGTTACTAAAAACAGTTGTCCCCATTGCCAAGGAGCATTGAATTTACTAAAAGAAAGTGATTTAAAATTTTCTTATACGGACATGGAAAACTGTGAAGAAGCATTAGAAGCAACTAAAGAACAGCTTAACTGGAAAACTGTTCCTATGATCTGGGAACAAAACGTTAATTGGGAAGAGAACGCAAAAGTTGTCGATAATAACTTTATTGGCGGCTTTAAAGAACTGAAAGAGCATCTAAAGAAATGATCGAGTGTACGCTGAGAAATCTGAGAGAATTTCATTCCGCTCTTGACACATACAACCCAAAAAAAACAAAAAAAGGGTTATATTCTAGGAGCAATTTCTTCAGCATCAAAGGATATGGCCGAGACAAATGGGTCGTGATTGTGCATATCGACGTAGACTACAAAAAATACGTCGCTGAAGGCCTTGCTGAGAATACAATATTTAATAATTGTATTGAACATTTAAATCTGGCACCACCACGCAAGAAGTATGCCAAAAAGACTCCAAAGCCATTATACGGGGAACTTCGGCCACACAAAGCCATCTTTAAAGAGGACGAACAGGGACTCTACATAGAAGCTTATCTCACCACTGATCAAAGGAAGAATAAAAATTTTTGGGGAGAAGGAAGAACCTTCAGGAAGAGAAAGAGAAAAACAAAAAAATGAATGAGAAAGGTGAAGGATACTATTCTATTCCCCTGAACGACTGTTTAGCCAGGATAAGTGACTGCGTTGGGCGACAGAAAGTAATTAAATCCTTCATTCAAGAGTACGCAAACGATGATGAAGCATGGGAGTCGAGCTTAATAACTTTGCTGTGCGAATATTACTCTGCAAGTTGTCGCTACGTTGACATAATGGACGAGGTAATTCTCACTCCTCCTTTCGTCGACGAACTAACAGAAGAAGAAACAATTTCAGTTGACGCTCAGAAGTATGCTCTTTTGTCTTCATATACAAAACTTTTGATTGTGGACGAAGTAGAACTAAAATATGTGCACAGGATACATTTATTTATTCACTAGGGTTGACTTTTCTTTTATAGTTATTATTATGTATCTAGAACAAAGGAGGACTTACCATGACACTTGTTCGTTTTTCAGATCCTTTCACGGACCTTACTAAACTTCTCGACGGGTTTTTGGCACCGACCAAGAGCACTTTTGACAGAGATTTTTTCCACCCACAGATTTTCAATAGATCAACGCCGTCTGTGGAGGTTTACGAGACAGATGACGCTCATGTAATTGAAGTTGCTGCTCCAGGACTCAACAGGGAAAATCTTAAGGCATCTCTCGAGAAGAAAACGTTTACGCTGTCTTATACAAGTGAACAAAAAGAAGACAAAAGACATTCATTCAGTTCGTTCGAGCGATCTTGGACTGTACCAGACGGAACGGCTGCAGAGGATATTAATGCAGAGTACAAAGATGGCATTCTTGTTGTAACCGTAAAAAAACCAGAACAAGAATTGCTTCCGGCCAAAGAAATTAAAATTAGTTAAAAATCCTTGCTGCTGTTTTTGAAGGGGGGCGCTTCGGCGCCCCTTTTTTTATTCTATTAGCTGATAAAATGACTAGTTATATTGTGGTATTCTGTAATTTTAAAAGGATTTAGGGATGAAAGATACAAAAACGAAAAAAAACGTTTTATCTGAGAAACAAGCGAAAGAAATAATCACCAACGTCGTGAACAGGATTAGCCTCATGGAAACAATGATAATCTATGAGGCCGAGTGTATTTTTACTGTGTCCGGAGAAAGAAACATCACAGATGTCCTCACGGACATCCGTGGTATCGAAGGCATTACGACCGTGAACATAATGCCTGGAGGCGGCGAGGAACGAGCTGCCGGCATAGAAGCAGAAAAGGTGAGGGTAAAATTTAAATTTTTGAAAGGGAGATATTCTTTGAGATTCCGACTATCTTCACTTGTGTCAAAGATTAACAAGACTAAAGGCTTAATTGGGATTAAAATTTTCAAGACGGTACCTGTGGAGGCGTAAGGTGAAAGTATTCAAAGCGGCCATGGCCGTAGTTTTAAACGAAAATGAAGAGGTGCTTTTGCTTAAAAGATTTGGTGACAGTAACTGGATGCCTCGTAAGTGGGGAATTCCTGGGGGCCACATAGAAGAAGGAGAGACTCCGAAAGAAGCAGCCATCCGTGAGACATTTGAGGAAACAAACTTATCGCTTCAGAACATTTTTGAGTTGGAAGAAAAGAAAGAAGTTATGGTATATTATTCTACTTCTTTTGATAATGGCGAGGAATTGAAAATTGATTACGAACACACAGATTGGGCATGGGTTTCATATGACAAACTAGACATTTACGACACAACTCCCAATTTAAAACATACTGTTAAACTAGCGTTGGCCAAGCTGAAATGATGACTCTATATAAAATAGTTAAAACAATAGAGAACAGAGCACCCGAAATTTTATTTGTCATATTCATGGGCACCCTAGCATATGCTATATATCTTTTGGAATACGGGCTTGTACAATGAGTAGTTCCGGATGCAAATATTGTATGCAAGATGCTGAATACGGTGTCCAATGGGGCCCACAAGCAGGGCAAAGAGAATACGCCTGTGATGATCACATAAGAAAGCTTTTGGCCTCAATCAAAGCACCAGAAATGTGGGTGATAAAGGTGCAAACAGTATGAAACTCCTATTTGAAAATTGGCGCCAATATCTCTCCGAAGGCATGCCTAGAGAGGAAGTCCAATCTATTGTGAATAGAGTATATCCACAAATAGTAGATGATAGAGGCCCAGCTCACAGACCAGGAGTTCCAAAAATAGAATTACACGCAGACATTTATGCGCGCCATAGCGGCATTGCAGGAATGAAAGGAGAAGTAAGTAAGGAAGCAAAAGCAGAATTTGTTGATGCAGAGAGTGCAATTTATGTTTATTATCCTAACATGACAAACGAAGAAGATATTATCAGATCTATTCTACACGAATATGAACATGCGCGTCAAGACCCAAAGAAATATGAGAAGTATAGAAAAGCAGGATTTGATGGCTTAGACAACCCATATGAAAAAGCAGCTAGAAAGGCTGAAGAGAAGTGGAAAGATTATTTAGTAGATTGGGCAGGAGTGCCACAACAGTGAAACTTATAATGGAACAGTGGCGAGGGTACATGTTAACCGAGGCTGCGAAAGGTCCAGAAGATCTTCCCGATGGCGTTTTTGTAAGAATAAACAGCGCTGGTCCTGGCAAACAGATATTTCTCGCCAATCAGACCGGCAATCTTAGTAATGAACTCGACGGGGTTGTGACAATGGTATATTCTGGAGGTCCAGGCGAAGGCGATTGCTTGTATGCTTACATGGTTAATTTTTCGAGAGCAGACGAAGGTTGGGGTCCGCTGCTTTATGACGTGGCAATGGAGGTTGCAGGCGAGAGTGGGTTGATAGCAGATAGAGATTCTTTAACTGCCGAGGCTTTTGCTGTGTGGGAATATTATATGAAAAGTCGATCCGATGTAAAAAAGAAACAGTTGGATGATATGAACAACACATTAACGCAAGACGAAGAAGATAACTGCGAAACGGATACCGCTCTTCGTGGGAAACCCGAAGATGAGTTCGGAGAAGATGAACTCCTCGATTCACCAGTTATGAAAGTATATACTAAAGAGACAAGCACCATCGAAAAGTTGGACGCCATGGGGAAACTATTTAAAAAATGAAACTTCTATTTGAAAATTGGCGCAAGTATTTGAAGGAAGAGTTAACTAATCAGAATTCTGAATTTCAGGAATGGCACGAGGAAGTAATAAAGCATCTTACTAAGGATGGTTACGATCCTGCAAAGTATGAGAAAGGTGCCAAGAGATCATATCTCGATGGCGAGACGACAGTGGATTACGAAATAGGGTGGTTAGAGAAGATGGGGCTATTATGAAACTCCCAATAGCAACATTTTTAGCTGTCTTCGCTTTCGCTCCAATGGGAGATCCCAAAGAAGATATTGGAGACATAGAAAGAGACACAAAGGCACTGGTATACTATTTACAAGATAAGAA